>Ga0137361_10000006_pt1 | contig 73070 bp, 57 predicted proteins | sample Mad1_80_16metaG_FD_104923 | JGI IMG/M metagenome (GOLD analysis project Ga0137361, IMG submission 104923) | Vadose zone soil microbial communities from Angelo Coast Range Reserve, California, USA - Mad1_80_16 metaG | ecosystem: Environmental > Terrestrial > Soil > Vadose zone | place: USA... | reverse complement strand
CTACCAGCGCCAGCCCTTCGCGGAGTCGGCAGGGCTCGACCTGCGACCCTCAGGCCTCGACGAGCTGGCCGCTCTCGGCACCGTCCTCGTCGACGAAGCCAACCAGGCCCGGGCGGGTCTGGCCGAGGACGGCGCGGGGGTGATGCGCCTCGCGGACGGACGGCGTTCCGCGCTCATGCGGACCGAGGCCGGCTTCCGCCCGGCCGCCTCCCTCCATCCCGTGCTGGCGGGCTGTCCGTCCCGCCCCAAGCCGCTCTTCACCTCGACCGTCTTCTCGTGGCTCGGCGTCACCGGCATCTACTTCCCGTTCACGGGCGAGCCGAACGTCAACATGACCCTCCCCGATCCCGAGCTGCCCTTCGCGGCTGCGCACGAGATCGCCCACCAGCGCGGCTTCGCCCGCGAGGACGAGGCGAACTACCTGGGCTACCTGGCCTGCCGCCTCCACCCGGATCCCGACTTCCGCTATTCGGGGCGGCTCGCCGCCAGCGTCTATGCCGTGAACGCCCTCGCCGCCCTCGACCGGAAGGCTGGCGAGCGCCTAGAGGCTCGGCGGTCGCCGGGCGTGCGCCGCGACCTCGCCGCCCTCGTGGCCTGGGCCGAGCGCTATCGCGGCCTCGCCGAGCGGGTCTCCCAGCGGGTCAACGACGCCTACCTCCGCAGCCAGGGCGAGGCCCAGGGCGTTCGGAGCTACGGCCGCGTGGTGGACCTGCTCCTGGCCGAGCGCCGAGCCCAGCGCGACCGTCTGACTCCGTAGAGTCGATCCTTCGATTCACGTTCTTGGCTGTCAGGCGGGCCGTTATAAGGGGCGTTCCGGAGGTTACAAGCTTCCTTGACCAGCCCCGGGGTGGGGAGTAGTCTGCTTCCTCTTCATGGGCCGGAGACGCTTGCTGGAGGCACCATGACAAGAATGGGAGTCGTCGCGTCGGTGGCGGCATTCGGGATGCTCCTGAGCCTCGGCCTTGGTGCCGGGGATCGCGGGACAGCAGATGAGGCGAAGGCTCTGCTTCAAAAAGCCGTCGAACACTACAAGCAGGTCGGGCGCACGCAGGCCCTCGAAGACTTCACCGGAAAGAAGTCGCCCTGGGTGGACCGTGATCTCTACGTGGCCTGCGGGGACACGAAGAACATCATCGTCGCCAACGGCGCGTTCCCCAACCTCGTCGGCACTTCCTCCAACCTCGCGAGGGACGTGAACGGCAAGCCCCTGGGCGACGCCATGTGGCAAGCGGCGGCCAAGGGCGGCATCCAGACGGTCGAGTACAGCTGGTACAACCCGGTCAGCGGGAAGAGGGAGCACAAGGTCGCGTTCGTCGAAAAGGTCGACGCGGACATCCGCTGCTCGGTCGGCACCTACAAGGGGCAGTAGGGGCGGAGGCGCCCGGCAGATCTCAGCCGGAGGGCCCGACTCGCACGCAGGCGGGGATCCTCTGTGCCGGGATGGCAGCCGCAGTGACCGCAGGCCCTCCCCGCAATCGGGGCACCAGGCCTCGCCCCCGCGGCCCTTGCGGTGTAAGGCGTGATCTTTCCTAGGGACAATGCAACTTGACTACTAGCTCTGGTAGTAGACGCGCTCCCCGTCTAGCCTCGGCTGGCTCGAACGGCTTCTCGAGGTCTGACCCGGAGGGAACCCTTGACTGCTTCGATGCGGGCCCGCCTTTCAGGCGCGGTCGTCTGCGCGTTCATGCTCGTTTACGGGAGCGCGTTCGCGCAGAACCCCAGCCCGACTCCGACGCCGCCCAAGTACGAGGAGCACGTGCAGGTCACGGCCACCCGGATCCCGGAGGACAGCAGTGGCGTGCCGGCCTCCATGACGGTGATGAGCGGGGAGGAGCTGCGCGACCGCGGGGTGACCGACCTGCGCAGCGCGCTGGCCCTGGCCGTCGGCATCGACATCGCCCCCGGCGGCGACGGCGGCCCCGCGGGCTCGGTGCCCGAGTTCTGGGGACTCAAGGAGTTCGACGCCTTCCTCCTCGTGGTGGACGGGACGCCGTGGGGAGGCGCGTTCAACCCGGCGCTGCCCACCCTGGACCTCAACGGCGTCGATCGGATCGAGGTGCAGCGGGGCCCCGCGCCGGTGATGTACGGGGCGACGTCGTTCGTCGGGGTCATCCACGTGGTGCACCGCGCGGCGGGCGCTACGAAAGGATCGCTGTCGCTTTCCGGCGGCAGTTACGGGAGCGGGAGCGGCGGCCTGACGCTGAAGATCCCCCGATGGGCCGGGTTCGACTCGACGCTCGGCGCCGACTTCGCCAAGGTGGGATTCGCGGACGGCCGCACGCAATACAAGAAGGCCCACCTGCTCTGGCGGAACCGGCGCGCCTGGGGCAAAGGCAGCTTTCACTTCGACGTGGACGGGACCTGGCTCCGCCAGGATCCCGCGAGCCCCCACCCGCGGGTGGGGCCGGCCCTTTCGACCGACTTGCCCCTCGACGCGAACCACAACCCCGCGGGCGCGCTCCTCGACGAGGACCGCTACTTTGTCTCCGCAGGCTTGGACCGGCCCCTCTCCTTCGCGACCTGGACCACGAACGCCTCCTTCACCCGCTCGAACCAGGACGCTTTCCGCGGCTTCCTGGTCGAGGTATCCGCGGCCGATCCCAACGCCCACGGGTTCCGCGAGACGATCGGCGTCACCGACCTCTACCTCGACACCCACCTCGCCTGGACTCGGTGGGCCCGGACCCGGCTCGTGGCCGGCCTTGACTACCTCCATGGCAACGGCACCGGTACAGGCGGCGACTTCGACTACCTCGTGAGCCTCGACGGATCGAACCCGCCGACGAGCGCCGAGCTGCCGCCGGCGGCGGACATCCGCATCGAGGACCGCCGCGGCTTCTTCGGCGCGTACATCTTCAGCGAGTGGACGCCGGCTCCCGCCTGGCGGCTGGAGGGGGGCGTCCGGCTCAACGTCACGAAGGAATCGCGCGCCACCCGCACCCTCGATTTCACGAGCGGCGAGCTGGCCGCCGGCGACGACGACCGCACGACGGTGCGGCCCGGCGGCAGCGTGGGCGTCACCTGGACGGCCTGGCAGCGAGGGAACGACCGCCTGCGCCTCTTCGCGAACTACAAGAGCACGCTCAAGCCGGCCGCGATCGATTTCGGCCTGGACGCCGAGCCGGAGATCCTCAAGCCGGAGACGGCCCAGAGCGGCGAGCTGGGCCTGCGGGGGCGCCTTCTGGAGGGCGCGCTCTCATTCGAGATCTCCTCCTTCCTCATGGACTTCAACAACCTGGTGATCGCGCAGAGCATCGACGGGCTGCCCGCCCTCGCGAACGCGGGCCAGGAACGCTTCAAGGGGATCGAGACCGCCCTCGTCTGGCACGCAGGCCGGGGCCTGTCCGCGCGCGCGAGCTACAGCTACCACGACGCGAAGTTCCGGGACTTCCTGACCGAGTTCGACGGCGTCCCCACCCAGCTCGCGGGCAAGCGCCTCGAGATGTCGCCCCATCACCTGGCGGCCTTCGGCCTTCTCTACGCCCCGAGCCGCGGGGTCGTGGGATCCCTGGAAGGCAACTGGGTGGGCAGCCGCTACCTGAACAAGCGGAACACCGCGCTCGCCGACGCCTACTTCACCTGGTCGGCCAGCCTCGGGTATCGGCAGGGCCGATGGGAGGCGCGCGCGGCCGGCCGCAACCTGAGCAACCGCCGCGACCCGGTCGCGGAGAGCGAGCTGGGGGACGCGCAGTACTACCGCCTCCCCCACCGGCGCTTCGACGTCTCGGCTTCCGTGCGTTTTTGAGCCCACCGCCGCTTACAATCGCCGGGTGTGCGGCCGATTCACGCTCACCGCGTCCGGCGAGGAGGTAGCCGAGGCGTTCGGCCTCGACGAGGTCCTACCGCTCGCGGCCCGCTACAACATCGCGCCCACGCAGGCGGTGGTGGTGGTGCGGGCCGAGCCCGGAGCGCGGCGGACGCTGTCGGAGCTGAAGTGGGGCCTTTTGCCCATTGCCACCGCGGAGCCGAAGCGCCCCCTCATCAACGCCCGGGCGGAGACCGCCTGGAACAGGCCCGCGTTCAAGGACGCCTTCACCCGCCGCCGCTGCCTCATCCCCGCGAGCGGCTTCTACGAGTGGGCGGGGGAGAAGCCGCGGCGCCAGCCCTGGTACTTCCGCCTCGCCTCGGGCCGGCCCTTCGCGTTCGCCGGCCTCTGGGAGCCCCCGTTCGATCCCACGGAGCCGGCCACGGTCACCATCCTCACCACCATGCCGAACGAGCTGACGCGGCCCGTTCACGACCGCATGCCCGTCATCCTCGCCCCGGAGGACTACCCCCGCTGGCTCGAGACCCCGCCGGAGGGGACCGCGGCCCTGCGCCCGCTCCTCGCTCCCTTCCCCGCGGGGGCGATGATCGCCCATCCGGTGAGCGGCGCCGTCAACGATGCCCGGCGCGACGAGCCTGCCTGCGTCGCACCCGTCGGGTTGATGTAGAGTCGGAGCATGAAAGCCCGAGCCCTTCGAGGTCCCCTGCGCAGCTCCCGGGTGCGGGTGAAGACGCCGCCCATCCTCTTCGAGAAGACGCAATCGCTGGTCGGGCGGATCCAGAAGCGGCTCGACGGGACGTTCCTCACCTACTGGACGTCCACCAGCGGCTCCGTCTGCGACAACGACGTGATGGCCATGCACGACATCCTGGAGGCCACCGGGCGGCGGGAGAAGCTGACCCTGCTCGTGAAGTCCGACGGGGGCAGCGGCATGGCCTCGCTGCGGATGATCCACCTGCTCCGCAAGTACACGAAGCGGCTCACGGTGGTGGCCCCCCTCAACTGCGCCTCCGCCGCGACCATGCTGGCCCTGGGGGCGGACACGATCGTGATGGGCCCCCTGTCCTACCTGACCGCGGTCGACACCTCCCTGGAGCACGACCTCTCGCCCCTCGACCACACGAACAACCTCGTGCCCGTCAGCAACGACGAGGTGGACCGGGTGATCCGGCTGTGGAGGGAGACGGTCTTCCGCCGGGGCGACGGGGTGAACCCCTACCAGGAGCTGTACAAGTACCTCCATCCCCTGGTCATCGGCGCATTGGACCGGGCGAGCAGCCTCTCCCTCATGCTCTGCCGCGAGATCCTGGGCTACCACATGAAGGACCTGCGGAAGGCCGAGCGCATCAGCCGCCGCCTCAACTCCTCCTACCCGGCCCACCAGTACCCGATCACGAGCCGGGAGGCGCGGCGCCTGGGCCTCAACGTTCACGAGGTCGACCCCGAGTTGGACCGGCTGCTACAGGAGCTGAACCTGCTCTACTCCGAGATGGGCCAGCGGGCGATCACCGACTACGACGAGCTGAACCACCACGACAACGAGATCACGAACATCCTCGAGGGGCGGGGGCTGCAGATCCTCTACCAGGTGGAGAAGGACTGGCACTACCGCAAGGAGGAGCGGCGGTGGGTGCCCATGAACGACGTCTCCGCCTGGTACCGCTGCCGGTCGCGCGAGGGCAAGGTGGTCAAGGAGAAGTTCCATATCCGGTAGCGGCCACGTCGTTCCGCAGCTCCGCGTAATAGACGTACTTGTCCCCGCGGAAGAACGACTCCAGGTACTCGAAGGGGCGTCCCTGCTGGTCGTAGGTCGTGCGCTGGATGTGGAGGGCGGGACTCCCCGTGGGCAGGTCGAGGAGCTTGGCGTCCGCGGGGGGACAGGCCACGGCCTGCCACAGCTGGAGGGCCCGGCCGGGCTGGATTCCGTACTTCTGGCCAAGGAGGGCGTAGAGCGAGCGGTCCTCCAGGCTCTCCCCGATGATCCCCGGGAAGAGCTTCTCCGGCAGGTGCACCGTCTCCAGCGCCATGGGGCGCCCGTTCGCCAGGCGCAGGCGCTTCAGCACGACGATCCCCTCCCCGGAGGCGAGCCGCAGCGCCTGGGCCACCGCCAGCGAAGCAGTGCCCGTCTCGAAGCGCAGGACGCGCGCGCCCGGTCGCTGCCCCCGGGAGAGCATGTCCTCCGAGAAGCCCACGAGCGGCAGCAGCTGCTTCTTGAGCGGCGAGGACGCGACGTAGGTCCCCCGCCCGTGGATGCGGACGAGGCGTCCCTCGGCGACGAGCTGGTGGAGGGTGTGCCGCACCGTGATGCGGCTGACCCGGAACTGCTCGCACAGCTCTCGCTCCGAGGGCACCTGGCCTTCGGGTGCCCATTGCCCGGAGTCGATGCGCTCGTCGATTGCCGCCTTCAGCTGGGCGTGGAGAGGCAGGGACCCGTTCCGGTCGAGCATTTCGTCCTCCCGCCTGCCCCCAGCCTCAGTGCCCGGAGAGCCCGCGGGGTTTCATGGTTATGACCATAGGCTACCCTGGCCGGCCGCCCCCGTCAAATTTCCCAAGAAAAGGGCTTGACTTCCCCAAAAGAACCGGTAGTCTTCGTCTCAATTGATCATGAGGTCATAACCACCGATCAGGTCCGGCGCGACCCGACCGGGGGGAAGCGGTCAGTCAGCAGTCTCGATGCAGTGGAGGCTTGGTTATGAGAAGACGATGGTTGCGGACGGCAGCGGCCCTGTCGTCCGTCATGCTCCTGGGCGCAGTTCCGCTGCTCGCCCAGACGAACTTCGCGAGCTTCACCGGGATCGTGGCCGCGAAGGACGGTAATCCGGTAGCAAGCGTCGAAGTCACCGCCACGAACGTGGCGACCGGGGTGTCGTACACGGCCCGCAGCAACGACGCGGGCCTCTACACCATCTCGGCCTTGCCCATCGGCACCTACAAGGTCCGGGCGAAGGCCGCGAACTTCCAGGGCTTCGAGACCAACCCCATCAAGCTCGAGTCCGCCCAGATCGCGCGCTTGGACATCACGCTCCAGCTCGGGGTCACGGAGATCATCGAGGTCACCGGCGTGGCTCCGATCCTCCAGACCCAGGACGCCGTCGTGGGCGCAGTGATCTCGGAAACCACCATCTCGAACATGCCGCTGAACGGTCGCAATTTCTCGCAGCTCTCGCTGCTCCTGCCCGGCGTGGTGAGCACCGACCCCAACAGCTTCAGCGAGCCCAAGAACTTTGGCAGCGGGCGGCCCAACGTGAACGGCCAGCGGGAGCAGGAAAACAACTACATGCTCGACGGCGTCGACATGAACGAGGTGATCGACAACCTGCTGCCCTACCAGCCCAACACCGACGCCCTGGCGGAGGTCCGGGTCGACACCAACAACTACTCCGCCGAGTTCGGCAACGTGGCAGGGGCGGTGATCGGGAGCACGATCAAGTCGGGGACCAACGAGCTCCACGGCAACGTCTTCGAGTACTGGCGCGACAGCAGCCTGGCCGCGAACAGCTTCTTCAACAACAAGGCGGGGGCGAAGAAGGCCGAGCTGTCGCAGCACATCTTCGGAGGGACCCTCGGCGGCCCCATCGTCAAGAACAAGGTGTTCTTCTTCGGCGACTATCAGGGCTTCGTCCGCAACGTGCCGAGCGAGCTGGTGCGGACCGTGGCGCCCGAGAACTGGCGACAGGGGGATTTCTCCGATGCGGGAGTGACGATCAAGGACCCGCTCACGGGTCAGCCCTTTCCCGGCAACCGGATCCCGCAGAGCCGGTTCAGCCCCATCGCGCGGGCCATCCTCGCCAACCAGACCCTCTATCCCTCGCCCACCCTGCCGGGCCAATTGAACAACCTGGTCGCCCCGAACTCGGACAAGCAGCGGGCACACCAGGGCGACTTCAAGATCGACGCCAACCTCTCGGGTGCCGACCGCATGTTCGCGCGCCTGTCGCTCCAGAAGTTCAAGTCGGAGCCCGAGCGAGCGCCGATCCCCAGCAACCTGACCGGCACCAACGACGCGCCCTTCGTGGGCGCGGCCCTCGGCTGGACCCACACCTTGAGCGAGCACGCGATCAACGAGCTGCTCCTGGGCTTCACCAAGGTGAAGTTCCTGACCCTCAGCACGGACTGGGCCGGGATCGGGGACGCCAACGCGAGCGTCGGCATCCCCGGCGGCCAGAGCATCCCCGGACTGAGCGCGTTCAATATCGGCAGCATCGGCCTGGGCAGCGCGGCCAACCAGGAGTTCAACGACATCAAGAGCTACCAGCTCACCGAGAAGTTCTCCCTGTTCAAGGGCCGTCACACCTGGAAGTTCGGCGGGCGCTGGCTCTACCAGCGGCAGGGCTTCTCCTACTCGGGCAACGAGGGAGTCCTCGGCCATTTCGACTACACGGGCGCCTTCACCGGCTTCGCCTTCTCGGACTTCCTCCTCGACCAAGTCAAGGTGAAGGGCAAGGGCGGCGACACCGCTCCCTTCCTGCAGATCCAGCACCGGGTCGGCATCTTCGCCCAGGACGACTTCCGGGTCAGCAACGACCTCACCCTGAACCTGGGCGTCTCCTGGGAGTTCACCTCGCCTCTCGTCGAGAAGGACAACCGCCAGATCAACATCGACCTGACCACGGGGCAGATCCTGCAGGCCGGGCAGAACGGCAACAGCCGGGCGCTCTACGACGCCTACTACGGCGGCTTCGAGCCTCGGGTCGGCTTCGCGTGGACGCCCTCGGACAAGCTGGTGGTCCGCGGCGCGTTCGGGATCGTCCAGTACATGGAAGGCACCGGGAAGAACCTGAGGCTTCCCGCGAACCCGCCGTTCTTCACGGAAGGCCAGAGGACGTTCGACGCCACCACGGGGCCCGGCACCGCGTCGAACGGCTTCGCGGACGTGGTCGCGGTCGGAGGCGGCGTGAGCACCCTCTACCGGGTCTTCGCGAAGGACCTCCGGCCCCAGTTCACCAAGCAATGGAACTTCTTCGTGGAGCGCAAGCTGACCGACGCGCTCTCCGCCCAGGCGGGATACGTGGGCAGCCGCTCCAGCCACATGGTCGTCCCGTTCGATTTCAACCAGCCCAACCCCGGGGTCGGGAACCCCGACACCTGGGCGCCCTTGCAGCAGCGGCGGCCGCTCTATCCGTTGAACCCCAACATCGGTACCACCAGCGGCACGAACTCGATCGGCGTCGGCGCCTACGACGGCCTGCAGGCGAGCGTCCGCCAGCGCACAAACGCCGGGCTCGAGTTCCTCGCCTCCTACACCTACAGCAAGTCTCTCAGCGACAACGTGGGGTACTACGGCACGGGCTGGGGCCAGACCGGGGCCCAGGGCTACTACTACCTGGACAGCACCGACCCCCTGCGCGACTACGGAAGGTCGACCTACGACGCCCGGCACAACTTCACCCTCGCCGGCACCTACGAGCTGCCCTTCGGCAAGGGCCGCAAGCTGGGCGGTGACTGGAAGGGCCTCCAGAACGCGGTCCTGGGCAACTGGAACCTGCACGGCATCTTCCAGAAGCACACCGGCTTCGCCCTCACGGTCTACGACGGCGCGGGCCAGTCGCTGCAGTCGCCCCGGGGCATCGAGCGACCGGACAGCCTCTGCAACGGCGGGACGAACGCCAGCGGCCCCGACGACGTCTGGATCGACATCACCTGCTTCAAGCACGCCCCCAAGGGCCAGTTCGGGACCACAGGGCACAACACCGTGACGGGTCCGGGGTTCTGGAACCTGGACCTCGCGCTCAGCAAGAACCTCTACCTCGACGACAAGCGCTACTTCACGCTCAAGATCGAGGCCTTCAACGCCCTGAACCACGCCAACTGGGGCGCGCCGAGCTCGGACATCTCGGATCCCACGAGCTTCGGCAAGATCAGCGGCACTTTCTCGCCGCCGAGGATCGTGGAGCTGGTCGTCAAGTTCAACTACTAGACAGCGCTTCAGGGTTACGATCACGACCGGGGGGCTGGTCTCCAGCCCCCCGTTTGTTTTCATGAAGCCAACTCTGCTCCTCGCCCTCTTCCTCGTTTGCGAGCCGGGCCTTTCGTCCGCGCGCCCGAGCGTCGCCGCCGCAGAAGCCTACCGCTACCACCCGAAGTTCCGCCCCCCGCCGTCCCTCGAGTCGATCTACCAGCACATGACCCCGGGGAAGGACGCCTTTCCCGCGGAAAGGGAGGCCGTCGAGCTCGCAGCACGCCTGGATGAGCTGGGCGCGATCCTGAGGGAGGGCCCGGGTCGCGTAGCGCAGGCCACCGACTCGCTGTTGGCGTCCGAGTTCAAGGGTGGGCGCCTGGCGCCCGCGACCGAGGTTTCCCTCGGAGACAGCCCGCGCCTCGAGATCTTCCGAGCCGCCACCATGCCCGCGGACCTGGTCCGGGATCGAGGGTCCTTCCCCGGGGAGCTCCTCGCCCTGGTCGACGAGTTCCAGGCGATCCGAGTGGCCGAGTTCCTCATCACCGCGATCGACGTCCCGCAGCAACAGGACCCCCTCGTCCGCACGGTGGTCCGCTTCGACATCGTGGGTCCCGGCAAGAAGGCGTGGCGCGCCGAGCGGCTGGGGCAGTGGCAGATGCGGTGGCGGCGCGGGGCGGACGGTGTGTGGCGCGTGGTGGAGTGGATCACCCTCGACCAGCTCCGGAGCCACGCATCCGACCCGGTCTTCACCGAGGTGACGGAGGCCGCGCTCGGCGGCAACCCGTCGTTTCGCCGCCAGCTCGTCCCCGGGCTCGACTACTGGGCCGCGAGCATGGACGCGGTCTTCACACCGGGGGGCATGGGGCACCACGGGGTGTCGGTGGGCGATTTCGACGGCGACGGCCTCCCCGACCTCTACGTCTCCCAGCCCGATGGCCTGCCCAACCGGCTCTTTCGCAACAAGGGCGACGGCACCTTCGAGGACGCGACGGAGGCCGCGGGCCTCGCGATCCTCGACCGCACCTCGCAGTCGCTGTTCGCGGACGTGGACAACGACGGCGACCAGGACCTGATCCTCCTCACGCGCACGGGGCCCCTGCTCTTCCTGAACGACGGCAAGGGGCACTTCCGGCGCGATCCCGACGCGTTCCAGTTCAAGCGCCCCCTGCAGGGGTCGCTGACCTCCGCCGCCCTGGCCGACTACGACCGCGACGGGTTCCTGGACCTGTACCTGTGCGCCTACGGGTATTTCATCGGGGTCAGCGAGGACAAGGCCGGCCCGCCGACGCCCTATCACGACGCGCTGAACGGCTCCCCGAACGTGTTGCTCCGGAACGACGGGCACGGCCATTTCGTGGACGTGACGGACGAGGTCGGTCTGAGCCAGAACAACGACCGGTTCAGCTTCGCCGCCGCCTGGGCGGACTACGACGAGGACGGCTGGCCCGACCTGCTGGTGGCGAACGACTTCGGCCGGAAGAACCTGTACCACAACGAGGGGTTGGTCAACGGACGGGTGCGCTTCCGTGACGTGGCCGCGAAGGCGGGAGTCGAGGATTACGGCGCGGGCATGAGCGCGGCCTTCGTGGACTACGACAACGACGGGCACCTGGACATCTACACGGGCAACATGTGGACGGCGGCCGGCCAGCGCGTCACGGGGCAGCCCGGCTTCATGCCCGGAGCGTCGCCCGAGATCCACGACATCTACAGGCGCCACGTCCGGGGCAACTCGCTCTTCCGGAACCGCGGCGACGGCACCTTCGAGGACGTCACCCTCAAGGCGCGGGCCGAGTTCGGGCGCTGGGCCTGGTCCTCCGACGCCTTCGACTTCGATGGCGACGGATGGGAAGACCTGTACGTGGTGAACGGGATGTTTACCCGCGACCGCGACGAGCAGGCGGTCGACGTGGACAGCTTCTTCTGGCGGCAGGTGGTGGCGAACTCGCCCCTCGTCCGGAAGCCCGGCACCCTGTACGACGACGGCTGGCGCGCCACCAACCGGCTGCTCGTGAGCAACGGGGCGCAGGCCCAGCACGAGCGCAACGTGCTCCTGCGCAACAACGGCCAGGGCGGCTTCGACGAGGTCTCGGGCAGCGTGGGCCTGGACCTGGACCAGGATGGCCGATCCTTCGCCGTCTTCGACTACGACCTCGACGGCGACCCCGACCTCGTCCTCATGGCGCCCCGCTCCTCGCCCCAGCTCCGCCTGTTCCGCAACGACTACGACGCGGGCAACGCCGCCATCGCCCTTCGCCTCGTCGGGAACCGGAGCAACCGCGACGCCGTGGGAGCACGCGTCACCGTGGAGACCGACCGGCTGCGCCGGACCAAGATCGTGCAGATCGGCTCCGGCTTCCTCTCCCAGTCCTCGAAAGAGCTGCTCTTCGGCCTGGGCAAGAGCGAGCGGGTGGTGAAGGTGACGATCGTATGGCCCAGCGGCTCGACCGAGAGCCTGCCGGAGCTGCCCTTGAACCAGCGGTCGTGGATCGAGGAAGGCAAGGGCCTCGTCCGGAGCGAGCCTTTCCGGAAGAACCGCCCGGCGGCGTCTCCGGCCACCACGGCCGGGCTGGGGAACGCGGCGCCGCTCCCGTCCGGCGGGACCTGGCTCTACGAGCCCTTCCCCGCCCCCGACTTCGCGCTCAAGGACCTCGAAGGTGAGGGGCACTCGCTCTCGGGGCTGCGAGGCCGGCCCGGGTTGATCCTGTTCTGGGCCACCTGGGCCCCGCCCAGCCGGGAGGCCCTGGGCGAGCTGGCGCGCGAGCACCGGGCGCTCGCGGCGGCCCGGACCACGGTCCTCGCGGTGGCCGTCGACCCGCCCGCGGACGAGGCGAAGGTTCGCGCCGCCGCGCGGGGACTGGGCCTGCCCGTGATGCTCGCGGGGGAGGAAGCCGCGGGCGCCTACGGGGTCCTGAACCGCTACCTGTTCGACCGCAGGGAGGACCTGCGCCTCCCCACCGTCTTCCTCGTGAACGGCCAGGGCGAGGTCGTGAAGGTCTACCGCGAGCCGATCGCGGCGTCACGAATCCTGGAGGACCTTCCGAGGATCGAGGCCTCCCCGGCGGAGCGCCTGGCCCGCGCGGTGCCGTTCGAGGGGACCTTCTCCTCGACCCCTGGCCGGCGCAACTATTTCCAGTACGGCCTCGAGCTCTCCGAGCAGGGCTTCGACCCTGCCGCCCTGGTAGCCTTCCAGCGTGTGGTGAAGTCCGACCCGAGCGCGATGACCTACTACAACCTGGGGACGCTGTACATGAGGCTGGGCCAGCCCGTGGTCGCCAAGGGTGCCTTCGAGCACGCTCTCGAGCTTCAGCCGGACTATCCCGAGGCGAGCAACACCCTGGGCGCGCTCCTGGCCCAGAGCGGGGACGTCCCGGGCGCGATCGCGCGCTTCCGTGCTTCCTTGAAGACGAAGCCCGACTACGCCGACGCGTTGAACAACCTCGGGTATGCGCTGTTCCAGGCAGGGCAGGCGTCCGAAGCGCAGGACCTCTACCAGAAGGCGCTCAAGCTCCAGCCCGACTTCCCGGAGGCGTTCAACAACCTCGGCATACTTTTCGGCCGGCGCGGGGACCTCGAAAACGCCGAGTCCTACTTCAAGAAAGCGGTGGAGAGGCGGCCTGGCTACGGAGAGGCCACCAACAACCTCGCCCTGGTGCTCGCGGCCAGGGGTGACGCGCCCGGCGCGATCCTGCTCCTGCAGCGGTTCCTGGAGCAGGAGCCGCGATTCGAGATGGCATACGTGACGCTCGCCAAGGTCTATCTCAACGCGGGCCGGCGGCGGGAGGGCATCCAGGTCCTGGAGCTGCTCCTGCAGCGCAATCCCAAGCACCCCATCGGGCTCCAGATCCTGCAGCAGGTCAGGAGTGGCGGCTGACGCCGTGGGAGGGAAGCGCTATGGCACGTCCGGCTCCGCTCTCCTTTGCCTTCTGCTCGTCGTCGGGCAGGGCGTCGGCGAAACCCCGGCACCGACGCCGGAGGCCGAGCGCGCTCGCCACAAAGCCCGGCTCCTGGAGCTGGTCCGCGAAGCCACCGATCTGCTGAAGGACGCCGCGGAGGCCGGCGCGCCCCGGGATCAGGCCGGAAGCCGGCTCACGGAGGCCGGGCGCCGGCTCGAGGCCCTCGCGTCCGAGGGCGATTCGCCGGCCGGAGCCAAGCCTCCGCGCGTCCCCCTCCTGCCGCCCGAGCTGCGCGAGGAGCTGCGGCGCGCGGCCGCCGATCTGCGTGGCCTCGCGCCCGCGCCCGGGGCAGCGGCCTTCTCCGCCGATTCCTACCTGCGCCTCCTCGGCCGGGTGGGCGCGCGACTGAAGGAGGAGCCGCTCCTGGACCTGGACTTCCAGGGCAGCTACACCCAGGCGAAGGTGGCGGAGCCGGTCTACGGAGGCCACGCCTCCGCCATGGGTCCGCCCCCGACCGCGGCTCCCGGAGCGGCCGCGGGTGGCCCCTCACCGGTTCAGTTCGAGGAAGTGCCCGGCCTCACGGTCAAGACGTACTGCGGAGGGCCCACCAAGGACCACATCCTGGAGTCGGGCGGCAGCGGAGTCGCCATCTTCGACTACGACGGCGACGGCCTCCCCGACATCTACGTGGTCAACGCGTTCGAGCTGGACGAGAAGCGCGAGCGGATCCCGCACCGGAACGTCCTCTACCGGAACCTCGGCCACTGGAAGTTCAAGGACGTGTCGCACGAAGCGGGGGTCGACGCCGCCGCCTGGGGCAACGGCGTCTGCGTCGGCGACTTCGACGACGACGGGAAGCTCGACTTCTACGTCACCAACTGGGGACGCAACTTCCTGTTCCGGAACAACGGCGACGGGACGTTCACGGACGTGGCGGCCAGGGCCGGCGTCGCGGCGGGAGGCTGGAGCACCGGCTGCACGTTCTTCGACGCCGACGGCGACGGAGACCTCGACCTCTACGTGGCGCGCTACGTGAGCGCCACCTGGGACGACGTTGCGAAGGCGCAGCGCACCATGACCTGGCGGGGAGGCCCCAAGGTGATGGTGGGCCCGACGGGGCTGCCCGGCGAGGCCGACCTGTTCTTCGAGAACCGCGGCGACGCCACTTTCGTGGAGGCCACCGACGCCCACGGCCTGACCGACGCCGCCCGGGGTTACGGCTTCGGGGTCCTGGCCACCGACTACGACGACGACGGCTGGATCGACCTCTTCGTGGCCAACGACTCGACCCCCAACTTCCTCTACCACAACCGCGGCCACGGCCAGTTCGAGAGCGTGGGCCTCCTGAGCGGCGTCGCCGTCAACGCGGAGGGGCGCGCCCAGGCGGGGATGGGAGTGGACGCCGGCGACTACGACAACGACGGCCGCCTGGACCTCGTGCTCACGACCTTCGCCCACGACACCAAGACCCTCTACCGCAACCTGGGCAACGCCCTGTTCGAGGACGTCAGCCGGGCCACGGGGCTGGCCGCCCCGAGCTTCGAGCCCATGGGCTGGGGCGTCGCCTTCTTCGATGCCGACCTCGACGGCCGGCTGGACCTCTTCATCGCCAACGGCCACATCTATCCGAACGTCTCGGACTTCCCCGAGCTTCACGAGACCTTCCGGCAGAAGAACCAGTTCTTCCTCAACGAAGGCGGGAGGTTCAGGGACGTGTCGGCTACCGCCGGGAACGGCCTCCTGGTCCAGAAGGCGAGCCGCGGCCTGGCCGTGGGCGACCTCGACGGCGACGGCGACCTCGACCTCGTGATCAGCAACATGGACGACACGCCTACCCTGCTCGAGAACCGGCAGGCGACCGGCAACCACTGGGTCGCCTTCCGACTGCAGAAGGCCGGCCGCAACCGCTTCTGCATCGGGGCCAAGGTGACCGTGGACGCCGGGGGCCGCCGCCAGGTGCGCGAGGTGCGCTCCGGCGGCGGCTACCTCTCCCAGAACGACCTTCGTGCCCAGGTCGGGCTCGGCTCGTACACCGGCAGCGTGGACGTCGAAGTGCGGATGCCGGGGGGCACGCGCTGGCGATGGAAGGGCGTGCCCACCGACCGGGTCCACGTCCTCACCCTGAAGGACGAAGACAGGATCCGGGAGTGAAGGTATGATCGTCTGAACTGGATATTACCACTCGTGATCACCTCGTTCGAGGCGGAAGTCCACGAGCAGCCGGCCGTCCTGGCCCGACTGCTGGCCGAGGAGCGCGGCCGGGCGGAGGCGATCGCCGAGAGGCTGCGGGCCTACGATCTGCGCTTTGCCGTCCTGGCCGCCCGGGGCACCTCCGACAACGCGGCCCGCTACGGGCAGTACGTGCTCGGCATCCACAACCATCTCGTGGCGGCCCTCGCGACCCCCTCTCTCTTCACCCAGTACGGCGCGAGCCCCTCCCTCACGGGCGCGCTGGTGGTCGGCATCAGCCAATCGGGGCAGTCCCCCGACATCGTCGAGGTGCTGCGCGCGGCCCGCGGCCAGGGCGCGGTCACCCTCGCCATGACCAATGAAGAGCTCTCGCCCCTCGCTTCCGCGGCGGAGCTCGTCTTCCCCCTCCGGGCCGGCCTCGAGCGCGCGGTCGCCGCCACCAAGACCTACACCGCGGAGCTCATGGCCCTCGCCATGCTGAGCGCGGCCCTTCGCCGCGGCGACGAGGCCTGGAGCGAGCTCGAGAAGGTTCCCAACCTCGTCGCCCGCGCCCTCGACCTCAACCGCGAGCTTCTGCCCCGCGCCCACGACTACCGCGACCGGACGAGCCTGGTGGTGGTGGGCCGCGGCTACAATCTCTCCACCGCCTCCGAGATCGCCCTCAAGGTCAAGGAGACGAGCGCGATCATGGCCGACGGCTCCTCCTCCGCCGACTTCCTGCACGGGCCCGCGGCCGTGCTCCACCCCGGCCTGCCGGTCCTGGCCGTCGGCCCCGGACCCCGCGCCTTCCCCGACCTCGACGCGCTGGTCGAGCGAGCCAAGGCGGCCGGGGCGCCCCTCCTCGCGATCTCCAACCGCCCCGCGATGCTCGACGCGGCCGACGTCGCCATGCCCCTTCCCCCCGACCTGCCCGAGTGGCTCTCCCCGATGGTGGCGGTGGTGCCCGGACAGCTATGGGCCCTGGGCCTTTGCCTCGCGCGCGGGATGCAGCCCGACGCGCCGCCCGGCCTCTCGAAGATCACGCACACGCGATGAGCGCGGCCGAGCTGCTCCTGGCGGTCGACGGCAGCGGCGCGAGGACGCAGGCCCTCGTCGCCACCCGGGAGGGCAACGTCCTCGCCCGCGGCTTCGGCCCCAGCAGCAACCTCCACAACGTCGGCCTGGAATCCCTCGGCAAGGCCGTCACCACCGCCGTCGAGGGGGCTCTTCTCAACGCGCGCGGGCCACGGGCCGGCACCGAGGGCGCGCCCTGGCGCGACGCGGGAATCCTCGCCGCCTGCTTCGGCCTGGCCGGCGTCGACGGACCCGAGGACGAAGCGCAGGTCTCCCAGTGGGTGAAGGACCAGGCCATCGCGCCGCGCTTCGTGGTGGTCAACGACTCCGAGCTGGTGCTGGCCGGGGGCACGCCCGAGGGCTGGGGCGTCGCCTTGATCAGCGGCGCCGGGTCCGTCTGCCTGGGACGCTCCCCGGACGCGAAAACCGCCCGGGTGGGCGGCTGGGGGCCCCTCCTGGGCGACGAGGGCAGCGGCTACCAGATCGCGCTCAGCGCGCTGCGGGTGGCGACCCAGACCGCGGACGGACGCTCCGAATCCCCCGCCCTGCTGAAGGCGGTGCTGCGCCACTGGTCGCTGCCCAACGCGCAGGCCCTCATCCGTCACATCCACGCCCCCACGATGACGCAGGGCGACATCGCCGGCCTCGCCCCCAGCATGGTCGAGCTGGCGTCCGCCGGCGATCCGGCGGCCAAGGCGATCGTGGCGGAGAGCGCCCGTGAGCTGGCCCGACAGGTGGACGCCGTCGTCCGCAAGCTGGGCCTGAGCCGTCCGCCCCTCGCCCTCGGCGGCGGCCTGCTGCGGGGCGACCTCCGGCGCGCGGTCCTGGCCGCGCTGGGCAGCGAGGTCGGGCCGGTGGCCTACGTGGCGGACCCCTGCCTGGGGGCGGTCGCCCTGGCGCGCCGGCTCCTCGGCACGCCGGCGGGGCCGAAGGCCGCTTCTCGATGAGGGCGGCCCTCGAGAACGACCCCCGCGTGGTCCTGACCCTGGACGCGGGCGGGACCAACTTCGTCTTCTCGGCCATGCAAGGCGCCCGGGAGGTCGCGTCTCCCTTGCGCCTCCCCTCCCACGCTTCCGACCGCGCGGCCTGCCTGGCCGCGCTGGTGGAGGGATTCGGGCGGGTGCGCGAGCAGGCGGCGGCTCCCGCCGCCATCAGCTTCGCTTTCCCCGGTCCCGCGGACTACGCGGCGGGAATCATCGGCGACCCCAACAACTTTCCCTCCTTCCGCGGCGGGGTGGCCCTGGGGCCCATGCTCGAGGACCGCTTCTCGGTCCCCGTCTTCATCAACAACGACGGCGACCTCTTCGCCTACGGAGAGGCCATCGCCGGCTTCCTGCCCTGGGTCAACGGGCTCCTGGCCGAGGCGGGCAGCCCCAAGCGCTTCCGCAACCTGTTCGGAGCCACCCTGGGGACGGGCTTCGGCGGCGGCATCGTGCGCGACGGGCAGATCTACATGGGCGACAACGCGGCGGCGGGGGAGGTCTGGGCCCTCCGGAACAAGCTCGACCCCGAGCACTGCGCCGAGGACGCGGTCAGCATCCGCGGCGTCCGGCTCGAATACGCCCGCCGTACGGGGACCGCTCCCGCGGCGAGCCCCGAGCCGCTCGAGATCTTCGAGATCGCCGCCGGGCGCCGTTCGGGCGACCCGGACGCAGCCCGCGAGGCCTTTCGCCGCCTCGGCGAGGCCGCGGGCGACGCCCTCGCGAACGTGGCGACCCTCCTCGACGGGCTGATCGTGATCGGCGGCGGGCTGTCCGGGGCCGCCCCCCTCTTCCTTCCCGCCCTGGTGGAGGAGATGAACGGCCGCCTGCGCTGCGGGCCCGGCTTCGTCCCCCGCACCGTCGTCCGGGCCTTCAACCTCGAAGACCCGGAGGGGCGCGCGTGCTTCGTCAGCGGCGAGATGCGGGAGATCGAGGTGCCGGGGAGCCGGAAGCGGCTGGCCTACGATCCCGTGAAGCGCGTGGGGGTGGGGCTCTCCCGCCTGGGGGCGAGCCGGGCGGTCGCCGTCGGCGCCTACGCCTTCGCCCTGGACGCCCTCGACGGGCGCCGCGCGGGATGAGGGGCCATGGCTGATTCCGCTCCCCACCCCGCGGAGCACGACCCCGCGTCCTTCGCCGTGCGCGGTCGTCTCGTCCTCGACCGCGACCTCGTGCCCGGGGCGGTGGTGGTCCGTTCGGGGCGCATCGTGGACGTGGTTCGCGGGCCCGCCCGAGACCTGCCGCCGCCTGTCCACCAGGCCGCGATCGTCTCCCCGGGCTTCATCGACCTCCAGGTGAACGGGGGCTTCGGGGTCGAGATCGGCGACAGCGCCCAGGCCATCCTCCACCTGGCGGCGCGGCTTCCCGCCACGGGGGTGACGGCCTTCCTGCCCACCCTCGTCAGCTCATCGGCCGAGGTCTACCCCCGCGCCTGCCAGGCGTTCCTGGCCAGCCGGGGCGCGCCGGGCGCGCTCCCCCTCGGGCTGCACCTCGAGGGGCCCTTCATCTCGGCGCGCCGCCTCGGGGCGCACCGCGCCCGCGCCGTCGCGAACGCCCCCCCCGACTTGTTCGACCCGTTCCTCGAGCACGACATCCTTCGCCTGGTCACCCTGGCGCCGGAGGTGGAGGACGGTCTCGCGCGCATCCGGCGCCTGCGCACGCACCAGGTGGTGGTGAGCCTGGGCCACACCGACGCCTCCTACGAGGAGCTGGTGCAGGGCATCGACGCGGGGGCCACCATGGTCACCCACCTGTACAACGCGATGTCGGGCTTCAATCACCGCACCCCGGGCACGGTGGGAGCGGCGCTTCTGGACGACCGGGTCGTGGTGGGGCTCATCGCGGACGGTGTCCACTCCCACCGGGCGAGCGTCCGCCTGGCCCTGCGCGCCAAAGGGGCCGACCGGGTCGCCCTCGTCACCGACGCCATCGCCGGGGCGGGCATGGAGCCCGGGGTGTACAGCCTCGACGGCCAGGAGGTCCTGGTCGACGAGACGGCGGCCAGGCTCGAGGACGGCACCCTGGCCGGCTCCGTGCTCGCCCTCGACCAGGCGGTCCGGAACGTCGTCGCCTGGACGGGGAGCGGCGTGGCCGAGGCCTGTCGCATGGCCAGCGAGGTGCCGGCGCGGCTCCTCGGGCTGCGCGCCAAGGGCCGACTCGCGGTGGGCTTCGACGCCGACCTCGTGCTGCTCGACGACGAGCTACGCGTGCGGGCGACGTTCGCGGAGGGCCGGTGTCTCTTTCATCGACCCCCCACCCCATCCCTCCCCACGTAGGGGGAGGGGAACGCTGTTGCGAGCAGGGCTCCGCGCCTTCATCGACCCCCCACCCTGTCCCTCCCGAGTCCCTCGGGATAGGACCCCAGGACGCGCATCTCCCGCGCCATCCTCCGGAGCTCCTCGATCGCCTCCCCCGCCACTCCGCGCGGGTCGCCCAGCACGTCGAGGTAGAACGCGTACTCCCAGGGGTACCCGCGGAGCGGCCGCGACTCGATCTTGCACAGGTCGGCCCCGCGCGATGCGAAGGCGCCGATGGCCCGGTGCAGGGCCCCGGGCACGTTGTCGAGGACGAACACCAGCGAGGTCTTGCTCGCCTCCTCCGGCGACCCCGGCTCGCGGGCGAGGACCAGGAAGCGGGTGTAGTTCTGCGGGTCGTCCTCTATCCCCTCGAGCAGCACCTGGCCCCCGTAGAGCTCGGCCGCGAGCCGGGAGGCGATGGCGCCCTGGCTGGCCAGCCCGCTCCCGAGCGCGTCCTGGACGCTCCCCGCGGTGTCGTAAGCGGTGATCGGCTCGATCTGGGGGTGCTCGGCGAAGAACCGCCGGCACTGCGCGAGGGCCACGGGATGCGAGGCCACCCGGCGCAGCGAGGCCAGGGAGGCCCCGGGACGGGCGATCAGGCACTGGCGGATGCGGAGCTGGGTCTCCCCAACGATGTGCAGGGGGCCGCTCTTCAAGCGGTCGTAGTTCTCGTGGATCGATCCCGCGAGGGAGTTCTCGATGGGGACGATCGCGCGATCCGCCGCCCCGTCGACCACCGCCGCGAAGAGCGTCTCGAAGCTGGGCCGGGGGACGACCTCGATCCCCTCGCCCAGGGCGAGCAGGGCCGCCTCGTGGCTGAACGCTCCCCGCTCCCCCTGGATCGCGACCCTGAGCTTCGGTCCGGTCATCAGACCTCCACGCCCGCTCGCCAGGGACCGAGGCTGCGGACATCCTGCCCCCATCCAGTGCGAACAGCAAGCAACCCGCCCCGTCCTCTGTGCCGGGCGCATCCCTACCGCCGCCAGACCAACTCGTATTCAGGGGGTGCCTGGGGCGCCCACTGCTATCAATGACTTACACGCCCATCTTGCGGATTGCCTAGCGAACCCACAACCTACCATCCGCCTAGCTTTCCATGCCAGCCTACGAACCGTTGCAGATCCCCATCCGGGATCGCTCGAGCGCAGACTACCGGCAGTCCTAGCGTCTTCCTCACCCTCGCAGCTAGATCTTCAAGCGCGAGCGGGTAGAACTGGTTCTTCAGCACCCACGAGAACCCCCCCGGTTCATAGGCTTCATCAATGTATGATTCCGGCATCATCCGCGCTACGAACAACGGCCGTAGACCGAGAAACAGGCTCATCTCCAGCTTCCTCTCGAACTCACCACGTTCAATATACGGAAGCGTGTTCTTAATCTCGCACCCGTAGGCGATTCCTTCCTTGCTCACGTACACCCGGTCCAAATTCTCGTTCGTCTTCGTCCACTTCCTCCCGTTCCAGTCATTGACGTCCCGACCTGCCACGTGAAACTGCGCCGACGCCAGTGCGGAATCCACCAGCAGCTCTAGTGGTGACCAAGGCCCCGAGCGAACTCGGCCTTAGAGAATTCGCCGACCACCTGCTGGATCCTTTTGGCCTCTCTGTGCCAGTCCCTGTACGCCTTCGCGTGAAAAAAACGTAACCCGTGCGGAGGGCCCTCTGGGCCTCTTGCCGAGGGTTCGGAAGCGATCCTCCCCTCAGCGGCGAGCTGGGAGACTGCCTTCGATGTGATCCAGTGAAACGGGCCCTTCTTGCCGCGTCGCGGGTCTCTCGATTCTATGAGTGGACAGTCCTCGAAGAGAACTTCGAGCTGTCCAAAGGTAAACGAGACTCCTTGGCCGCTCCTCTCGAAAGAAATGCAGAAGAGCCTCCTTGGTAATGGCGAGCGCGACCTGTTCCGCTTCGCTAACGGGCTCGTCGGGCTCCATGTGTGCCCAGACATACAAGGTGCGGAAGTTGACCGGAAGGGGCTCCCGCGAGGAGGATACCTTCTAGCCCCTCGGCCGCCGCTCCTGATCCCGGCGCGCCGTTTGTGAGCACCCGTTAAGTTCTCCGTCATCTCTTTCACGGAAGGCCCCATCTCCAGGGCCTCTTCTGGTTCTGGTGCGGAAGGGGGGATTCGAACCCCCACGCCCTTTCGGGCACACGGTCCTAAGCCGTGCGCGTCTGCCGTTCCGCCACTTCCGCGTGGACGCGGCCCTGCGCCCGCAAGTGTACCCCGTGCTATCCTTGCAGGTCGCATCCACGCCCTGGAGGCCCCCCCTTGAAGGTCGAGTACATCGAGGAGACGTCGGTCCGCAAGGCGCTCGCCTTCGAGATCGAGGCCGAGGTCGTGGACAAGGAGATCGAGGCCCGCACCCGGGATTTCGCGAAGAAGCTCAAGCTCCCCGGCTTCCGCCCCGGCAAGGTCCCGCCCGCGGTGGTGAAGAAGCGCTTCCGCGACCAGCTCCTGGGCGACGTGGCGGAGACCATCGTCAACAAGGTGGTGTTCGAGGAGCTGGAGGGGCGTGGCCTGCGCCCGCTGGCCATGCCCCGGGTGGCCGACCTCAAGATCGACGAGGGACAGCCGATGACGTTCCGGGCCGTGTTCGAGACCCTGCCCATCGTGGAGCTGCCCGAGTATCGCGGGCTCGAGGCCAAGGCCCGCACCCCGCAGGTGAAGGAGGAGGAGGTGGACGCCGAGGTCGACCGCCTCCGCGAGGAGAACGCGCGGTTCGATCCCATCGAGGGTCGGCCCGCCCGGAAAGGCGACTTCGCCGTGCTCGACCTCTCCTGGCGGCCCGCGGAGGGCGGCAAGGGCGGGCGAGACGAGAACGCGCTGGTCGAGATCGGCGGGGAGGGGAATCACGAGGGGATGAACGCGGCCCTGGAAGGGATGTCCGTGGGGGAGAGCAAGGAGATCACCCTGACCTACCCCGCGGATCACTCCTCCCCCGACCTCGCGGGCAAGACCTTCCGCTACTCGGTCGCCCTGAAGGGTCTCAAGGAGAAGGTGGTGCCCGCGGCGGACGACGAGTTCGCGAAGGACCTGGGCGACTTCGACCGACTGGACGACCTCCGCGAGAGCGTGCGGAAGCGCCTGCTCGCGGTCGAGGAGCGCGCGGTGGACCGCGAGGTGAAGAACGCGCTCGTGGAGAGCCTGGTCGCGAAGGCCGGCTTCGAGGTCCCGGAGTCCCTGGTGGAGCGCCACATGACCGCCCGCACGGAGAACGTGGCGCGCGGCCTCGCCTACCAGGGGATCGATCCCCGCAAGGTGGGGCTCAACTGGCGGGAGTACCGGGAGAACCAGCGCGAGGAGTCGGTGAAGGCCGCCAAGGCCGACATCCTGCTCGACCAGATCGCCCGCCGGGAGGGGATCGAGGTCCAGGACGCGGAGGTCGACGCGGAGGTGAAGCGCTTCGCGCAGCGGGCGAGCAAGTCCGAGGAGGCGCTGCGGCGCCAGATGGAGAAGGAGGGCGAGCTCGACGCGCTGCGCGCGCGCATCCGCGAGGAGAAGACCCTTGACTTGCTCAAGGCCAATGCTAGACTGGATTTAGCATGATCTCGTCCTATGCGGGGACCCTCGTCCCCATGGTGGTCGAGCAGACCGCGCGCGGCGAGCGGGCCTACGACATCTACTCCCGCCTGCTCAAGGACAACATCGTCTTCATCGGGACCGCCATCGACGACATGGTGGCGAACCTGATCATCGCCCAGCTGCTCTTCCTCGAGGCCGAGGACCCGGAGAAGGACATCCACGTCTACATCAACAGCCCGGGGGGCGTCACCACGGCGGGCATGGCGATCTACGACACCATGCAGCTCGTGCGGCCCGACGTGCAGACCATCTGCGTGGGACAGGCCGCTTCCTTCGGGGCGGTGCTCCTGGCGGCGGGGACCACGGGCAAGCGCTTCGCCCTCCCCAACTCCCGGATCCTCATCCACCAGCCCTGGGGGGGGGCCCAGGGCCAGGCCTCGGACATCGCGATCCAGGCCAAGGAGATCCTGCGCATCAAGGACCGCATCAACGAGATCCTGGCCTTCCACACCAAGCAGCCCATCGAGAAGCTCGCGGCCGACGCCGACCGGGACTTCATCATGGACGCCGAGCAAGCCAAGGCGTATGGTATCGTCGACCAGGTGATCAGCCGGCGGGAACGATGAGCAACCAGCGGCGAGCGGAGCCGAATTCACTTCGGCGTAGCGAGCGGGGGGTCTGGGGGGTGTGGCGCAACATCCCCCAGCAACAATGAAGAAAAGCGGGGACAACGAGGTCCTCCGTTGCTCGTTCTGCAACAAGGACCAGAACGACGTCCGCAAGCTGATCGCGGGCCCCACCGTCTTCATCTGCGACGAGTGCGTCGACGTCTGCAACGACATCATCGCGGACGACCGCCGGGTTGAGGGACGCTCCTACAAGTCCAGCCTTCCCACCCCCCACGAGATCAAGAAGTTCCTGGACGAATACGTGATCGGCCAGGACCAGGCCAAGAAGAAGCTCGCGGTCGCGGTCTACAACCACTACAAGCGGATCGAGATCAGCAAGGCGCGGGGCAAGAACGAGGTCGAGCTGACCAAGTCGAACATCCTGCTGATCGGTCCCACCGGGACCGGCAAGACCCTCCTCGCCCAGACCCTGGCCCGCCTCCTCTCCGTCCCCTTCACGATCGTGGACGCCACCACCCTCACCGAGGCCGGCTACGTCGGGGAGGACGTGGAGAACATCATCCTGAAGCTGCTGCAGGCGGCGGGGGGCGACATCGAGAAGTGCCAGGAGGGGATCATCTACATCGACGAGATCGACAAGATCTCGCGCAAGGACGAGAACCCCTCGATCACCCGCGACGTCTCCGGGGAGGGCGTGCAGCAGGCCCTCCTCAAGATCCTCGAGGGGACGGTGGCGAACGTGCCACCCCAGGGCGGCCGCAAGCATCCCCACCAGGAGTTCTACCAGATCGACACCACGAACATCCTGTTCGTGTGCGGTGGGGCTTTCGTGGGCCTGGACAAGATCATCGAGCGGCGGGTCGGCAAGAAGAGCCTGGGCTTCCGCACGGAGGCCAAGGCGGCCGCCCCCCAGAAGGGCGGGGCCTCGGGGTACAACGTCCAGCCCACCGACCTCATCCGGTACGGCCTGATCCCCGAGTTCGTGGGACGCCTGCCCGTGATCGGCACCCTGCACGACCTGGACAAGCCCGCCCTGGTCGAGATCCTGACCCAGCCCAAGAACGCGATCACCCGCCAGTACCAGAAGATGTTCGAGTACGAGTCGGTGAAGCTCCGCTTCACGGACGACGCGCTCGAGGCCATCGCCGACCTCGCGATCACGCGCAAGATCGGGGCCCGGGGCTTGCGGATGATCATCGAGGACCTCATGCTGGATCTCATGTACAACCTGCCTTCCATGAAGAAGGTCAAGGAGTGCGTGGTGACCCGGGAAGTGGTCCTCGACCGGGAGAAGCCGATCACCCTCATCGAGAAGGTCGGCTAGCTTCACCGCATCGAGGCGGGCTATTCTGGTTCGGGCGGACCGGTCGGCCGGGCGCGGTCTGCCGGGGGAACGGGAACCGAGCATGAGAACAAGGACGGAACGGACGTGATCGAAACCCTGCCGATGGTGCCGCTCCGGGATGTGGTGGTCTTCCCCCACATGATGATCCCGTTCGTGATCGGGCGTCCGAGCTCGATCAAGGCCCTCGAGTACGCGCTCCTGAAGGGCAAGCGCATCTTCCTCTCCGCCCAGCACGACGCCACCCGGGACAACCCGTCCCCCGAGGAGATCTACACCCTGGGCACGATCTGCAACATCGTGCAGAGCCTCAAGCTCCCCGACGGCAACGTGAAGGTCCTGGTGGAGGGCCTGGACCGGGGCCGCGCCCTCGAGTTCAAGGAGGAGAGCGGCTTCCTGAAGGTGGTGGCCAAGGTCGTCCCCCGCCAGGTGGAGGCGGGGAGCGGCATCGAGGCCATGATGTCCAAGGCCATCGCCCTCTTCGAGCAGTACGTCAAGCTCTCGAACAACCTGCACTACGACGCCATGCTGGCCGCGGTTCGGGTGGAAGACCCCGGCAAGCTGGCCGACACAATCGCCTCCCACCTGGTGGTCGCCGTCGACGAGAAGCAGAACCTGCTGGAGATCTTCTCGCCCCAGGAGCGCCTGGGCAGGATCGCCCAGATCCTGGAGGGCGAGGTCGACAAGCTCAACGTCGACAAGCGCATCCAGGGCCGGGTCAAGAAGCAGATGGAGAGGGCCCAGAAGGAGTACTACCTCAACGAGAAGATGAAGGCGATCCAGAAGGAGCTGGGCCGCAAAGACGACCGGATGAACGAGGTCGAGGAGCTGCGCAAGAAGATCGAGCAGGCCCGGATGTCGAAGGAGGCGGAGGAGAAGGCGCTCCAGGAGCTGAAGCGGCTCGAGGCCATGCCCCCCATGTCGGCGGAGGCCACCGTCTCCCGGAACTACCTGGACTGGCTGATCGCGGTCCCCTGGGCCCGGAAGACCCGCGAGCGCAAGGACCTCCTGGCCGCGGAGAAGATCCTCAACGACGACCACTACGGGCTGGAGAAGGTCAAGGAGCGCATCGTGGAGTTCCTGGCGGTGCGCCAGCTCGTGAACAACCCCAAGGGGCCGATCCTCTGCTTCGTGGGCCCCCCGGGGGTGGGCAAGACCTCCCTCGCCAAGTCCATCGCCCGCTGCACCAACCGCAAGTTCGTGCGCCTCAGCCTGGGGGGGGTGCGCGACGAGGCGGAGGTCCGCGGCCACCGCCGGACCTACATCGGGGCCTTCCCCGGCCAGATCGTACAGATGATGAAGAAGGCGGGGACCCGGAACCCGGTCTTCCTGCTCGACGAGGTCGACAAGATGTCGATGGACTTCCGGGGCGACCCCTCCGCGGCCCTCCTCGAGGTCCTGGACCCCGAGCAGAACCACAGCTTCACCGACCACTACCTGGACGTGGAGTTCGACCTCTCCTCGGTGTTCTTCATCGCCACCGCGAACGTGCTCCACACCATCCCCCAGGCCCTGCAGGACCGCCTGGAGGTGATCCGCCTGCCCGGCTACACGGAGCGGGAGAAGATCGAGATCGCCCAGCGGCACCTCATCCCCAAGCAGGTGAAGTCCCACGGCCTGCAGGACAAGAACGTGGGCTTCGCCGAGGAGGCGCTCCAGGAGCTCGTCCGCAAGTACACCCGCGAGGCGGGAGTGAGGAACATGGAGCGGGAGATCTCGACCATCTTCCGGAAGGTCGCCCGCAAGGTCGTGCTCGAGGGGAAGGACTACCGGGGCGACGTCACCCTGGGGAACCTGAACGACTACCTGGGGGTGCCCCGCTATCGCTACACCCAGCAGGAGGAGCACAACGAGATCGGAATGGCCACCGGCCTCGCCTGGACCGAGGTGGGGGGGGAGATCCTGCCCATCGAGGTCACCCTGATGCCGGGCAAGGGCGCTCTGCGCCTCACCGGCAAGCTGGGGGACGTGATGCAGGAGTCGGCCCACGCCGCCATGTCTTTCGTGCGGTCCCGGGCCGAGGACTACGGCATCCCCAAGGACTTCAACCGCCGCCTGGACGTGCACATCCACGTCCCGGAGGGCGCGATCCCCAAGGACGGGCCCTCGGCGGGCATCACCATGTGCACGGCCCTCGTCTCGGCCCTCTCGAAGATCCCGGTGCGGCGCGACGTGGCCATGACGGGCGAGATCACCCTCCGCGGCAAGGTCCTGCCCATCGGCGGGGTGAAGGAGAAGCTGCTGGCCGCCCATCGCATCGGGGTCACGACCATCGTCCTCCCCCGCGAGAACGAGAAGGACCTGGCCGACGTCCCCAAGAACGTGCTCGACGTCCTGCAGGTCGTGCTGGTCTCGCACATCGACGAGGTGCTGAAGATCGCCCTGGCCCCCCCCGAGAGCTCGGCCCCGCGAGAGGCGGTGGAGCCCCCCGCGGAGAGCCTGGACCTGCCGGGCGGGATGACGCACTGAGGGAGCCGACCAGGTCGGCGTCGCTTGAGACACTCCACCGTGAGCTTCGTCGGGAGCGCTTCGTCCCCTGAGCAGTTCCCGCTCGACGGGCGGCCCGAGGTGGCTTTCCTGGGGCGATCGAACGTCGGGAAGAGCAGTCTCCTGAACGCGCTGGCCGGAGTACGGGGGCTGGCGCGGGTGTCGGGCGAGCCGGGGCGGACGCGGCTCGTGAACTTCTTCCGGGTGACGGGGGCCGCGGGAGCGGCTGCCCGCTGGGACCTGTATCTGGTGGACTTGCCGGGCTACGGTTACGCGAAGGCGCCCCGGGCCGAGCGCGACGGCTGGGAGGCGCTCATCACGTCGTATCTCGTCGGACGGCCGAGCCTGGCCCTCGGGGTGTTCCTGGTCGACGCGCGCCACGAGGCGACGGAGGGGGACGCGACCCTCCGCACCTTCCTGGACCACCACCGCGTGCCCTACGTGGTGGCGGCCACCAAGGCCGACAAGCTGGGGCCGCATGAGCTGGCTCGCCGGTCGAAAGAGCTGGGGCAAGCCGTCGGGGGGAAGGCGCGGGCGGTGGTGGCGGTGAGCACCGCCACCGGCGCCGGCCTCGACGAGCTGTGGAGGACGATCGTGGAGGCGGCGGCCGCCGCCCCCGCCGCGAGGAGCTGATGGAAGCTGAACAGGACACCCCCACCGAGGGCGCCTCGACCGAGGCCGCCCCCGCCGAAACCGCCCCCGCCGAAGGCGGGGCCAAACCCCTGGACCTCTCCGACCTCAAGGAGATGACGATCCAGCAGCTCACCGCCCTGGCCCGCGAGCTGAACGTCCTGGGCGCAGCGGGGATGAAGAAGCACGACCTCATCTTCAAGATCCTCCAGACCCAGACCGAGAAGAGCGGATTCCTCTTCGCGGAAGGGGTGCTGGAGACCCTCCCCGACGGGTACGGCTTCCTGCGGGCCCCGGAGTCGAACTACCTGCCGGGACCGGACGACATCTACGTCTCCCCCTCCCAGATCCGGAAGTTCGACCTCCGGACGGGCGACACCGTGAGCGGCCAGGTGCGGCCCCCCAAGGAGGGGGAGAGGTATTTCGCCCTGATCAAGGTCGAGGCCATCAACTTCGAGCCTCCGGAGGCGGCCAAGGACAAGGTCCTCTTCGACAACCTGACGCCTCTCTACCCCAGCGAGCGCCTCCGCCTGGAGACCGTCCCCGAGAACCTCACCGCCCGCGTCCTCGACATGATGACCCCGCTGGGCAAGGGCCAGCGCGCGCTGATCGTGGCCGCCCCTCGCACCGGGAAGACCATGATCCTGCAGAACATCGCCAACTCGGTGGCGGCCAACCACTCCGAGGTCACCCTCATCGTGCTCCTCATCGACGAGCGCCCCGAGGAGGTGACGGACATGATCCGCTCCGTGCGCGGTGAAGTGGTCAGCTCCACCTTCGACGAGCCGGCCACCCGCCACGTGCAGGTGGCGGAGATGGTGATCGAGAAGGCCAAGCGCCTGGTGGAGCACAAGCGGGACGTGGTCATCGTGCTCGACTCGATCACCCGTCTCGCCCGGGCCTACAACGCGATCGTTCCCCCGTCGGGGAAGGTGCTCTCCGGGGGCGTCGACGCCAACGCGCTCCAGCGGCCCAAGCGCTTCTTCGGAGCCGCCCGCAACATCGAGGACGGGGGCTCCCTCACCATCATCGCCACCGCCCTCGTGGAGACGGGGTCCCGCATGGACGACGTGATCTTCGAGGAGTTCAAGGGGACGGGCAACTCCGAGATCGTCCTCGACCGGAAGATGAGCGACCGGCGCATCTTCCCCGCCATCGACATGAATCGCAGCGGAACCCGCAAGGAGGAATTGCTGCTCTCCAAGGAGGAGCTGAACCGGGTCTGGATCCTGCGCAAGGTCCTGAACCCGCTCTCCGCCGTCGAGGCCATGGAGCTGATGCTGGAGCGGCTGGCCAAGACCAAGGCGAACCGCGAGTTCCTCGACTCCATGTCGTCGGGATAGTCGGCGTGTTAACCTGCCCGGCGGACCCATGCTGACCAGGACGCAGTCGATGATCGAAGCCCTGTACCGGGAGAACGGGAAGGCGGAGATCGTCGATGGGGAGATCGTCCGGATGAGCCCGACGGGCTTCCGGCCGGGGCGCGCGGCGGTGGCGATCGCGGTGAGCCTTCGCGGCCACGAGCGCCGTCACGGCGGCGGCTACGCCGTCGGTGACAACGTGGGCTTCCTGGTGGACCTCCCCAATCGGCAGTCCTTCTCCCCGGATGCGGCGTGGTACGCGGGCCAGGTCGAGGGCTTGAAGTTCGCGGAAGGCGCGCCCGCCTTTGCCGCCGAGGTCCGCAGCGAGGGAGACTACGGCCCCGAGGCCGAGCGGGAGATGGCCGCCAAGCGGGCCGACTACTTCGCGGCGGGAACCCGAGTCGTCTGGGACGTCGACCTCCTCGGTGAGGACGTGGTCCGCGTCTATCGAGCGGCCGACCCGCTCGTCCCCACCCTGTACCGCCGCGGCCAGATGGCAGAGGCCGAAGCCGCGGTGCCCGGCTGGCGGTTCTCCGTCGATGAGCTCTTCGAGTAGGATGACCCGCATGTCCAGACCCGCTCTTCCTGCTCTTTGCCTCCTCGTGCTGATCGGCGTCGCCACGGCGAGCCCGGCCCACGCCCAGGGCGGGGTCGGCCTCCGCGGCGGGCTCAGCGTCGATCCGGACCAGTTCTACGTGGGCGTCCACGTGGACGCCGGCCCCCTGGTGGACCGCCTGTGGTTCCGCCCGAACGTCGAGATCGGCCTGGGCGACGACCGGACCCTGTTCGCCTTCAACGCCGAGCTGGCCTACTGGTTCCCCACCCACTCCCCCTGGCGGATCTATGTGGGAGGGGGGCCGGCCCTCAACATCTACCACTTCGATGGCGGGGGCGGCTCGGACACCCGGGCGGGCCTCAACCTCCTGCTCGGCTTCGCCCACCACGGCGGATTCTTCACCGAAGCCAAGCTCGGCGCCCTGCAGAGCCCCACCCTCAAGCTCGGCATCGGGTACAGCTTCCACTGACCACCGTCGTGCGCCTTCCCGCGAGCCCGCTCCAACTGGCCTCTCTCGGAATCCTCCTCCTGGGCTCTTTCGCCCTTGCGGTGGGCGCGGCCTTCGCCTCCGAAGGAGGGCCGGCGCGACTCCGCCGCCTGGCCACCGACTACTACCGCTGGCGCAACGAGCAGTTTCCGGTGTGGAGCAGCGACCAGGGCCTGCACACCTGGGACGACCGGCTGGCGGATTACTCGGCGGCCGCCCTGCGCGCCCGCCGGGATCGGGTGGTGAAGCTGATCGAGGAGGTCCGCGGCATCCAGCCCACCGGCTGGCCGCGGGACGACGCCATCGACCGGGTCCTCTTCCTGGCCCAGCTCGAGGGAGTCGACTTCTTCGACCGCGTCCTGGAGCGCCCCGAGACCAACCCGCAGATCTACGTGAACGAGTGCAGCAACGCGATCTTCTCCCTCCTCAAGAAGGAGTACGACACCCCGCGCACGCGGGCCCTGGCCGCGACCGCTCGCCTCCGGGCCATGCCCGCCCTCCTCGAAGAGGGCCGGCGGACCCTGGCCCGGCCGGTTCGACTGTACTCGCGCCTCGCGATCGAGTCCGTGCGGGCCATGGACGAGCTTTTCGGGACGAGCCTCATGACCCTCACGGGCGGCCTCGCCGCGGCCGAGCGCCAGGACCTGGAGCGCTCACGCGACCGGGCGCTGGGCGCGCTCCGCGGCTTCGCGGCCGGGCTCGAGCAAGGCCTCCCGCAGATGGCCGAGTTCTCCGCCATGGGCGAGGCGAGATACGACTGGATGCTGAAGCACGTGTACCTGTTGCCGCTCGAGGCCCGGCAGGTCGCGATGCTGGGAGAGGCGGAGCTGGCCCGCTACCGGGGCCTCGAGTCGCTGCTCGAGGATCCCTCCCGGGCCGATCCCGACCCCGCGCGCAGCGCGGCCATTCCCAAGGACCAGGCGTCCTTCCTCGCCGCCTACGAGAGCCGGGAGGGGGAGATGATCCGCTTCCTGCGCGACCGCCGGCTGGTCACCCTGCCCTCCGGACTGGGCCGCTTCTCCATCCGCCAGCTTCCCCAGGCCTTCAAGCCCACGAGCCCGGGCGGCTTCATGAACGCCCCCGGCCTGTACGACCGGGACCCGGGCGGCTTCTTCTTCATACCCGTCTACGACCCGACGAGCCGCAACTTCTACATCCGGGCCGCCATCGAGGACCCGCGGCCCATCCTGGGCCACGAGGGGATCCCCGGTCACTTCCTCCAGCTCTCGATCGCCAACGCGCTTCCCGACGAGATCCGCCGCGAGCACGGGGACGGGGTCTTCATCGAGGGATGGGCGCTCTATACCGAGGAGATGCTCATGCGCACCGGCCTCTACTCCGAAGGGTCGGCCGCCCAGGGCCAGATCCTGCGCCTCTCGCGCTATCGCGCGGCCCGCATCGGAGCGGACGTGAACCTCCACACCGGCCGCTGGAACTTCGAGGAGGCGGTGCACTACTTCATGGAGGCAGGGGGGCTCGACCGGGAAGCGGCGCTCGGGGAGGCGGCGGGGGCGGCCAGCGAGCCCTCCCAGAAGATCACCTACATGGTCGGCAAGTGGCAGATCATGCGCCTCCTGGGCCGCTACCGCGATCGCGAGGGAAGGCGCTTCCGGCTCGGCGCCTTCCACGACGCGCTGCTCGCGGCGGGCAGCCTGCCCCTCTCGGTCGTGGAATGGCTGCTCCTCGACGACCCGCAAACCCTCGAGGCCGCCCTCGCGGAGGTCCGCTCATGACGAGAATGCTGCTGGCTCTTCTTCTCGCTGCGGGGGCGGGGGCCCCGGCGGGCGCCGCTCCCCCCTCCACCCAGGACCTCGTCTACATCGGCACCTATACGGGTGCTACGAGCCGCGGCATCTACGTGGCGCGATTCGACACCGCCACCGGCCGGCTCGGCCCGCCCGAGCTGGCCGCGGAATCGAGCAACCCGTCGTTCCTGGCCCTCCACCCCGACCGGGCGCTCCTTTACGCGGCGAACGAGGTCTCCGAGTTCGAGGGCCAGCGCGCGGGCTTCGTCAGCGCGTTCACCATGGATACCGCAACGGGCCGCCTGAGCCCGCTGAACCGCGTCTCGTCCCGGGGGGCCGACCCGTGCCACCTGGTGGTGGACGGGACGGGCAAGAACGTCCTGGTGGCGAATTACACGGGCGGGAGCGTGGCCAGCCTGCCCATCCGGCCCGACGGGAGCCTGTCTCCGGCCTCCGCCTTCGTTCAGCACCGGGGGTCGAGCCGCGACCCCGGCCGGCAGAAGGGCCCGCACGCCCACGCGGTGCAGCTCGACCCGAAGAACCGCCAGCTTCTAGTGGCCGATCTGGGCCTCGACCAGGTCCTCCTCTACCGCTTCGATGCGTCGCGGGGGACTCTCGAGCCGTCGGTCCCCCCCTACGCCGCGCTCAGCCCCGGCGCCGGGCCGCGACACCTCGTTTTCGGCCAGGGGGGACGCCACGTCTACGTGGTGAACGAGATGGACCTCACGGTGCGGGTGTTCCGTTACGACGCCGACCGCCTGGTGGAGGAGCAGACCATCTCGACCCTGCCCGCGGGGACCAAGGGGGGGAAGGACGACAGCACGGCCGAGATCCAGGTCCATCCGAGCGGCCGCTTCCTCTACGCCTCGAACCGCGGCCCGGACACCATCGCGGTCTTCGCCATCGACCCCAAGAGCGGCCAACTGACCCTGGTCGAGCACGTCCCCACCCGCGGGCGCACGCCGCGGAGCTTCGCGATCGAGCCCGCCGGCCGCTACCTCCTGGCGGCCAACCAGAGATCCGACACGGTCGTGGTGTTCCGCATCGACCCCGAGACCGGCCGGCTGGGCCCGACCGGTCAGAGCGTCGAGGTGGGCGCGCCCGTCTGCTTGACCTTCGTTCCCCTCCCGCGGCGATGACCGCCCGGAGCGGCGCGCCCCTCCTGCGCCTCGGCCTCGTCGTCGCGCTGGTCGTGGCGGCGAGCGGTCCCGGCTTCAGCCAGCGCGACACCTCCCCGGACGCGGCTACCTGGAACCGCCGCCCGCCCGGCGTGGGTGACTACCGGACGGTGACCGAGGTGTCGGGGCGGGCGGAGCTGGCCCGCTTTCGCATCCCCTCCGACCCTCGCAGCCTGCGCAGCGTCTGCGACGCCCGGCAGGAAGCCCTGGCCGCGGCCGTCCCGACCCTCGAGCAGCACCTGGCCGCCCTCCTGGCCCGAGCCCCCGCCGACCAGAGCCTCGCCGAGATCACCTGGGATCACCACGACCTCGGCCAGCTCTGGGCCTACCAGGGCCGCATGGACAAGGCCATCCCGGAGATGGAGGCCGCCTGGCGCGCGGTGACCGCGAACGCCGACCGATCGCCGGGCCTCGCGGCGGCGGAGCCGTACCTCGAGACGGTCCTCGGCGTCCTGCACCTCCGGCGGGGCGAGCTCGAGAACTGCGTCCACGACAAGAACGCCGACCGCTGCCTCTTCCCCATCCGCGCCTCCGGCGTTCACACCCAGACCTCGGGATCGGAGACGGCCATCGAGTACTTCACCCGCCACCTCCGCCGGAGCCCCGACGATCTCGAGGCCCGTTGGCTCCTCAACGTCGCCACCATGACCCTGGGGCGCTTCCCGGACGGCGTCCCCAAGGACCAGCTGATCCCGCCCGAGGCCTGGGCTTCTCCGGACGACCCCGGCCGCTTCCCCGACGTCGCCCCGCGCCTCGGCCTCGACGCTCCCGGCCGCGCGGGGGGCGTGGTGGCGGACGACATCGACGGCGACGGCCTCTTCGACGTGGTGATCTCCAGCGTCGATCCCTGCGCCCCCCTGCGCTACTACCACAACGAGGGCAACGGCACCTTCCGCGACCGGACGGTGGAAGCCGGCCTCGCGGACCAGCTCGGGGGGATCAACCTCGTCCAGACCGACTACGACAACGACGGGCGCCTGGATCTCATGGTTCTCCGCGGCGGCTGGGAGCTCCCCATGCGCAACTCGCTCCTCCACCAGAACCCGGACGGGACATTCACCGACGTGACGGAGAAGGCCGGCCTCGCCCTGTCCATCCACCGCACGCACTCCGCGGCCTGGGCCGACTTCGACGGGGACGGCTGGCTCGACGTTTTCGTGGCCCACGAGGAGTCGAAGGCGGCGCTCTTCAAGAACCAGGGGGACGGGACCTTCGTGGACGTGGCTCACGCGGCCGGGGTGGACCGCGTGTCCTTCGCCAAGGGCGCGACCTGGGGCGACTACGACAACGACGGCCGCCCGGATCTCTACGTCTCGAACTTCGGCGAGGAGAACTTCCTCTACCACAACCAGGGAGACGGCACCTTCAAGGAGGTCGCGAAGGAGCTGGGGGTCGAGAAGCCCGTGATGAGCTTCCCCACCTGGTTCTTCGACTACGACAACGACGGCTGGCTCGACCTCTTCGTGGCCAGCTTCGTGCCCTCCGTAACCGAGGTCGCGCGCGGCTTCCTCCACCTGCCGCCCCAGGCCGAGACCATGCGCCTCTACCGGAACACGGGCGGCCGCTTCCAGGACGTCACCCAGGCGGCCGGCCTCGACCGGGTGGTGCCCACCATGGGGGCGAACTTCGGTGACCTCGACGAGGACGGCTTCCTGGACTTCTACCTGGGCACCGGGGCCCCGTCCTACGCGGCCCTCATGCCCAACGTCATGTTTCGAAACCAGGAGGGGCGGCGGTTCACGGACGTGACGACCGCCACCGGCACCGGCCACCTGCAGAAGGGCCACGGGGTGGCCTTCGTCGACCTGGACGACGACGGCGACCAGGACGTCTACGCGAACATCGGAGGCTTCGTCCCGGGCGACGCCTACAACAAGGTCGTGTTCGAGAACCCGGGGCACGGGCGCCATTCCATCCGCTTGCATCTGGTCGGCACGCGCTCGAACCGGGCGGCGATCGGGGCCCGGATCAAGCTGACCGTGGCCGGCCCCGACGGCGTCCCCCGGGAGATCCACCGCCAGGTGAGCAGTGGCGGCTCATTCGGGTGCTCGCCCCTGGCCCAGCAGGTGGGCCTCGGCTCCGCGCGCGAGGTGAGAACCCTGGAGGTCCTCTGGCCCGCCAGCGCGACGCGCCAGGTCTTCCGGAACGTACGCGCCGATCAGGTGGTGGAGATCCGGGAGGGCTCGAGCACCTACACGGTGAGCCCGCTGAGAAAGGCCAGGGTGGGGGGTCGATGAAAGAGCGGAGCCCGGCGAGTAGGAGCATTCCCTCCCCTCTACGTGGGGGAGGATAGGAGGGGGGGTCGATGAAGAAGAACTCTTTGCACCGTCTCGCCGTGCTCTTCGTGGTCGGCCTGGTCCTGGTGCCCGCGGCCTCCGGAGGCGCCGCGAAGCCAGTGGCCGTCCGCTGCGGCCGCCTGATCGACGGGAGGACGGATGACGTGCGCTCGGGTGCGGTGGTCCTGGTCGAGGGCGAGCGGATCACGGCGGTGGGGGCCGGGCTCGCCATCCCCGCGGACGCCACCGTGGTCGACCTGAGCCGCTCCACCTGCCTGCCCGGCCTCATCGACAACCACACCCACATCCTCCTGCAGGGGGACATCACGGCTTCCGACTACGACGAGCAGCTCCTGAAGGAGTCCATACCCTACCGGGCGATCCGGGCCACCGTGGCCGCCCGTACCGCGCTGCTGAACGGCTTCACCGCCTTGCGCGACCTCGAGACCGAGGGGGCGATGTACGCCGACGTCGACGTGAAGACGGCCATCAACCGCGGGATCATCCCCGGCCCCCGGATGTTCGTGGCCACCCGTGCCCTCGCCCCCACCGGCACCTATCCCCTCCTCGGCTATTCCTGGGAGCTGCGGATGCCCGAGGGGGTGCAGATCGCGGACGGAGCGGACGGCCTCCGGCGCGCCGTGCGCGAGCAGGTCAAGTACGGGGCGGACTGGATCAAGTACTACTCCGACCGCAAGTACTACCTGAAGGACGGCGCGCTGCGCTCCTGGACGAACTTCACGGACGAGGAGGCGAAGGCGCTCGTGGACGAGGCCCACCGGCTCGGCCGGCGGGTGGCCGCCCACGCCATCGGACGGGACGGGATCGAGTCGGCCCTTCGGGCCGGGGTCGACACCATCGAGCACGGGGACGGCCTCGACGACCAGAGCATCGACCTCATGGTGCGGCGGGGCGTCTACTGGTGCCCGACGATCTACGTCGGCGCGTACGTGGCGGAGGGAAGGGCGGCGGCGGGGGCGCCGATCTGGAAGGCCATGCTCGACCTCGAGCGGCAGGCCTTCGGCAAGGCGCTCGAGAAGGGGGTGAGGATCAGCTACGGCACGGACGCGGGGGGCTACGCCTGGACGGAGGGCCAGGCCAAGGAGTTCTCGTACATGGTGCGGTACGGGATGAGCCCCATGCAGGCCATCCGCTCCGCGACCTCGGTGGCCGCGGCCCTGCTCGACCAGCAGGACAACCTGGGAGCGCTCGAGGCGGGACGGCTCGCCGACCTCATCGCGGTGGCGGGCGATCCGCTGAAGGACATCACGGAGCTCGAGCGGGTGCGGTTCGTGATGAAGGGCGGGGTGGTGGTGAAGCGGGAGTAGCGCCTCAGGCCGCGGGGGAGACCAGCACGGGACGGCGCTGGATGACCCGCCGGAACCACCCGTGGAACGACTCCATGTACACGTAGAACACCGGGGTGATGTAGAGGGTCAGGAGCTGCGAGACCAGGAGCCCTCCCACCACCGCCAGGCCCAGGCCGCGCCGTGACTCCGCCCCCGCGCCCCACCCCACCGCCACGGGCAGGGTGCCCATGAGCGCGGCCATGGTCGTCATCATGATCGGACGGAAGCGCACGAGGCAGCCCTCGTAGATCGCGTCCGCCGGGCTCTTTCCCTCCCGGCGCTGGGCCTCCAGGGCGAAGTCGATCATCATGATGGCGTTCTTCTTGACGATCCCCACCAGCATGATCACCCCCACGAACGCGTAGACGTTCAGCTCCTGCCGGAAGACGAGCAGGGTCAGGAGGGCGCCCAGGCCCGCCGAGGGGAGGCCGGAGAGGATGGTCAGGGGGTGGATGAAGCTCTCGTAGAGGATCCCCAGCACGATGTAGATCACGACGATGGCCAGGAGCAGGAGGAGGCCCAGGCCCCGGCTCGAGTCCGCGAAGGCCTGGGCCGTCCCCTGGAAGCTGGCCGTGATCGTGGACGGCAGCACCTCGCGGGTCAGCCGCTGGACCTGGGCCACCGCCGGCCCGAGGGCCGTCCCCGGCTTGAGGTTGAAGGAGAGGGTCACCGCCGGGAGCTGGCCCAGGTGGTTGACGGTGAGGGGCCCCAGGCTGCGGCTCAAGCGGGCCACCGACTCCAGGGGGACCAGCCGGCCGCTCGAGGATCGCACGTAGAGGAGCGAGAGATCCGCGGAGTCGCGCTGGTACTCGGTCAGCAGCTCCATGAGGACCCGGTACTCGTTGTTCGGCGCGTAGATGGTGGAGATCCAGCGGCTCCCGTAGGAGGTGTAGAGCGCGTCTTCCACCTGCTGAGCGCTCACTCCCAGCGCGCTCGCGCGGTCGCGATCGACCTCCACGTTGACCTGGGGGTTCTGGATCTGCAGATCGCTGGTCACGTCCTGGAGACCGGGCACCTCCCGCAGCCGCGCCTCCAGCCTCGGAGCGTGCCGGTAGAGCTCGTCCGTGTCAGGCCCCTGAAGGGAGATCTGGTACAGGCTCTTCGTGAGCTGGCCCCCGATCCGGATCGGGGGCAGGTTCTGCAGGAAGACCCGGATGCCGGGGACGGTGGCCAGCTTCACCCGCAGCTCCTGGATCACGCCGTCCACGGACAGCGCTCGCTCTTCCCGCGGCTTCAAGTGCATGAAGATGCGGCCGGAGTTGCCCGCCGTATTGGGCCCGCTCGCCCCGATGCTCGACATGAAGGCCTGGACGTTGGGATCCTCCTTCACGATCGCGGCCAGGGCCTGCTGATGCTCGGCCATGGCCTCGAAGGAGATTCCCTGGGCGGCCTCGGTGAAGGCGAACGCCTGGTTGGTGTCGTCGCTGGGGATGAAGCCCTTGGGCATCACCGCGAAGAGGTACACCGTCGCCACGAGCAGGAGGCCCGAGGCGACCATGGTGGCCGGCCGGTGGCGGAGCACGCGGTCCAGGCTGCGCTGATAGGCGCGCCGGGAGGCCTCGAAGGCCCGCTCCGTCGCCTGGTAGAACCGGCCGTGCGACACCTGGGCGGGCGGCTTCAGGAACCGGCTGCAGAGCATGGGGGTGAGGGTCAGGGAGACGAAGCCCGAGACGAGGATCGCGACCCCGATGGTGACCGCGAACTCGTGGAGCAGGCGGCCCACCAGCCCCCCCATGAAGAGCACCGGGAGGAACACCGCGGCCAGGGAGAGGGTCATGGAGAGGATGGTGAAGCCGATCTCCCGGGATCCGTTGAGGGCGGCCTCCAGCGGGCCCTCCCCCTGCTCCATGTGGCGGACGATGTTCTCCAGCATGACGATGGCGTCGTCGACCACGAAGCCCACGGAGAGGGTGAGGGCCAAGAGCGAGAGGTTGTCGAGGCTGTACCCGAGGAGGTACATGGCCGCGAACGTCCCCACGATCGACATGGGCAGGGCCAGGCTGGGGATGACGGTGGCGGAGAGGTTGCGGAGGAAGAGGAAGATCACCATCACCACCAGGACGACGGTGAGCATGAGGGTGAACTTGACGTCGCTCACGGAATCCCGGATCGACTCCGAGCGGTCGAAGAGGACGTTCAGGGTCACGGATGCCGCCATCTGGGACTTGAAGACGGGGAGCAGGGCCTTGATCGCGTCCACCACCTCCACCGTGTTCGTGCCCGGCTGCCGCTGCACGGCCAGCACGATGGCCCGGGTCCCCGTGAACCAGGAGGCCACCTTGTCGTTCTCCACGCTGTCGATCACCCGGCCCAGGTCCTCGAGGCGGACGGGGGAACCGTTCCGGTAGGTCACGATCAGGGGCCGGTAGGCGGCGGCGTCCGTGAGCTGGCCGTTGGCCTCCACGGTCAGCGCCTGGTGCCGGCCCCAGAGCGTCCCCGTGGGCAGGTTCACGTTGCCCTGCTGCACGGCGGCCGAGACCTCGTCGAGGCCGATCTCCCGCGAGGCGAGGCGCGAGGGATCGAGCTGCACCCGCACCGCGTATTTCTGGGAGCCGAACACCTGGACCTGGGCCACCCCGCTGACCATGGAGACGCGCTGGGCGATCAGGGTCTCGGCGTACTCGTCGACCTGGGAGAGGGGCAGGGTGGGCGAGCTCAGGGCCAGGTAGAGGACGGGCTGGTCGGCGGGGTTGACCTTCTGGTAGGAGGGTGGGGTCGGCATGCTCGGGGGGAGCTGGGAGGCCGACTTGGCGATCGCGGCCTGCACGTCCTGGGCGGCCGCGTCGATGTCCCGGGAGAGGTTGAACTGGAGGGTGATCTGGCTGACCCCCAGGGCGTTGACCGAGGTCATGGAGTCGACCCCGGCGATGGTGGAGAACTGCCGCTCGAGGGGAGTCGCCACCGCCGAGGCCATGGTCTCGGGGCTGGCCCCGGGCAGGTTGGCGATGACCAGGAGGGTCGGGAAGTCCACGTTGGGGAGGTCGCTCACCGGGAGCAGGTGGTAGCCCGCCATCCCCGCGATCAGGATGGCCAGCATGACCAGGGTGGTGGCCACGGGCCGGCGAATGAACAGCTCCGCCATGCTCACGAGCCCTTCACCTCCACCTTCGCGCCGGGAACGAGACGCAGCTGGCCGTCGATCACGATCCGTTCGTCCGGCTGCAGTCCCTTCTCGACCGTCGTCTCCCCGTCCTGGGCCCCCGCCACGGAAACGGGGCGCACTTCCGCGGTGAGGTCGGGTTTCACCACGAAGACGAACGTACCCGACTGCCCGGATTGCACCGCCTGCGAGGGGACCACGATCGCCCCCTCCCGGGTACCGAGGGTCAGGCGGGTGGTCACGAACTGTCCGGGCCAGAGCCGCCGTTCGCGGTTGGCGAACGTGGCTTTCAGGCGGATGGTCCCGGTCCCCCGGTCCACCGCGTTGTCCAGGAAGCTCAGCTCGCCCCGGGCGGGGTGGGACGGATCGGACGGCATCTGCGCTTCCGCGACCAGCCGGCCCGCGGCGCGCGCCTCCTTGATCTCGGCCAGGCGCTGCTCGGGAACCGCGAAGGACACGTAGACGGGCTCGAGCCGGTTGATCACCACCAGGGGGCCGCCCTCGATCGCCTTGGCCCGGTTGCCCTGGTGCACGAGCACGGTGCCCGTCCGCCCGTCGATGGGCGACCGGATCGTGCAGTAGCCGAGGTCGATGCGTGCCTTGTCGACGGCGGCCTCGTCCGCCCGGGCCGCGGCCTCCGAGGCCTCGGCGCGGGAGCGAAGCTGCTCGTCCTGCTCGCTGGAGAGCACCCCTTCCCCGAACAGCCTTTCCGCCCGACCCGCCTCCGCGCGGGCGTTACGGGCGTTGGCCTCGTCCCGGGCCAGCAGGGACTCCGCCTGGCGCAGCGCGGTCTCGTAGGGGCGGGGCTCGATGGTGAACAGCGGGTCGCCCGCCTTGACCTCGGCGCCTTCCGTGAAGTGGACGGCCGTGATGACTCCTCCGACCTGCGGCCGGATGGAGACCGTCAGGTACGGCTCGACGGTGCCGATGGCCTGCACCTGGACGGGGACGTCCCGCCGGATCGCCGCCGCCACTACCACGGGAACCGAAGCCGCCCCGGGAGGCGCCATATCCCGGCGCCGGCAGGCCGCTCCCGGCACCACGAGCAGCGCCGCCAGCAGCGCGACCCGCGTGCCCGAGGCCACGCGCGCGGCGCCCGTCCGGCCCCCCTGCGCGAACCGCTCCATGTTCGCGATGACCTTCCGCAGCCCCGCGCGCAGGACCCGCATCTCGACCGCGGACAGCCCGGCCACGATCGCCGCCCGCACCGCCAGGGCGATGGGGCGCAGGCGCCGGGCGAGGGCCCGGCCCTTCGGGGTCAAGACCAGGGAGCGCCGCCGGCGGTCTCCCCGATCCACGTCCACCCGTACGAGCCCCTGGCGGGTCAGGTGCCCCACCACCCGGGAGGCCGTGGGCTCGTCCAGCCGCTGCCACCCCGCGAGCTCGCGAAGGGATCGGCCTTCGTGCTCGGAGATGACGGTGAGGACCCAGAACTGCTGCGGGCTCAGGCGATGGGACCGCAGGCGCAGCCCCACCGCCTGCTTGATCCGGCGTCGGGTGGCCGCGACCAGGAGGCCGATGGGCTCGTCGGGCGGGGACTGATATTGCCGTGGCAATGGTTGCCTCGGCAAGCATCCTAGGCGGGTTCCCCGCGAGGGTCAATCCCGGGCGGGAGCTAGCGGGCGCCGAAGCGGAGGGCGGCCCCCACCGACACCCGGAAGCCGCTCTGGAGGTCGCCCCCCTTGGAGCTGCGCTCGTAGTCGCCCAGAAGGCGCACCGCGAAGCGCTCCCCCGCCTTCACGTCCACCCCCCCGCCCAGCAGCATCCCGAAGCGGTTCTCGTTCTCCCCGATCGTGATGTCGAGGACACTGATCCCGGCCTTTTCGCGCAGAAGGCCGACCAGGGCGTGGGCGAAGGGCGTGGTGCGGCCGCCCCGCAGGAGCGAGAAGCGCGCGCCGCCCATGAGGGTGAGCTGGTCGCGATCGACGCCGTCCCGGGAGCCGTAGTGGCCGCTGCCGTCGGCCTCGAGGGCGAGGGGGCCGGCCAGCCCGACCCCGAGCGACACGTTCCAGCCATGGCGGTTCAGCGCGTCGGCGCGCTCGAAGGAATAGCCACCGAAGACGTCGCCTCCGGCCCGGGCGGCCGCGGGAAGGACCAGGCACAGGATGAAGAACAGGGCGAGACGCATTCGCGCGCTTTGACCTTCGTTCATCGACCCCCCACCCTATCCCTCGTCAGCCCACGATCCCCGGCCCGGGGCCGGGCGTGTAGCCGGGGAAGAGCGATTCCGAGATGCCGAGCTGGACGCGCGCGATCTCCTGGAAAGCGTCGCGGTAGTCCACCGTGAACGCGAGGTCGCGCCCCTCGTGGAGGTCCGCGCGAGAGAGTCCCGGCCAGCCGCCGACGATCCTCCCCCCGCGGACCCGGCCCCCGAACACCATCATGCAGTGGGCCGACCCATGGTCGGTGCCCGCGGAGCCGTTGACGGCCGAGGTGCGCCCGAACTCGGTGTCGACCATGACCACCACGTCGTCGAGCTGCCGGCCGAGGTCGGTGGCGAAGGCGGCGAGGGCCCCTCCCAGCGCGCGGTAGTCGTTCGTGTTCGCGGCCAGCTGGTTGGCGTGGGTGTCGAAGCCCCCGGTGACGTTGACGAAGATGCAGCGGGTGCCGAGGCCGGTCCGGATGATGGCCGCGGCCTGGCGCAGCGCGTTGCCCACGGCGGCGTTCGGGTAGGCGGCGCCGTTCGCGGGGGGGGCGGTGATGCCGGGGTTGCGCGCCAGGGCCGCGATGGCGGCGAAGGTCTCGCGCCCCACCTGGCCGTAGACGCCGGCCCGCGGCTCGTACATCGCGCGCAGCAGGGTCTCCGCTTCGGGCCGCCAGGTCCGCGCGCGCAGGTCGAAGCTCGACAGGTTCTGGGCCACCAGCACGGGCTCCCCCCCCAGGAAGGAGCGGGGCAGGACCGAGGCGAAAGCCACCGCCTGGGTCACCTCCGTGCCGGGGAGACGGGCAACGCTCCGATCGAGCCAGCCCGTCGAGGTGGACTTCACTCCCGGCGTCCCCGTCTCCATGAAGTCCTGGGCGTCGAAGTGCGAGCGCGTGAGGCCGTAGTTGCCGACGGCCGGCAGGAAGGCGAGTCGCCCCTCGCGCCACAGGGGGAGCAGCGGGGCCAGCTCGGGATGAAGGCCGAAGTAGCCGTCGAGGTCGACGACCCCGCTGGACCCTCCCGGAGGGGGCAGGGCGATCTCGCGGCGCAGGTCGTAGTAGGCGGGGTCGCCGTGGGGGACGAGCTGGTTGAGCCCGTCCGCCCCCCCACGGAGGAACACCTGCACGAGCACCTGCGCCCCCGCCTCCGCCGCCTGGGCGGTGCGGACGAGCAGCGAGGACGGATGGAAGCCCACGCCGACGGCCGCGAGGCCCGCGCCCTTCAGGAAGACGCGCCGCGAGAGGTCCGCGCTCATCTGCTCACCTCACCTGCATCTCGGGGCTGGCCAGGGTGAGGCCGAGGACGCGGGCGGCTACGCTGGGGCTGCCGGCGGGCGCGACCCGCGACAGCGCTCCCACCGTGTCCGCCGAGAGACCGCGGCCGAACAGGTCGGCCGAGAGGGCGGCCGCCGCGTTGCGAGCGTCCTCCGCGTTGCCGCCCGCCTGCCGGACGGCGCCCCGCGCGTCCACGGCCACTCCCGCCACCGCCCCCGCCGCCAGGTCGAGGCCGAAGTTGATCCGGGCGAGGTGGGACGAGGGGTTGACCCAGTCGTTCCCGCGGTTGCTGTAGCCGGTGGGGGGCACCGAGGCGTAGAGCGGCATGCCCATGGCCTGCAGGGCCGCCGAGACGCCCCGCGCCGACGCCACCTCCGCGTCGGCCCCCCGGAGCGCGCTCAGGACGAGCTCGACGGGCGTCTTCGACTTCGTGGGCGCGAAGGCCTCGACCCAGAACTCGGGGCTGCCCACGATCGTCTTGACGACCTCGGCGATGTCGCCCTGGGTGGCCAGGAACGTCTGGGCGGCGCGTTCCACCAGGCCGTCGGGCGGCGCGTCCGCCACCAGCCGCTCGGCAAGACGGCGAGAGACGTGGCGGGCGGTCGCGGGGTGGCGGGCCAGGTGGTCCAGCAGCCGATCCCCGTCGTCCCGCGCCCCTCCCGCCGCGAGGGTCAAGCCGAAGACGCTCTTGGCCCCCTGGTCGTGGCTCCCGGGCCGGAAGACGAAGTTGCCCCCCACGCGGAGGCTATCGATGCCCCAGCCCGTGAAGCAGCGCGCCGCATCCACCACGTCGGCCTGGGTGTAGCCCGCGTCGACCCCGACCGTGTGCAGCTCCATCAGCTCGCGTCCGTAGTTCTCGTTGATGCCCCCGACCACCCTGCCCCCCACCGAGCGGGCGACCGTGTTCAAGTAGTTGTCGAGGTAGGAGAGCATCGCCGGATGCTGGGCGGTGGCCCCCAGCAGGTCGCGGAAGCGTCCCAGGACGTGGGGCCGGATGGCGTCCCGCTCGTAGGACGGGGTCGCGGGACGGACAAAGCCGTCGGCGATGTAGACGTTGAAGTGGTTGAACCAGAAGTCGACCAGGACCTCCTGGAGCTGGTTCCTCCCGTGGACCGCCCGGATGACCTTCGCGGCCACGAGCTCGTCGAGCACCTGGCCGAAGGCCCGCGGGTCGCTGCCGTAGTCGAGGGCGAGGGTCTGGGAGAGCGGGTAGCCCAGGGTCGCAAACCGGGAGAGCCGGGCGTCGAGCTCGGGGTCGGGCCCCGGCTCGAGCTGCTCCCTCACCCAGCGATCGAGCCCTTTCTCCAGGATCAGGTGGGCGTCGCCCGGCCGCGGGCCGAAGCCCAGGCGGTTCAACAGATGCACGGCGGCGCGGATCCCGATGTCCTGGGGCGAGACGCTCATGGTTCTGCTCCCTTGGACCGTGCGGATGTTAAGAGGGTTAAAAGCGGGCCACAATGAGCCCGCTCACTCCTCGGGGGCTGGCCTTGTCAGGGAGCCGCTTCTTTCGGTATCATTGGGAGTTGCGGTCGCCGGCAAGAGACCGTCCGAGGGAGCACGATGAAGCCAGGAATCCACCCCGAGTACCTGAACACGCCCGTCCATTGCGCCTGCGGCGCGACCTGGACGACCCGCTCGACCAAGAAGGAGCTGCGCCTCGAGATCTGCTCGAACTGCCATCCCTTTTTTACGGGCAAACAGAAGCTCATCGACGCCGCCGGTCGGGTCGAGCGTTTCACCCGCAAGTATGGCAAGAAGACGAGCGAAAGCTCCAAGAAGACAACCCCTCCGCAGGCCTGAGGCCCGCTCCTCCTCGTGGACGCGATCACCTTCCAGAAGCTGAAGGACATCGAGGCCCGCTTCGGCGCGGTCGAGGCCCAGATGTCCGACCCGGTGGTGGCCCAGGACCCCCCGGCATACCAGCGGCTCGCCAAGGAGTCGAAGGAGATCTCCCCGATCGTGGAGCGCTACCGCGCCTACAAGGAGACCCTCCAGGAGCTGACCAAGGTCCAGGAGATGGCGCGGGTGGAGTCGGACCCCGAGCTGAAAGAGCTGGCCCACGAGGAGCTCCGGGCCCTCGAGTCGAAGCGGGACGCCCTCGCGGCCGAGATCCCGCTCCTGCTCGTCCCCCGGGACCCCAACGACGAGAAGAACGTCCTCCTCGAGATCCGCGCGGGAACGGGGGGCGACGAGGCCGCCCTCTTCGCGGCCGAGATGTTCCGGATGTACTCCCGCTTCGCGGAACGGCAGGGCTGGAAGATCGACGTAGTCTCGGTGAGCCGCACCGGCCCCGGCGGCATCAAGGAGGTGATCGCCATGGTCGAGGGGGACCGCGTCTACTCGAAGCTCCGCTTCGAGAGCGGGGTCCACCGCGTCCAGCGCGTTCCCGTGACCGAGGGCTCCGGGCGCATCCACACCTCGGCGGTGACGGTGGCCGTCCTGCCCGAGGCCGAGGAAGTGGACGTCAAGATCGACGCCAAGGACCTGCGGATCGACACCTTCTGCTCGTCGGGTCCCGGGGGCCAGAGCGTGAACACGACGTACTCCGCGGTCCGCATCACCCACCTGCCCACGAACACCGTGGTCTCCTGCCAGGACGAGAAGAGCCAGATCAAGAACCGCGAGAAGGCGATGAAGGTCCTGCGGGCCCGCCTGTACGAGATGGCCCTGGAGGAGCAGCAGAAGGCCATCGCGAGCGACCGCAAGAGCCAGGTGGGCAGCGGCGACCGCTCCGAGAAGATCCGCACCTACAACTTCCAGCAGGCCCGGGTTACCGACCACCGGATCGGCCTCACCCTCCACCGCCTCCAGGACGTCCTCGACGGCAACCTGGACGACATCCTGAACGCCCTCATCGCCCACCACCAGGCGGAGAAGCTCAAGGAGCCGCAGCCGGTCAGGTGACCGTGGCCGAGGCCCTCGCGCTCGGGAACGTCCGCCTGCGCGAGGCGGGGATCGAGTCGGCCGGCCACGATGCCGAGGTCCTGCTCCGCCACGTCCTGGGCTGGGACCGCGCCCGCCTGCTGGTCGACTCGCCCCGGGTCCTGGAGCCCGAATCCGAAGCCTCCTTCCTCGCGCTCCTGACCGAGCGGGCCGCGCGCCGGCCGCTCCAGCACCTGACGGGCACCCAGTGGTTCTGGCGGCACGAGTTCCTGGTCACCCCCGACGTGCTGATCCCACGCCCGGAGACGGAGCTGATCGTGGAGACGGCCCTCGACCGGCTGCGGGGGGCGTCGCGGCCCGTGATCGTGGACGTGGGAACGGGCAGCGGCTGCATCGCGCTCTCCCTCGCGGCCGAGCGGCCCGACGCGGACGTCCGGGCCACCGACGTCTCCGCCCCCGCCCTCAAGGTCGCGCGGGAGAACGCGTCGCGTCTCGGCCTCGAGCGACGCGTGCGGTTCCTGGAAGGCGACCTGCTCGAGCCGGTCCGTGAGCTCTTCGGCCGGGTCGACCTTGTGGCCAGCAACCCGCCCTACGTGGATCCGGATGAGGCCCCGGCCCTCCCCCCGGAGGTGGGGCGTCACGAGCCGGCCCCCGCCCTCTACGCGCCCGGCGAACGCTATCTCGTCTACTGGCGCCTCGTCCCCCAGGCGGCGGCGGCCCTGAAGCCCGGGGGCTCGCTGCTCCTCGAGATCGGGAGCGGCATGCACGGGGAAGTCACGCGCATCTGCGAGGCGGCGGGCCTTCGCGTCGAGCGCGTCATTCCCGACCTGCAAGGGATCCCCCGCACGGTGGTGGCGGTGAAGCCCATCCCGCCCGAGCCTCCCCTGCCGTAGACTGACGTTCGTGGACAAGATCCGCGTGGTGGGCGGCCGGCCCCTCGAAGGCACGGTGCGCATCTCCGGGGCCAAGAACGCCTCCCTGCCCGCGCTGTGCGCGGCCCTCCTGACCGAGGAGCCAGTCCGCCTGCGCAACGTCCCCGAGGTGCGCGACATCCGGACCATGGGCCGGGTGCTGGGCGCGCTGGGGGCCGAGGTCGAGTTCCGGGTGGGTGGGGTGGTCGAGGTGCGCGCGCGCCGTCTGACCTCCCTGGAGGCGCCCTACGAGCTCGTCAAGACCATGCGGGCCTCGGTCCTCGTGCTCGGACCCGTCCTGGCCCGCGAGGGACGCGCGCGGGTCTCCCTTCCCGGCGGCTGCGCGATCGGCGCCCGCCCGATCAACCTCCACCTGCTCGCCCTCGAGAAGATGGGGGCGACGATCGGCGTCGAGCACGGCTACGTCGAGGCGCGGGCGGAGCGCCTCCGGGGGGCCGAGATCTACTTCGACACCGTGACCGTGACCGGGACCGAGAACCTGCTGATGGCCGCGTCCCGGGCGGAGGGCGAGACGGTGCTCCGCAACGCGGCCTGCGAGCCCGAGGTCCGGGACCTCGCCGACCTCCTGAACGCGATGGGAGCGAGGATCGAGGGGGCGGGGACCTCGACCATCCGCATCGAAGGCGTGCGCTCCCTCGGCGGCGCGGAGCACCGCGTGATCCCGGACCGGGTCGAGACCGGCACCTACCTGGCCGCCTGCGCGATCGCGGGGGGCGAGATCGAGGTGCGCGACTGCCACCCCCCGCATCTGGAGGCGGTGATCGAGAAGCTCCGCGAGACCGGCCTCCGGATCGAGGAAGGGCCCGACAACCTCCGGGTGCGCTCGCCGCGGACGCTGCAGGCGGCCAGCGTGACCACCCTGCCCCATCCCGGCTTCCCCACCGACATGCAGGCCCAGTACATGGTGCTCATGACCCAGGCCGCGGGGGTGAGCACCATCACCGAGTCGATCTTCGAGAACCGGTACATGCACGTGGCGGAGCTGGAGCGCATGGGCGCCCACGTGCGGGTGGAGGGGAGGACCGCCCTCGTCACCGGCCCCACTCCCCTCTCGGGGGCCCAGGTCATGGCCACGGATCTCCGTGCCTCGGCCTGCCTGGTGCTCGCGGGGCTCGGCGCCAGGGGGGAGACGATCGTGGACCGGGTCTACCACCTGGACCGAGGCTATTACCGGATCGACGAGAAGCTGCGCGGCCTGGGGGCCGACATTGAGCGCATCCGCTAGCCCGAAGCCCCGCCCGGCGACCCTCCACCGGATCCTCGGCGGCTGGTACGCCCGGAACCGGCGCGACCTGCCGTGGCGCCGCACCCGGGACCCCTACCGGATCTGGGTCTCGGAGGTGATGCTCCAGCAGACCACGGTGCGCGCCGTGACCCCCTACTACGACGCCTTCGTCGAGCGGTTCCCGGCCCTCCCGGATCTCGCGGGCGCGCGGGAGGAGGACGTGCTCGCCGCCTGGTCCGGACTCGGCTACTACCACCGCGCCCGCAACCTCCACCGCGGCGCGCGGCACGTGTCGGAGCGCCACGCCGGCCGCTTTCCGAAGACGCTGGAGGCGGCCCTGGCGGTTCCGGGAGTGGGGCTCTACACGGCGAGCGCGGTGCTTTCCATCGCCCACGGCCTGCCCCTCCCGGTGGTCGACGGCAACGTGCGCCGCGTCCTCGCGCGCCTCTTCGCCTTGCGCGGTCCCGACGGGCGGGAGGGGGCCCTCTACAACCTGGCCGAGGAGCTCCTGGACCGCGAGGCGCCCGGGGAGTGGAACCAGGCCCTCATGGAGCTGGGAGCGACGGTCTGCGCCCCGCGGAAGCCCGCGTGCCCGGCCTGCCCGCTCCGGGCCCTTTGCCGCGCCCGCTCGCTCGGCCTCGCGGAGACGCTGCCGGAGGGCAAGGCCCGGCGAACCCCCGTCGAGGTCACCGTGGCCGCCGCCCTCATCCAGCGGGGCGACTGCCTGCTGCTCGTGCGCCGGGAGCAGGGCCGGCTGATGGGCCGGATGTGGGAAGTACCCCAGACGTCGCTCGAATCGCAGGGCCTCCCCGACCTGGTCCGGGAGGTCGAGGAGCGTCACGGCCTGCGCGTCGTCCCGGGAGCGCTCGCGGTCCGCGCCCGCCACGCGATCACTTTCCGGCGCATCCGCCTCGAGGGCTATCGCACCCGGCTCCGGCAGGCGCCCCCCATCGACCCCGACCGGTTCCGCTGGGCGAGCCCGGACGACGTGGCCCGCCTTCCCACGTCTTCCATGACGAAGAAGCTGCTGCGCGGCCTCCGGCAAGCGCAGCTCCCCTTGGAGCTGGGGTAGAACGCGGAGCCAGGCGAGCAGTGGCGTTTCCTCCCCCCTACGTGGGGGAGGATAGGAGGGGGGGACGATGAACGATAGGGAGGGGGGGTCGATGAATGAATAGCACAGCCACGCGCCTGGCCCTGCTGCTCCTGGCCCTGGGCGCCATCTGGGCAGCCACCGCCTGGCCACGCATCAACGACGTCCAGACCGGCCGCACCCCCGAGTACCCCGACCTGCGCGTCCACGAGTACGCCGCGAGCCCGGAGAAGGTGGCTCAAGCGATCAAGGAGGTCCTGGGCCGCCTTCCGGGCTGGACCCTGGTGGGGGCGGGCCAGGGGTCGGCGGGCCACGCGATCCAGGCCCTTCACGAGACCGGCTTCTTCGTCCTGAAGGAGGAGATCACGATCCAGGTCCGGCGGGAAGGCGGCCGGACCCGGGTCAGCGTTCGCTCACGCTCCCAGACCGGCCCCTGGGACCTGGGCCAGAACGCCCGGAACATCCGGGAGCTCCTGGCCGCCCTCGACGCCCAAGTGTCCTCCTGAGCAGGAAATCCCGCTGCGCTCCCCGCCCGTAGTGCGGGCGGTGTACACTCTGGTGATCCCGATTTCGAGGTTGCCTTGAGCCAGAGCAAAGCCGCGACTCCCGAGCCGACCGAGATTGCGGGCCGCTACCAGGTGGTCCAGAAGCTCGGGGCGGGCGCCTTCGGCACCGTCTACAAGGTCAGGGACAAGCTCCTGAAGCGGATGCTTGCCATCAAGACCATCCGCCTCGAAGGGCTGGCCGCCGCGGGAGCGAGCCTGGACGAGATGCTCGACCGCTTCCGCCGCGAGGCCGAGGTCTCGGCCCAGCTCAAGCACCCGAACATCGTCACGATCTACGACATCGGGGTCGACTCCGGCATGAGCTACCTGGCCATGGAGTTCATCGACGGGACCGGCCTCGACAAGATGATCCAGTCCGGCAAGCTCTCCCTCGAGCGGGCGGCCTCCCTGGGGGCCCAGGTGGCGGACGCCCTGGATTTCGCCCACAAGAACAACGTCGTCCACCGCGACATCAAGCCCGCGAACATCATGATAGAGGCGGGCGACCGGGTGAAGGTCACGGACTTCGGCATCGCCAAGGTCACGGACTCGGGCGAGCACCTGACCATGACGGGCAGCCTCCTGGGCACCCCGTCCTACATGAGCCCGGAGCAGGCCCGGGGCGGGCAGATCGACGGGCGCAGCGACCTCTTCTCGCTGGGCTGCGTCATCTACGAGATGCTGGCGGGGAAGAAGGCCTTCCGCGGCGAGTCCATCACCGCCCTCATCTTCAAGATCATCACCGAAGAGCCGCCCGACATCCGCGATCTGGACCCCGGCGTGCCCGACGCGATGGTGCGGATCATCACCAAGGCGATCTCGAAGGCGCCGGAAGCGCGGTATCAGACGGGCCGCGAGCTGGCCGACGACCTGCTGGACCTCACCAAGGCAGGGTCGACCCCGACCATCCGTCAGGTCGAGACGCCGACCGCCCCCGGTAGAGTCCTCTCCCCCACCGCCACCCCGACCCTGGCCTCTCCCCCGACCCTCAGCTCGTCTCCCACGGCCATCGGCCGCGCCGCTCCGCCGACGCAGGTGGCGGCGGTGCCCCCGACCCAGCTCGTGCCACCGCCGGGGCCGCGCCCGGCGGTGGCGTCCCCCGCCCCGCCGCGGGCCGCCTCGAGATCGGCGGCTCCGGCGGAAGCGCCGCGCAAGTCCGGATCGGGGGCCGGTCTCCTGATCGGCCTCGGGCTGGCCGGCCTCCTGTTCGTCGGGCTCGCAGCCGGCGGGGCGTGGTACCTGTTCCTGCGGAAGCCGGCGGCTTCGACCACGGTCACGGACGCCGGGGCCTCGCCGGCCCCGCTCGAGAGGGCCACGACGGCGCCGGTCACGATACCGAGCGAGCCGTCCGCCGCTCCTTCCGCGGCCGCCAGCCCGGCCACGGCGCCTTCGAGCGGGCCGACGCCCGCACCTTCCCAGCCCTCGGCGACGCCGACCCGCAACCCCGAGGGATCCGCTCCCGGCCGCAAGGGCGGCACCGCCTCCGGCACGGCAGGCCAGACCGCGGGCACGACCTCACCCGAAACGGGCGGAAGCGACATGGCGTTCCTCGACAACGAGGAACCCCTCGAGAACGACGGGCGGGCGGCGGGCGAGGCCCTGGCCCAGCGCTACAAGAGCGACCAGGGCGGGAGCCGCGGGAACACCTTCGGCACGACCAGCCGCTTCCCGCGGAGCCAGCGCAACCCGCGCCCCAACAACGTGAACGAGCTCGCCGCGATCAAGACCCTGCGGTACATCATCGACAACCAGGAAGCCTTCCACCGCAAGAACGGCCGCTATGGAACGCTCCTCGACCTGTTCGGGCGGAACCCGCTGGACGTGCCGCACAACGGCGACTCCTTCCAGCGCCGCGGGTACCGGTACAACCTCGAGGTGACGGGCGACGGCTACAAGGTCACGGCCATGCCGGTCCAGGTGGGGCCGCGCCCCTTCACGGGGTACGACTCGGGGATCATCCGTCCGGGCCTGGAGTAGCCCCGGCTCAGAATTTCGGGGGCCGCGCCTCGGCGAAGAAGGGGGCGACCCCTTCGAAGATCTCCTGGGCTTTGCGCACGTCGGCGGGCGTGAAGTCGGGTCCGGCCTCCGCCGGAGTCTCCCCCTTGCGGCTGATCTGGGCCACCCCCAGCGGCTGGCCCCGGAACAGGATGGGGACCGTGATCATCTTCTGGATGGGCACCACGCGGTCCCGCAGCTTGACGCTCTCGAAGAAGGAGACGTGCTTGACCAGGGGGACGTTGTTCATGGCCTCGCCGGACTTCTTGCCGAAGACGGTCACCGCGATCGAGTCGCGCTTCGTGATCGGAATCGTCCCGAGGTCGGTGAACTTCCGGGGGGCGATGAAGCGCAGGTGCTTGCCGTCCGAGGTCAGGACGAGGATCGCGACCTCGTCCACCTTGCAGGTGAAGGCCGCGGCGACCGCCTTCACCACCCGCTCCGACATGTCGAGGAGGAGGTCCTTCCGGTCGGGGATCTTGTCCTTCTGCGCGGTCATCGCCCCGAGGATGTCGTAGAGCTCTTTCATCCCATCCCTTCCCCGGCCCGCACCTGAAAATCGCGCGATTATAACACGCGCTTCCGCGCGCTCCCTGTGATGCGCGCTACGCGATGCGCACGCCGCGCAGCCACGTGACTTCGCTCACCGCGGGGTGCGTCTTGAGCAGGGCGCGGAGCCGGGGCGCGTGCGGCGCCGCGAGCCGGCGCGGCGACCCGTCGACCATGAGCTCGAGGCCGCCGATCGCGGCCTCGGCCATGAGCTGGGGATCGCCGTACACGGGCCGCCCCGCCACCAGGACGAGGGCGATCGCCCGTCGGTCGCCCTCGAGAAAGCGTTCCAGGTCGTCCACCGCCACCAGGTCGGCCACGGACCCTTCCTCGAGACCACCCACCGGGAGCCGCCCCACGGCTCCGCTCTCCGCGGTGGCCAACGTCAGGAGGCCCGCGTCGTCGAGCACGCCCTCGCGCCGGGCCGCGGCCAGGTTCGAGAGCGCGTCCCGGCTCCCGGTGGCGGGGCTGTCGCTACCGAGACCGACGCGCACGCCCGCCGCCCGCAAGGCGGCGACCGGGGTGGTGCTCCCGTAGAGCCGGCGATCGGCCTCCGGGCACCAGACGACCGTGGCGCGGGCGGCGGCGATCCGCGCACCGTCCTCGGGTCGAAGGCCGGTGCCATGCAGGATCACGGTGTTCTGCCGCAGCACGTTCGCCGAGGCCAGCGCGTCCAGCTCCGAGCGGGTGCTCTCGTCGGTCCCCTCCGCCGCGCGCACCAGCCAGGGTATCCGCCGGTCGCTCGAGCGGTAGGTGCGTCGCAGGGCCTGCGTCCGCCCCGGCGAGTCCGCGAACTGGTAGCGGGAGAGGACGCGAACCGGGAAGTCCTTTCGGCCGAGGGAGCGGTGATACGGGTGGTGGTGGACGACCGCGGTGGCCCCCGCGAGCAGGTTGCGCAGACCCCCGAGGAACAGCCGGTCGGCCAGGGGAACCGCGAGCGCGGCGCGCAGGGCGGCCCCGCCGTCCGCCTCGAGCGATGCCCCCCAGTCGTAGAGGCTCGCGAACGGCGGCGTCCCCAGGGGCGGGAAGACCGAGAGGTCGAGCACGTCGAGGGCGTTCACGAGCCCCGGCAGCAGCCAGCGCCCGGCGAGGTCGATCCCGGGCCCTTCTCCGCCGGCGGCGACGACCCGCCCGCCCGCCACCACGACGTCGCCCCGGCGATCGCTCCCCACTCGTCGGGCGTCCCGGAGGAGCATCGCGACCTCGTCAGTCGTCCGCGAGCGCGGGGCCGCGGTCCCGGCCGGTGCGCAGGCGGGCCGACCACTCGACCACGCGCCGCTCCACGTCGACGCCGTAGAAGCCCAGGCGGACCCGCCCGCGCGCGACCAGGCGCAGCAGCCGCTTGCCCCAGCGGCGTCCGGGGGGCCGGTAGGCCTCGCTCAGGAAGAAGTGGTAGCGCAGGGCCCGCCGGCGCAATGCGGCGGGGATCCAGGGGCCGCCGGTCTCGAGTCCCGCCTCCGCCCACTCCTCGAGCCCCTCGGGGATGCGAAAGCCGGGCGCGTTCGACCCCGGCCCTCCGGGAAAGGGGGCGTACAGGCGGATCGGGGTCTCGAAACGCGCGTCCATCCGCCGCAGCGTGCAGGCCAGGCGATGGATCGCGGCCAGCCCTTCCGCCCCCTGGCCGGGAAAGCCCGCGCGGAAGGAGAAACGTGCGCCGATGCCCGCCGCCTGCAGCCGGCGGGCCGTCTCGAGGATCGCCTCTCCCGCGTCGCCGGGCAGCGTCATCTCTCCAGGGGTGCGCACGTGGATGCGGACGCAGCCGCTCGCGGCGAGAGCACGGAAGGATTCCGCGCCCAACCGGGCCAGCACCGCGGCCCGGCCGGAGGCGGACCAGGCGATGCGAACCCCCGCCTCCAGGAGACCGCGCCCGATGGCCTCGGCCCTCCGCGAGTCGGCGAACAGGTCGTCGTCCTGGAAGGCGACCTCGTCCGGCCGCAGCCGCGACCCGAGCTCGCGTATGTCCTCGACCACGCGGTCGGGCGAAAGGGCGCTCCACTCGAGGGGCGCCACCTCTCCGGCCGGACCAGGAAGCGCCGGCCAGGGCCATCGGCTCGAGCAGTAGTCGAGGCGGCGCGCTCCCCGGGCCCGGAAATAGGGGTCGAGCTCGAGCAGGCCGTAGTCGGCGCGGGCCCAGCGCGTCGTGTCGAAGGGGCCGCGCGGCGGCTCCGTCACCACGTCATCCCCCGCGCGCCAGGCGAGGCCGGCCACCCCCGAGAAGCCGCGGCCGCCCGCCCGGAGGGCGGCCACCGCCTCGGCGATCGTCTCCTCCCCCGCCCCGGCCACGCAGGCGTCCACCGCCTCCGACGACAGGCACGGCCCGGGAAAGAGCGTCGGGTGAGGGCCGCCCCAGACGATCGGGAGGTCGGGATTGGCCGTGCGGACCGCGCGGGAGATCCGCAGCGCGTCGGCGATCGGCCGGCCGGTCCGGACGGTGACCCCGAGCAGCAGGGCCTCGCGCGCGAGGCCCGCCACGCGCGCCTCCGGCGCGAGGTCGAGGCGCCCGTCCACGATCTCCACGGGCTGCCCGCGCAGCGCCGATCCCAGCTGCAGCAGACCGAGGGGCATGACGTACCCCTGGTCGCGCGGCTGGTAGAGGACGACCGGGCCGCGGATCCTCAAGCCCTCATGCCCTCGAGCGCCGCGAATGCCCCGAGGCCCCGGAACCCCGGCCAACCCCGCAGCAGCCCCTCGGCCGCGGCGAGCAGCCCGAAGAGCTGCGGGCTCTCCCCCGCCCACCCGCACTCTCCCGGGGCCGGCAGGAAGAGGCCGAGGGCAAACCCCCCACGCCACGAGAAGGCGGGACCGAAGGCTTCGCGGAGCTCGCGGGGCGAGGGCGGGGCCGCGCCGTCCGAGGCTCGGGTCGCGCTCCGGCTCCGCCCGTCCCCCGCGCCGGTGAGGGCGCGCGTGAGGAGGGCCGGGAGCGGCCGTGGGTTCCTCACGCAGAGCAGAACGGGCGCGCCCGGTCGGAGCGCGCCCGCCAGCCAGCCGGCCAGCCGGCGGGGCTCCGCCCCGTCGAGCGCGCCGAGCCCCGCCCAGGCCGCGTCGAAGGTCCCGCCGCCCGCGTCCCCGGGGGTGCCGATCTCCAGCACTCGCGCGCCGGGCGGAAACAGGGTGCGTCGACGCTCGTCGAAGAGGTACCGGAACAACAACGAAACCGGGTCGGGCCGGCCCTCAGCCATCCCGCCTCGCCACCACCATCGGAAAGCGCGGCCCCCGCCTCCCGCGGCGCAGAAGCCGCCAGGCGTCGCCCACCCACTCGGGGAGGCGGCCGGGCCAGCCCCGCACTTCAGCCCTCCACCCCGCCTGGGCAAACAGGGCAGGCAGCTCGCCGAGCACGAGGTAGCCGGGCTGGCTCTCGCGCGGGATCGACAACCGGTAGCGCTGCTCCTGCTCCCTCATCACCCGGCCCACGTCCGCCTCGCCGTCTTCGCGGCGGCGGAACACGGGGGAGCCGAGGGCGAGCAGCACGCCCCCCCTTCGGGTCACCCGCCGCAGCTCCACGAGGGCGCGAGAGAGCCGGCTCGCCTGGTGCAGCGAGCCCGCGGCGATGACCAGGTCGAACCGCCGCGGCTCGAGGGGCAGCGCTTCCATCTCCGCCTCCCCTCGCGGCAGCGACACCCCGCCGGTCGCGCGGTCCGCCGCTCGCAGCCCGTCCTCGGGGTCGAGGTTCACGTCGACCGCCGCCACGCGGTGCCCCTCGGCGAGCAGGCGGGCCGCCGCCCACCCCCAGCCGCCACCCACCTCCAGCACGTTCCAGGGTCCCCGGCCGATGTGCTTCGCGCCCAGGACGAGCCCCTGGCGGAGCATGCGCGCTCGCCGCCTCCCGACCGACGCGTGGGAGTCGGCCCCGTCGCGTCTCGCGCGCTGCTGCAGCTCCACGAGCGGCTGCACTTCGCGCCGGCGCTCCTCGGGGAGCAGCCGATGGACACCCTCGAGGGTCGCGAAGAAGCGCCCTTCCGCCCGGCAGAAGAGCCCGTGCGCGCGCACCTCGAGGGGGGCCGCGCAGTAGGAGCAGCACCAGCCCACCCAGGCCTCGACCTCGCGGACGTCGCCCTGGTGGAGCTGGTCGTTCATCGACTCACTATTCATCGACCCCCCACCCTATCCCTCCGATACATCGGAATGCTTCGGAGTTGGCTTTGGCTCGAACGGTACTGCTTCATTCCGATGTATCGCCCCACCTCGGGGGAGGGAAACGCCGATGCACGTTTGGCTCCGCCTCTCACTGCTCTCGCTCGCCGTTCTCAGCATATCGAGAATCCCCGGTCAGGTCGCCAAGCAGCGCGGGGACGGCCCGCCAGGCCAGGGCGAGGGTCAGGCCGTAGGCCACGAGCCCGAGCCCGACCGCCACCGGCAGAGGCGACGCCACCAGCCCGACCAGCGCGGCCATGGGCGCGGTCACCAGGAGGGCCCGTCCGGCGGGTGCTACGACCGCGACCGGGAAGCCGGCCGAAGCACAGGCGCGGGTGGCCAGAAGGAGCAGGAGCAGCTCCGAGGCCAGGAAGCCCGCGGCCGCTCCCAGGCCGCCGAAGCGGGGGACGAGGGCGACGGCGAGGGCCGCCGCCACCGCAACCCGCGCCGCGGTCAGGCGGGGCAGCCAGTGTCCCCGCCCGGCCGCGATCAGCGCGCTCACCAGCACGCCGTTCAGGAAGAGGGGCACCACGGCCACGGCCAGTATACGCAGGCAGGGGGCGGCCTCACGGTAGTCCGCGCCGAACAGCAGGCCCAGCAGGCCGGGGGCGACGAGGGCGACCCCGGCCGCAGCCGGCGCGGCCAGGAACACGACCGTGGCTGCGGTCCGCCGGCGCACCCCGTCGCCGCGCCCGCCCAGCGCCTCCCGAGTGAGGGCCGGCATCGCCCCGGCGCAGACCGCGCTCGGCACCAGGTTGAGGAACTCGACCACGCGCAGGGCGACCACGAACAGGCCGGTCTCGCGGTCGCCCCGCAGGTACGACACCGCCAGCATCTCGACCCGGAGGCTCAACAGGGCGAGGCCGCCGTTGATCGCGAGCGGGGCCGACGCGCGCAGGATCGCGCCCAGCCCTGGATCGGGCGGATCGGGCAGCCCTCGTCCGGTTCCCGCGAGCAGGCGAATCCCGAGGAGGATCGACGGCACGGTCGAGGCGACGAAGGCCCACGACACGGTGGCCAGGCCCCCCCCCAGGCCGAGGGCGGCCGCGACCAGGACGAAGCCGGAGAGGCGCAGGGTGAGGATGAGCGCGGACTCACGCGCTCGGTACCCCCGGGCCCGCAGGGCCACCCCCAGGAACTCGCTCCAGCCGGCGAGGATGAAAAAGAGGACCAGGGGGACGAAGACGGGCGCCCAGGGAAGCCCGAGCAGGCAGGCGAGAACGGCCAGGGCGGTGATCGCAAGCTTCGCCCGGAACATGGCCCGGAGGGACAGCTCGTGGGCCACCAGGGCCCGGGAGGCGGTGGCCTGCAGGCCAAGCTCGGCCGCCTCGGCGGCGATGACGGCGGTCACCGAGAGCCGTCCGAAGACTCCGAACGCGTCCACCCCGAGGCCGCGGGTGAGGAGCGGTGTCGTCAGAAGGCCGAGCAGCCGCGCGGCCAGCTCGCTGCCGAGCTTGATCGCGCTGCCGCGCGTGGCTTCGCCGGCTTCGCCGCCCGCGGGAGGCGGTGTGGGGCGACGGTCGGTCACGGGCGCCCATGATACCCTTGGGGCTTCTCATAACGGCTCGCGCCCCATGCTGACCCTCGCCTTCAACATTCTCGCCGGCGGGATCGTGACCGCGATCCTGCTCTGCTGGCCGCGCCTCGGGGGCCCCGACCGGCGGCGCCTCGCGCTGCTGTCGAGCGGAGCCGGTCTGGTGGCCCTCATCCTGGCCATGGGCGCGGAGGGCTTTCGCGAGTCGCCGACGGTGGCGGTGTTCCTGCTCGGCACGCCCTACGTGACCGAAAGGGCCTCGGCTTCGGCCAGCCTCCCCTACTACGTCCTCACGAGCGTGTTCCTCGCCCTCGGCTTCGCCGGTCTCGCGCTCGGCGATCGGGAGGCCCGCGCGATCGGCCGCCGCTGGATGGTCACCGCGGTCGCCCTGGCCTGGCTCGTGACCGCGGCCCGCTTCCTGTTGGAGAAGGCGGCGGCGCCTGCCGCGTGGACGCACGCGGTGGGGGTGGCCTGGATGCCCCTGCCCGTGGGCGCCTTCTTCGCCCTGAACCTGCGTGCGGAGGGGAAGGGCTTTCGCTCCCTGCTCGCGGCCCTCGTTACCTACGCCTACGCGGTGCGCGGGCCCGTGGCGGCCCTCATGGTCGTGGCCACCACTCTGCGCCTGGGCTCCCACTACGACGTGTCACAGGTGGTGCATGTCCACAACCCGCTTAGCGGGGAGGCTTACAGCTTCGCAGCCGGGAGCCCGGAGCAGATACTGATGCTCGCCCTCGTCCCTCAGCTCCTGGTATGGCCGATCATGACCGTGCTCGTGGGACTCCTGGGGGCGACGGTGGCGCGGGTGATCACGATCGCCTGGGGCGAACCCCCCCTCTCGCCCGCCCCTCCGGCCGAAGTGGCACCGGCCGGCCAGGACTGAGGGTTCAGCGCACCCGGCACTGCGTGGCGCCGGTCCCCGACCCGCAACGCTTGCTCTCGTCGCTGAAGGTCGAGCAGACGAGCCCGGCCTTGCAGTCGGAGTCCACGTCGCACTTGTCGCACTCGCCCCCGTTGCTGCAGCGGAGGAGCGGGAGGGCAGACAAGGCCAGGAGACCGAGCGACAGCAGGCGACGGGGCCGGTTCGAACGGGCGGCGAATCGATCTGCCATGAGTCTTTATTGTACAGCGCCCGAAGCGCCTCGGGAAGGGGAAACCCACCGCTAGCGCCTTCATTTGACGGGCTTTCGAGGCGCGTGCTAGGCTGACCTTTTGAACATGACGACGACCCAGGATCTCAGGTCCACCCTCAATCTCCCTCGTACCGAGTTCCCCATGAAAGCCAACCTGCCCCAGGCCGAGCCGCGCCGCCTGGAGCAGTGGAAGGCCGACGGGCTCTACGCCAAGGTCCGCGCCGCGCGCAAGGGGCGGCCCCCCTTCGTCCTCCACGACGGCCCTCCCTACGCGAACGGCCACGTCCACCTCGGCACCGCCCTCAACAAGATCCTCAAGGACGTCGTGGTGCGCAGCCGGTCGATGGCGGGCTACGACGCGCCGTACGTGCCCGGCTGGGACTGCCACGGCCTGCCCATCGAGCTGCAGGTGGACCGCAGCCTGGGCCCCAAGAAGAGGCAGATGTCGCCGGTCGCCTTCCGCCGGGCCTGCCGGGAGTACGCCCTGAAATTCGTCGAGATCCAGCGCACGGAGTTCGAGCGGCTGGGGGTGCTCGGAGAATGGGAAGCCCCCTACCTCACGATGTCGCCCGCCTACCAGGCCACGATCGTGCGCCAGCTCGCCGAGTTCGTGGACAAGGGCCTCGTCTACAAGGCCAAGAAGTCCGTGCACTGGTGCATCTCGGACCGCACCGCCCTGGCCGAGGCCGAGGTCGAGTACGACGAGAACCACCTGAGCCCGTCGATCGACGTGCGCTTCCCCCTGGCCGAGGGGGAACGCTCCCGCCTCGAGAAGGTCTTCCCCGCCCTGGCGGGCCGCAACGTCCATGCCGTCATCTGGACGACGACCCCCTGGACGCTGCCCGCCAACCTCGCCCTCGCCTTCCACCCGGAGGCGGACTACGCGTTCTACCCCGTCGAGGGAACGAGCGACGCCCTGCTCCTCGCCAAGGCGGTCAAGGACCAGGCGGTGGCGCGCTGGAGCGCGAGGGGCAACCAGGCGGGACCGCCCCCCCGGCTGGGGAAGCCGCTGGCCGAGGCCAAGGGTACGGCCTTCGAGCACCTGCGCTTCCGCCACCCCTGGATCGACCGCGACTCGCCGGGCGTGCTGGGCGACTACGTGACTCTCGACACCGGGACGGGGATCGTCCACACCGCACCGGGGCACGGCTGGGACGACTACCTGACGGGCGTGCGCTACGGACTCGACATCTATTGCCCGGTGGACGAGGGCGGCTTCCTCCTGCCCGAGGTGGAGCGCTTCGGCGGCAAGCGTGTCTTCGACGCGAATCCCGAGATCGTGGCCTTCCTCAAGGACCGCGGCTCGCTGCTCCAGGCGGGCCAGGAGGCGCATTCCTACCCGATCTGCTGGCGCTGCAAGGACCCGATCATCTTCCGGGCCACCGAGCAATGGTTCATCGGCCTCGACGGCGAAGGCCGGCTCCGCGAGCGGACGCTCGCCGCGATCGGCGACGTCCAGTGGTTCCCCGCCTGGGGCGAGGAGCGGATCCGCAACATGATCGCCACCCGCCCCGACTGGTGCATCTCGCGCCAGCGGCTTTGGGGAGTGCCCATCACCGCCTTCTACTGCAAGGGCTGCGGCAAGCCGGTGATGCAGGGCGACCTCTGCCGCCGCCTGGCCGACCTCTTCGAGAAGGAGAGCGCGGACGCGTGGTACGAGCGGGAGGCCAAGGACCTGCTCCCCCCGGGCTTCTCCTGCCCGGGCTGCCAGGGCGCGGAGTTCGAGAAGGAGAAGGACATCCTGGACGTGTGGTTCGACTCCGGCTCCTCCCACGCGGCGGTGCTCGGCCGCCGTCCCGACCTCGCCTGGCCGGCCGACGTCTACCTCGAGGGGAGCGACCAGCACCGCGGATGGTTCCATTCGTCGCTGCTGATCGGGGTGGCCACCCGGGGCCGGGCCCCGTACCGCCAGGTCATCACCCACGGCTTCACGGTGGACGCCGAGGGCAAGAAGATCTCGAAGAGCCTGGGCAACGACGTGGATACCCACAAGCTGATCAACACCTACGGGGCGGAGGTGCTGCGCCTCTGGACGATCATGGTCGACTACCGGGAGGACATGCGCTTCTCCGACGAGATGGTGAAGCGCGTGGCCGAGGCCTACCGGAAGGTCCGCAACACCTGCCGGTACCTGCTCTCCAACCTCTACGACTTCGACCCCGCCCAGGACGCGGTGGCGGAGGCCGACCTCGAGGGACTTGATCGCTACGCCGTCGCGTATCACCGTCAGTTTGTCAATCGTGTATTGGCAGCCTACGATTCGTACTCCTTCCACATCGTCTACCACGAGGTGGTCGGTTACTGTGCAGAGATCTCATCTGTCTATTTCGACATCCTGAAGGATCGCCTCTACTGCGATGATCCGACCAGCAATCGCCGTCGGTCTGCGCAGACGGTGCTTCATCGCGTGGTGGACGACCTCACCCGGATGGTTGCACCGGTGCTGCCCTTCACAGCCGAAGAGGTGTGGACCTACGTTCCGGGACGAAGCGCCGACTCCGCTCATGCCGCGTTCTTTCCAACCAAGACCCCGCTGCTTCCATCGCCTGGGCAGAGCTTGGATCAGTTCGGAGACGCAGCCATCTTGGTCGACTGGCAACAGGATCTCTTTCCAGTGCGCCAGGAAGTTATGAAGGCCCTTGAGGCTGCCCGAAACGGAAGACTCATAGGCTCAGGACTGGAAGCGCACGTCAAGATCTCGGGTCCAGCGAAGGTACTGTCTCCCCTCAAGCGCTACCAAGCCCCAGGGAACTCGTTTCCTGGCAATCTCGAGAGTTTCTTCATCGTTAGCAAAGTCACTCTCCAGGAGGCCGAGGGACCGCTCTCGGTGACGGTCGAGCGGGCCTCCGGGGCCAAGTGCGAGCGCTGCTGGACCTACTCCGAGAAAGTCGGGCGCCTCGACGTGCACCCCGGGGTCTGTGAGCGCTGCGCGAAGATCCTGGAGACGCGATGAACGGCTTCCTCCGGCGACTGGGCTACCTGACCGTCATGCTGATGGTCCTGGCCGTCGACCAGTCCACCAAGTGGCTGGTGGCCCGCTACCTCGACCTGCACGAGTACCGGCCCCTCGTCGACGGCCTCCTCAGCCTCTCCCACGTCCGCAACCGCGGGGCCGCCTTCGGGATCCTCTCCGACGCGGACCTGCCCTACCAGGCGATCCTCTTCGCGGGGCTCAGCCTGGCGGCCCTCCTCGCGATCGCGGTCTACGCCTGGCGGCTGCCCGCCACCGCCCAGCTCCCCCAGCTCGCCCTCGCCCTGATCCTGGGGGGCGCTCTCGGCAACCTGATCGACCGGCTGCGCCTCGGCTACGTGGTCGACTTCGTCCACGTCTACTGGCGGGAGCACCAGTGGCCCGACTTCAATGCGGCCGATTCCGCGATCACGATCGGAGTGACCCTGCTCGTCCTGGACATCCTGCGCTCTCCCCATGCCGAGACCTCGGGGAAGACGGAGATCGTCGCCTCCCCCGCTGCGAGGACCGAATAGCATGCACCCGCGCCTCCTGACCCTCCCCGCCTTCGGCCTCTTCGGCCAGAGCTCCTTCACCTTGCCCACCTACGGCGCTCTTCTCGCGATGGCCTTCCTGGCCGGGTTGTGGGTGGCCTCGCGCCAGGCGAAGAGGGCCGGCCTCGACGCCAACCGGGTGACCGACATGGCGGTCTGGGTGCTGATCGCCGGACTCATCGGGGCCAAGCTCCTCCTTCTGGCCGTGGACTGGCGCTTCTACTCGCAGAACCCCCGGGAGCTCCTCTCCATCCTCCGTAGCGGCGGCGTGTTCTACGGCGGGCTGGTGGGCGGCATCGTCGTCGCCTGGGGGTACGTGCGGCGCCACGCCCTGCCGGGGTGGACCACCGCCGACGCCCTCGCCCCCGGGGTCATCCTCGGCCAGGCCATCGGCCGTCTCGGCTGCTTCGCGGCCGGCTGCTGCTACGGCAAGCCCGCCAGCGTCCCCTGGGCGGTCACCTTCACCGACCTCGAGGCGCACCGCACGGTGGGTACGCCCCTGGACACCCCGCTCCACCCGAGCCAGCTCTACGAGTCCGCCCTCTGCTTCCTCCTCTTTTTCGGCCTGCTGTGGCTGGCCGACCGGAAGCGCTTCCCCGGGCAAGTGGTGCTCTCGTACACCTTGGGCTATTCGGTGATCCGGTTCGTGCTGGAGTTCTGGCGAGGCGACCTGGACCGGGGGTCCTTCTTCGGCGGCGCCCTCAGCACGTCCCAGCTCATCGCGATCGTCCTCGTGGTCGGGGCGGCCGCGCTCTGGCCGCGGCTCAGCCGGAAGGGCTCGCCGGCTCCCGCGGCGGCCTGACCGTCCAGGCGACCGCGGGGGGTCGATGACCAACCGCGACCTCACGCTCCGCGTCGATCCCGAGGCCTCGGGGGGGCGCCTCGACTCCTGGCTCGCCCGCCGCCTGCCCGAGCTCTCCCGCTCCCGCCTCCAGTCGCTCATCGAGGCGGGCCACGTTCTCCTCGACGGGCGGCCCTGCCGGGCCTCGGCCCGCCTGCGCTCCGGCCAGGCGGTGGCCGTGTACGTCCCTCCCCCCGAGCGCGCCCGCCCCGAGCCGGAGGACATCCCGCTCGCCATCGTCTTCGAGGACTCGCACCTGCTGGTGGTGAACAAGCCGGCCGGGCTGGTCGTGCACCCGGGCGCGGGCGCGCCGGGCGGGACCCTGGTCAACGCCTTGCTCCGCCACGTCCCCGACCTCTCGGGGGTGGGCGGGGTGAGGCGCCCCGGCATCGTCCACCGCCTCGACCGCGGCACCTCGGGCCTGCTCGTGGTGGCCAAGGACGACGAGACCCACCGCGCTCTCGCGCGGCAGTTCGCGGGACGCGAGGTCGAGAAGGAATACCTGGCCCTCGTCCTGGGCGTCCCCGCGGCGAGCGGGGGCACGGTCGCCGCCCCCATCGGCCGCGATCCCGTCCATCGGCGCAAGATGTCGGTCCGGGCGCCGCGCGGCCGGGAGGCACGCTCCGACTACCGCCTCCTCGAGGCCTTCGACGGGGCCAGCCTGCTGCGCGTCCGCATCCACACCGGACGTACCCACCAGATCCGCGTGCACCTGGCATCGATCGGCCATCCCGTGGCAGGGGACACGACTTACGGGGGTACCCGCACGCCCTCCTCGCGTCGGGCGGCCGCCCGCGACGCCCTGCGCGGACTCACCCGGCCCGCCCTCCATGCGGCCCGCCTGGCCTTCGTGCATCCCGCGACCGGCGAGCGCCTGGCGTTCGAGGCTCCCCTGCCCGCGGACATACAGCACGTGCTGGCCTCCTTGCGTGATCATTCATCGACCCCCCACCCTGTCCCTCCCCACGAAGGGGGAGGGAAACGCTGAACCACGCCAGGCTCCGCGCCTCTGCCGCCCAGGCGTCTCGGCCGGCTGTTATGATGGCCGCGATGGCATCGGCCCGAACCATCGCCCACCGGCGCGTGTACGAAGGCCGTGTCCTCACCCTCGACGTGGACGAGGTCGAGGAGCCCGGCGGGGTTCGTGGAGTGCGCGAAGTCGTGCGGCACGCGGGCTCGGTGGCCGCGCTGCCCGTGCAGGAGGACGGCCGCGTCGTCCTCGTCCGGCAGTACCGGTACGCGGTCGACCGCGAGGTGTGGGAGCTGCCCGCGGGCCGCCTCGACGGCGGGGAGTCCCCGGAGGAGGGGGCGCGCCGCGAGCTCGAGGAGGAGGTGGGACTGCGCGCGGACACCCTCGAGCCGATCAGCGTCTTCTACACCACCCCCGGCTTCTGCGACGAGACCATGCACCTCTTCCGGGCCACCGCGCTTCGCTCCGTTCCCCCCCGCCCGGAGGCCGACGAGCGCATCGAGGCGGGCACGTTCACCCTGGCCGAGGCGCGGGAGATGATCCGCCGCGGCACCGTGCGCGAGGGCAAGACCCTGGTCGCCCTCCTGCTCGAGGTGGAGCGGAGGGCGGGGAGCCCGTGATGGAACGCGACCGGCGGCGCGCCCGTCGGCGGCGGCTGCCCTTCGTGCGCAGCGCCGTTCTCGAGGTGGACGGCCGCACCCACGTCGTGGCCCTCCTCGACCTGAGCCCCGAAGGCGCCTTCCTCTCCACCCACCTCGCGGTCGACCCGGCCCAGAAGATGCACCTAAAGCTCGTCCTCCCCCGCGACGGTCGCGAGGTCTCGATGCCGTGCCGCCTCGTCTGGCGGAGCGAGCGCTTCGATGCGGCGACCGGACGCCCGGCCGGCCTCGCCATCGGGTTCTCTGGCCTGGACGCCTCGGTGATCCGGCGGATCGAGGAGTTCGCGATGGAGGGCTTCCTGCCCGCGCTCGAGCCTCCCCCGTCGTCGCACTACGAGTACCGCGTGCTGGAACGCCCCGCGGTGGACGTGGAGGAGCTGAACCGCCTGGGCCTCGACGGTTGGCGGCTCACCACCACCCTCCCATCCCCCGGCGGCCTGCGCCTGGTCCTGGTCCGCCGGCTCTAGCTCCGTGCCGTTCTGCTCGATAGGGCACGCTGGGTCTGTGGATTTTATCCGTCCTTGAGACGGATAGCCGGTCTCGAGCAGGACCGTGAGGGCCCCGGTCCGCCGCCCTCAGAACGGCCGGGCGAAGCTCAGCCAGAGCACGAGGGGCAAGGCGAGGCCGACGAGGGGGACGGCGAGCGCCCAGACCATCCCCTGCATGGACGCGCCGCGCTCGAGCTCTCGCGAGAACGGAGGGGCGGCGGTGCCGCGGAGGCCTCGGGCGAGAAAGACGAAGGCCGCGTAGGCGTGGATGCCTTCGAGGGGGACGAAAAGGAAGGCCACCAGGCCGAGCTTCAGGGCCAGCCAGCCGGGGTACCCGAGCCCCCAGCCGCGGACCCGCATGGCCAGGAGGCCCGTCGTGAGGAGAACCGCGAAGGCGGCGCTCTCCAGGGTGAGCAGCGAGTGGAACCGCCGCCGGGCGTGAAGCTCGGCCTCCGGCCCCCGCCGCCGCGCGGGCAGGACGAGCGCCGGGTAGGCGAGGGCCGCCCCCGCCCAGAGGGCGGCCGCGACCAGGTGCAGGGCGTGGAGCGCGGCCAGGATGGCCGTCTAGCTCCGCTCCTCCATGAGCACGACGTAGTTGACGTTGGACCAGGGGACCAGGATGTGGCTGACCACGTTCTCCACCTCGCCCCCGTCGTTGACCGTCCGCTGCACCTCGAACACCAGCCCCACGAGATCGGAGCGCACCACCGAGCAGTTGTGGTACACGGCGTCTCGCGTCGCGACCTCCTTGAGTTGGGTCCCGACGCCCAGACCCTGCACGTTAGTCATAGTACTCCAGGCCCAGATGGGTGATCAGGTCTTCCCCGCGGAGGTGGCGGAGCGTGTTCTTGAGCTTCATGAGCTGGATGAAGAGGTCGTGCTCGGGGTAGAGGCCGGCGGCGGTCATCGGGCTCTTGAAGTAGAAGGAGAGCCACTCCTGGATCCCGCTCATCCCCGCCCGGGCCGCGAGGTCCATGAAGAGGGCCAGGTCGAGGACGATGGGTGCGGCCAGGATGGAGTCGCGGCAGAGGAAGTTCACCTTGATCTGCATGGGGTAGCCCATCCACCCGAAGATGTCGATGCTGTCCCAGCCTTCCTTGTTGTCTCCCCGGGGGGGGTAGTAGTTGATGCGGACCACGTGGTGGATCTTCCCGTAGAGGTCGGGGTAGAGGTGCGGCTGCAGGATGTGCTCCAGCACGCCGAGCTTCGAGACCTCCTTGGTCTTGAAAGACTCGGGGTCGTCGAGCACCTCACCGTCGCGGTTCCCCAGGATGTTCGTCGAGTACCAGCCTTCCATCCCCAGCAGACGCGCCTTGAACCCGGGGGCGAGCAGGGTCTTCATCAAGGTCTGGCCGGTCTTGAAATCCTTGCCGCCGATGGGAGCACCCTTCTTCTTCGCGAGCTCGATGAGGGCCGGCACGTCCGCCGAGAGGTTGGGGGCGCCGTTCGCGTAGGGGATCCCGGCCTTGATGGCCGCGTAGGCGTAGATCATCGAGGGCGGGATCTCGGGGTCGTTGGCCTCGAGCCCCTTCTCGAGCTTCTCCACGGTCTGATGGACCTCTCCCTCCTGCTTGTAGATCTCGGTGGAGCCGCACCAGATCATCACCAGCCGGGAGAGGTTGTTCTCCTTCTTGAAGCGCTCGATGTCGTCCGCGAGCTGCTCGGCCAGGTCGCGCTTGTTCTTCCCCTTCTTGACGTTCTCGCCCTGGAGCCTCTTGACGTATGCGGGATCGAAAACCGCCGGCCAGGGCTTCACGGTCTCCAGGAAGGGCTCGAGGGCCGCGAGGTGCTCGTTGTTGAGCACGCCCGCATTCTTCGCGGCCTCGTAGGCGTTGTCCCGGTAGATGTCCCAGCCCCCGAACACCACGTCCTTGAGGGGAGCCAGGGGGACGAAGTCCGAGATGCGCGGGTTGCGCCCATCCGTCCGCTTGCCCAGACGCACCGTCCCCATCTGGGTCAGGCTGCCGATGGGCCGTGAGAGGCCCTGGCGGATCGCCTCTACTCCGGCAATGAAGGTGGTGGCCACCGCCCCCATCCCTGGCAGGAGAACACCCAGCCTGCCCTGGGCCGGGGCGATGGGCCGGGCGTTTGCGCTTGTCATGATCGAGGCCTCCCTGCGACCGTCTGCAACGAAACGCCAAAAGCGGGAGTCTAGCACACCTCGCGGCGGGGGACAGAGGTGCGACCGCGGGTCAGGGGGAAGGGATGCGCCCGGCGCCGGCGAGGAAGGCGAGAGCGGCCGCGGTCAGCTCGCGGTCGTGGCGAGGTCCCACGAAGCGCCCCTCTCCCATATGGTAGTGGAGGATGCCCGAGCGGGGGAGGTTCTCCTCGGTGTCGAACGAATAGAACATGAGGATCCGGGTGTCTCTGGGAAGTCCGCTGTCGTCGAAGAAATCGAACGTCAGGTTACGCATGGACACCTTCGGTGCTCGACCTTCTGGGCTGCACGCTTTCTTTCTCGGGAGGCGTCCCGAAAAACGCAAAGCGAATCTAGCGGCCGGGCTCTGCCTTTGTCAAGATCGAGTTTTTCACGACCCGCGCGGGCGCGAGGGCCTTCTCCTCTGGAAGCCGCGCCGGTCGTGCATTCCAGCGGACCTGAGAAAACGCTTGAGATCCTCGCGCGGGGTGTGACCCCGAGCACGTACACGCGCGTTGCGCCATTCATTCGCGCGGAGCGAGCGGGGGGTCTGGGGGTGCGACGCAGCGCTCGCAAGCAACGAGCGGCGAGCGAAGCGGGATTCACTCCCGCGAAGCGAGCGGGGGGCCTGGGGGGTGCGACGTAGCGCTCGCAGGCAACGAGCGGCGAGCGAAGCGGGATTCACTCCCGCGAAGCGAGCGGGGGGCCTGGGGGGTGCGACGTAGCACCCCCCAGCTCAACCAAAGTCGCGCCCCAGCCTCCGGAGTCCGGGGGGGCGTCGGCGAAGCGCGCGATTCCGGGAAGCCGCGCGAGCAGCCGGTGCACCACCGCCCGCTGCACGCCCTTGCCGCGCCCGTGCACGAGCCGCAGCCGCATGATCCCGCGCTCGCGGCAGGCTCGCACGTACTCTTCGACCACGGACGGGATGTCCCGGGGGCCGAAGGCGTGCAGGTCCAGCTCGCCGGTCACGGGAAGCTCGACCGGCTCGTCCTCGTCCATCAGCCGCCCCGGGGGTTCCCCGTCTGGGCGGCGGCGTAGAAGGCGGGCAGGTACTCGGAATCCCCCAGCTCGAGCCGCTTGTAGGCCTTGCCGATCGGGTCCCAGGTGGAGCCCGTGGGAAGGACCACCACCATGGGCCACGGCGAGACCTCGCGCAGGGGCGAGCGCGCGGTGTGGGCCCAACGCCCGCCCAGGCCGCGCACCATCACCTCGCCCAGGTAGCAGCCGAAGACGAACAGCACCTCGGCCGCCTCCTCTCCCGTCAGCCCTTCCTCCCGGAGGCCGTCGATCTGCGCGTCGAGGGCCTCCAGGCTGGCCGGGGAGAAGTCGAGGTCCATCTCGTACTCCTCGCGTGCCACCTTCACCGCCAGGTCCGCGTGGTCGGGGGCGTTCTCGGCGGTCGCGGGAAAGCGGAGACGCAGCTTCATCCCGAAGCTACCGCACCGCCGCCGCCGCCTTGGCCTCGCTCCCCTTGCCCCCCGCCGTCTCCGCCTCCTCCGGCTCGTAGTTCAGGCTCGGGGCCAGCCAGCGCTCCACCGAGCGCAGGTCCATCCCCTTGCGCCGCTGGTAGTCCAGCACCTGGTCGCGCTCGATCTTGCCCACCGCGAAGTACCGCGCTTGCGGGTGGGAGAAATAGAAGCCGCTGACCGAGCTCGCGGGGTACATGGCGAAGGTCTCGGTGAGGCGGATCCCCGCCGTCTCTACGACCTGAAGCAGGTCGAAGAGCAGGCGCTTCTCCGTGTGGTCCGGGCAGGCGGGGTAGCCGGGGGCGGGCCGGATGCCGCGGTAGCGCTCGCGGATCAGATCGTCGTGGCTCAGCTCCTCCCCGCGGCCGTAGCCCCAGTCCGCGCGGGCCCGCCGGTGGAGCATCTCGGCCATCGCCTCGGCCAGACGGTCGGCCAGGGCCTTGGTCATGATCGACCCGTAGTCGTCGTGGTCGCGCTCGAAGCGCTCGAGCAGGGCCTCGATGCGGTGGCCCGAGGTGACGGCGAACGCGCCCAGGTAGTCCTCGAGGCCGGTCTCGCGAGGCGCCACGAAGTCGGCCAGCGCCTGGTCGGGCTCGTCCTCCCCCTTGTCGGCCTGCTGGCGCAGGGTGTGGAGCGTCGCGAGCGGCCCCTGCCGCGACTCGTCGGGGTAGACCTCGATGTCGTCCCCCACCGCGTTGGCCGGGAAGAAGCCGTAGACCGCCCGGCCCCCGAGCAGCCGCTCGTCGACGATCCGGCGGAGCAGCCGCTGCGCGTCCTCGAAGAGCTCCCGGGCGCGGGCGCCCCACTCGGGGTTCTCGAAGATGCGCGGGTACGTCCCCTTCAGCTCCCAGGTGTGGAAGAAGGGCGACCAGTCGATGAAGGGGACGACCTCCTCGAGAGGGACGGGGTCCAGGACCCTGGCCCCCGTGAAGGACGGCCGCGGCGGGGCGTAGCTCGCCCAGTCGATCTTCGTCCGGCGCCGCCGCGCCTCTTCCAGGCTCAGGAGCGCCTTCTCCGAGCGCCGGGTCTGGTACTCGCGGCGCAGGCGCTCCTGCTCGCGCCGGTTCTCCTCCGCGAACGCGCTCCGCAGCTCCGCGCTCTTGAGCTGGCTCACCACCCCCACCGCGCGGGAGGCGTCCAGTACGTGGACGACCGGCTGGCCGTAGCCAGGGGCGATCTTGACCGCGGTGTGGGCGCGGCTCGTGGTGGCTCCCCCGATCAGCAGGGGGACCGTGAAGCCTTCCCGCTGCATCTCGCGGGCCACGTGGACCATCTCCTCGAGGGACGGCGTGATGAGCCCCGACAGGCCGATGATGTCGGCCCCCTTCTCCCGTGCGGTCTCCAGGATCCGTTCCGAGGCGACCATCACCCCGAGGTCGATGACCTCGTAGTTGTTGCAGGCGAGGACCACCCCCACGATGTTCTTGCCGATGTCGTGGACGTCGCCCTTGACGGTGGCGAGCACGATCCTCGCCTCCGCCCGCCGCCCCTCCTTCTTCTCCGCCTCCAAGAAGGGCTGCAGGTAGGCCACCGACTTCTTCATCACCCGGGCGCTCTTCACCACCTGGGGGAGGAACATCTTCCCCGAGCCGAAGAGGTCCCCCACCACGTTCATTCCCGCCATGAGCGGGCCCTCGATCACGGCCAGGGGCCGCCCGTACTTCTGGCGGGCCTCCTCGGTGTCCTGATCGATGTGGTCGACGATCCCCTTGACGAGGGCGTGGGACAGGCGCTCCTCGACCGTTCCCCGGCGCCAGGCGTCCTCCTTCTCCGGACCCTTCTCCCTGCCCTTCACCTGCTCGGCGAAGGCGATGAGCCGCTCGGTGGCGTCCGGCCGCCGGTTCAAGAGCACGTCCGCGACCAGCTCCAAGAGGTCTTTCGGGATCTCCTCGTAGACCGCGAGCTGGCCCGCGTTGACGATCCCCATGTCCATCCCCGCCTTGATCGCGTGGTAGAGGAAGGCCGAGTGCATCGCTTCGCGCACCACGTTGTTGCCGCGGAAGGAGAAGGAGATGTTGCTGACTCCCCCGCTCACCTTCACCCCGGGCAGGGTGGCCTTGATCCGGCGCGTGGCCTCGATGAAGGCCACCGCGTAGTCGTTGTGCTCCTCCATGCCGGTGGCCACCGTGAGGATGTTCGGGTCGAGGATGATGTCCTCGGGGGGGAAGCCCACCTCCTCGGTGAGGATCCGGCAGGCCCGGGTCGCGATCTCGAGCTTGCGCTCGGTGGTGGCGGCCTGGCCACGCTCGTCGAAGGCCATCACCACCACTCCCGCCCCATAGCGGCGGACGAGACGCGCGTGGTGCTTGAAAGCCTCCTCCCCCTCCTTGAGGGAGATCGAGTTGACGATGCCTTTCCCCTGGAGACACTTGAGCCCCGCCTCGATCACGCTCCATTTGGAGCTGTCGACCATGATGGGGACCCGCGCGATGTCGGTCTCGGCCGCGATGAGGTTCAGGAAGCGGACCATCGCCTTCTCGGAGTCCAGCATTCCCTCGTCCATGTTCACGTCGATGATCTGGGCCCCGCCCTCCACCTGCTGGCGGGCCACGGCGAGGGCTTCCTCGTACTGCCCGGCCTGGATGAGCTTCGAGAACTTCGGCGAGCCGGTGACGTTGGTCCGCTCGCCGACGTTGACGAAGTTCGTGTCGGGGCGGATGACGAGGGCCTCGAGGCCGCTGAAGCGCGAGTACGCTTCGACCTTCGGCGGCACGCGCGGCGGCAGGTTGCGCACGGTCTCGGCGATGGCGTGGATGTGGTCGGGGGTGGTGCCGCAGCAGCCGCCGACGATGTTGACGAAGCCGCTCTCCGCGAAGTCACGGAGCAGCCCGGCCGTG
>Ga0137361_10000005_pt1 | contig 76313 bp, 56 predicted proteins | sample Mad1_80_16metaG_FD_104923 | JGI IMG/M metagenome (GOLD analysis project Ga0137361, IMG submission 104923) | Vadose zone soil microbial communities from Angelo Coast Range Reserve, California, USA - Mad1_80_16 metaG | ecosystem: Environmental > Terrestrial > Soil > Vadose zone | place: USA... | reverse complement strand
AGGACCTCGCGGGCTACCTCGTGCTCGGCTCGAACGGGGAGGCGGGGAGCCTGGAAGAGGACGAGAAGCTCGCTCTCGTGGGCATCGCGCGGGCGCGGGCGGGATCGAGGACGGTGCTCGTGGGCACCGGCCTCGAGAGCACGCGGGCCACCGTCGCCCTCACCGGCAAGGCGGCGGACCGCGGGGCGGACGCCGTCCTCGTCCTGACCCCCTGCTACTACAAGGCCCGCATGACGGCGGAGGCGCTGCAGCGGCACTTCGAGGCGGTGGCCGACGCGTCGCCCGTTCCCGTCCTCCTCTACTCGGTGCCCGCCTTCACCGGCCTGCCCTGGCCCCCCGGTCTCGCGGCCGCCCTGGCGCCCCATCCCGGGATCGCGGGAATGAAGGAGTCTTCCGGAGATCTCGGCCTGCTGGGCCGGATCGTCGCCTCCGTGCCCCCGTCCTTCCAAACCCTCTGCGGCTCGGGCCCGGTCCTGTACCCCGCCCTCTGCCTGGGCGCCGCCGGGGGCGTGCTCGCAGTGGCCAACTGCGCGCCCCGGCCCGCGGCCGCCATCTACCGCGCCTTCAAGGGGGGCGACCACGCCCGCGCCCGACGGCTCCAGGAGGCCCTCACCCCCCTGGCGGTCGCGGTGACCTCGACCCACGGCGTCGCGGGGCTCAAGGCCGCGATGGACCTGGCCGGGCTGCGCGGCGGACACGTGCGGGCGCCCCTCCTGCCCGCCTCCCCCGCCCTCCGCGACGAGCTGCGGCCCCTCCTCGACCGGGCCAACGCCGCGGTGTAGCTCAGGCGAGGGCCACGAACGGCCCTTCCGGATCCTCGGCCGTCGCGCGCGGGACGAGCAGGGGCAGCGCGCGCGGCTCGAGAGCGATCTCCAGCCGGAGCGCGGCCGGCTCCGGCTCCCCGTCGCGGTGGTGCTCGGTCGGACGCTCCATGGTGACCACCGCCCGGGTGGCCGAGATGCGGCGGTAGCCGCGCACGCGCTCGATCCCGCCCAGGAACAGCCGGGGGGCGCAGGCCAGGATCGCGAGGTAGGGGCGGTCGTCGTAGACCACCAGCTCGAAGCGGCCGTCGTCCAGGCGCCCCCCGGGGTTGATCACTGCCCCTCCGCCGTACTGCGGCCCGTTCGCGAAGGCCACCAGGAAAGGCCGGCCCGCGAAGTGCTCCCCTCCGGCCTCCACCCGCAGGGCCACCGGGTCGTAGGACCGGGCCAGGGCGAGGCTGATCCGCACGTAGGTGAAGATCCCGCGGCGGCCGCCGTTGCGCCCCGCCCGGTGGAAGGCCCACCCCACGAGGGCGTCGAAGCCCACCCCGGCCACGTTCAGGAACGGAACCCCGTTCACCGTCCCCACGTCGATCCGGCGCACCACTGCGCTCTCGAGCACGTCCAGGGCGCGGGATGGGGAGAGCGGTATGCCCAGCGCCCGCGCGAGGCCATTGCCCGAGCCTGCGGGCACGATCCCGAGCGGCACCCCCGAGCCGAGCAGGCCCCGCGCCACCTCGTTCGCCGTCCCGTCACCGCCCACCGCCAGCACCAGGTCGGCCCGCGCCTCGGCGGCTTCCCGGGCCAGGCGGAGCGCATCTCCGGGGCCCGCGGTCAGCGTCACCTCGAGATCCCTCCAGGACGGCCGGCCCCGGCGCACGTCCTCGAGCGCGTGACGCGCGCCCACTCCGGCGCGCGGGTTCAGGATGGCCCGGACCCTCACCGGAGCTCCTCGTAGACCCGCAGGGTCTCGTCGACCATGCGGTCCGCGGTGAAGCGCTCCAGGAACCGACGCCGGCCGGCTTCCCCCATCGCGCGGCGCCGCTCGGGGTCCCCGAGGAGGTCGAGGAGCGCCTGGGCCAGGCGGGCGGGGTCGCGCACCGGGACCACGCGGCCCGTGACCCCGTCCTCCACCGCTTCCGGTATGCCCCCCGCGGCGGTGGCCACGACGGCGCGGCCGAAGGCCATCGCGTCGAGCAGGCTCGTGCCCAGCCCCTCGAGGTGCGACGAGAGGCAGAACACGTCGAAGGCCGGGAGGAGGCGGTCCACGTCGTCGCGGAAGCCGGCGAAGAGCACGTGGCCCGAGAGCCCGCCCTCGCGGACGAGCGCCTCGAGCCCGGGCCGGAGCGCGCCCTCTCCCACGATCACGAAGCGCACCTCCGGCCGCGCGCGGACGACGATGCCGGCGGCCGCGATCAGGGTGGCGTGGTCCTTGTGGTCGGTGAGGGCGGCCACGTTGCCGACCACGGGCGCGCCCGGGGGCAGGCCGAGGGCGCGGAGGGCTTCCGCCCCGCCGCTCGGCGGCGAACGGTCGGGGACCCCCTCGTAGACGAGGCGCAGCTTGGGCGCCTCGATGCCGTCCGCTTCCAGCACTCCTGCGATGGCCCGGCTCACCGCGATCACGCGCGCGCAGCCGCGATACTTGCCCCGCGAGAGGGGGCCCCGCAGGGAGAAGTCGACCCGACGCGTGGCCACGAGGGGCGGGTGGCCCGCGAGGGCGGCGGCCAGGAAGCCGCTTCCCACCGCGTGGGGGTCGTGGAGCTGCACGACATCGGGCTTCCCGCGGCGCAGCTCACGAGCGAGAGCCAGGATCCCCGGCGGCCAGAGGTCGCCCCGGAAGGGCAGGGCGGCGCCGCGGAGGCTCGTGGCCCGGAGGCGCCCCGCGAGCGCGCTCCCCGCGCGGCAGGCCACCGTGACGTGGTGCCCGCGTGCGGACTGCCCGAGAGCAGTCAGCAGGACCTGGTTCTGACCCCCCCGCCAGCTACAGGCGGTGTCCACGTGCAGCACCTTCATCGGGATCGCGCCAGCTCCTCGAGCTTCGCGAGCTTCACGTAGGTGTAGTACGCGTTCAGCGTCGAGATGGTGAGCCCCGCGGAGCCGAGCATGAAGCCGCCCTTCAACACGTAGTTCCGGAAAAACGCCCAGAGGCTGGAGGCCGCCATCTCGAACGGCCCCGCGCGGCGCCCACTCATGAGCGCCTGGCGGGCCCAGAGGTTCGTGTAGAGGTCGATCTTGCGCAGGTGGTCGCTGATGTCGGCGTAGGGGTGGTGCTCGAGCTCGCCCTCGAGGGAGCCCACCCGCCCCCGGACGCGCACCGACTCGTGGACGAGAGCCCCCTCCCAGCCTCCCTGGGTGCGGTCGAAGAGGCGGATCTGGGGATCCGGGTACCAATCGGTGGCCCGGATCCAACGGCCGAGGTAGAGGGCCACCCGCGACATGCGATAGCCGGGACACTCGAACCCCCGGGCACGGAGGGCCTCGATCTCCCCGCGCAGGCCCGCGCTCACGCGCTCGTCCGCGTCGAGGGCCAACACCCAGTCGTGGCGGGCGGCCCGCACCGCGAAGTCGCGCTGGGCCACGAAGCCCGGCCAGGGGGCGTTCACGATCACCCGCGCCCCCGCCTTCTCCGCGACCTCCCGGGTGTGGTCGACGGAGCCGGAGTCGACGAGGACGACGTCATCGCAGAAGCGGACGCTGTCGATGGCGGCCTGGACCTTGTGCTCTTCGTTCTGGGCGATGAGGACCGCGGAGATGGGGGTCATCTCGTCGCGTCCTCGGCGGCGCGGCTCATGGCGTGCAGTATACGCAGGATACGCGGAGGAGACGCCCGCCGGCGCCCGCGGTAACATGCGCCCCGTGAACGACGACGTGCTGCATCTTTTCAGGGAGCGGGGGGCGCTCCTGGAGGGCCATTTCCTGCTCACCTCGGGCCTGCATTCGCCGCGCTACCTCCAATGCGCCCGCGTCCTGATGGACCCCGCCGTGGCCACCCGGCTGGGGGCCGAGCTGGCGTCGCGCGTGCGGGCGCTCCTCGGGGGGGCCGTGCCGGGGGCAGTGGTGGCCCCCGCTCTCGGGGGCGTGCTCGTGGCCCACGAGGTGGCGCGGGCCCTGGGCTGCCGCGGCCTGTTCACGGAACGGCAGGACGGGGCGATGACCCTGCGCCGCGGCTTCGCCCTCTCGGCCGGGGAGCCCGTGGTGGTGGTCGAGGACGTCGTCACGACCGGAGGCTCGACCCGCGAAGTGATGGACGCGGTGCGGGCGCGGGGGGCGCGCGTGCTCGCCGTCGGCAGCCTGGTCGACCGCAGCGGGGGGACGGTCGACCTCGGGGTGCCGCGGGCCAGCCTGCTCTCCCTCGAGGTGCCGACCTACGCCGCCGAGGCGTGCCCCCTGTGCGCGGCGGGCTCCAAGCCGGAGAAGCCGGGGTCGCGTTAGCTCCTGGCCTCACGGAACGCCATCCGCCATGGCCCTCTTCCGACTCATCCTCGCCTACGACGGGACGGACTTCCGGGGCTGGCAGGCCCAGCGGGCCGACCGGGGACGCACGGTGCAGGGCGAGCTGGAGGCGGCCCTGTCGCGGCTGGCCGGCGGGGCCCGGGTGGCGGTGGCCGGGGCAGGAAGGACCGACGCCGGAGCGCACGCTCTCGGCCAGGTGGCCTCGTTCGAGCTGCCGCGCGCGATGGATGCCGGGGAGCTCGCACGCGCCCTGAACGGCCTCCTCGCCCAGGACGTGCGCGTTCTCGAGGCGTCTCCCGCCCGCGAGGGCTTCCACGCCCGCCGGAGCGCGACCGGCAAGCTCTATCGCTACGTCCTGGACACGGGCCCGTTCCAGCTCCCGCAGCGGCGTCGCTTCGCCGCCCACGCCCCCTTCGCCCTCGACGAGGAGCGGGTGCGGGCGGCGGCGCGCCTCTACCTGGGCCGGCACGATTTCGCCTCCCTCGCCTCCGCGGGCGGATCGGTGAAGACGACCGTGCGGACGGTGCGCCGCTCGGAGGCCGCTTTCGCCGAGGGGACGCTGATCTACGAGGCGGAGGCCGACGGCTTCCTGCGCAGGATGGTACGGAGCATGGTGGGCGGGCTGGTGGCAGCGGGGAGGGGCACCGTCGACCTCGACGCCCTCCGCCGGGCCCTCCGGGCCGGGGACCGACGCGGGTGGCCGCCCCCCGCTCCCGCCTGCGGCCTGACCCTGGTCCGCGTGGACTATCCTGCCCCCGACGCTCCGGTGCTACCATAGGCGTTCGACGGTCGGGCCCCCGAACCTCCCATGTCACTTCAGGATCTCCTGGACGTCGTTTCCAACGGATCCGAGGAGCAGGCGCTCCTCCGGTCGATCGACTTTTCCCGGCTCCCCCGCCACGTGGCGATCATCATGGACGGCAACGGCCGCTGGGCGAAGCTGCGCCACAAGCGTCGGGTGGAAGGGCACCGCGCGGGCATCGCCGCCGTGCGGGACACCGTGGAGACCTCGGCCCGGCTCGGCCTGCAGGTGCTCACCCTCTACGCGTTCTCGATGGAGAACTGGAAGCGGCCCAAGACCGAGGTCGCGACCCTCATGGGCCTGCTCAAGCACTATCTGCGCGCGGAGCTCGAGACCCTCCTCAAGAACAACATCCGCTTCCAGGTCATCGGGCGACCCGAGGACCTGCCCCGGGACGTCCAGGGAGAGCTGCAGCGAGGGATGGACAGGACCGCGGCCAACACCGGCCTCCTCTTCAACATCGCCCTCAACTACGGCGGCCGGGCCGAGATCACCGATGCGACGCGCCGGCTCCTGAAGGACATCCTGGCCAACGGACGGGACCCTTCCAAGATCGACGAGTCGACGCTTGCTTCCTACCTCTACACCGCGGGGCAGCCCGACCCGGACCTCCTGATCCGCACGAGCGGCGAGCTCCGGGTTTCGAACTTCCTCCTCTGGCAGATCGCCTACGCCGAGATCTGGGTCACCGACGTGCTGTGGCCGGACTTCCGCCGCCGGCACCTCCTCCAGGCCATCGCCGACTACCAGAAGCGCGAACGGCGTTACGGCGGGATCACTCCCGTTTGATTCAGGCCTTCTGGGGCAACCTCGCGCTCCGGGTGGGCACCGCCCTCGTCGCCCTCCCGGCCCTCCTGGCCGCGTTCTTCCTGGGTCCCCCGGCCCTCGGAGTGGCCGTGGTGGCCCTGGCCGCGGGCATCGGCCTCTTCGAGTTCTTCGGCCTCATGCGCGCGCGGTCGGTCCGGCCCCTGCGCCGCACCGGGCTCGTGCTGGCGGGGGCCATGTTCCTGGACGTCACCTACCCCGAGTGGTACGGGGCCCCGTTCTGGCCCCTGGCGGCGCTGCTCCTCCTGATCGTCACCCTGCGCCGGGGAGCGGACCTCGCGGAGGCCGTGCCCGCCGCCGCCACCACCCTGCTGGGCGCCACCTACCTGGGCGCCCTCGGGGGGACCATCGCCGCGCTGCGGATCCTGCACCCGGTGGCCGACGGGGCGTGGCGGATGGTGCTGCTGCTCGCCATCATCATGGTGGGGGACGCCCTGGCCTTTTTCGTCGGGCACGCCTTCGGCCGGCGCCGGCTGGCCCCCCGGATCTCGCCCGGGAAGAGCGTGGAGGGCGCCCTCGGCGGGCTCGTGGGCGGGGTGGCGGGGGCGCTCGCCGTGCGTACCCTCGGCCTGCCGCAGCTGCCCCTTGCCCATGCCGTGATCCTGGGCACGGGAGTGGCGGTGATGGGGATCGTGGGCGACCTCGAAGAGAGCCTGCTCAAGCGCTGGGCGGGGGTGAAGGACTCGGGCCGGCTCTTCCCAGGCCACGGGGGGATGCTCGACCGGATCGACAGCTTGCTGTTCGGCGCGCCCGTCCTGTACTATTATTTTCTGTACGTCCGATGAACGACCCCGCGCTCGGGGTCTTCCCCCCTGAATGAAAGGCCTCTCCATCCTCGGCTGCACCGGCTCCGTGGGCACCAACGTGCTGCGGATCGTCGACGCCTTCCCTGGCCGCTTCCAGGTGGTGGGGCTCGCGGGGGGAAGGAACGTCGCGACCCTCGCCGAGCAGGTGGCCCGCCATCGCCCGCGGGTGGTCTCCGTGGTGGACCCTGCCGCCCGCGACGCCCTGGCGCGCCTGGTGGACCTCTCGGGCCTCCGGGTCGGCACGGGTCCCTTGGGCATGGTCGAGGTCGCGACCCACGAAGACGCGCGCACCGTGGTCGCTTCTGCGGTGGGGGCGGTGGGGCTGCTGCCGACCTACCGGGCGCTCGAGGCCGGCAAGGACGTGGCCCTCGCCAACAAGGAGACGCTGGTCATGGCGGGGGCCCTCATGCTCGCCCAGTCGAAGGCGAAGGGGGGACGCCTCCTGCCCATCGACAGCGAGCACTGCGCGCTCCACCAGTGCCTGGACGGGCGCAAGCCGGAGGAGGTGCGACGCCTCGTCCTCACCGCCTCGGGGGGGCCCTTCCGGACCCGTGCCCGGGAGTCGTTCGACCGGATCACGCGCGAGGAGGCCCTCCACCATCCCACGTGGAGCATGGGCCCCAAGATCACGATCGACTCCGCGACCCTGATGAACAAGGGGCTGGAGGTCATCGAAGCCCATTGGCTCTTCGGGGTTCCCCCCGCCCAGGTCGAGGTGCTCATCCACCCGCAGTCGATCATCCACTCGATGGTGGAGTTCGTGGACGGAACCGTGCTCGCCCAGCTCGGGGTCACGGACATGCGCCTGCCCATCCAGTACGCGCTCAGCTATCCGGAGCGCTGGTCGGCCGCCATCCCGGGGATGGACTTCTCACGGGGGATGCAGCTCGAGTTCGACCTCCCGGACCACGAGCGCTTCCCCTGCCTGGGCCTCGCCTACCGGGCCCTGGAGAAGGGCGGCTCGGCCCCCGCGGTCCTGAACGCCGCCAACGAGGAGGCGGTGGCCGCCTTCCTGGACGGCCGCATCCCCTTCAACGCGATCCCGGAGTCGGTGCACGAGGTGCTCGACGACCATCCGTCCACCGCGGTCGGGTGCCTCGAGGAGGTGCTCGCGGCCGACGCCTGGGCCCGGGAGCGCTCACGCGAGGCCTTGAGGCGTCGCGGCGTCGCCCGCGTCCGCTCGTAGGCCATCAGGAGACCATGCTCACCACTTCCGTCGCCTTCGTCTTCGTCCTCGGAATCATCATCTTCGTGCACGAGTTCGGCCACCTCATCACCGCCAAGGCCTTCGGCATGAGGGTGTTCGTCTTCTCCTTCGGCTTCGGCAAGCGGCTTCTCGGCTTCAAGTGGGGGGACACCGACTGTCGAGTCTCCGCCATCCCCCTCGGCGGCTACGTAAAGCTCGAGGGCGAGCCCGACGACCACCTCAGCGAAGACACCACCGGGCTCGGGGACGGCCGGGACTTCGCGGTCCGGCCCCGCTGGCAGAAGTTCCTGGTCTACCTGGCCGGCCCCACCATGAACGCGGTCCTCACGATCTCCGTGCTGACCGTCTTCTACATGATCGGCTTCGCGGTGGAGGCCAGCCGCTACGACCGGCCGATCGTGGGCGTCGTCGACCCCCGCTCGCCCGCGGAAGCGGCGGGGATCCTGCCCGGGGACGAGATCCTGTCCATCGACGGCGAGGCCCTGCCGACCTGGGAGGACGCGCAGTACCACATCCTGCTGCGGCCGGACCGGGCCCTCAAGGTGAGGGCGCGCCGGGGCTCGGAAGAGCGCGAGCTCGAGGTCCGCTCCCAGGCCGCCACCGCCGAAAGGGTGGGCTCGATCGGCGTCCATCCCCTCGTGCGGGTCGGCCAGGTGCTGGAAGGATTGCCCGCCCAGGCCGCGGGCGTGCGCGCGGACGACGCCATCCTGAAGATCGACGACAAGCCGATACGCTCCTTTACCGAGATCCCGCCCCTGGTCGCGGCCGCGGCCGGCAAGGACATGACCCTCACCCTCTGGCGCGACGGCGAGGTGCTCCAGATATCGATCGTGCCGAAGGACAAGGGAGAGGGGCCCCGCCTCGGCATCGCCCCCAAGACCGTGGTCAAGAAGTTCGGTCCGCTCGGGGCGGTCGCCGAGGCGGCGCGCTGGGCGTGGGACATGACCCGTCAGACCTTCGACGTGCTGAAGCGCCTCCTCACCGCCCAGATCTCGCCCAAGAACATGATGGGGCCCCTCGGCATCGCCCAGGCTTCGGGAGACGCGGCCCGGGCCGGTGTCAGCTCCCTCTTCTTCCTGGTGGCGGTGATCAGCCTTCAGGTGGGGATCCTGAACCTCTTCCCGCTGGCCCCCCTCGATGGTGGCCACATGGCCATCATCGTGGCCGAGGGCGTCCTGCGCCGGGACTTCAGCCTCACGGTGAAGGCCTGGATCATGAACGCGGGCGCGGCCGTGATCTTCCTGCTGATCGGGCTGGTCCTCTACTCGGACCTCAGCAAGACGAGCCTGCTCGGCAGGTTCCTGCCCTAGGGGTCGCCCGCGGCGCGGGCGCGCCTACTTCTTGCTCTGCCAGACCGGCTTGAACTCCGGGTCGAGGGCGTAGGCCTTGCTGAACAGGTCGAGCGCCTTCTGCTTGCCCGGGCTGTCGTGGCGCCGCGGCTCCGCGAGCTTGTAATACGTGTAGCCGAGGTAGAAGGCGGCGGCCGCGCTCTGGGGGTCGGCCTCCATCGCCTTCTTGAAGGCGGCTTCGGCGGCGCCGAAGCGCCGCTTCTTGAAGGCGGCGAGGCCCGCGTCGATGTGGGCCTGGGCCGGGCTCGAGCTCGTGGTGGGCAGGTCGGCCGCTTTCACCGCCGAGGGCGGGCTCTGCGGCGAAGGTGCAACCGGAGGCGGCGCCTCCTGGGGAAGGGAGATGAAGGCGGCGGCAACGACGATCGGGGCGAGCAGCATGGTGTTCAGCTCCTCTAGAGGAACGGCACTGTCTGCGGCAGCCCTGCCGTCCCGGTGACGGGAGCGGCCGGCCCTCGTGCTCGGTGCCCGGAGGTCCCGGGGCGGACGAGGCTCCTCCTCAAGTTTAAGCCCGCAAGTCCAGGCCCGGAAAGGACCCCGTGATCCCCGTCACCATGAGGTTCCATCCTCGCGGTCGTGGGCTACTGGGAGCCGGCGACAACGCCGCCCTCGGCGGGGCTCCGCCATTCGTGGACGCCCCCCGCGGCGGAGGCCGCCAGCAGGAGACCGGGCGCCTTGGGGTCGATCGCGATCGTCCATACGCGGTTCGAGGCGAGGCCCGCGGTGGGGAACGGGGCCCAGGTCTCCCCCGCGTCCCGGCTCTGCCACAGCCCGCCCCGCGAGAACTCGCTCGCGAAGACCGTCCGGCCGTCGGGATGCAGGGCGAGCCCCGTGATGTCGAGGAGGGGCAGGCCGCCTCCCCGGCGCTGCCAGGAGCGGCCCTGGTCCTCGGACTTCATGAGCCCTCGCGAAGTGCTCGCGAACACCACGCGGTCGCTTCCCGGCAGGAAGGCCAGGGTCTCGACGCGTCCCTCGGGAGGGCCCGAGGACACGGCCGCCCAGGTGGCGCCGCCATCCGGGCTGCGGAAGAAGCCCAGGGGGCTGGCGGCGAGCGCAACCCCGGACCCCGCCACCGCCACCGCTTCCGCCGCCCCGCCGAAGCCCAGGCCCTTCCGCTCCCAGCGCTCGCCGCCGTCCTCCGAGCGGAGGAGGCCCACGGAGGTGGCGGCCAGGTAGACCTTCTCGGAGACGGCCGCCACCTCGCGGACGCGCGGGTGGGCTTCGTTCCCGCCGATCACGGCAGGTAGCCGCCGCCAGGTGCCGCAGTGCGAGACGGAGACGAACAGCCCGTCGTCGGTCCCCGCCAGGACCTCGTCTCCCGCCAGGGCCAGCGACAGGACCTCCCGCCCCTCGAGACCCTCGCCCAGCCGGCTCCACGGCCCTTCCGGACGCGGCGCGACGAAGACCCCGCCGTGCTGCCGGTCCCCCAGGATGGCGGCGAGCACCCTGCCCCCCGCGGGGTCGAAGACGATACGGGACACGAATCGCTCCGAGAAGCCCTCGTTCGAGGCGGAGAACGCCCGCCCGTCGTCGCTCCGCAGCACCCCCGCGCCTTCGCTGCCCACGAGCACCGTCCCGTCGGGCTGCACGAGGAGCGCGTTCACCACGAGCTGGCGCGAGGTGAGGGGACGCCAGGACAGGCCCCCGTCGTCCGTAGTCCAGAGCCCCTCGGTCGTCCCCGCGTAGAAGGTATCGAACCGGGAGGCGTGCTGGGCGAAGGCGCGCGTGCGGCGGCTGCTCCCCGGGATCCCGCGCAGCTTGCTCCAGCGCAGGGCGGCGTCCGCCGAGCGGTAGATGCCGGAGCAGGCGGTGGCGTAGACGATGCGGGGCGATCGACGGTCGAAGGTCAGGGTCATCACGTCGGAGTCCTCGATCATCCCCGCGTGAATCCCCTTCCATGTGCGTCCGCCGTCCGTGGTCTTCCAGGGAAGGTGCCAGGTCCCGGCGTAGATGATGTCGGGATCCCCGGGGTCGATGGCGATCGAGTCGATGTTCTTCAGCTCGGCGTCCCCCTCCGGGCTGATCCGCAACCAGGTGCGGCCGTGGTCGCGCGAGCGGACGACCCCGTCCCGCGTCCCCGCCACGAGCGTCTCCGGGTCCGAAGGGGCCACCGACAGCGCCTTCACCGGCTGGCCGGCGATCCCCTCGAGCAGCTCGAACGTTTCCCCTCCATCCCGGCTGCGAGCCACTCCGCCGCCCGCCCCGTGCACCTCCCAATAGCCCACGTACAGGGTGCCGACGGGATCGACCGCGAGGTCGTCCAGGCTCATGCCCCGCGCCGGGAAGCCCGGCGCGCAGCGCCGCCACTGCCGTCCGCCGTCGTCCGAGCGGTAGAGCAGGCCGCTCGAGGTTCCCAGATAGACGACCTGGGGGTTGCGGGAATCGGCGGCGAGGGACCGCACGTCGCCGCCCCACGGGCCGGCTGGGCTCCAGGACTCCGCGGCGGCGCCTAGCGGGGCGAGCGCGCACAGCGCCAGGGCGGAAACCAGGGCGGCCTGAGTCCGCCAGGGCCGGCTCATCGGTGTTCCAGGCACGGGGGGCACCGCGAATGCCGGGCGCCTAGCGCTTGATGACGACGGGCTTCAAGGTGATGGGCGCCGCGGACTGGGGGGTGGCCGCGCCTCCCACCGTCAGCCCGATCTGGAACGACACCGCCTCGATGTTGTCGCTGCCCATCCCGAGCGGCCGCGTCTTCGAGTTGCGCGGCACGTTGTAGATGACGAGGGTGTAGGTCCCCGCCGCGATCGGAGGCGTGACGACGATCCGCGGCTTCGGGAACTGGGTCTCCGAGCTCACGAGGTACGGACAGATCTTCTTCGAGAGCTGCTCGTAGGTGCACGTCCCTCGTGCGATGTAGACGAAGATCCAGGAGTCCGGGTAGGTCCAGTCGACCGTCACGTCGAGGATCCCGCCTTGCGAGAGGGGGAGGGGAACCCCGACGTAGATGTCGGGCTCGAACCGGTCGAACGAGATGGTGCCAAGGACGCCCCGCACGGCGCCCGGAGTCGGAGTGGCCACGGGCGTGGGCGTCGTGCTGCTCTTCTTGCACGCCGGCTGGCCCAGCACCGACCCGGCAACGACGGCCGGCAGCAGGATCCCGCGGCCGAATCGCATCATGCCCCTCCGTAAGTCCTGATTCTAGGGCATTTTGCCTGCGCAGTGCAAATGGGCAGAGGGCGGTGGGTCTGGGAGTGGACGTAGCACCGCCAGGACTCGAACAGCGGACGGTGAACGAAGCGCGATTCATTCGCGCGTAGTGAACGGGGGGACCCGGGGGGTGCGACGCAGCACCCCCCGGCCTCAATGATGACGTCTAGTCGTCGTCCTCCGGTGAGGTCGCCCCCTCGGGGACGAAGACCACGTCCACGCGGCGGTTCTTCGCGCGGGCGGCCGCCGTCTTGCCGGTATCGAGCGGCTTGGTGGCGGCGGCGCTCTTGGCGGTGATGCGAGCCTCGTCGATGCCGCGCTCCTTGACCAGGTAGCTCTTGACCGCTTCCGCGCGCTTCCGGCCGATCACCTCGGGGTAGCGCTCACTGCTGTCGGCGTGGCCCACGATCACCACCCGGCTCCGCGGGTCCTGGCGCAGCTTGCTCGCCACGTCGTCCAGGCACGCCTTGTCGACGTTGTTCAGCCGGGCGAGGTTGCGCGGGAAGCCGCCGGAGGTGCAGGTGACCGCCTCGGGCCTCGGCTTCTCCGGGCACCGGACCCGCACCCGGTCGCTGGCCGAGGCGTTGCCTCCGCGGCCGTCGGACACGGCCACGGTGACCGTGATCGTGGTGTCGCAGGGGACGCCGGCGCTGTCGAGGGTCGTGGTTGCGCCGCTGCCCGTGGTCTTGCCCGCGCTCGTCGACCAGGCGTAGCTGAGAGGATCGCCGTCGGGATCGGAGGCGCTGGCGTTGCAGGGCGTGGTCTCCCCGGGAAGCAGCGAGTCCTTCACGCAGTTGAGGGAAACCGTGGGGGGCCGGTTCGCCGCAGGCGGGGGGGGCGGCGCGGGCGCGGTGTAGATCTCGCAGCAGGGCGTGCCGGGATGGTAGCCGATCTCGATCTGCTTCCCGGACTTCTTCATGAAGGATACGTTGCGCCCGCGGGCGTCGTAGTTCAGCCCGTAGGACCAGGCAGGACGGATGAAGAGGCCGGGCTTGATCCAGAACACGGGCCCCACGATGAGGTCGGTCGTGTTCGTCTGCTTGGGGGTCGAGTCGCCATAGGCCTTGCCCGTGACCTCGGCCTGGAGCTGGAAGAGCCGGCAGGCGGGGACGTTCAGGCCCACCCCCCACCGAAGCGCGTTCGCGATGTCGGCGCCGCTGGGATCGTTGTTGACCTCGTATCCGATCGACGCGTGCAGGTCCGCCCCGTAGTTGATCGTCTTGGAGAGGATCAGGTCCCCCGAGAAGGAGGCCTCGCCGGTGCCGAGGCCCTTCTTCTCGTCGGCGGTCGGAAGCTTGAACACGCCCTTGAGGGCGAGGCCCACCGGGTCGCCCCGGTAGTCGCTGAGGAACGCGTACTTGAGGCCGAGCTTCACGTCGCCGAACCCGGTCTGCCAGTGCTCGGCGCCCACGAAGGGATAGTCGTTGGGGAAGCCCGGCTCGAACGCGTAGTTCGTGCGAACCCGGTTCTCGATCCCCACGCTGCCGAAGATCTCGAGCTTGTCGGTGGCCCCGTAGGCGAGGTTGAAGCCGTGGATCGAGAAGTCCACGCCCTTCGGATCCCGGTCGTAGTTGTCCCGGAACAGCCCGAAGGAGACCTTGCCCTTGGTCAGGGTGTAGGCGCTGGACAGACGGAAGAGGCCGGTGTCGCCTCCGTAAGTGGGAGCGGCCGGGCGGACGCTCCACTCCTTGCCGTCGACGGTCGTCGTCCACGTCTTGACGTCTTCCTTCTTGACCGTCTTGGTGGAGCCCTTGCTTTCCGTGCTGCCCGACCCTTGTGCGAGGGCCGGAGCGGCCATGGCCAGCAGGCTCGCCAAGCCCCAGGCCGTCGCTCGTTCCATCATGGCCGTCCTCCTTGCGCTGGTGAACAAAGCGGCCCGAATTCTATGTCGATCAGGGGCGTATCTGCAAAGCGTTTTCGATTGGCCCGCGAGCGGCTTCCCGGGCCAGAACGCCCGCCAGGTCCTTCTCCGCGCCCGTCCGGACGCGTCCCCGCAGGACGAGCCGGCCGTCCAACTCCGCGACCCGTATACTATATCTCGCCAGGTGGGGATTGGCCGCAACGGCCCTTTCGGCGGCCTCACGCCTCGCCCCGGGAGACGAGCCCCCCGATGGAGCCCCGGGAAGCCTCATGTCGTCTGTGACCCCGATCACACCGGCCGTGTCGCGCGCGGTCCGCACGGCGACCCGGCGGGCCGCGTCACTCCTCACCTCGCCGGCGAGGGTGACCTGGCGTCGGAAGGCCTGGACCTCGATGTCGGAGCCCTGGAGCTCCCGGCGCAGGGAGATCGCGAGGCGCACCCCGACCTCGAGGGCACGGTCGTCCAGGCTCTCCCCCAGGCTCCGGCCCTCCGCCGTGGGAGCCGGCACGCTGACCACCTTCAGGTGGCTCACGACCTGGCGGACCTCGGGCACGGCGGCCGCCACCTGCTCGGCCGCCTGGCGGGCCTCTTCGCTTCCCACCTCGCCCCGCAGGGTGACGATCCCCTCCTCGCTCGACACGTCGATCGCGCCGTCCTTGGTCAGGCGGTTGAGGCGAAGCGCCGCCTTGACCACGCCCGTGACCTTCGCTTCTTCGAGGCGCTGGGCCACCGGCCCCAGGCTCTTCGGGAAGCCCTTGGGCAGGAGCTTCGCGTAGTAGAGGCCCGCGCCGAGGAAGGCCACCAGGATCACCAGCGCGAACAGCCGTTTCAGCAAGGCACCTCCCAAAGTAGATTCTATCGCCATGGCCGAAGGGCCGCGGGCCCGCTGCCCTCCTGAGCCGGGGCGTCGGCCCGACTACAATCTCCTGATGGTGCTTCGGGCCCTGGCCTTCCTCGCCTGCGTGACGACGGCCGCCACCCCACCGAGCCCGTTCCTGCGCGAGCACGCCCGGGACGGCGTGGCGTGGCAGCCCTGGGCCGAGCCGACCTTCGACCGGGCGCGGCGCGACCGCCGGCCGCTCCTGATCGTGATCGGCCGCGCTCCCTCGGACCGCTGCCGAGTCCGCCTCGGCGAAGCTCTCGCCGACCCCGCCGTGCTCGAGGCCCTGGAGCGCCGCTTCGTGCCGGTTCTCGTCGACCGCGACGAGCGGCCGGACCTCGCCGACGCGGCCACCCTCGCCCTCGGCCTGCTGGGCGCGAACGAGACGGGCCTTCCCCTCGCCCTCGTCCTCACCCCCGAGGCGCGTCCTCTCGGCGGCCGGAGCCTCGCCGCTCCCGGCGCCGCGGAGCGGCTGCGCGCCCTCCTCCTCAGGAGCGCCGACGATTGGGCGGACCGACGGGGCGTGGCGGAGACGCTCGCGGGGGCGAACGCCGCCGCCCTGCGCGAGGCCCAGGCGCCGGCGCCGGGCCGGGCTCCCCTCTCTCGCGAGGTCGTGGACCGCGCGTTGCGGGGCCTCGCCGAGTCGTTCGACGCGAGGCACGGCGGCTTCGGACTGGCCCCGAAGGCCATCCGGCACGGCGCCTTGCGCCTGCCCCTCGCCGAGCACGCCCGCACCGGCCGCCCCGAGACGCTTCGCCCGGCCGTGGTCACGCTCCTGGCCATGGCGCGGGGCGCTCTTCGCGACCGGACGACCGGCGCCTTCCATTCCGAAGCCCTGGACGAGGACTGGCGGGTGGCGGCCTCCGAGGCCACCCTCGCCGACAACGCGCTGCTGCTGAGGGCCTACACCCTCGCCCACGAGGCCACGGGCGAGGCGCTCTTCCGCGAGGCCGCCCTGGGCATCGCGGGCTGGGCGCGCGAGGCGATGCGCGATCCTCGGGGCGGCTTCCAGGCCGCGACCTGGCGCGACCCGGCGGGGGAGGAAGGCCGCGATCCGCGCGTCTTCGCCGGAGCCAACGGACTTCTGATCGGCGCCCTGGCGACGTCGGGGGCGCGGCTCGTCCGCCCGGACGACCTCGAGGCCGCCCGCGCCGCCGCGTCGGCCGTTCTCGCTCGCCTCGGACCAGGGCCGTCGCTGCGCCGCTACGCGCTCGGGAGGTCGGCCGAGGGGTCGGCCTTCCTCGAGGACTACGCCGGCCTGGCCGAGGGCCTCCTCGACCTCGCCGAAGCGACGCGCGAGGAGCGATGGCGGCACGAGGCCCAGGCCCTGGTCGACGCCGCCCTGGCGCGCTTCTCCGATCCCGAGGGGCGCGGCTTCTTCGATACGGACGGCGCCCCGGGCCGGTTGCTCGTCCGCACCCGCAGCGCCTTCGACGGGGCCCTGCCCTCCGGCAACGGCCTCTTCGCGTCGGTGCTGATCCGGCTCGCCGCCCGCACCGGGGAGGCCCGCTACGGGGAGCTGGCCCGGCGCAGCGCCGAGGCGTTCCGCGGCGAGCTGCAGCAGGCTCCGAGCGGCATGGAGACGATGGCGGAGGCGGTGGCCGAGCTCCTCGGCCCGGCGCGGCCCGCGGCCGACCCCGTTGCCCTCGCCTCGCGGGCGGTCGCCGGTCCCGTCACCCTGGAAGCCGACCTGGTGCCGGCGCGCGCGAGGGCGGGCGACGCGGTCCTGGGCCGCGTGCAGGTCCGGCTGGCGGAGGGCTGGCACGTCAACGCGCATCGGCCGGGGCCGAAGGACCTGGTGGGGCTGACCGTGAGCGTGCCCGGCGAGGGAATGGACGCCGCGCCGCCGCGCTATCCCGAGCCGACTCTCCTGCGCCGCCGCTTCAGCGCCGAAGCGGCGGGGGTCCATGCCGGCGAGGCGTCGGTGACGGTCGCCCTGCGCGTCCCCGCGGGCGCTCGCCCGGGACCCCTGCGCGTGCGCTTCCGCGCGGCCTTCCAGGCCTGCCGGGACGAAGACTGCCGGCCGCCGGAGAGCGTCGTGCTCGAAGCGCCGCTCGAAGTGCTGCCGTGAGCCTTCGCCGGCCGTGCACCCGCTCCGCGCTTCTGGCTTTCTGGGCCCTGGCGGGCCTCGCCTGCCACGACGGCGAGCGGGCCGCGGAGCCACGCGCCTCGCCCGCGGGGGCGGCGAGCCGTGAGACCGGCTACTCGACGGGCGATGCCGCCCTCGATGCGCTCCAGAAGGAGTTCCTGCCCACCCTCGAAGCCAATCGGAAGGAGTTCGCGGGCCAGACCGGACTCGTGCGCGGCTTCGGGGCGGGCGCGAGCTACCCGCAGGTCTGGCTCCGGGACAGCGCGACGCTGATCCCCGCCACCCGCTACCACTTTTCCCTCGACTGGCTCACCTCGTGGCTCGAAGAGCACCTCTCGCACCAGCGCGCCGACGGCCAGCTCTGGGACTGGATCGCGGCCGGGGAGCCCGGGCGGTTCAAGGCAGACGCGCCGCGGGCCGGCCAGGTCTATCGCGCGGGCGACCTCGTGCTCTCCGCGGACAAGAACACGACCGCGACCGACCAGGAGGCGAGCGCCGTGGAGTCGGCGGGTCAGGTCTTCGCCCTCACGGGCGACCGGGAGTGGCTGCGCAAGCGCATCCTGGGCCGCCGCCTCGTCGACCGGCTGGAGGCCGCCCTGGACTGGGTCCTCCGCGAGCGGCTGAGCGCCGGGGGGCTCGTCACGGGCGCCCTCACCGCGGACTGGGGCGACGTCAGCCCGGCCTACCCGGACCAGCGCGTGATCTACCTCGACGAGCAGACGCCCCGGGTCGAAGGGCTCTACGCGAGCGCGATGGCCTTGCGGGCCGCGGACGTGCTGGGCCGGCTCTTCGAAAGCCTGGGGGAGGTCGAGCGGGCCTCCCGCTGGAGGGACCTGGCCGCGCGCCTGCGGACCAGCATCAACCACCGGCTCTGGCAGGAGGGCCGGGGCTTCTATCGCTTCCAGGCGCCCCTGCCGGGGCCGAGAGCCCCCGTGGCCGCCGATGACGCGGCCATGTTCGCGCTCGGCGGCAACGCCCTCGCCATCCTCTACGGCGCGGCCGACCCGCGCCAGACCGCCAGGATCGCGGCTGCCGTCGAGGAACGCGCGCAGCGCTACTCGGTCTCCACGGTCGCCGCGGTGCTCCTGCCCCCGTTCCCGGCCGGCTTCTTCAAGCACCCCATGCAGCGCGAGGAGTGGAGCTACCAGAACGGCGGACAATGGGACTGGTGGGCCGGGCGCTTCCTGCTCGCGGAGTTCCGGAGCGGGCACGCGGAGGCCGCGCATCGGCAGCTCCTCGCCACCGCCCGGCGGGTGGCGCAGAGCGGGGGACTCTACGAATGGTTCACGCGTTCCGGCGAGGGTCGGGGCAGCCCACACTACGCGGGCAGCGTGGGGGCGCTCGCGGGGGCGCTGTACCAGGGCCTGTTCGGGATCGACTCGCGGGCGGAGGGCCTGGCCCTCACGGTGCGGCTCGGGTCGGCCTCCGGCTCGGTGCGGGTCCACGAGCCCGCGCTCGACCGCCGGTTGGCGTATGACTGGCGCTACGACCCCGACACCCGCGCGGGGCGGCTCCACGTCGAGAGCAACGCCCCCGGTACCGGGCCGTTGCGCCTGCGGCTCCCGGGCGGCACCGCGCTCGAGCGGGCCCTGCTCGACGGCCGGGAGGTGGAGCTCACGATGGAGACGGTGGGGACCGATTCGTACCTGGGCTTGACCACCGACTGGGCGACCCACGACCTGGAGGTGAGGCTACGCTGAGACGCTGGCTCCTCCTGGCCGTGCTCGCCCCCGGTCCGCTGGCCGCGGAGCCGCTCCCCTTCGGCCCCGGCGAGCGCGTGGACTTCCGCATCACGTACGCGCACCTGCTGGCCGGGCGGGCCTGGGTGAGCGTCCTTCCCGGCGAGCCCGAGGGCCGGCCCGTCCTGCGCTTCGTGGCCGAGGCGCGGAGCCAGGGCTTCTTCGCCTGGCTCTTCCGCTTCCGGGTGGACGACCGCACGGTGGCGACCTGGGAGCCGGAGTCCGGCTGCTCGCTGGCCATCGAGAAGCGCCTCGCCGAGGGACGGGCCGTGCGCGAGCAGTCCATCACCTTCGATCGCGAGCAGGGGGTGGCCCTCGTGACCGATCCGAAGCTCAAGGACGCACGCTTCGCGGTGGGGCCCTGCGTCCTCGATGTGCTCTCGGCCTTCTTCGTGACCCGCCTCCGCGGGGTGCCCGAGACCGGGGAGCTGACCCTGCCCGTCTTCGACAACGGCAAGCATTATCAGCTCGGCGTGCGCTTCCTCGGCCGGGAGCGCCTCGACCTGCCGGGGCCGCTCGGGCTCAAGGCGGCCACCATCGTGGTCGAGCCGTCGCTCCTCGAAGGGACCGGCCTCTTCGTCAAGCAGGGCCGGCTCAAGATCTGGCTGACCGACGACGCCCGCCGCATTCCCGTGCGGATGCGGTCCAAGGTGGCGATCGGATCGGTCTCGGCCGACCTGGAGGCGTACACGCCGGCGTCGCCCGTCCCGCGGGACGCCACCCCGCCCGGCCCGGCCCGCCCGGGGAGCTGAGGCCTTGCCCTTCCCGCGCCTTCTGGCGGGCTTCCTCGCCCTCGCTCCCCTCGTCGTCCTCCCCGGCCTCCACGACTTCGCGAACCTCCCGCAATCGGCCTTCGTGCAGGTGGGGGCGTCCTTCCTGCTGCTCCTCTACTGTTGGCGGCATCCCGCGCGCCTCCCCTTCGGGGCTGCACCCTTCGACGTCCCGCTCCTCGCATTCGGCCTCTGGAGCGGGGCCTCCCTCCTCTGGGCGCACACCCGCTACGCGGGGGCGGAAGTCGCGCTCGCCTGGCTGGCTTGCGGGGTGGTCTACGGGCTGGTCTCGCGGTCGGTCGCGCGGTCTGAGGACCAGGAGGCGCTGTTGGGCGGCGTCCTGGCCTCGGGGGTGCTGGTGGCGGCGCTCGGTCTCTCCCAGCAGTTCTTCGATCTTGATCTGGTGCCGCAGGCGGGCCCCCCGGCCGCCACCCTCGCCAACCGCAACCTCGCGGCTGAGCTGCTCGTGCTGGCGCTCCCGGTGGCGATTGTCCGGTTCCTGCGCGCCACGGACATGCCGAGCGCCGCGCGGGCGGCTTTCGCGGGCGCCCTGATGGGAGCATACCTTTTCCATACCCTCACCCGCTCGGCCTGGCTGGCCGTCGCGCTCGAGCTGCTCGTGCTCGCCACCCTCGGCCGCCGGCTGACCCGGGCGCCGCTCGGGAAGGCCAAGGGCGCGGTCGCCGTCGCGGGGCTGACCCTGGCCGCCCTCCTGATGAGCCTCACCCCCGAAGGCCTGCGTTCACCCGGCGCGCAGGTGGGCCGGCTCGCTGACCAAGGGCCCGCGTCCCCGAAGGCGCGGAGCGTCGGCATTCGCCTCGCGGTCTGGCGCGAGGCGGTCGAGATGGTGCGCGACCGCCCGTTGGCCGGTGTGGGCCTCGGCAACCTCGAGGTCTACTACCCCGCCTACGCCCGCTCTGCGCTGGTGGACCCCGTCACGGGAGTCACCCTCCGCGTGGACCAGGCCCACAACGAGTACCTGCAGGTGGCGGCGGAGCTGGGCCTCGTCGGCCTCGGCCTCCTGGTCTGGCTGGGCGTGAAGGTCGCGCGGTTGGCGATCAGCCTGATCCGGCGCGCGGAGCCGGAAGCCGCGAACCTGGCGGTCACCGCGGCCGCCGGGCTCCTCGGCTTCGCCGTCGACGGGTTTTTCAGCTTCCCCTTGCACAGGGCGATCCCGCCGCTCGTCGCCGCGGCCTACCTCGGCCTCCTGGGCGCGGCGGCGTCGCCGACCGGCCGGCTCGAGCCGCCCGCGCCCGGCCGGCGGTGGAGGATCGCCGCCGCGTCGCTGGCCCTGCTGGGTTCTCTCGTCTGGTCGGAGCGGCGCCTGCGCTGCGACCACCACGTGCTCTGTATACTGCGAGCCGACGCCGCCTTGGAATGGGCCCGCGTGATCGAGGAAGGGGCCGCGGCCCGCCGCGCCAATCCGTTCCGGACCCTCGCCCTCTTCCGCGTGGCCTCGGCCCACCTCCGCCGAGGCGAGCCGGGCGAGGCTCTCGCGCCCCTCGAGGGCATCGTGGCCGACTACCCCTACCACGTGGGCGCCCTCGGCAACCTCGGGATCGCCCGCCTCGACTCCGGCGACCTGGCCGGCGCGCGGGAATGCTTCGCGCGCGTCCTGGCCCTCGTGCCGAACGACGGGCTCTCCCACTACAACCTCGGCCTGGTGCTGGAGCGGATGGGGTGCGCCGCGCGGGCGAGCGAGGAGCTGGGGAAGGCGGTGGCGGCGGATCCGGAGAACGCGCTCTACCGCGAGGAGCTCCGGCGGTTGGCTGGCAGCCCGCCGTCCCCCAGCGTACACTGAGGCGTGCGGCTGGCTCTCCTGGCCTTTGTCGCGGTCTGCCCGGCGGGGATGGACATCCGCCCGGCAGCTCCGGGTCGGATCGATCTCGCCGTGCAGGCGGTCCCTCTCGCGGAAGCGCTCCAGTGTCTGAGCCAGCGGACGGGCATGAAGGTGGTGTACGACGGCCTCTCCGCACCTCGCCAACTGGTCTCGGCCTCGATCAAGGGCGCGACCATGGCGGAGGTGGTCGAGAAGCTGTTCGAAGCGCAGGGGCTCAACTACGCCCTCGGGCTCGACAAGAACGGCGAGCGCGGGGGGCTGCTGGTGGTCTCCCGCTCTTCGGCGGCGAGCGCTTCCGCTCCGAGCGGCTCCGCCGCGCGTCCCACGGCCTCCCGGGGACCGGAGCCGGCCCTGGAACATCCCTCGGAGAGCGAGGGCACGCCCGAGCCCCCGGTGGCGGAGGAGCCGCCCGCGGAGCCTGCGCCCGCCCAGCCCGGTCTGGCGAGGCCGGCTCTTCCGGGGTTGATGGGGGTGCCCGGCACGTCCCCGCAATTGGGATGGCAGGATCCTCGGTTCCGGCCACTCTATCCGGAGCCGGCCGGCCTCACGCCCACCACCCAACCCTAGCCCGGCACCTCTAGGGGACGGCGATCTCGCTTTCCTCGCTCGCCGAGGCGGCGATGGCCTCGGTGGGGTCGAGGGGAGCGTAATCGGGCACGATCTCCCGGAGCCGCTCCCGCAGGATCCCGCGCTCGGCGCGCGCGGCCAGCCCTTCGAGGGCGCCGATGCGCGCCTCGAGGTCGTCGGGGGGAGCCGGGCTCTTGATGGCGCGGATGCCCTCGCGCACGATCTGGGAGCCGCGGGCCTCCTCCTCCGTCATCAGCTCCTCGTCCAGCTTCTCTCCCGGCCGGAGGCCCGTGAAGACGATGGGGATGTCCCCGTCGGGGACGTGGCCGGCGAGGATGATCATGTTGCGGGCCAGGTCGAGCACGCGGATGGGCTCGCCCATCTCGAGCACGAAGAGGTCTCCTTCCGCCCCGAGCCCGGCCAGGAGCGTCAGGCCCACCGCCTCCCGGGTGGTCATGAGGAAGCGCCGGCAGTCACGATGGGTGACCGTGACCGGGCCACCCTTCGCGATCTGGGTCTTGAAGAGGGGGACCACGCTCCCCGCGCTCCCCAGGACGTTGCCGAAGCGCACCACCGCGAAGGTCGTCCGCGACCGCCGGGCATAGTGGCGCACCAGCATCTCCGCGATGCGCTTGGTGGCCCCCATCACGCTCGCCGGGTTCACCGCCTTGTCCGTGGAGATGAGCACGAAGCGCTCCCCCCCCACCGCGTCCGCCATCCGCGCCACGTTGCGGCAGCCCAGCACGTTGTTCTTGACCGCCTCCTCGGGGTTCCGCTCCATGAGGGGGACGTGCTTGTGGGCGGCGGCGTGCAGGACGCAATGGGGGCGGTGCTCCTCGCCGAGCTGCTGGACCCGCCCCGGGTCGCGGATGTCCACCACCTCGGGGACGAGGTGCAGGGTGGGATGGGCGCGCTGCAGGTGGCGGAAGAGGAAGTAGAGGCCGTTCTCGTCGATGTCGGCCAGCACCAGGCTCGTCGGCTCCAGGGCCGCCACCTGCCGGCAGATCTCGCTTCCGATCGACCCCGCCGCCCCCGTGACCAGGATCCGCCGCCCGCGCACGTAGGAGCCGATCTCCTCGGCGTCGAAGCGGACGGGGGTGCGCGAGAGCAGGTCCTCGGGGGCGAGGTCCTGCAGCATGGAGACGCTCAGGCGGTCGTGGAGGTAGGCGAAGGAGACGGGGAGGATCTTGTAGTCGAGCTTGAGGTCCGCGCAGGCGTCGAGCACCCGCCGCAGCCGCTCGGGGACGAGGCGGGGGATCGCGAAGAGGAGCTGCTTCACCTCGCACCGCCGGGCGACCCGCGGCAGGTCGTCCAGGGAGCCGAGCACCGGGCGCCCCCCGATCGTGGTCCCCCACTTGCTCGGCTGGTCGTCCACGAAGCCGAGCACGTGGTACTTGTGCTCGTCGGAGCGCTGGAGGTCGCGCAGGAGCAGCTCCCCCGCACTGCCCGCTCCCACGATGAGGGTGCGCGCCCAGTCTCCGGAGTGCGACCGGAGCGCGAGGGTCCCTCCCCACGCCTGGGCCAGGCGGAGGGAGAAGCGGGCGACCCCCAGGAGGGTGGTGGTGATCAGGAACTCGATGACGATGACCGAGCGGGGAGGGCCCACGGAGACGTCCTCGATGGCGCGCTGCGCGAAATAGAAGAACATCGCGAAGAGCCCGGTTCCCATCAGGGAGACCTGGACGATGCGCACCCCCTCCTGCAGGCCGGAGAGCCGGAAGGACCAGCGGTGGATGCCGAAGGCCAGGTGCAGGGCCAGGCGGATTGCCAGCAGGACGGGCAGGCAGCGGAGGAGCTGCCCGAAGCGATCGGGCGGGATCCTGCCCTCGAAGCGGAGGAAGAACGCGAGGTAGAGGGCGGCGGCGATGGCCAGGGTGTCCCCGGCCAGGATCAAGGCGTAGCGCCGCCAGCCTCCCAGCCGGCGAAGCGTTTCCGTCATGTCGCTGGTCGTGGGTCCCCTCTCACCCGATCGAAGCACGGCCCTCGGCCCGCCGCACGACGCGCCATTGGAGCCCGAACAGCACCGCTCCCAGCGCCAGACCGGCCCCGGCCCAGGACGGCTCCCCCGTCCGCCACCCCATCAGGGCCAGCACAGTCGTCGCCGCGGATCCCAGCCCGATCCACCCGGCCGCCTGGGCGTGACTCGCACCCGCCGCCACCCAGCGCTGGTAGAGGTGCTCGCGATGCGCCTCGTAAAAGCGCTCGCCCCGCGCGACGCGCCTCAGGAGGCAGATGCTGGCGTCGGCCAGCAAGAGCCAGAGGCTCGTTCCCGCCAGCAGCACCGCGTGGGTCCGGGTCGCCGGTGGCGCCAGAAGCGGGATCGTGGCCAGAGTATAGCCGAGAAGGCCGCTCCCCACGTCTCCGAGGAAGATGCTCGCGGGCGCCCAATTGAAGAAGAGGAACCCCGCGCACGCGCCCGCGAGGGCCGCGCCCAGCAGAGTGCCGGAGGGCTCCAGGCCGGCCAGGGCCAGCGCCATCCCCGTGATCGCCCCCTGCAGGCCGGCCAGGCCGTCGATCCCGTCCATGAAGTTCATGAAGTTCACGACCACGATCACCCACAGCACGGCGAGGACGCCGCCCAGGGGGCCGGTGGGGGCGTCCAGGGGGGGCGGCAGGGGCAGGCGCTCGAGCCCTCCCGTGACGGCCACCACTCCCACCGCGGCCGCGAGGTGGCAGAGGAAGCGCGGCAGGGGCGGCAGGCCGAAGCGGTCGTCCAGCAGGCCGACGAGGGCCACCACCGCCCCTCCCACCAGCAGGGCGAAGACCGGCGGCGTCGCCGTCCAGTCGCCGCGCCCCCAGAGGAGCGCGGCCGCCAGTCCGGCCAGGATCGCGAGCCCGCCCCCGCGCGGCGTGACCGTGCGGTGCGACGAGCGGGGCCCCGGATGGTCGAGCAGGCCCCCGTGACGCGCGAGGGCGCGCACGAGGGGCGTCGCGAGGAGCGAGACCGCGAGGCCGATGGCCAGGGGGGCGATCATGGCGCGGGGGGAAGCGAGAAGGGCCGCGGGGAGAATCCGAAGTCGCGGCGCGCGCTCGAGGAGTCGAAGCAGAGGTCGCGGTCCATCCGGTCGGCCATCTCCCCCCGGAGGTGATGCCAGCCGGGCAGCAGGGACGCCGCCTTCAGCAGGCGACGCAGCAGGGGGAGGGGGACGCGCACGAGGCGGGGCTCGCGGCCGAGGGCCCGGAAGACCGTCTCCGCCATGGCCGCGAAGGACAGCGTGCTTCCCCCCACGAGATCGTAGGCGCGGCCCCGGGTCGAAGGCCCGTCCAGCGCGGCCAGGCAGGCGAGGGCGAGGTCGTCCGCGTGGACCGGTTGGCGCAGCCCGCGCGCCGCCCCCGCCACCGGAAGGAAGCCGAACCGCCGCACGAAGCGCGCGATCGCGGCGACGTTCTGATCGCGCCGGCCGTCGTAGATGAGGGTCGGCCGGAACAGCGTCCAGGCGATGGCGCTCTCTTCACACGCGGCGGCCAGCGATGCCTCGGCCTCCGCCAGGCGTCGGGCCAGGTCGCGCTCCTCCGGGTCCGAGGAGGCGTCCTTCGTGAACCGGCTCGTGGAGCCGAAGGCCACCAGGCGCTTGAGGCCCCGCTCCGCCAGGCGAGGGACGAGCGGGGGCAGGAGCCACAGGGGAGCGAGGTGGAAAAGAGCGCTTGCTTCCGGGAGGCGTACTGCCTCCAGGGGTGCGGCGATGTCCGATCGGAGCCAGGTCAGTCCCGGCCCTCGCGGCGGCGCGGGGGCCGGCCGGCGGCTCAGGGCGTGCACGAGAAACCCGGCGCCGAGCAGGCGTGGGATCAGGAAATCCCCCACCAGGCTGCTCGCGCCGGTCACGATCACGGGTCTAGCGCTCACCGTCGAAAGCGCCCGCGCCGGAGGACGGCCAGGGCGGCGAGGGCGACGAACCGGACGCCGATCCCCGCGAAGACCGCCCACATGAGGGGGGCCGGATACGCGTCGCGGAAGAACTTCCGGTAGAAGCGGACCATGCCGCGGTGCTTGTGCCAGAGGACGCGCACCGGCCGATCCCGGCTGCTGCGTCCCTTGTGATGGTGGATCGCGACGCCGGGCACGAACAAGACCCGCTGGCCGGCCTGCCGGAACCGGAGGCACCAGTCGAGGTCCTCGCAGTGCAGGAAGTAGCCCTCGTCGAGCGGACCCACCGCCTCCATGGCCCGGCGGCGGACGAACATGAACGCTCCCGAGATGGCCTCCACCTCGATCGGCTCCGGGGGGAGGGGAGTTCCCGCCAGGACGAAGTCGCGTTCCCGACCCAGGAGCCGACCCAGGCCGAACGCGCGGCCGAGGGCCAGGCCGGGGGTGGGGATGCGCCGGCGGCAGCCCGGCTGCTCGCTCCCGTCGGAGTTCAGCACCAGACAGCCCGCCATCCCCGCCTGGGGATGGAGATGCAGGACCGCCCGCATGCGCTCGATGGTGGCGGGCTCGATCACGCAGTCGGGGTTGAGGAAGAGGACGAACTCGCCCCGGGTCTCGAGGAGGCCGCGGTTGTTGGCGGCCGCGAAGCCCAGGTTGGCGTGCATCTCCAGGAGGAGCGCCCGCGGGTCGTCGCCCAGGCTGCGGCGAAGCCGCCCGAGGCTGCCGTCGGTCGAGCCGTTGTCCACCACCACGACCTCGACCGCGACCGTGGAGGCCAGGACCGAGCGCACGCAGTCGCAGAGCCTCTCCCCGGCGTTGAAGTTCACCGTCACCACGGAGACCGGCACGGATTCCGTCATGGCCGGTTGCGCCCCAGGCCGAACGCCCGCAGCCCGCCGAGCATCACCCGCCGCAGGTCGCGGGCGCGGACCTTGCGCGCGGCCTGCACGCGCCGCCGTTCCCTCAGCACGCGGGGCAGAGCGAAGAGGGCGTCTCGCTTCGCGCGCAGGATGGTCCCCCCCTGGCCCCGCAGGGCGATCCAGAGAAGGCTCCCCAGGTTCAGGGCCAGGTGCTGAGGCCAGTACACCGCGAGGAGCGCCGCCGGCATGTTCTTCCAGTACGTCCAGACGAGGTTGCGGTGGCCGTGGTACACCGAGAAAGGGCTGCGCCGGCCGCTCGCCGCCGAGCCCAGGTGACGGACCACCGCGTCGGGAACGTAGAGGCAGCGGTGGCCAGCCAGGCGGAGCCGGAAGGCGAGGTCCACGTCCTCGAAGTAGCAGAAGAACGATTCGTCGAAGCCACCCGCCTCTATGACCGCGTCGCGTCGATAGAGCGCCGCCGCCGCGCACGGCGAGAACACCTCCTTCGGGTCCAGGTCGGTCCCCGCCGCCGCCTGGCCGTGGTGCCGGCGCCAGGCGAGGCCCGCGACCGTGTAGACGTCCCCTGTCCCGTCCAGGCGCGAAGGGTCGTCCGCCAGCACCTGCCGGCTGGCCAGGAGCGCGAAGCGCGGGTCGCCCACCGCCGCGCGCACGAGCGCCTCCAGCCACCCCGGCTCGGGGAAGGCGTCGGGGTTCAGGAGGGCGACCCAGTCGCAGTCGCCGGCCCGGGCGATCCCCCTGTTGTTGGCGGCGGCGAAGCCGAGATTCGTGCCCAGGGCGAGCAGCTCGACTCCGAGGCGTTCCCGGGCGGCGCGCTCCGAGCCATCGGTGCTCCCGTTGTCCACCACGAGCACGCGGCGGGGCGCCCGGGTCTGAGCGGAAACCGCGGCCAGGCACCGCTCGAGGAGCGTCCCCGAGTTCCAGTTCACGACCACGATCGCCACCGCCGCGTCGCTCACGGGGCCCGGCAGCGTTCGCAAATCGATCCCTCCCGGCGGACCAGTGTATGCTAGCCGCGAAAAACGCCGGGTGCACCCGAGCGGGAGCCGAGTGCCTCTCTGATGCCGGGACGTCCTCCGCGATGGCCGAGCCGACCGCACCCTCTCGCCGCCCTGGTGCTCGGTCTGGGTCTTTTCGCCTGCCGGGAGGAGGACCCCACCACCTTTCGGGACGTCGTGGTCGACTACTCCGATCGTCCGCTCGGTGAGCTGGTGGCCGGGGTCGAGGTCACCCAGGTCTTCATCGCCAACCACGACAACCTCACCGCAGTGGCGCTCATGATGTCGAACAACGGAGGCCGGGCCCGCGACTGCGAGGTGGTCTTCCGGCTCCGCGTCAAGAACTCCTCGACGGACCTCGCGGAGCGGAAGATCGACTGCTCGGCCATACCGGACCAGGATTGGGTCCGCTTCGACTTCCCTCCCCTCGTGGTCTCCCGCCGGTGGAGGTTCGTGATTTCGGTCCAATCCCCGAACGCGCGGGCGGGGCAGGCCCCCCTCCTCCTGATGGCATCCGTTTCCGGCATCTATCCCGACGGCAAGCTGAGGCTCGACGACAGGGTGGTCCCGGGGGCGCTCCGCTTCATGACCTTCCATCGCTGAGCGGCGGCGCGCCCCCCAATGACCACGCCTCCCCCGGACGCGCCGCTCGACGGGAGCTCGCGCGTCGCCCCCGCCGTTCGTTCCGCCGGGGTCATGCTGTTCCTTCTCGCCAGCACGGCCCTCCGTCTCCCGTCGACTTTCCGGTATCCCTCCTTCTGGGCGGAGGATGCCACCATCTTCTTCAAGCAGGCCGTCGAGATGGGTCCCGGGGCGCTCCTGCTTCCGGTCTACGGGTCGTATCACACGGTGCCCCGCCTCATCGTTCTGCTGTCGTCACTCATGCCCGTGCTGTGGGCGCCCGCCCTCTATGCCCTGGGCGCGGGGCTGGTCTCCAGCGCCTGCCTGGCGGTGTTCGCTCGGCCGGGCTTCCGATGGCTCGTCCCCGACGATCGCGTCCGCCTGCTCCTCTGCTGGCTCTTCTCCCTCGTGCCCGGCACGAACGAATGCTTCTTCGCCCTCTGTACCTTGAACTACCCGGTCTTCTGTGGCGTCTTGTTCCTTCTCCTCGAACGGGACGAGCACGGCCGGTGGCGCATGGGCCTCCCGAGAGCCCTGCTCGTCTCGTTCCTGTGGTTCTCCGTGGGCCAGGGGCTGGTCCTGGCCCTTCCCCTCGCCGGCCTGTTCTGGCTTACCCGGAACCGGGGCTACCTCCTGTGTCTCGCCACCCTCGGCCTCTCCGTCGCGCTGAACCTGACCGCGGAGAACTCCTACCGACCGGACGAGCTGGCCGGCCTCCCCACGTTGGCCCTCGTCTACCTCGACAACCTCTGCCTGCGCCTCGTGTTCGTTCCCCTGGCGAGGCCGCGGTGGATCCGTTACGTCTACGCGATGACGGACGTCACGTTCTTCGGGCTGTCGGCGGCGCTACTCCTGGCCTACCTCTACGCGGTCGGCCGGAAGCGGGATCTCGACCCCGAGGGAAAACGCGTCGTCCTGGTCACGGTGCCCAGCGCGATGGCCGTTTTTCCCCTGACCGCGCTGGTGCGGAGCTACGGCCTCGCGATCCTTGGGCGGCACCAATTCTACATGGGAGGACGAAACGCCCTCGTCGCTTCGATCCTGGCCCTCCTGCTCTTCTGGCAGTGGCTCGGCCGACCCGCGGGGCCTCTCCCGAGGCGCGCCCCGGCGCTGGCATTCCTGGCATGGACCACCCTCAACATCCTGTACGAGCCTTTGCTTGTGCCGGTCGGGCCGTTCCGGCCCTTCGTCTGGGAGTGGCCCCATCAGGCGGCGATCATCGAAAAGGCGCTCCAGGACCGGAGGGCGAGGCGGCTCCGGGAGCCGGTCGTGGTGAGGGATATCCGCTGCCGTCCGGACTCTCCCGTCTGGACGATCGGGGAGCTCACCATCGGGCCTTGAGCCCCCGCCGCGCCTTCAGCCGGTCGGCCCCAGGGCGACCGGCTCGGGGCGCGCTCCCTCGCCCACCCGCCGGGCCGCGACCACGGCGTAGGTGAAGAGGTCCCGGGGCCCGAAGGAGTACTCGAGGACCAAGAAGCCCTCTCCCTCGAGGATCCCGGTCACGTGCCGGCGGGAGCGTACGCGCGTGATCTCGTCCGGGTGGAACTTCACGTCCTTCTTCCGCAAGACGTGGCGGAACACCCAGGCCAGTCCCTTGAAGAAGAGGACGCTCAGGCCGAACTCGGGAGGCCAGAAGACGACCATCCGTCCGTCCGCCCTGAGTATCCGGTGGAACTCGCGCAGGATGCGCCGGATCTCGTCCTCGGTGAAGTGTTCCATCACACCCAGGTTGTACACGCCGTCCACGGTCCCGTCGGGCAGGGGGATCCGGAAGAGGCTGCCGTGGAGGGCCCGGCAATGACCGCGGTTGACCTTCTGGTAGAGCCGCACGGCGTTGACGGAGATGTCGAGCCCGGTGATCGACACGTGGTGGCGGATGTCGGCGTCCACCTGGCCGCTCCCGCAGCCCGCGTGAAGGACCCGGGCCCCGGGCGCGAAGTGGCGCCTGACGAAGCGGTTCAGGCAAGGCCGGATGAGCCACTTGCGGTAGAAGGCGGCGACCGCGTCGTAGAGCAGGCCGCCGGCCTTCGTCTTCTGGGCGTCCCAGTAGGCGTCCCAGCCTTGGTCGTCGCGGAGGACGGGGTCGCCTTCGTCCCCCGGCGCCACGTCCTCCCCGACCTCGAACTGCTCCGGGTTGAAGGCGGCCTTGAAGCAGGTGACGAAGAGCAGCTCCACGCTCGCCCGGATCTCCCCCAAGCTCATCTTCGAACTGCCGTAGGTGCGCTTCGGCAGCGGCACCGCGATCTGGGCGATCCGGAACCGGTTGCGGTGGAGGACGTACAGGCTCTCGAAGAAGAACGAATAGCCGCGGGAGACCACCACGTCGAACAGCCGCCGCGGGACGCGATCGAGCCGGTAGCAGCGGAAGGCGTTGGTCGCGTCGTAGGGCATTCCCAGCAGCACGCGCGTGAGCAGGTGACCGATGCGGGTGAGGGCCTTCCGGTAGGGGTTCCACTCCTGCAGGCTGCTCTTCTGCAGGTACCGCGAGCCCACCACCACGTCCGCTCCCCCCGCCGCCTCCGCCAGTAGCTCGGGGATGAACCGCGGATCGTGCGTGAAGTCGCAGTCCATGGTCACGAGCTGGCGGTAACCGTGGTCGTAGGCCCACCGCATGCCGGCCAGGTGGGCGCTCCCTACCCCCAGCTTGCCGCGCCGGTGAAGGACCCTCACGGAGGGGAGCTCCCGGGCGAGCGCGTCCAGGACCTCGCCCGTTCCGTCCGTCGAGCTATCGTCCACGAACAGCACGTCGGGGTCGAGGCCCAGGGCCAGGATCTCGCGGCAGAGGCGCTCCGCGTTGCCGCGCTCGTTGTAGGTGGGGATCAGGACCAGGAGCCGGCTCACCTCACCCCCCGACGATCTCGATCTCCGGGAGGGGAAAGATCATCTTCCCGCCCCCCGCGAGGTATTCCTGCTCGCGCGCCAGGATCCCGTCCTTGAAATGCCAGGGCAGGACCAGGAAGTAGTCGGGGCGCATGGCCTTGGCCTCGCTCTCCGAGACGATCGGGATGCCGGTCCCCGGGGTATAGCAGCCGAGCTTGTCGGGGTTGACCTCCGCGATGGCCGGAACGTCCTTCTCCGTGAAGCCGCAGAACTGGAGCAGCACGTTGCCCTTGGTGGACGCGCCGTAGCCCAGCACCCGCTTCCCGTCGCCGTTCAGCGCCCTGACCAGGCGCTGCAGGTTGGCCCGATGCTCGAAGACCCGTTCCTCGAACTGGCGGAAGGGGCGCGTGGTCAGGAGGCCCATGCGCTCCTCCTGCCCGAGCAGCCACTCGATCACGGTATGGTTGCTCTCGAGGGGGGAGGTTGCCGGGGCCGCGGTCACCGCGAAGCTGCCGCCGTTGACCGCGTTCATCTGCACGTCGACCAGGCGCAGGCCGGCCTCTTCCAGCATGTGCTTCACCGGTCCCAGCGCGTAGTACTCGAGGTGCTCGTGACAGATCGTGTCGTAGGAGTTCATGCGGAGCATGGAGGGCATGTAGCTCTGCTCGAAGTGCCAGATGCCGTCGGGACTCAGCACTTCCGCCACCTCGCGGATGAAGTCCCGGGGCGACTCGAGGTCGTAGAACATGGCGATCGCGGTCACGATTCGCGCCTTCGCGTCTCCGTACCTGGCCCGGAAGGCCCGGGCCGAGAAGAACTCGGGGATGAGATCGATACCCCCGGCGTAGAAATCCTGGAACTTCACCCCGGTGGGATCGATCCCCAGCCGCCGGATGCCCGCCTGGTCGTAGGCCTTTAGGGTGGTGGCGTCGTTGCTGCCGATGTCGACCACCAGGTCGCCCGCGGCCAGGGGGCGCAGGCGCTGGAGGCAGCGCACCTTGGCCGCGAGGTGCCGCACCATGGACGCGTTCAGCCCCGACCGGTAGCCGTAGTTGAGGCCGTACATTTCCTCGACGTCGTACGAGTGCCGGAGCTGCAGGACGCCGCTCTCGGGACACCAGACCAGCTCGAGCGGCCCCTCGGTCACCGTCGCCCCCCGCGTTCTCGGAAAGACCCCGGTCAGCTTCTGGGTCCCGAGGCTCAGCACGGGGATCAGGTGGGGGCTGCCGCTGACGCGGCAGCGGGTGATCTCACGGGCGGGGATGCTCTTCAAGGCCGGCAGTCTAGCAGCGGCCGGGGATCTCCGACAAACTTCCGTGCGTGCACTGAGCCAGTCTTCCCGGACGGGGGCGCTTCGTTCTGGTCATCGACGGCTACTTCCAGCAGGGGCTACTGGAAACAGGCGCTCACGTCGATGTCGCACCCGCAGGAGTTGCGCAGGGCCTGGATGTTGGAGGCGAAGCTGGCCGAGCCGCCGATCGGGTCGGTGGCGGTGGCGCCGAGGTCGGCGATGGTCCGGAGCAGGCCATCGGTGACCTCGGCTCGGACGTCGACGACGACCAGGCCCTTGTCATCGACCTTGGCTCGCGCCACGACCCGGGGGAAGGACCTGAGCCCGGGCACCATGGCCTCTCCCATGCTTTGCCGGTGCGCGAAGAGGATGGCAGCGGGAGGCACACCGATACCTGGGAAGGTGACGTTCGGCAATCATCACCCCCGGAACGGAAGAAGCCGAGTCTACGTCTTTCTGGAGGGAGACGCCAAACCGCGCACTAACGCGATCCAAGGACTCATTTTTCGGCGCTGGCGCCGAACGACGGCCAGCTGGGCCAGCTACTGGAAGTATCCGGTGACGTCCAGGACGACGTGAACCGTTCCACCCCCGACCAAGAAGGGCATTATCGCGACGTCATACGCCTGCACCGCCTGGTCCGCCAGGGGCACGATGGCTCCGTTGGCCAGGGCCGTCGTCCCCGCGGGATAGTTGATGTTCGACGTCGTGGGAGTCGCGATCCCGGATGGGTACATCGTGAGGCGGCCCTGGCCGCTGGGTGCCACTGCCGTCAGGTTCACCGTGGCCGCCTTCGCCCCCACGGGGACGCCGCAGGCGCCCTGGACCGGGAACTTCCTCTCCACGCCCGACGTGAGGACCGGACCGTACTGTCCCGTCACTTGACCCGAGAGCCGCGTATCCACGAGTCGGCACGGACTCACCGAGTGAAACTGGTAGGGCCCTTGCGCCTGCGCCCAACTCGACGGTGCCGCCCCCAGAAGAAGCATCCCGAGGACGGCGCCTGTCGCCCAACGCTTTCCCTGCATGTGAGCCTCCCCTTGGTTCTTCCTGTAGTCTACCTCGAAAACCCAGCTCCCGTCGACGGCAACCCCGGGTCGGGGGACCCTGCCGAGGCCCATCTGACCGCAGGACCACCCTCGCGCCTAACTATGTAGCGGCAAACCAGGCACGTGTCAATCGTCTTTCGCACAGCTTGTAGAGCTCCGCTCCCCGTTTCTTCCTCACCGGCGCCCCCTTCCATTGCCAGGTGCTCGTTGCCCGCCGTGACCTCAAGCAACGCCTGAAGCCCGTTTCTGGAGTTGTGATGAGTGTCACATAGGTTGTGGCGGTCCCCCCCCGCGCGCACCGAAAATTGACTGGGTTCGCCCTCGTCGGTAGCATTGCGGACGAGTCCACGCAACTCGTGGGACCGACCTCTGAAGAGCACCTGCAGAAACTCAGAAGCCTGGGCTACCGCCACGGGTCTTGAACGCCGCGACGCCGGCCGGGGAGTAGGTCTACCATGGCCACACCGCCCATCAGGGTCTCGGCAATCGCTCTTTGTCCGCCATTGCCGCGCTCCGGTCCATGAGCTTCCTTGGACGGATTCCCTGGCGACGGAGGAGCCTTGCCGACCTCGCCAGGACGTACGGCACGGACAAGCTCGCTCACGGCTACCTGCCGCACTACGAGAGGCACCTCGGTCCCCTCCGGAAGCGACGGCTCTGTGTCCTGGAGATCGGCATCCACGAAGGCGCCTCCCTCCGGATGTGGCACGCTTACCTCTCGCGCAGCCTTGTGTGTGGGATCGATGTCAAGGACAGACGGAGCCTCGCTCGGCCCCGCATCAAGATCTACCAGGGGGACCAAACGGATCCCGACCTTCTTCGCAGGGTGGTCGCCGAGACCGGCGGACTCGATGTCGTCATCGACGACGGGAGCCACGTCAATCAGCAGGTGCTCGCGACGTTTGGCACGCTCTTTCCGCTGCTGAATGAGGGTGGGCTCTATGTCATCGAGGACATTCACACTTCGTACTGGTCACCCTATGGTGGCGAGCACCAGGACCTGAACTCCGGTCGAACGACTGCCTCCTTCGTAAAGGGGTTGATCGACGGCCTGAACTGCCACTGGATCCCCGGACGAGACCCGGACGAGCGCGACCGCACCATCGACGCCGTTCACTGCTATCCGAAGGTGGTGTTCATCTCCAAGGGCGCCAACAAGCCCGTTCACAGGCCCCACGAACTGAAGATGATGCAGGCTTCGGTGTCCGACCGCCAGCCGCCCTCCCCCGGCCAGCCCACGGGGCACGGGGCCTCTGACCCGGGAGCTACCCCACCGGGGCCGATACCGACACCGCACGACCGCGGGGAACGGGGAGGGGAGGGGAGCGGTCCTCCCCTGCTCATCGCGGCGATCTACGCCCCTTCTGCCCTGAACGCCCGTTGGTACGCGCTGCAAAGACGCTTCATCGCGAAGACGACTGCCGTCGGGTACGACTTCAAGGTCTTCCTCAACGGCGTGGATCCCGCGGGGTTCGAGGCCACCGAAATCATGGCCGCGCTGAAGGGCAACGAAGGGCACTCCCACGCGCTCGGTCACGTGCTTGCGCATTTCAAGGAACACCGCTACCAGGCCTACCTGATCCTCGACAGCGATTGCTTCCCCGTCAGGAAGGGATGGCACGACGTCCTGGCGAACCAGATGCATCGCTTCAACAAGGATTTCGCGGCACCGGTACGGGCGGAGAACCTCGATCTTTTTCCCCATCCCAGCGCGGTTTTCATGCGGAGGAACGCGCTCGATGACGGCCGCCTCGACTTCACCAGGAGCCCGCGCCGGAACCTCCTGGGGGAGGAAGTCCAGGACGTGGGCAGCGCGATGCAGGACCTCGGCGGGGCACTCCTGCCGCTTCTCCGGACGAACGTCGTCAACGTGCATCCCGTGGCCGCCGCGATCTACCACCACCTCTTCTACCACCACGGCGCGGGCAGCCGTGACTTCGGCTTCAGGATCCTCAGGAGATTCCGATACTACGAGCACTGGTACGATCCCCGCACCGAGCCTTCTCACGGGGACGAGCTCCTGGAGGCCCTTCTCCGCGATCCCGACGCCTTCGTCGACACGCTCATGGGGAGACGGGAGCCACTCATCCGCGGGCACCTGCTCTGGCCGGGGCCGAGAGAATGAGCCTGCCGAGAGCCCGGGATGGCGCGCCCGGGCGTCCGCGCACCAGCGCCGGCTGCCGAGGCTGGAGGCCGCGCGACCCCTAACTTGCTGACCGGCGCCCCTTCTGTGAGGGCCGCCGCACGATCCGCAATTCTGAGGCTCAGACCTCGGCCGTAGCCCTGCGGCCTTCTTCCGGTGCTACTTTCCCGAGTAGCAGCTGCCTCCGGTAATCGTCTGGAAGTCGTTGAACGGGCTTGGATTGCCTTCGACGGTATTGGTCAGGGCAGGAGAGCATCTCGAGATGATCGCAAAGCTGTTGGTGGCACCTTCTCCGGCCTTGGTCGTGTTGTTGGTGATCACCGAGCCATTGACGAAGATCCTTCCGCCGTCATTCGTGCTGAATCCGCCCGTAGCCGTGTTGTCTGCCTTCAGGCCGATCGCATTGTAGGAAGAGACGCTGTTGTCGAAGAAGATCTCGCTGTTGGCGTTCGTCGCGTAGGCCCCACGGTTGTTACCGATGAACTTGCTTCGGAAAACCACGGCTTTCCCGGCAGTCTGGACGACCAGGCCTTCGTTGTTGTTGCTTCGGACCTCGGTATTGGTGATCTCTCCCTTCGCTCCAGAGGTGAGCTGGATTCCGGTGCCATTGTCGGTGAAGGTCGAGTCCTGGATGAACACCAAGCCGGTACTGGCGGCGAGTCCGGTGCTCGAGAATCCGTTGATGACACAGTGCTCCACCAGCAGCGTGTTGCCGGCGTTGAACTGGACTCCGACCGTGCCGCCCCCGGATCCGTTGATCTGGAGGTTGCGCAACGTGACGGTGTCGCCCACTCCGGCGTTGACGGCGATCGAGACACCCGCCGTGTTGATGAATGCCAACTGCCCGGGCAACGCCTCGATGGTGATCGCCTTGTTGATGTTGGGAAGCCCACCGAACCCCGCCGAGTCCAAGGCGACCACTTCACCTCCAGCGTTGGTGACCCCAAAGGCCGCGCCGAAAAAGCGACAGGGATTGGACCGAGGGCAGTTCGTGGCGGTGTTGGCGTCTGAGCCCGTGCTGGCGACGAACGAGCGCGCGGTCTGAGCCTGAGCCGCGACAGCGAGGGTCGACAGGAATACGACCAAGGCGGTCGGCAACCATCTCTGCGTCATATGTGATTCTCCTCTAGGCAATTGAAGGCGCTCGATCAGATTCGCGACCGGGCCCCGCGACCAATGGGACGGCGGCCGTCTCCGGGCCTGCTGCGACCTGGCACCCCGGCCGGTTTCATGAACTGGGGTAGGGCGGGCGCAAGCGCGGGGCGCTGCGCCAGCTTCCGCATCACCCGAGGATACACGCCCCGCGCCGCTTTGCAATCTCCCATCGAGCCGGCCTTCTCACGGGGACGAACTCCTGGCCGCCCTTCTCCGCGATGCGCTCATCCGCGGGCACCTGCTCTGGCCTGAGCCGAGAGAATGAGCCTGCCGACAGCCCGGGATGGCGGGCCCGGAAGCCCGCCCACCAGCGCCGGCCGTCGGTCGGCGCGACTTGACATCGGGCTGCCGGCGGGCAAATGCTGTCGTTGCTTCGCTGGAGAGGAGGCGCCTTGATGAATGGTCGAGAGGATCGGAAGCTCGGGGCCTGCCGTGCGTCACGCCAAGGTCATTGTCCCAGGACCAACGAGGCTCCGGGGTCCTCTACCTGCACCCCCCAGGTCTGACCTCCCTCCTGGTCGGACCCTAGGGCACACCACCCGCGCTCATGGGGTGGCCTCCCCGCCACCCTCGACTCCAACCCTCAGCGGGACATCGCGGGAACGAACGACCGAGGTCATTGACGGCATGGCAACAAATACCCCACCGTCGGCGCAGCCCCGGCCCTCGGCGCCTGAAGATCCCCAAGACCTCTGCTGCGTGTTCGTGTGCCAGCAGGGCGACCTCGAGATCAAGGCCATGCTTCTGGCGGCGTCGCTGCGCAAGCAGCTCGGGGCCCGCGTGGAGCTGGTCGCCGCGATCCCGACGCCCGCCGAGCGCTGGGGCACCCCGGCCAGAGCCACCGTCGAATTCCTGGATCGGATCGGGGTTCGACAGGTCGCGATCGAGAACCGCATCGACCCTAGCCACGCCTTGTTCAACAAGGTCGCTTGCGCAGGGGTCGCCACTCGGGCCGACAAGCTCCTCTTTCTCGACAGCGACATTGTTTGCCTGCGGGCGTTCCCAAAGGGGGCGTTCGCCGCTCCGTTCAGCGCCAAGCCGGCGGACCTCCAAACGTTTCCGCTCCCCCCCGATCGGTGGGATACCGTCTATCGCGAGTTTGGCCTCACGGTGCCGACGCGGCGCGTGCGCGCCACGGTCTCGGGCGAGATCATGCCTCCCTACTTCAACTCGGGGGTGGTCGCCTTCGATGCGAGCTTGCCCCTCCAGGAGACCTGGGAGGCATGCTGCCTTGCGGTCGTACGGACGGCGGCTATACACCCGGAGCGTCATTGGCTCGACCAGATCGGCTTGGCGGTGGCCGTACACCAGCTTCGAGTCCCGTTTGCCTGCCTGGACGAGGAGTTCAACTTTCCTCTCCACCTCAAGCCGATGCCGCGTCCCCTCCCCTTTCTCTGTCACTACCACTTTCCGCCCGTTATCCAAAGGGAGCCTTGGCTGAACCAGGTGGTGTTGGAGCTGGCGGAGACGACGGCGCTTCACGACGCCATCGCGGCGAATCCACATTGGAGCTTTCTCCTGAGCCGGCCCCGCCTCAAGGCCCCGCGGGTGCCGCGGAAGGGCCGCCTCGCGAACATCGTCTCCCGTCTCCGCAAGGAGCGGCCGTCAGCAAGGCTCCACGAGGGCGAACAGCGCCGCGGGGACCTCGTCATCACGGGGCTGCCGAGGAGCGGCACCAGCCTTCTCTGCCGGCTCCTCCATGGGCTTCCCGACTGCGTGGTCATCAACGAACCGCTCGCCATCTTCGGCCCTCTGGCGAACTGCCACAATCCCTGGTGGATCGCGACCTACTATCAGGCCCTCCGACGCGACATCCTCCACGGCGTTCCCGTGGAGAACAAGCTCGACCAGGGAGAGGTGACGCAGGACACGTTCCCCGTAGATGAGCGCACGTTGTACAGTCCGGAGGTTTCCAGGCCGGACTTCGTCCTGGGGACCAAGAACAACCTTGCCTACCTGCCCCGCCTGAAGCTATTCAAGACCGTCATGCCTCACGCCCCCCTCGTGGTGTGCGTCCGCCATCCCCTCGATTCCATCGCTTCCTGGAAGACGACCTTCCCACATCTCCAAGCGGTCGACCTCTCGGGCTTCCCCGCTCACTACACTCACGACCCCTTCCTTTCCGACAAGGAGCGGACGCGGCTCCAGGCGATCGCGGACACGGGGTCTCCGTCCGTCCGCCGCGCCCTGCTCTGGTGGCATCTCACGGAGACGATCAAGGCCCAGGAGAAGGACCTGATCCTCGTCAAGTACGAGGATCTCGTCGACCACCCCGCGCGGGAGGTGTCGCGGATCATGCGCTGGTTTCCTCATTCGGAGGACGCGCTCCCCCGCCTCAAGAGCACGGGGCCGAGGCCACCGAGCAAACGCGAGGTTCTCGACGACGAAGACCACGCCGCGATCCACGATCTCTGTCGCGAGAACGCCGCCCATTTCGGCTACATGCTCTGATAGCCGCGCTGCACACCAGGTTTGGTGCCTCCCAAGGCGGCTCAAAGAAGGGGTCGAAGCCTCCCTGAGCTCCAACGACCACGACCGCCACCGCCGGGTCGGTCACGGGCCGAGGTAACGCTCGCGCTCCAGGTGGAGGATGACCTGCTGGGCCGCCTCTTCCGGGCTGAGCTCCGCCGTCTTCAACACCACCTCGGCGTCGGCGGGCGGCTCGTAGGGGTCGGAGACCCCCGTGAAGTGCGGCACCAGCCCCGCCCGGGCCTTGGCGTAGAGCCCCTTTCGGTCGCGCCCTTCGCACACCTCGAGCGGCGCGTCCACGTGGACGAGCACGAACCCGCCCACGGCCTCGATCATCCGGCGCACCTCCTTGCGGGCGGCGTCGTAGGGGGCGATGGGAGCGCAAATCGCGATCCCGCCGCTCTTCGTGATCTCGGAGGCCACGAAGCCGATCCGGCGGATGTTGGTGTCCCGGTGCTCCCGGGAGAAGCCCAGCTCGGACGAGAGGTGCTTGCGCACGATGTCGCCGTCGAGGAGCGTCACCGGCCGGCCGCCCATCTCGAGGAAGCGGGAAAGGAGCACCTGGGCCACCGTGGACTTGCCCGCTCCCGAGAGGCCGGTGAAGAAGAGGGTGAAGCCCTGCCGGCTCCGCGGGGGATGGCTGCCCTGCAGCTCGGCCGCTACCTCGGGGAAGGTGAACCAGCCGGGGATCTCCCGTCCCTCGGCCAGGCGGCGCCGCAGCTCAGTTCCCGAAAGGCTCAGGACCCGCTTGCCCGCGGGGACCTCGTCCTCGGGCAGGAACCCGTCCAGGTCCTCGACGTACAGCATCTCCCGGAACGGCACCATGCTCACTCCCAGCTCCGCCTCGTGTGCGCGAAGCAGCTCCTGGGCGTCGTAGGGGCCGTAGAATTCCCGGCCCGCGGAGCTCCCCGGGCCCGCGTGGTCGCGCCCCACGATGAAGTGCGTGCAGCCGTGGTTCTTGCGGATGATCGCGTGCCAGAGGGCCTCCCGGGGGCCCCCCATGCGCATGGCGAGGGGCAGCAGGGCGAGCAGCACGGTGTGCTGGGGGTAGCGCGGCAGCAGGGCCTGGTAGCAGCGCACCCGCACGTAGTGGTCGATGTCGCCGGGCTTGGTCATCCCGACCGCCGGGTGGATGAGCAGGTTCGCCTCGACCTCACCCGCGGCGCGCAGGGTCAGCTCGTGGTGGGCGCGATGCATGGGGTTGCGGGTCTGGAAGGCGATCACCCGGCGCCAGCCCAGGCGGTGAAACTCGGCCCGCAGCTCGGCCGGGGTGAGGCGCAGGGTCCGGAAGTCGTGATGCCGGGGGACCTGCAACCCCTCGAGCTCGCCCGCCGCGTAGACCGGTCCCGTGCGCTCTAGCAGGTGGGCGACGCCGGGGTGCGACGGGTCGTCGGTGCCGAAGATGGCGCGCGCCTCGGCGTGCCGGTCGGGGCGCCAGGTCTCGCGGACGCACAGGGCCGCGAGCATCACCCCCTCCGGATCGCGGAGGGCGAGGAAGGCGCCGGGCCCGAGCCTCCCCGCGGCCTGGTCGGTCACGTCCAGGGTGACCGGGATTGGCCAGAGCGTCCCGTTCGCGAGGCGCATTCGCGCGCAGACCGACTCGTAGTCCTCCCGGCCCAGGAAGCCGCGCAGGGGTGAGAAGCCGCCGTTCAGCAGCAGCTCGAGGTCGCAGAGCTGCCGGGGGGTGAGCTCCCAGGACGGCCACTCGCGGGAAGCCGCCTTGAGGACGGCCGCCCGCTCGTCTCCCACGAGGAGATCGACCAGGGCGCCGCCGTGGGGAGACACGAGGCTGCCAGTCATTGGATGGCCACCGAAGGAACCTTGCGATGATACGAAGGCCTTGGCGATGATACGACGGTTCACATCATACGGCGGTTCGGTGGCAACGAACCCTCCGCCGCGACGTGACCCTTCCTACTACGGGCGCTGCGCTCGTACGATCAGGCGACCCGGGATGGACGCTTACTGCTGACACGTCGCCGGACACCCCGCGATGGGGAGGTCGGAGTTCTGGAAGACATTGCCGCCGGCGGGGCACGTGACTCCCGGCGCCGAGATGCAGTGGATCGAGGGGTTGCCGAGGATGTTCTTGAACGTGTTGGGGAACCCGGCCGCCGTCCCTCCGACGGTCACGGTGACTCCAGATCCATCCAGGAGGAGGCCCTCCTCGTTGCCCTGCGCGAGGGGCAGCTCGACGAGGTTGCCGCGGATCGTCACGCTCGTCGGGCTGGACGAGAAGACCGTCGCCCCCACGAAATTGTTGAAGAGCCAGTTGTTCGCGATCACGATTCCCGAGCCCCCGCCGATGAAGATGCCGTTGGTGGTACTCCGGTAGATGCCGTTCTCGTGGATCACCATGCTCGGGCCCGTCCAGGTGGTGAATACCTCGATGCCGTTGAAGCCGGTCGTGGGGCCGCGCGTGCCCAGGATGCCGTTGTTGTCGATGACGTTGCTGAACACGTTCCCGGAGCTGCCGAGGTCGAAAAAGACGCCGTCCTGCCCGTTGGTGTTGATCGTGCTGCCGGAGATGGTCGCGCTGCTCGTGTTCGTGACCAGGATCCCGCTGTAGTAGTTGTTGCTGACGCTGCTCGACTGCATGTTGAGGACGGAATCGTTGGTCGCCTCCACTCCTCTTCCAACGTTGGTGGCCACCGGCAGCACGGTCCCGTTGCCGTCGATGGTGGAGCGCTGCACGAGGGCGGTGACGCCGCCTTGCAGAACGAGCCCGTTGCCGACCTGGCTCGCATTCAGGTTGCTGTTCTGGATCGTGAGGGTAGCGTTGGGGCCGACCCCGAGAACGTTGTGGCTGCGGTTGTTGAACGTGCTCACGCGATCGAGCGTCATTCCCGAGCCCTGCGCAATGACGGCGCGGTTGCCGGAGGCGGACGTGCTGGCGACGTGGAGATTGCGCAGGACGATGCCCAGGCTGGACACGGCCACGAACGAATCACCGGCGGCCGGCTGAATGTGCGTCGCGTTCACGCCCGCGCCGAAGAACGTCAGGTTGTGGCGGCTCGAGAAGCTGACGGCCTGGTTATACGTCCCGGCCCCGATCCTGATCGTCGCCGGGTTCGGATCGACCACGGCGCCCATTGCGCCCGCGATGCTCCCGAAGGGGTTGGTCTGGGTGCCGGTTCCGCCCACGGCTCCCGCCTTGACGAACACGCCGGCCGGATTGACGCCCGCGAACAGAGGCCGATCCCCGGGCGCGCCGTAGGAGACGGTCCGGTCGACGGTGGTGTTGTTGCCGTAATCGATGTACCAGATGCCGTCCCGGAACACCGCGTTGTCGGCCTTCCAGTCTCCGTCGAAGTCGGCGGCGATGGGCACGTCCTGGGGGAGGCCGCCGAGGTAGTAGATGGCATCGAGCGTCCCGTCGCACGCGAAGTCGACGAACCAGGTGCCGCTGCGGTAGATCGCGCAGTCCGCCTTGCCGTCGCCGTCGTAATCGGCCACCACCGGCTTGTCTCCTGCCGCGCCGCCAAAGGCCGAGATGTGGTCCACGGTGCCGTTGCCGTCCTGGTCCAGGTACCAGGTTCCGGTGCTCGGCCGGTAGATGCCGAACCCGGCCTTGCCCGTGCCGAGAAAGTCGCCGACCACGGGGAGGTCACCGGGGGCGCCGCCGAGGAAGAAGCTCTGGTCCACCGTCCCGTTGTTGAAGAGGTCGATGAACCAGGCGCCGTTGCTGGGACGATAGAGGATGAGGTCCGCGACGGTGTCCCCGTCGACGTCGGCCAGCATCCCGATGTCTCCGGGTGCGCCGTAAGGGACCACGCGATCGACCACCCCGTCCGCGTCCCCATAATCGAAGAAGAACTTGCTGTTGCTCGACCGGTAGAGCTGGAATTCCCGCGGCGGACCGGCCTCCAAGCGTGGGGCTGCGGCCAGGAGGCCGAGCAATACGGCGGATGCGGCGACGACTCTCCCAACCCGATCGCAGCTCATGGAGACTCCTCCGCAACGACGGATGACGGCCTGGTGACGAACGTCACACCGGAGGGAACGCTCTTCAATGATACGCCGCGCGGGGACCGGCGGCAACGACCCCGTCGGCCGGCTCCGGCCTGCTCAGGCGGACGCCGGACGGTCCTTGGCCAGGACGGAGATGATCTCTGTGTCGTTCTGCTCGAAATGGCGTACGGCGAAGGCCTTGCCGAGGTAGGCCCGGCAACCCTCGAGGAAATCGCGGTAAGCCTCGGCGTCCCAGACGTGGAAATGGATGCTGTAGCTCATCCCGACCAGCACCCGGACGTTCTCCTCGATCGCCTTCGGCTCGATGTGCTTGTTCACCAGGCACGCCCATTCGCGGTAATGGTCGAGGCGCGAGGTGGCGGGGCCCTCCCGGTCATCACGTACCAGGTGATCGAATCCAGTCAAGGGTCGCTCGACGTCGAAGCTGAACCTCTTGTCCGGCACCGCGTAATAGAGAATCCCTCCCTCGCGCAGCTTGCAGAGATGCCGTCGCACGGTCCCCAACGGGTTCTCGCAATGCTCGAGGAGGTGGTTGCCGATGATGAAATCGAGGGAACCGTCGGCGATGGTGCAGAGGGTCTCGCCGTCGTCGACGATGTCCACCGCGACGAGCTCGTGCTCCCCCAGCTCGGGGTAATGGTGGCGTAGCGCGGGCGCCGCCATCCGGTCCACGTATCGCACGCGCGCGCGGGGACTCACCCACAGCGGCGCATGGAGGGCCCCGATCTCGATCCCGTCTCCAACCACGAAACGCCCGCTGACCTCGCGGCGTTTCGCGAGCATGTGATCCGGAATCAGGCTCATCGACAGGACCTCCCGATGGCACCATCAGAATACGCGATCCGCGCGCGCCGCCAGAATTCGCTTAAGATGGACCCCCATGTGGCGCCGCACCCGAAGCCGGTTGAACGAACTCAGGGTTGCGGCGCGGAGACCTCGTTTCATGGAGACGAAAGCCCCGAACGCGCCGATCGAAGCAATTTTCGCGCAGTGTGGCCCGTGGCAGTCGCGCTTCAATATCGACGGCGTGGTCCTGGGCGGACCGTACGACTTCGTGGCTGATCCGCGCATCGCCCGGCTCCAGGAAGAGATCTCGGTCGAAGGGAAGCGCGTCCTGGAGCTCGGATGTCTCGAGGGGGGCCATTCAGTGGCGTTGTCACGCCGCAAGCCTCGGGAGCTGGTGGCGGTAGAGGGCCGGCCCGCGAACTACGTCCGGTGTTGCGTCGTGAAGAACCTGTTCGGTCTGGACAATGTGCGCTTCCGCCTGGACGACGTCCGGAAGGTCAGCATCGAGCGCTACGGGCGGTTCGACCTCGTGGTGGCGATGGGGGTGCTGTACCACCTCCCCGACCCGCACGTGCTGCTGAGCAACCTGCGAGCGCTCAGCGACGACGTGTACCTGAACACGCACTACGCCAACGATCGCCATCCCCGCAACTCGCCCGAGGCGGAGCTGTTAACGCCCTGGGGGAGGCACCGGGGTCGTCGCTACCACGAATACGGCCTCGCGGATCCGCTGTCGGGGCTCGACGAGGCGTCGTTCTGGCCCTACTTCGACGACCTCCTTTCGATGTGCGGGAGCGCTGGGTTCGGCGATTGCAAGATCATGGCTCGGGACGATGATCCTGCGGAGAACACCTCGAGCTGGGTGGAGATACGCATGCGGGCCAGCACAGCGCGCCCGGACGCGACCGCCGCCAGGGAATTGCGCTAGCGGCGGCCTCGAAACACCGCGCCGGCGCCTTTGCGAGATGCGCTTGAGTCTTCAGGCGCCGACCGAGGCTTGTCTGCCTCGGGCTCGCGCACCGCGCGCGAGACCGCTCTTACCTCCGTTCAGTCGGCGAGTCCTTCACGAACAGCATGTGGTCCTGGTACCCGAGTCCACCCTTCCCGGACCAGCTTCCCCGGTAGGACGATGCAACGGTGAGGCCAGGGGTCCTGAAGGCGTCCACCACGAAGGCTCCCTCGTACCCCACCGCCACTTCTGGCATGTCGGGGTCCTCGACGCGACAAGCGGGGCTCACGTGGTGCTTGAAGCTCGCGGCTGCCCGGTCGGTCATGTCATCCGTGATGAAGAACGTCGCGAGGCAGCGGCCGCCCGGTTTCAAGAGCCGGCCCACCTCCGTTGTCATGAGTTGGAACCGCTCCGGCAGGAGGTGCGTGAACACGGAGAGCAGTACGGCGACGTCGAAGGTGGCGTCGGGGAGCGGGATCCGCATCGCGTCGGGTGACTTCGATCCTTGCGGGTTGTAGTAGGGGCTGTGCACGTCGAGGCAGTGGAACTCGTATCGAGGAAATCGCGCGCGGCAGAAATCGACGAGGCGCGGGACGATGTCCACTCCCACGTAGCGGCCCCCGAACCATTGGTAGATTCCGTGGGCCAGCCTTCCGGCCCCGCACCCGACGTCGATGATGCTCTTCGCGCCGTCGAGGCCGGTGAGGAGCTGTACCTCCGCGGTGAACCACCCGGAGTTCCAGTAATAGCTCTCGAACGAGGTGTCGCCCGTGATCCCGATGATCTCGAGCGTCAGCTCTTGCTGCGTGGTCACGTGGTCCTCCTCGTGGGTGCCGATGGAGTGCCTGACCGGACGTTTACCACAAGCACCCGACCGAAGCCAGGACGACGGGGGAATTCAGGGCACGATGTCGAACATCTCGAGGGAACGGATCTCCAGCTCCGTGTGCAAGCGCCCGAGCTGCTCGACCCCGACGACGAAGGTGAGTGGGCGTGCCGGGCGGTCGGAGAGGGATTCCGCTCGGAGGTCGCCCCGCTCCAGCAGCTTCTGGATCACGTACCTCCAGGGGATGCGGACTTCCACGAAATCGTTCGCTTCGACCAGCGGCGGCAATCCCCAGGCGGAACCCCCGAGATAGAGGTACTGGCCGCTGCCTCCGGCCGACGTAAGCCTCGTGTTGTATGCCACGGGCGCGAGCGTGGACCACGGTGGCGATGGCGCGGACGACCGCGGGCCCATGGCGTCGAGGTTGATCTCGATGTCGTAGCTCTGGCCGGTGGACGGCGAGGACCAGACGATGCCGGCCAGGATGCGTGCCTGCGCCGCATCGTCGCGCGGCCCGCGTTCCGTGCTCGCTCGGAGTTGGAGCTCGGTGAACCCGCGGTCGGTGTGCATGTACTCGTTCTCGAGATCCGATCCGCCGAAGTAGTAGGGACGGGCGCGCGGAGTATTGAACTGCAGCCCGACGTAGATGTTCGGAGTTCGGGCGTTCCGCCAGGCGGTGTCGTCGATCTCCAGGAGCGCCGAGAGCGGCTGGCTCGCGGAACGCAGCCAGTGGAAGAAGAACGGGTTGGGCTCGGGATTCGAGAGGGTCGGCGGCACGAAGGTCTGGTTGCTCGCGATCCTGACCGCCTGGCGTGCGCCGCCGACGTCGGTCGCGATCGTGTAGAAGCCGCCTCCCTCGGGAATGACGGGATAGCAGGCGGGACCGGCAGCGGTTGCGACGCCGTCGGGGCAGCTCTCGTAGTAGGTCTCGGCCTCGTCGATGGTCGGGGTCGCCGGGTTGTCGCGGGGCAGCGGATTGGCGATGCGAGCGACCGAGAACGGCGGCCGCCCGAGGGCTGCTTCGAAGCCTCGCCGGAGCTTGGGCAGCCGGGCGTCATCTTCCGCCCTCTCGCTCAGCCAAGCGCCGAGCGCGGCCGCCGAGCCACCCGAATGCTGGGCTCCCTTAGACGGCGAGGGCGAGTCGGCAGGCCCGGGAGGATTGCAGGCGGCGTACAGGAGCACCGCGACCACGATGCCATTCGAGGCGGGCCCCCGCTTCACGCGGCCTCCCTTTACGGAAGCGTATCACCGTCCGCGGACGCGACGCGATCGGGTGGCCGTTCGGGAGAGCGGCCCTCAGCCGCCGCTCGCGAGGCGGTAGGCCTCGACGACCTCCCCCGCGGGCCCGAGCGCCCGCAGCTCCCCGTGGTCCAGCCAGGCCACACGGTGACACAGGCGGGTCATCGCCTCGAGGCTGTGGGAGACCATCAGGATCGCGTCGCCGTCCTGGCGCAGCGTCTGCAGCCGGGCGGCCGACTTGCGCTGGAAGTCCGCGTCCCCCACCGCGAGTACTTCGTCCAGGATGAGCACGTCCGGCTGGACGTCGGTGGCGACCGCGAAGCCGAGGCGGGCCACCATCCCCGTGGAATAGCTGCGCAGGGGCAGATCGATGAACTCGCGGATGCCGGCGAAGTCCACGATCCGGTCGAAGCGCTCGGCGACGTCCGATGCGCGAAAGCCGAGGACGGTACCGTTGAGGAAGACGTTCTCCCGGCCAGTCAGCTCGGGATCGAAGCCGGCCCCCAGCTCCAGCAGCGGTGCCACCCGGCCCCGCACGCGGACCCGGCCGGAGGTGGGGCGCAGGACGCGCGCCACCAGCTTCAGCAGCGTGCTCTTGCCGGCGCCGTTGTGACCGATGATCCCCACCGTCTCTCCCCGCCGAACCACCAGGCTCACCCCCTTCAGGGCCCAGAACTCGTCGTGGACGAGCTTCCCCTTGACCCGGCGGATCGCATAGTCCTTGATCGAGACCACTCGCTCCCGCGGAATGCGGTAGCGGACGGAGACGTCCTCGATCACGATGACGGGCTCGGCTCCCGGGGAAACCGGGGCGAGGGTGGAGCGCGGGTCAGAGTCGGTAAGCAAATTCATGCGATTCCCGGGCGAACACCCAGCCGCCGACGAGGAGCGCCACCCCCGCCCATAGGGACGCCAGGGCAAGGGTCTGGAGGTCGGGAAGGACCCCCGTGAAGAGCGGCCTCCGCAAGAGCTCGACCATCGGAACCATGGGGTTCAGGTCGAGGATCCAGGCGAACCTCGGCGCGAAGACCTCGCGCGGGTAGATGATCGGAGTGAGGAAGAACCAGGCCTGCAACAGGAGCTGGTACATGTCGACCGCGTCCGCGAAGAAGACGGCCAGCGCAGACATGAGCAGGGCCACCCCGAGGCTGAAGATCGCCAGGATCAGGACCGCGATCGGCAGGAACCACCAGGCGGCGTAGAGCGGGTGGCCGGCCAACAGCATGATCGCGACCAGCGGCACCAGGGAGAACGCGAGGTTGACGATTCCGTTTCCCACGCAGGCGACCGCGAAGATCGTCGGGGGGATGTAGACGCGCTTGAGGATGCTCCCTCCCCAGACGAGGGTTCCCATGGCGAAGGCCGTGCTCTGGCTGAAGAAGTTCCAGGCGATCAAGCCCACCAGCAGGTAGATGGTGTAACCCGGCAGGGTCGACCGGAACAGGGTGGAGAAAGCCATGCTCATCACGATCATGTTGACGAGCGGGTTGAGCAGCGTCCAGGCTACCCCGAAAGCGGACCGCTTGTAACGGGCCTTGATGGTGCGGGAGACGAGGAGTCCCAGGAGGTCGCGGTAGCGGAGCACCTCGCCGAACTCCGATGCGATGGTCGCCCGCGGCCCCGCCGAGTCGTAGTCGAATGCGGCCTCGCCCATGCCGCCCAATTATGGGGCCTCCTCGCGTTCGCGGGGTGTTACCCTCTCGATCGGGATGCCCCCCCGCCCGATCCGGCGAGGCTGGCGTCGCGTTGAATTCGTACGCTTCCTCCGTTTGCAGCTAATCTAAGGAGTCAGCCGATAAGCAGGATCTGCCCTTGTCGAAGCCCCGGACCACGAAGGAGAGCCGTCCTCGCCCGCTCGTCGGCGAGCCCCTGGTCATGCCCAAGCCGAATCTGGCAATCGTGGTGCTGGGCATGCACCGGAGCGGCACTTCTGCCCTCGGGGGGCTCCTCCGGCTTCTCGGCGCGGATCTCGGGAGCCGCCTCCACCCGGGAGACCGGCACAACGAAGCGGGGTATTTCGAGCACCTCGACCTGTTGGAGGCTCACGAGCAGGTGCTGCGGGCGCTCCAGACGACCTGGGACGACCTCCGCCCCCTGCCCGAGGGCTGGGAGTCGCGGGAAGCCGTCCGCGCCTGCCGGCTCGGGATCCTGTCCATCCTGCGGCGGGAGTTCGTGGGCTCCCCCCTCTGGGCGGTCAAGGACCCGCGGCTTTGCCGTCTCCTGCCGCTCTGGAGGGGGCTCTTTGCCGAGGTCGCGGCGGAGCCGCGTTTCGTGCTCGTCGTCCGCCACCCATCGGAAGTAGCGGCATCTCTCGCCACGCGGGACCAGCTTCCGGCTTCGAAGTCCCATCTCCTCTACCTGGAGCACCTGCTCTCCGCGGAGCGCCTCACCCGCGGCCAGCCCCGGGTCTTCGTGACCTACGATCAGCTCCTCTCGGACGGGGTCGGCACCGCGCGCCGGGTCGGCTCGGCTCTGGGGATCACCTGGCCCGTCGCGCCCGCGGCGGCCGGGAGCGGGGGCTTCCTTCGCCGCTCCTTGCGGCATGAAAGGGCCAGGGGCGGCCCTCCTCTCTCCGAGGATCTGAGCCCGCTCCCCAGGGCGACCCAATGCTATTGGGCAATGGCGGAGGCAGCCGCGGGAGGCCCTGATCCCGGGCCGGCCCTGGACTCGGTTGCCGAGGCCCTTCGGGCCGCTCGCGCCCTCCTCTCCCCGTGGCTCCTCGAGCTGGACTCGGGCCTCGTGGCGGCCCGGGCCTCCTCCGCGGCGCTCGCGGTGGAGGTGGATCAGTCGCGGCGGAACATCGACTCGCTCGCGTCCCAGGTCGAGGCCGCCCGGCGTGCCTATGAGGAGCGCGACCGGGCGGAAGCGGAGCTTCGCGGAGCGCTGGAATCCCGAGAGCAGGAAATCGCCGAGGCCAGGCGGCTAGTCGAGGCCCTGGAGTGGCTGAGGCGGCACGATGAGTTGGCGCGCGAAGGCTCCAAACGGCAGCCCCGTAGCCCCAAGCGGAGATGGGAGCGGCTTCGAGGCCTCGCTCCGCTTCGGCGGGTGGCCCGCTTCCTGGCGCGCGGTCTCTCGACGCAAGGGCTCGCCAAGCCCGAAGGCCCTTTCCGTTTCGCAATCGACGGGGGAGGTGCACCTCCCGGGTCCGGGGCGGCAACGATCACCGGTTGGTGCTTCGCGGTTGACGGGCTCGCGGTGAACGCCGTCCGGGTTCGCGTGGGCACCGAAGTCTTCCCCGCCGAATACGGTCTTTGCCGTCCCGATGTGGCCGCGGCCTATCCGGGGCTGCCGGGAGCCGACCGGAGCGGGTTCCGTTTTGCCGCCGACCTGCCCTTCGGGAGCCACCGGCTGCTCCTCGAAGCGGGGCTGGGCCAGGGCGCTTGGGAGCCGGCCGGACAGCACGAGCTCTCCCGGCCCGCACCACCCGTCCTCGCGCACTTCGATACTCCACATCCCTGGCTCGCGACCACCGGACCGGTTCGTTTCGCAGGATGGTGCTTTCATCCGAAGCTTCGCGTGGAGCGCCTGGCCGTGAGCCTGGGGACGTGGGAGGTAAATTGCTTCTACGGGCTGCACCGTCCCGACGTCGGCGCCTACTTCGAGGGGGCTTCCCAGAGCGAGCACAGCGGGTTCGAGGCCATCTGCCAGCTCGAGCCGGGCCGCCACCGCGTCATGTTGAAGGCCCACCTCCAGGGCGGCCAGGTCCTGACCTTCCCGTCGCCCGAGCCCCTGGTGGTCAAGCGTCGCCGCATCCGCGACCGCCTGGGCGCTCTGGCCTCACGAAGCCTGCGGTCCCTGCCGCGGGGCCAAATGCCAGCGATGAAGGCGGAGGGCGGAACCGGGATCGCGGCATTCCGCCCGCCGGAGCCGACCGATTCCTTCGTGTGCTGGCAGCGGGTGAACTCGTGGAATGAGCGGGCGCGCGAGGACCTCCAGGGACGGCTGGACGCGTTCCCGGGCCGTCTTCCTTCGGTTTCCCTCGTTCTCGAGGTGAAGGAGCGCTCGCGGAACGCCGTCGAGCGAACCCTGGAGAGCGTGATCGGTCAGCTGCTCTCCGGCTGGGAGATGTGGGTGGTCCCCCTCGAGGGGCTCGATCCCTGGCTGGATCAGCTCCCCCGGCGGGACGCCCGAATCCGGCCCTTCATCTTCGATGGCGCCGGGCGGCTCGCCGCCTTGAACGCCGCCGTCGCCAGGGCCGCCGGCGACTTCGTCGCGTTCCTCCAGGAAGGAGACGTCCTCCCCCCGGACGCGCTGGCGGAGGCCGCCCTGTACGTGGCCCAGCGCCCCGAGACCGATTTCCTCTATTCCGACGATGACGACGTCGACGCGGAGGGCCGGCGCTCCGCCCCGCGTTTCCGACCCGCCTGGTCCCCGGAGTTGCTCCTGGCGACCGCGTACGTGGGGGGGCTCGAAGCGGTGCGACGGACCTTGTTCCAGGCGGTGGGCGGCCTGCGGGAGGGGCTCGAGGGCGTCGAGGACTACGACCTGGCTCTCCGGATCGGGGAGCGTGCGCGCCACGTCGGGCACGTGCCGGGAATCCTCCGCCATCGACGGTGCGGTGGGCTGCCACCGCGTGAACCCCGGGAAGGCCGGGCGAGAGCGGTCCGGGAAGCGTTCGAGAGGCGCGGCGTCGAAGCCGTGGCGCGGCCACGGATGGGAGCGGCGCCGGGGGACGCGATCGTCCACGATTTCCCGGACGACGGCCCTCCCGTCGCGATCCTGGTCTGCCCAGCCGAGGACCCTGCCCGCCTCGAGGCTTGTCTCGAGTCGCTCGGCGCAACCTCCTATCGGAACTACACGGTCGAGGTGCTCGCCGGTGTCTCTTCTGCATCGGAGCCCGCGCCCGATCGCGCGGCGGTCAAGAACGCCGCGGGCCGCGCCGCCGAAGCGACCCACCTCCTGTTCCTCGATGGGGAGCTGGTCCCGGCGAACCCCGAGTGGCTGAGGCTCCTCGTCGGTTATGCCTCGTTACCCGGGGTCGGCGCGGTCGGCGGGTTGGTGGCGAACGGGGCGGGGCGCATCCTGAGCGCGGGGTTCGGCGGCGGGAGGGACGCGAGCGAGGTCCGGAGCCTCTTCGCGGGGCTGGCGGTCACGGACGCCATCTACCGCACCCACGGCGACTTCAGCCGCAACTGTGCCGCGGTCGGGGACGGCTGTCTCTTGACCCCACGATCCGTCTTCCTCGAGCTGGGCGGCTTCGATGAGCGAGGCCTGGGGCGGCTCCACGAGGTGGATTACTGCTATCGGCTCCGAGACCTGGGCCGGCGCGTGGTCTTTTCACCTGGCACCCACCTCGTATCCGCGGCCGTGCCCTCTCCTCCCGTCTCCGCGGCCGGCCCCCGGGAGGAGGCCGAGTTCCGGCGCCGCTACCGGGGCCGGCGCGACCCCTCTCGCAGCCCCCACCTGGTCCCCGGGGAAGACGGGACCGCCATCCAGCCCCGGCGGCTCGTCTCCGGGGGCGGCCGACCCATACGAGCGGTCTTGTGCTCGTTCACCCTGAACTGGGAGGGAGCGCCGTACAGCCAGTTCGAGCTGACCGCGAGCCTGCGGGACCGCGGCGTGCTCGAACCGCTGGTCTACTGCACGAACGACGGACCTCTGCGCGCCGCCTACGCCGAGCGGGACATCGAGGTCGTGGTCGGCCCGCATCCCCTGGCCGGGGTGCTGGACGGCGGGGACTACGAGCGGGCGGTGAAGCGGTTTGCCGGTTTCCTCGAGGCCCGCGACATCGAGCTGGTCTACGCGAACACCGTCCACACCTTTTACGCCATCGAAGCCGCGGAGCGGCTCGGCCTCCCGAGCGTGTGGAACATCCGCGAGAGCGAGCCCTGGGCGTCCCATTTCTCGCAATTCCACCCCGAGATCGCCGAGCGGGCGCGGGAGTGCCTGCGCTATCCCTACCGGGTCGTGTTCGTGGCCCGGGCCACGGAGTCCGTGTACGCTCCCCTCGAGAGCGAGCACAACTTCACGGTCATCCACAATGGCCTCGACCCGGGCCGGATCCCGGCCGGGGAGGGCCGCTCCCGTGACGGGGCGCGGCGCGCCCTGGAGATTCGAGACGACGAGGTGGCTCTCCTCCTCCTGGGCACGGTCTGCGAGCGCAAGGGGCAGTTGGACCTTCCGCAGGCCCTGGCCGCGCTGCCCGCCGGGTCCTGGGGCCGGCTCTGGTGCTTCATCGTGGGATATCGACGGGAGATCCCCTACGGCCGCGAAGTCATGGACGCCGTGGCTGGCCTTCCGCCGCCGCTCCGAGAGCGGGTCCGGGTCGTTCCCGAGACCGCCGACGCCGACCTGTTCTACCGGGCCGCCGACGTGTTCGTCGGCACCTCGCGGGTGGAGAGCTACCCGCGCGTCATCCTGGAGGCCATGGCCCACGGCCTGCCGATCGTCACCACGCCGGTGTTCGGAATCCGGGAACAGGTCCGGGAGAACGTGAACGCGCTTTTCTACCATCCGGGTGACGTCAGGGGCCTCGCGCGTGCCCTGGAGGTGATGATCGTGAACGGGGCGGAGCGGCGCCGGCTTGCGGCCAACGCCCGCCCGGTCCTGGACTGCTTGAACGGCTTCGACGCCATGTCGGAATCGTACGCGGAGGTCTTTCGGGCGGCCTTCTTGAGCCGCGGGAAACGGAGCAGGGAGTAGTCAGGCCGGCGGCCCAGGCGGGAGCGAACGGAGGGTTGGCGTCATGTGCGGGATCTTCGGCTGGATCGACCCCGAGATGGAGAGCATGCCCGCGGCGACCCTCGCCGGCCTGCGGGACCTCATGCACAAGCGCGGCCCGGACGGGAGCGGCGACTTCCGCGAGGGACGCATCGCCATGTCGATGCGCCGGCTCTCCGTGGTCGATCTCGAGCACGGAGGGCAGCCGCTGAAGAGCGAGGACGGGCAGGTGGTCGCCTTCCAGAACGGCGAGATCTACAACCACGCCGACCTTCGCCGGGAGCTGGAGGCCCAGGGATGCCGGTTCCAGACCGCGAGCGACACGGAGGCCCTCGCCCACGGCTTCGCGCGCTGGGGCATGGAAGGTCTGCTGGAGCGGCTGGACGGCATGTACGGAGTCGCGATCTTCGACCGGCAGCGGCGTGTCCTCCACCTGGCACGGGACCGCTTCGGCGAGAAGCCTCTCTATTACGCCCGCTCGGGTCCCCGCTTCGCCTACAGCTCCCACCTCTTGTGCCTGGCGGCGCTTCCCTGGGTGGACGCCTCGATCGACGTGGGGGCTCTCGACCGGTATCTGGGCGTCCACTACGTCCCGGGGGACTCCACGATCTTGAGGGGCGTCCGCCGCATGCTGCCCGGCCAGAGTGCCGCCATCCCGATCGACGATCCGGCTCCCCTCCTTTCTCGGTACTACCAGCCGCTCTTGAGCCCGCCGCGGTGTCCGCCGAGCGACGACGAGCTCGCCGACCTCATCGAGCGGGCGGTGGTCTCACGGCTGATGGCCGACGTTCCGGTGGGGATCTTCCTGTCCGGGGGGATCGACAGCTCGATCCTGGCCTCGGTGGCGGCCCGGCATCACCCCGGGATCGCCACCTTCTCGATGGGCTTCTCCCACCCGGACTTCGACGAGAGCTCGAAGGCCGAACGCGTGGCCAGGGCCGTCGGCAGCCGGCACCACCGGTTCGAGTTCAACGAGGAGAGCTTCCTCGGCCTCATGCCCGAGGTGGCGGCGGCCCTCGACGAGCCCCTGGGCGATCAGGCCATGCTGCCTCTGTACTGGCTGTGCCGCGAGGCGCGGAAGCACGTGACGGTCGTCCTCTCGGGCGAAGGCGCCGACGAGATCTTCGCCGGCTACGGGTACTACGCCGACGCGAAGGGACCGGAGCCCCGCTTCCTGGGACTCCGTTCCCTCCAGACCCCCTCCGGCTTTCCCCTGCTGACCACCGCCGAAGAGCGAGCCCGGCTGACCGGAGCGCCTTCGGCCGCGACCGACGCCTGGGAATCGCGGCTCCTCCACTGGCTCGAAGGGGCGAACGACCCTCTGCAGCGGGCGACCGCCGCGGACCTCGGCTCCTGGCTTCCCGACGACCTGCTCGTGAAGTTCGACCGCATGTCGATGGCCCACAGCCTCGAGGGCCGCGCTCCCTATCTGGAGCCGCGGCTGGCCGAGGCGGGCCTCCTGCTCCCCGGGGCGCAGCGCCTCGCCAGGGGCGTGAGCAAGGTGGCGCTCCGGCGAGTGGGCGCCCGGTGGGTGCCGCCGGTGATCGCCGAGGCGCCAAAGCAGGGCTTCGTGCTCCCCATGGAGGCTTGGCTCCGACAGTGGTTCGAGTCCCGGGGCGGACCCGAGGAGTACTTCGCCCCCGGCGGAGAGGCTTCCGCCCTCGACCCCACGGTCGCGGCCTCCATCGTTGCGGACGACCTCGGGTGGAGGGTGAGACGCCCTCGGCTCCTCTTCGCGCTGGTGGCGTTCGTCGAGTGGGAGCGCTCCTTCCGCGAGCGGCGGCGTCGCCTGCACGACACCAGCATGGAAGCTCTTGCGCGGCCCGGCGCTTCCCTGCTCTCGCGGGCGGACGGCTCAGCGGGTTCGCGGTCGTGACGTTCTGCGGGCTCATCGTCGTCGATCTCTTCGACGAATGCCTGGGCCGGTTCCGCGATTCTGACGATGTTAGGATACGCGTGGTTTGCATGGACCGGGCGAGCCTTTGCTGACGTCATCCAGGAGCACGGACCCTGGGAGATCCCCCGAGTTCACGGGGAGGGAGAACGCGCAGGCTTCGCCGGAACCGCCTCGGGTGGCGGAGCCATGAGGGGGCCTTTTGGACGCGCAGCGTTCGGCAGGCTCTACCGTCGGTTGCGGGCGATTGCGGACGCCGGGCTGCGGCGAATCCACTCGGGCTTCAGGAGCCACGTCCCGACGCCCGGAACGAACGCGGAGACGCCATCTCCGTCGGGAGCGATCAGGCCCGGATTCCACGCCGGAGCGCCCGACCAGCCCGACTACCAGGCCTGGGTGGAAGGCAATCGCCCGTCCCCAGAGGCGTTGGCGGCCGCGGCCACCCGGGCCTCGGCCTTCGAACGCTCCCCCCTGATCAGCGTCCTCCTGCCCGTCAAGGACCCTGTGCTCGAGCACCTGCGACTGGCCCTCGGGTCGGTCGAGGCGCAGGTCTACGACCGGTGGGAGCTCTGCATCGTGGACGACGCCTCGAGCGACGCGGACGTCGTGCGCTTCCTGGGCGACTACGCCCGCGGCCGCGATCGAGTGCGCCTGCTCCGCCTCGAGCGGGGCCAGCACATCGCGGGGGCGACCAACGCGGCCCTTTCCCTGGCCCGGGGCGACTTCGTCGCGTTCCTCGACCACGACGACGAGATGAGCCCCGACGCCCTCTACGAGGTCGTCAGCCTGCTCCAGGCGGATCCGGCGGCCGACATCGTTTACAGCGACCACGACGTGCTGGGCGAGGACGGCTTCCGGCGCGGTCCGAGCTTCAAGCCGGACTGGTGTCCCGAGCTGCTCCTCTCCTACATGTATTTCGGGCATCTGAAGGCGTACCGAGCGGAGCTCGTGCGCGAGGTGGGGGGGCTGCGGGCCGGTTTCGAGGGCTCGGCGGACTACGACCTCGCCTTGCGTCTGGTCGAGCGCACCCCGCGCGTTCGACACATCCCCAAGGTCCTCTACCACTGGCGCGCGGCTCCCCAGTCCATGGCCCGGTCCGGCGAGAACAAGCCGAAGAGCTTCGAGTCCGGCCGAAGGGCCGTGCAGGAGGCGCTGACCCGGCGCGGGGTCCCGGCGGCGGCGGAGTGGCCGGAGTTCGCCGAGCGCTCCCGGCTCGGGCTCTACCGGGTGCGCTTCGATGGCACGGAAGACCCCCCCGTCACCATCGTCATTCCGACCCGCGACAAGCTGCCGCTCCTCCGCGCCTGCGTGGAGAGCATCGAGGCCCGAACCCGCCACCGCGCCTGGCGCATCCTGATCCTGGACAACGAGAGCCGGGAAGACGAGACGCGCGCCTGGCTGGCGGGCACGCGTCACCGGGTGGTGCGCTACGAGAGCCAGGGCGCGTTCAACTTCGCGGCCATGATGAACTTCGGGGTGGAGGCGGCGGAGACCGAGTTCTTCGTCCTGCTGAACAACGACACCGTGGTCCTGGCCCCGGAATGGCTCGACGAGCTGCTCGGGTACGGACGGCTCCCGGGGGTGGGCGCGGTCGGCGCCAAGCTGCTCTACCCGGACGGACGGATCCAGCATGCAGGGGTTGTCCTGGGCATCCACGGGCTCACGGGCCACGCGTTCCAGCCGAGGCAGGACTCGGACTCCCCGCTCGAATACCATGCCTACGCCCACGTGGCGAGGAACTACCTGGCGGTGACCGCGGCCTGCATGCTGAGCCGGAAGGCCGTCTTCCGGGAGGTGGGCGGCCTCAACGCCAAGGACCTGCGAGTGGCGTGGAACGACGTGGACTACTGCCTCCGCCTGCGGGAGCTGGGATACCGGGTGGTCTTCACCCCCCACGCGCTCCTCCACCACCTCGAGTCGCAGTCCCGGGGAGACGACAAGAACGAGAACGAGATCCGCTACATGACCGCGCATTGGATGAAGTACATCGAGAACGATCCCTTCTACAGCCCGAACCTGTCGCGCCGAGACTCGGAGTTCCGGGTGAAGACCGACCCCGACGAGGACAGGGATCTCTACTACCGGCCCCACTGGTGAGAGTTGCAGCCCGGCCTGCTGCGGTTCATCGTCTGTCCCGGCTGCGAAGGGGAGTTGAGGCTCCACCCCTTCCGCGCCCCGGCCCCCGGCCGCGAAGAGGTCGAGCAGGGGCTGCTGCTGTGCACGAGCTGCGGGCTGCCCTATCCGATCGTTGATGGCATTCCGCGTCTCGTCCCCAACGCCTTCGAGAGCCACGCGGGCTTCACCCGTGAGTTCTCGCGGGAGCTCTCGGGGCTCTCGTTCCGGAAGCCGGCCCGGAAGGTGGTTCGTGGCTTCGAGCGGCTGCACGGCCTGACCGCCCGCGCCTTCGGGTACGAGTGGAACACCTACGCCACGACCTCCCGCGAGGAAGACATCCTCACCTTCTTCTTCCTGACCGGGGTCGACCCGTCCCTGTACGACACGTTCCCGACCCGGGACGTGTTCACGTGCTACCCGAGCCCCGAAGAGGTGTCCGGGATCGACGCCTCGGGGCTGCGCGGCAAGACCGTGCTCGAGGTCGGCTGCGGCATGGGCAAGTACGTGAAGGTGGTGAGCGAGCACGCGCGCGAAACCATCGGCATGGACCTGAGCGAGGCCCTGGTGCGGGCCCGCCGTGAGATCGGGGAGCGAACCAAGGTCCACCTGCTCCAGGGCAACATCCTGGCCCCGCCCCTGCGCCGGGAGAGCATCGACTTCGCCTACAGCGTGGGAGTGCTCCACCACACTCCCGACTGCCATCAGGCGTTCCTCCGCTCGGCCTCCCTCGTCAAGTCGGGCGGAGCCCTGGCGGTCTGGCTCTACCCGAGCGACCCCACGCCGGGCGCGTACGCCAGGAGGGTCCACTGGATCCAGGACGACGTGATCAGGCCGGTGACCTGCCGGCTCCCTCCGGCCGTGCTTCGCTGGCTCTCGGCCGGCCTGGGGCGCCTGACCTTCGTCCGGGACCGTTACGCCGAGCGCTACCGGGCGACCGGCTCCCGCTTCGCCTACAGGGTGGCGATGGCCGCGGGCGCGCTCGCGGTCGGCCGGCACAAGGACCCGGAGATCGCGGCTTTCCTGAACTTCGACTGGTACTCGCCTCAATACCGCAGCTACCACACCGAGGAGCAGCTGAGAGGCTGGTACCGGGAAGCCGGCTTCGAGGAGACGAGGATCCTGCCGCAGCGGGTGAGCGGCATCGCGGTGAAGGCCACCCGCGAGTGAGGGCTCCTGCCCGGGGCGGGAAGGCAACGCCCAGGCGCGCTTTCGATCCGGCCCGGTAGGTCGCGCCCGCCGTCTCGATTCTCTGGGCCGTGCGCCCCGTCACTCCTCGGAAGCAAGGGCAAACAAGGGTACGGTCGAACCGCGCCGAGGGACGACAGCCCCACCTCAGAAGTAGCGCTCGAGGATGAGGCACAGGCAGTAGGTGTGGGACAGGCCCGCGAGCCCGAGAAGGACAGGGGGCCGCGAGATGCGGGTGCTCGCTTCGCCGAGCGCGGGCCAGCTTCCAATCACCAGGAGGACCGAGAGATACCAGCCGATCAGGTAGCGCCCGTTGATGTTCATGGGGAGCCCGTGGATGGCGAGGGCGTAGACCACGAGGGAGGCCGCCCAGCCGGCCGCCATGACCGCCAACCAGGCCGCTCGCCGCAGATCGCGGGTCCGGGCCAGCTCGGAAAGGAGCGCGACCAGACCGAGCGCGCCCAGCAGGACGAGGCCGGTCAGGAACCAGGCGGGGGGAAGCGTGTCCTGCCAACCGAACCCGCCGAAGAAAGACGAGAAGAAATAGTAGTCCGGCTCGGTGAGGCGGAAGCTCGTGGCCGCGGCGAGGAGGGCCTGACCCGCATAACGAGCCAGGGGGGTGCTATTGGGGATCGTCACCGGCTCGAGCAGAGGGAAGGAGACGAAGAGCGAGGCGAAGAGAGAGAGAACCACGGCCGCCCCGAGCGCCCGCGCGGCCAGGGGGAGAGAGCCGCCGAGCCGTGAGTCGAGGCTCGAACCCAACCTGTGGCGCAGGCCCTGAAGGCGGGTCTCCGCGAGAGTCCCGAGCACCGCCACCCCGAAGGGGACCAAGGGCTGGGCGGCCAGCGCGAAGACGACCGTTCGGAGACCATCCGGGGCGTTCCGGCCATACATGCCCAGCATCTGGAAGAAGCTCTCGTCCGGAAACACGTAGAACGCGGTTGCACCCGCCCCGAAGCCGAGCCAGTAGACCACGGCCGAGCGAAGGGGGCGGGCCGACGACCTCGAACCCAGCCCAAGGCGAGCGGACAGCACGAGCCCCAGCAGCGCGACGAGCGGCCAGCCCGAGCGCCCGCCTCCGAGCATGATCCCCGTTCCCAGGCCGAGGGGAAGGCCGGCCCACGCCGAGCGGGGGCCATCAAGGAAGAGCACGCCCAGGCTGGTGGAGACGAGGACGTAGGCGCAGCAGAGGACCGAGGTCTCGGAGAGATGCATCGCGAAGAACGGGAGGGCGGGAACCAGGACGAGCGGGAAGGGCAGGAGCTGGGGAAGGGGTCCGGGCGCACAGGCGGCCGCGAAGGCCGTCGCCGCCCCCACCGTCCCCGCGAACAGCAACGCGTTCAGGAGCCGCATGGCGAGCAGGGCGCGCGGGGCCGGCAGGCCCTGAAGCCCGCGGCTGGCCAGCTTCCAGAGGCGCGCCACGGCGGCGGAGCGCCACCACGCATCGTGGGCCCCCGCGTAGGGGTCCTGCTGGCGCGTGTAGGGACGACCGATGTCCTTGACCCCGAACCGGTTGGTCGTGAACCGGATGCGCTGCACGTGGGTGGCCTGGATCCACTGCTTCGTCTGGCTCGCGAGCCCGGGATCGCCGGCCAGGGCGGCGTAGCCCAGCAGGTGGCTCGGCTCGTCCGGGGCCATCAGCGGGGGCGACAGCACGGCATAGAGCCAGGCGAGCGAAGCCGCCAGGCCAAAGGCCCCCGCGCCCGCGGACAGCACGAAGCGCAAGGATGCGGGCTCGTCCCCCGGCACGCGCACCAGCGGGAAGAGCGCCAGCCCGAGCACGGCCAGGGCAAATCCGACGCCGAGCGCGGCCCAGATCCAATCGAGTCGCTCCGAGACCTGCCACATCCCGTTGAGAAGGGCGACGCGCGACATCTCGACCCGGGGTGGCCAGTCCACGTAGGACCCGTTGACGAGGCGGGCCGGAGACCCCGAGCCCGGGGCGACGTAGAGGAAGGACCGGCCCTCTTCGCCCGGGAGGAGGTCGAACGCCTGGAGCGCCAACGCCTCCCTGCCCACGCTGACCAGGGTCAGCAGCAGCTCTCCCGCGCCGGCTCCGGCCGTGCCGGGGCAGCCCCGGGTGCGGAGGAAGGCGATCCGTCCGCTCGCGGCGAGGTTCGCCCGGGCCGTGGCCTCGTAGCGGCATGGGGAGCCCGCCACCTCCAAGGACGCGCTCTGCAGGCGACGTTGCGGCCACCGGCGCCCTCGCGGGCCCGATGGCCCTCCCCCTCCGGCAACCAGGAACGTGAGGTGGAGCTCCTCGTGCTCCAGGAGGGCGCGGAGCCGGGGCGCGGATAGGGAGAGGCGGTGGATGGCGACTCCCCGAGCGCTCTGCGCACGTCGCAGGGGAATCGCGATTGCGGGCCGCTCCTCCCGGCGAGAGAGAAAGGGAGTCTCCTCCGACGGTGGCGCACCGGGGGCGGCGAGGACGTGCAGGAGGACCGAGAAGGGAACCCCGACCAGGGCGAAGGCGCGGAGAAGTCGGAACCAGAGAGGCTCCGCGACGGTCGCGGCCGCGGGGCGGGGAGGCAACGCGTCGCTCACGGCTCTTGCCTCATCGGATCAACCCTTGGCGGCGCAAGAGGTCGACCTCGGCCGCCAGGCCTTCGCGCCAGCCACGCGGGCGGTAGCCGAAGTCGCGCCGGGCCTCCTCGAACGAGAACGCCTTGTCCTCGCCCAGGCGCAGCACTTGCTCGCGGCGGATCCGGGGAGGCAGTCCGGTCATCCACCAGAGGCCGGCGGCCAGGGCGGCGGGCGCGAGGGGCAGGGGGACGATCCAGGGGCGGCAGGTGAGAAGACGCGCCACATGCGCGATCACCTCGCGCAGGGGGCTTGCCTCCGCCCCCGGCAGGTCGTACTCCCGGCGCCGGGCCGTGTCGCTGAGCAGCGCATCCACCGCGGCCCGGCCGAGGTCGTCGACGTGGACGGGCTGGATGAGCGCGCGCCCCCCGCCGGGCAGCGGGACGAGGGGCGAGCGGGCGAGGAAGCGGATGAGGCGCGACAGGTTCCGGTCCCCCGCGTCGCCGTAGATCATGGTTGGCCGCAGGACCGTCCAGTCGCTGCGCGCGGAGCGGACGAGCTCTTCGGCCGCGGCCCGGACCAACTTCGAGGGGGCCTGGAGGCGGGTGAAGAGCGAGGTGGAGGAGAAGAAGACCGACCGCCGCACCCCGCACTCGCCCACCGCGGCCACGACGGCGGGGGCATGGCCGAAGCCGAGCGGGGCCACGTGGACGAGGGCGTCGCCACCATCGAGGAGTGTGCGCAGGCGCGCCGGATCGCCCAGGTCGCCCTCGACCACACGCACGCGGGGGTCCAGCCCCGGCCGACGAGCCGCCTCGAGCCCGTCTTTCGGGCGGACGAGGGCCACGACCTCCATCCCCCGTGCGATCAGCTCACGCACGACGCGCTGCCCGGTGAAGCCGGTGGCCCCCGTGACCGCGACCCTCATCCGCCCTCGCCCTCGGGCTCGATCCGGACGCTGAGGGCCGGGGCGGGTGGCCCCTCCCGCCGGAAGACCAGGCGGGTGACGGGCACGGCGACGCCGTACCGTGGCGAGACGCGCCCACGGCCGATCTCGACCGACCACTCGGCGACCGGCTCCCAACCCAGGCGGAACCGCCGTCCCGGGGCGGTGAGCGAGAGGCGACCGGCCCCTTTCTCCCGGGCCTCGACACCCGGTGCGAGGTGGAGTGGCACCTCGAAGCGGTGGACGCCCTCGCCCTCGAAGGCGTCCCGCACGAGGAGGCGGTGGTTCTGGTGGTCGAGGACGATGGTCCTGACCGGCGTGACCGGCGAGACCAGGCGGCCGTAGCCGGCGTGGGCGCCGCAGAACGTGTCGGCGTCTTCCCCGGTCTCGAAGCGCCGCAGCTCGGGCCGGGCGTCGTATTCGAGGACCCAGAGAAGCTCGGGACGCAGGCCGTTCATCTCCTGCCCGTCCACGACCGGCGTGTTGTGGGAGGCGGTGGAGCGGAACCGGTTCCGCTCGGCGAAGTCGGCGGTATACACGTACGCCCCGCAGTCGGAGACGAGGGGAACTCCCATGAGGACCGCCTCGAAGGACAGGCAGTCGTTGTGGCCGTGCCCGCCCCGCCCGGCCAGCCCGATCGGACCGCAATCGATGAAGACGTGGTCGAGCTCATTGCGCATGACGAAGAAGCCGCCCTCCGGGAACGCCCGCGAGCCGGGGGGCCTCGGCGGGGTGGGCGTGTCCGGCAGGCGCGCGGCGGCCTCCCGGCCCAGCAGCCAGAAGACCTCGCTGCGGTTCCCGCCGAAGGCCTCGAGGAGGTCCGGGACGTCCCACGCCGCTCCCACCAGCCCCGCGAGGTAGCGATGGTCGTTCAGGTCCTGCCCGCCCAGGGGCAAGGCGCGGCCATCGTCGGCGTCGCCCCAGAGCGGCACCGTGCCCTCGGGACGGGAGTACGCGGCCGAGAAGCGGGCCATCTCGATGATGCGCTCGCGGTAGGCCGCGGGTACGTCGAGCCCGCAGGCCTCGCGGTAGAGGGCGGGCAGCAGGAACAGCTCCAGGACCAGGCGGTGGTAGGCGACCGAGGCCTCGAAGTCCACGCCGTCGGCGTAGACCTGTCGCGGCAGCTCCCGGCAGAGGATCGACCAGCCCCGCTCCTGCCACCTCTCGGGGTCCTTTCCCCGGCCGAAGAAGAGGCCGGCGAAAACGAGGCCGGCCGCGTCGGCCGTGCAGTGGTTACCGTTGACGTCCGAGTACTCGAGGTGGCGCTCCGTGAAATCACCGTGCAGGTAGAGGGAGCGCAAGAAGCGCGAGCGGAACCCCGGGTTCGCCCAGGCACGGGCGCGGTGGAAGACGTGGAAAAACCAGGTCCAGGTGAGGATGCGGAGGGCGGCCTCCATGGCGATCGTCCAGTTGACGCTCGCCGAGTAGGGATTCGCCCCGATCCAGTCCTCGAGCACCGAGCGCACTTCCGCCGCGTAACGCTCGTCACCGGTCGACAGGTAGGCCTGGCCCGCGGGGAGGAGCCACTGGAGACGCGACAGCTCCCAGGGGACTTTGACGTCGCTCGGGTCGTCCCGGTTGACGAGCGGGATGTCGCGCATGGAGCGGGGCGGCCAGGAGATTCCGGTCTTGAAGTCTCGAGACCAGTCGATGCGGGGCCCGAGGTCGATGGGACCCGAGCCGAAAAGGTCGACGCGGTGGAGGAGGGCCCGCTCGGCGGCAGCCACAACGCGGGCGGCGTCACCTGGACAGGCCTCCTCGTGGAGGCGCGAGACGACGGCGGCGGCGGGAAACGGGTAGGGCTGCTCGGCGAGCCGGCACCAGAGGTCCGCGGTCCGAAGCTCTCCGAGCGCCCCGAGCAGCCTGCGCTCGCCAAGACCGCGAGCCCGCCGGGGGGCGAGGAAGCGCTCGAGGCTCCCCTTCGCTTCGTCTGCGAGCCGCCGGGCCAGGATACGCGGTGGCTTGCGGAACGCGCGCAGGACCGCGCTGGGGAGCGACATGGAACGGCCGAGGTTATCGCAGCTCGGGAAGGGCGGGCAAGGGACTCGAGACCGCCGCGCTCAGCGGGGCTCGGGAGCGTGCCTCGGTTTGTGACCCTGTGCCACCAGGAACCAGCCCAGCCGCCTTGGTAGGAGCCGCCCAACCGGGCGGGGTAGGAACAATGACCGGGTCAGCCGCAGGTCGTAGGGAGTCACGACCGGAGTCAGGCGCAAGCCCTCGAGGCCCGCGAACACCTGCCGGGCCTCGGCAAGGGAGTATGCTTGCGTGCCGGCGCTCTCGATATGACTGGAAATGACCTCCCGCAGGCTGCGCCAAGGCCGGCCCCGCAGAAGCGCATGGAGCAGCCAGCACTGCAGCGCTACCAGGGAGTGCCGGTGGTAGACCATCACGCACACCGCCCCCTGCGGCTTCGTCACTCGGATGATCTCCTCCACCGCCTTGCCGGGGTGGGGAGAATGATGGATGACTCCCCAGGAGTAGACAAAGTCGAAGCATCCGCTCCGGAAGGGCAAGTTCTCGGCGTCCGCCTGCTGGACGCTTGCGGAGAGGCCCTCCAGCTGGAGTCGCCGGCGAGCGAGCTCGACGCCGTGGCGGGTGAGGTCGACGCCGAAGAGGCGCGCCCCCGCCCGCGCGAAGCGGACGAAATCGGTGCCCGCCCCGACGCCGACCTCGAGGACCCGCTGGCCCAGCCGGTCAGCGAACCGCGCGAAGTTCTGGATGAAGGGCTCGCGGTCGTCTCGCTCGCGCTCGAGGCGGGCGAAGAACTCGCGAGATCCCTCCGGCTCCTCGAGGGCACGTGTCCCGCAGGGGGTTGCCTCCCAGAAGATGCGAACCCTCTCCCGCTGCGCCGCGTTCAGCTCCGTGGACTCAGTCACGCGTCTCACCTGCCGCGGAATGGCTCCCCCTGAGCGCGATCATGACCCAGAGGATACCCGAGTTGATCATGGTCCCCAGCAGGTCGAGCCGGAGGCTCTCAGACACGACGAGTTGCTATACTGCCAACCGGCGTCGATAGCTGTCCACTCGGTCCGGGTGCCGATTCCCGTGCCCCCCTTCGAGTCGAAGAGTGTCCAACCACCCCGTCTACGACGACAAGCTGGAGACTCAGAAGCAGTGGGGCCAGGACCCTTGCGGGGCGGTCACCGCGGGCGAGGTAGCACCCGGTACCGCCGAGTTCTATCGCCGGGTGGAGGACGAGCGGTACGGAACCTACGCCCCCTGGATGCGAGAGACGATGGGCTTCGCCCGTCACACGGGCAAGCGAGTGCTCGAGATCGGCCCGGGGCTGGGGACCGACCACGCCCAATTCGCGCGGGCGGGAGCCGAGATGTACGCCGTGGACCTCACCGCCGCGCACCTGAAGCACACCCGGCGCCGGTTCGACCTGGAGGGGCTCCTCACGCGGCCGGTGCGGGGGGACGCGGAAGCGCTGCCCCTGGCGGGGGCTTCCTTCGACGTGGTCTACTCCTTCGGCGTGCTGCATCACACCCCCGATACGGCAGGGGCCATCCGGGAGGTCCACCGCGTCCTTCGCTCCGGCGGCCTGGCCATCATCGGTCTCTACCACAAGCACTCTGCGTTCTACTGGATCCACACCCTGCTGTTGCGCGGGGTGGCCCTGGGCGGGCTCTGGCGGAAGGGATATCGGCGGCTGATGGCCGACATCGAGTACCGCTCGCCGGGTTCGGACGCCGTCCCCCTAGTCAAGGTGTTCAGCCGCGGGGAGTGCCGGCGGCTGTTCGCCCCATTCTCGTCGGTACAGATCCGGACCGACCACATCGATTTCTCCCACGTGCTTCCCCTCGTGCCGTACACCGACGGAGCTCTGCGCCGGTCGGTGGAGCGGCTCGCCTCCCGGTGGGGCTGGTACGTGACGGTCTTCGCACGGAAGTGAGCGCGGCCGCGACCCACATGCTGCTGGCCGCGTATCCCATTACGGATGCCGTGCGGCGGCGGGTGGAAAGGTCCGCCGGGATCCGGTTCGGCGAGGTGCGGTCCCTGGGTGAGCTCAAATCACTCGGACCCCGGGCCCTCCTCAGGGCGCTCCGCGGGATGCGAGCCGAGGAGCTGTGGCTGCTGGTGAGCGATCACAACTTCCAGCCGCTCCTGCCCCTGCTGCTCCTCCTCGGCGCCCTTACCTCGGCGCGGCGCCTGCGGGTAGCCGATTTCGGGGGGAGCTCGTTCCCGGTGGCGCGCTCGGCCGTCTTCTGGCTTGAGCCCGCGCGGCTCGCTCGATGGACGGTCCGCGGGCTCATCGATCTGGCCGTCACCGATCGCCTCGCCCGGAAGCTGTTGGTCGCGGCGCGCCGGGCCACTCCACCGGTCCCGCCCCGACCCCGCATCGCCTACCTGAAGACGAACCTCTGGTTCGGGGTCCAGGCGGGAGGCTCGGTGGGTCACGTGGCCGGGGTGATCAACGGCTTCTTCCGTGAGGGGTGCCCCATCGACGTCTACGCCGCGGAAGGACTGCCTTCGCTCGATCCCGCGATCCCGGTCATCTCGATCCACGGAGAAGGGGCGACCGGCATCCCTCCCGAGCTGGGCAGCCTCGTCTTCGGGGAGGCCTTCCTGGGACAGACGCGGCGCGCCCTTCGCGAAAGCTCCGTCGATCTCCTCTACCAGCGCAACAGCCTCTACAACCACGCCGGCGTGCTGCTCTCGCGCGAGCTGGGCCTTCCGCTGGTGGTCGAATACAACGGGTCCGAGGTCTGGGCTGCGCAGCATTGGGGTACTCCCCTCGTCTTCGCCAAGGTGGCCCGCCGCATCGAGGAGGTCAATCTCAGGCACGCCCACCTCGTCGTGGTGGTCTCCCAGGTGCTGAAGGAAGAGCTCTTGGCTCGGGGCGTACCGGAGGAGCGCATCCTCTTCTACCCGAACTGCATCGATCCCCTGGTCTTCGATCCCGCCCGTTTCAAGGACGACGAGGTCGCTGGGCTTCGCGCCCGCTGGAGCCTCCCCCCCGACGCCGTGCTCTGCATGTTCCTGGGGACGTTCGGCGCCTGGCACGGCGTGGCCGTGCTGGCAGAAGCGGTGGAGCGCCTGGCCTCTACGAGCGGGAGCTGGCTCCGGGCGCGCAAGGTGCACTTCATGTTCGTGGGGGACGGCCAGTTGATGCCCCGCGTGAGGGAGGTTCTGAGGGAGGTCCCGAGCGAGCTCTACACCCTCGTGGGCCTCGTGCCGCAGGCCGAGGCCCCGCTGTACCTGGCCGCGGCCGACGTGCTCCTCTCCCCCCACGTGCGGAACCCAGACGGCTCGCGCTTCTTCGGCTCGCCCACCAAGCTCTTCGAGTACATGGCGATGGGACGGGCCATCGTGGCCTCGGAGCTAGAGCAGATCGGGGAGGTCCTGGCGGGGTCGCACCACGTGGGACGCGATGGGATGCCGCCGACCGAGGGGTCCCTCGCCCGCAGCCTCGGTTTGCTCGTGACCCCAGGGTCGGTGGAGGAGCTGATCGCCGCCATCCGTTTCCTGGCGGAGGCGGCGCCCGCGAGGACGCGGCTCGGCCGGGCCGCGCGGACCCGCGCCCTCGAGCATTATACGTGGGACCGCCACGTGGGGGCGATCCTCGAGCGGCTACGGGCCGCCGGCACGGCGCGCTGACCTAGCGGGGGGGCACGGGCTCACCGAGACAGAACGCTCACGAGGTTGTGGGCGAAGTATTCCGCGAGCACGGGCACCTTGACCAGGAACCGGTTGGCCGCCTTTCCCGGGCCTCCCAGCAAGGGGAACCGCTCCAGAATCGGCGTGTAGCGGACGTACACGAGGCGGAACCCGCATTCCTCGACCAGCCGAAGGTACTCCCCGCCGGTCATGCCGTTGAGCAGCGGCAGGCAGCGGCGCTTCCCGTTGAAAGACCACCCCGGCTTCGGCTGTCTCCCCACGCCCAGCGCCGCGAACGCGGGCTCGCTCGCCAGAAGCTCGTTGACGGCGTCGACGAGGACGGGAGGCGGGAAGCACCAGTGCAGGGCGGGGAAGAGGGTCATGTAGTTCAGGTGGTGCGAGAACATGCCGTAGTAGGGCGTGAAGACAATGATGGCCGTTCCGCCGCGGCGCAGCACCCGGTGAAGCTCCTGGAGGATGAGGTCCGGCCTCATGACGTGCTCCATCACATCGTAGGAGACGACGATGTCGAAGCGCTCGTCCCCGAAGAGCACGGCGTCGTCTCGCCCCACCGAGAAGCGGGCGTTCCCCACTCCCTTGGCCACGGCATACTCTCCGGAGATCTCCACCGCCCCGGGATCGATCTCCACCCCCTCGACCTGCCGTGCCGCCTGGGCCATCCACACCGCCCTCCCCCCGAAGCCGCTGCCGTAGTCGAGCACCGTCCGGTCCTGGAGCATGCCAAGGAAATCGTGGGCCGGCAGGTTGCAGAGGAAGCCGTGGTGGTCCTTGAATTCGATCTCGGACTTGGCGAACCGGTCCGCAGGATCGGGGGCCTCGTCCAGGCCGGAGTAGCCGCCGCGGGCCGCGAACCAGGGAAGCTTTTGGGAGAGGAGGATGATCCGCTTGGCCAGCCATCTCCGGATCATACGCTCGGCTCCTCCAGGCGGGACTCTCGGAGGGCTAGCCGCAGCACCGCCAGTAACAGCATGGCGTAGGTGGCGGAGAGGGCTCCGGCCGCTCCCACGGCCCCAAAAAGCGGGACTAGAAGCGTGCTTGCGGCCAGGACGAGCCCGGCCGCGCCCGCCCAGAAGCCCACCAGGGGCCAGGGGAAGCCCACCGCCGCGAGGTATTGTGACAGGACCGACACCAGGCCCAGGAAGAAGACACCCGGCAGCGACCAGAGTAAGACGGCGACCGAGGGATGGAAAGCCCGGCCGAACACGAGGGGCAGTAGCAACGGTGCCGTCAGGCCTGCCAGCAGGCACATCACCGCCAGCAGCGCCGCGGCCAGGAACAGCGTGCGACGCGTAGTGGGCCACCTCCGGCCGCTCCGGACGAGCTCGGGGAAGAGGACGAGGGCGAGGGAGGCGGGAACCATGGTCATGACGTCGGCGATCTGGGCGGCCACGGACAGGAAGCCCACTTCAGCGGCCCCGCGCTGCCGGCCCAGGATGAAGACGTTCGCGCGCAGCACGAAGAAGGCCAAGGCCGACGCCATGTAGACGCGGAGGCCGTAGCGAAGCGCGTCGCGAAAGAGGCTGCGCTCGACCGGCAGGAGGCGGCCGCCACTGGCCAGCAGCGCGGCCACCTGCGCGCCCGCGCCCGCCAGGAAGCCGGCGGCGACCGCGGCCAGGAACGTCAGGGGGCCGGGTCGGCCTACGAGCGTGAGCCCGAGGATCGCCAGCAGAGGAAGGCCCCGCGCCAGAAGCTCGCAGCGGTTGAGGGTGGAGAAGCGCCCAAGCCCGGCGAGGAGTCCGGAGCCGAGGATCGTGAAAAGGGCCGGGACCACTCCGATGAGGGCGACCGCAGCGGCGGCGCCACCGAGGACCGGGACCAGACCGGCGGCGACCAGGAGGCCGAAGGCGAGAGCGGAGAGCGCTCCTCCCGCGAGCGCGAACCAGAAGCTGTTCGCGACCAGAGCCGGGAGCGCCTCGCGCCGGTGGGAAAGGAGGTATGTGTTGCTCGAGTGCAGCCCGAGGGTCGCCACTTGAGCGGCGAGGGTCAGGACGGTCACGCCCAGGAAGTACTCCCCGCGGCCTTCGGGGCCGAGGAACCGGGCGGTCAGGACTCCCGTGGCGAGCGACACGGCGGTCAGCGTCACCCGCGTGCCGGCCGTGCCCAGGAAGGGCTTCAGGATCGCTTGGTCGCGCAGAGGAAAAAGCCGGCAGCCGCGCGGGGGAGGCGTGCTCCGAGGGCTGCGTTGAGGCGCATCAGCGGGCCGAGACCGGTGAAGAACAGGTTGGAGAAGGGGCCGCAGGCAAGCACCGAGCCCACGGCGTCTTGGACGGCAAAGCCGTGCGCTTCGAGGAGGGCGCGGATCGACTCCAGGGTGAAGCGCTGCACGTGGGGCGAGGGGGAAAGCGTGGAGAGGTGGATCTCGGGCTCGACCCCCAGCAGGAGCTTCTTCAGCCGGGGTACGACCGCCGCCACCAGCGTCCACTCCAGCAGCTTGCCCAGGCCGGCTCTGTACCAGAGGAGGCTCTCCGCCTCGAACCAGCCATAGCCGTTGGGCACGGTGACGAGGAGCCTCCCCCCCGGCTTGAGCCGGCGGTGCATCTGGTCGAGCACTTCCCCCAACGGGGACCGCGGGATGTGCTCCAGGACCTCGGCGGCGATGATGACATCGGGCTCGGTCGCCAGGTCACCGAGCCCGCCGCACAAGATGCGGCCGTCGAAGCCCTCCGCCTCCAGGAGGCGCCGCCCGTAGCGGACGCTCGGTTCGTCGCCATCGAGCCCGACCACGCGGAAACCGAGCCGGGCCAGCGGAAGCGTGACCATGACACCGGTGCCGCAGCCAAAGTCCACGATCCTGTCCCCTGGGCGCAAGTGGGATGCGATCCAGAGCAGCCGCTTCTGCGAGCCGTAGACGTTTTCGGGTACCATCCGCGCGAGCCGCATCCCGAGGGGCTCGGCGGCGTCGCTTCCGCTCAGCGGCCCTCCCCCTGGGAGCCCACCGCCCTCTCCGCGCACCAGGTCGCGCGGAACCCGTCTTCCGCGGTCACCCCGAGATCTTCTTCCCCCCTCAGTGCCCGGTGAAGGTTCTCGAGCTGCTCCCGCTGGCCTTTTTCGATCGTGCGGGTGGTCGAGCGCTCGACCCCGGTCCCGTGGACCTCCAGGGAACGGAAGTCGTCGAGCACGAAGGTGGATCCGCCGGCGAAGACCTCGACCCGCTCCTTGCCCGCCGCGGGCGAGCCGCGGCCGGTGTAGACGACCGTGCCCACCGAGCCGTCGGCGAACTCGAGAGCCACCACCGCCTCATCGCGAGCGAGACCGGGCGGGGAGACCGCCCGTACCCGGACCGGCGGGGCGCCCGCGAGGAAGGCGAGGAAGTCGAAGAAGTGGACCCCCTCGCCCAGGAGCCGTCCGCCTCCTTCGACCGGATCCAGCAGCCAGTGCTCGGCCGAGAGCGGCCCCGCGTTGACGCGGTAGAGCATGAGCTTGGGCCCCGCGACGGCCCTGAGCATCGTCTTCAGCCGCCGCGCGTGCGGCGAAAAGCGCCGGTTGAACCCGACCGTGAGGAGCGCCCGCCGCTCCGCTACGAGGTCGGCGAGGGCGCGGCCCTCCGCGGCGGTCATCGTCATCGGCTTCTCGACGAAGACCGCTTTGCCCGACTCCACCGCGGCCCGCGCCAGCGCGTAGTGCTGGTCGTGGCGGGTGGCGACGTAGACCACCTGGACCTCCGGGTCGGCGAGCAGCTCCCGGAAGTCGGTCGTGCCCCGGGCGAAGCCGTCCCGATCGACCGCGCTCTTGACCGTGAGCCCATGGCGTGCACAGACCGCGGTCAGGGCGAACCCGGCGTGGCTCCGGAGGTGGGGTAGGAGGGCGGAGCGGAAGTAGCTGCCATAACCGATGACCCCCACCTGGAAGACCCCGGCCACGCCCCGGGCGCGCGGCGCGCGCAGGGTGTAGGAGCGCCGGCCCGCGGCAACCGTGGAGGCGCCCGCCAGGTGGTAGTCGAGGAGCACGCCGATGGGAGGCGGCTCGGCGGCGAGGAGGGCGTAGGCGCTCTCCGCATCCTCGACGGGACGCCGCGCGTCGACCAGCGCGGCCACGTTGAGTCCGCCCCGGCCGATGCGGTCGAGCACCGCCTCGAGGTTCCGGCCTTCGGTCCAGCGCACGTAGGCGAGCGGGTAGTCCTGACCCCTCTCTTCGTAGGCGGGGTCGTAGCGGCCGGGCCCATAGGAGGTCGAGATCAGGAAGTCGATCTCTTTCTTGTAGATCTTGTCTCGCTGGATGCGGATGGGCACGTCGCCCACGAGCACGACCCGCGCCTTCCGACGACAGGCCTCGAAGGCGCGGTTGAGAAGACCCGCGTCGCTCCCCGCGGCGGTGACGATCACGGCGTCGGCGGCTCGGCCTTCGGTCCGCTCGAGCACACCGTCCACGAAGTCCCGCTCGGAAAGGGCGAAGCCCTCGGCCATGCCCAGGGCGAGCGCCCGCTCCACCCGCTCCCTGCGGACGTCGACGCCGATCGCCGCCGCTCCGCTGGCTTTCAAGAGCTGGGCGGTCAGCTGGCCCAGCAGGCCCAGGCCCAGCACGACCACCTTCTCACCGAGGGTGGGCGCGCAGCGCCTCACTCCCTGAAGGGCGATGGCCCCCAGGGTGCCGAAGGCCCCCTCCTCGAAAGAGACCTCGTCGGGCAGGCGGACCACCAGGTTCTGGGGGACGACGTTGACGGCCGCGTGGTTGGCATACCCTGCCCCCGCGCAGGCCACGCGATCGCCCACGCGGAACCGGGTCACGTCCGGCGCCACCTCGACGACCACCCCGGCGCAGGAGTAACCGACGGCCTGCTCGGTCGAGACCCGCGTACGCACCAGCTCGACGGTGTCCCGCAGGCCGTGGTTCATGACGCGGTCTACGACCTTGCGGACCAGTTGGGGGCTCTTGATGGCCTTGAGGAGCAGGCTCTCCCGCCGGCCCCCGCCGCCGATGCTGGCCGACTCGGTGCCCACGCTGATCACGGAGTGGCTGGTGCGAACCAGGACCGCTCCGGGGCACAACGCGGGCTCGGGCACCTCGACCACCGCGATCGCCCCGCCGGAAACCGTGACTTGGAGCACCGAGCGAGATTCTGCCATCCGGGGAAGCGGCTTGTCACCCGTGGCCTCCGGCCGGGGGGTCGTGCCATGATGGCCCGTCATGTGCGGCATCACCGGGTGGCTCTCCCTCTCTCCCTCGCAGCCCGTAGAGGCGGAGATCCTCGCGCGCATGCGCGATGAGATGGTCCACCGCGGGCCGGACGGCCAGGGCCTCTGGCTGTCGGCCGACCGCCGGGCCGGGCTCGGCTTCCGCCGCCTGGCCATCGTCGACCTCTCGCCCGCCGCCAATCAGCCCATGGCCAACGAGGACGGCTCCGTCCAGGTCGTCTTCAACGGGGAGATCTACAACCACGCGAAGCTGCGCCCCGAGCTCCTGGCCCGCGGCCACCGCTTCCGCACCGACCACTCCGACACCGAGACCATCGTCCACGGCTACGAGGAGTGGGGAGAAGCGGTGGTGGACCGCCTCGAAGGGATGTTCGCGATCGGCATCTGGGACCAGGGGACGAAGCGGCTTTTCCTGGCCCGCGACCGCGTGGGCATCAAGCCCCTCTATTTCGCTTGGACGGGGAGCGCCTTCCTCTTCGCTTCCGAGATCAAGGCCCTGCTCCGCCACCCCGCCGTGCGCGCCGACGTGGAGCCGCTCGCCGTCTACCACTATCTCTCCTTCCTCACCACCCCCGCCCCCCTCACCATGTTCCGCGGGGTCTACAAGATGCCGGCGGGCCATCGGGCCATCGTGGGCCTGGACGGGGCGATGAGCACAGAGCGGTACTGGGACGCGCTGCCCGGACGGGGCGAGGATCTCGAGGAGCTGCGCCGCCTCCCCCAGCCGGCTCAGCGGGACTTCGCGCTCCGAAGGACGCGGGAGCTCTTCGAAGCCGCGGTGGAGAAGCGGCTCATGTCGGACGTCCCTTTCGGGGTCTTCCTCTCGGGTGGGATCGACTCTTCCGCCAACGTGGCCTTGATGTCCCGCCACATGGACCAGCCCGTCCGCACCTTCACCGTCGGCTTCTCGGACCACGAGCACCTGAACGAGCTGGACTACGCGCGGCGGGTCGCCCGGATCTTCAAGACCGACCACCACGAGGTGATGGTGGACGAGCGGGCCATGCGCGACTACCTGCCCCAGCTCGTCTTCTCCCAGGACGAGCCCATCGCGGACTGGGTCTGCATCCCGCTCTACTTCGTTTCCAAGCTGGCGCGGGACAGCGGGACCATCGTGGTGCAGGTGGGGGAGGGCAGCGACGAGCAGTTCTCCGGCTACCGCTCCTACCTGGGCTACCTGGACATGTACCGCCAGTACTGGCGGCCCTTCGCCCGCCTGCCGGGATTTCTGCGGCGGGCGGTGGCCGGCCTCGCCCACGGGCTCACCGGCCTCCACGACCGGCATGACGCCTACCTGGACGTGATCGTGCGGGCCGGACGTGACCGCGAGCCGTTCTGGAGCGGGGCCACCGTCTTCTCGGAGTCGCGCAAGGCGAGGTTGCTGGACCGGCGCCGCCTGGATCCCCTGGAGGTCCCGACCCCCCTCCGCTCCTCGGGCCTTCTCCCCGACTCCTTCGGTCGGCCGGACAGCTACGAAGTCGTCCGCTCCTTCTTCGCGGAACTGGACGCGAAGGCTCCGGGGAGCGACATCCTGACCCGGATGATCTACTCGGAGTTCAAGCTCCGGCTGCCCGAGCTGCTGCTCATGCGCGTGGACAAGATCGGAATGTCCGTCTCCATCGAGCCCCGCGTCCCTTTCCTCGACCACAAGCTGGTCGAGTTCACGATGAACCTGCCCATGGAAGCGAAGGTGGCCGGGGGTGTGGCCAAGTCGCTCCTCAAGGACGCCATGCGGGGGATCCTCCCCGACGATATCGTCGACCGCCCCAAGATGGGCTTCGGTGCGCCCATGGTTCAGTGGCTGCGCGGCGACTTCGGCCGCGCCGTGGAGGCCGAGCTGCGGTCGACGCGCTTCTTCGAACGCTTCCCCCTGCGGCGCGAGGCGGTCTTGGACATGCTGCGGCGCCACCGCGAAGGCCGGGCCGACTTCGCCCTCTACGTCTGGACGATCTACAACGCGGTGGCCTGGTTCGACCGCTGGGTGGAGGGGGCGCGGGAAGCGCGCGTGGCCTGAGCCGGCCCTTCTCTACCGCTCCAACAGGCAGTCCGCGATGCGCTCTCCGGCCCGGCCGTCCCAGAGCGGGGGGGCGGGCAGCGCCTCCCCCGAGTCCCGCCGGCGGATGGCCTCCTCGAGGTCGGCGCGAAGGCCGGCCAGGGCGGTGAGGCGGTTCGAGCCCTGGCTGATCGTGACCGGCCGCTCCGTGTTCGGGCGCAGGGTCAGGCAAGGCACGCGCAGGAAGGTCGTTTCCTCCTGCAAGCCTCCCGAGTCGGTGAGGACGCAGCTCGCCTGCTCGGCAAGGCACAGGTTGTCGAGGTAGCCCAGTGGCTCCACGAGCCGGAGGCCCGGGTGGGCCTCGAGGCCGGCCAGCAGCCCGAACTCCCGGAGGCGCGAGCGCGTCCGCGGGTGGACGGGGAAGACCACCGGGTGGTGCCCGGCGATGGCCTTGAGAGCCTCCGCGATGGCCTGGAGTGACTCCACGGCGTCCACGTTCGAGGGGCGGTGGAGGGTGACGTAGACGAACCGCCGGGGCTCCACGGAGAGGCGTGCGAGCGTGTCCCGATCGCGGGCCTTGCCGAGGTTCTGGACGAGGGTGTCGATCATCACGTTACCCACCCGCCGGATCCTCTCCGCCCCCACCCCCTCTCGACGCAGGTTCGCGTCGGCGTCCTCGCTCGGGGTCAGCAGCAGGTCCGCTAGGGCGTCGGTCACCAGCCGGTTCACCTCCTCGGGCATGCGGCGGTCGAAGGAACGCAGGCCCGCCTCGACGTGGGCCACCTTGAAGCCCAGCTTCGCGGCCACGAGGGTGCAGGCCATGGTGGAGTTCACGTCGCCCACCACCATCACCCAATCGGGCCCGAACTCCCCGAGCGCGGGCTCGAACCGCATCATGATCTGGGCCGTCTGCTGAGCGTGGCTGCCCGAGCCCACCTCGAGGTTGACCTCCGGGGCCCGGAGGCCCAGCTCCTCGAAGAAGACCCGCGACATGGCCTCGTCGTAGTGCTGGCCGGTGTGGACGAGCTGCTGGAGGAAGCGGCCCCCGCGGGCGTCCATGGCCCGCATGACGGGCGCCGTCTTCATGAAGTT
>Ga0137361_10000002_pt1 | contig 80420 bp, 56 predicted proteins | sample Mad1_80_16metaG_FD_104923 | JGI IMG/M metagenome (GOLD analysis project Ga0137361, IMG submission 104923) | Vadose zone soil microbial communities from Angelo Coast Range Reserve, California, USA - Mad1_80_16 metaG | ecosystem: Environmental > Terrestrial > Soil > Vadose zone | place: USA... | reverse complement strand
GGAGTTCTACCAGGCCCAACACCGGCAGTTACAGATCAAGTATCTCAAGTGGAAAGCCACCAGCCTAGGATTCCAAATCATCCAAGTTCCGGCAGCTTAAAAAGGCGGGAGTTTCTGGAGAGATATACCGAGGCAGGCGGCTTGTGCTTGCTCACACCGTGGCGACACGGTCAGGAGTTTTTGCGGCGCGGTAGATGGCTTCGACAAGGGCGATACTGCGGCGGCCTTCGAGGCCGTCACAAGCGGGCGAGCGATTCTGCTGGATGGCTTGGAGGAAATCATCGAGGACGGCTTGGTGGCCGCGGAAATCGGTAACGGCGGCAGTGGAGGCGCTTTGGTTTTCGTCGAGTGCGACGGGGCCGGCGGCGGCTGAGGTATCGCGGAGATTGGCGGCGATGATGCGGTCGTGTTCGAGGACGACGTTGCCTTCGGTGCCGGAGATTTCGACGCGGCGAGGATAGCCGGGATAAGCGGCAGTTGTGACGTGAAGAACGCCGAGGGCGCCGCTGGCGAATTCGAGAATGGCGGCGGCGGTGTCTTCGGCTTCGATCTTGTGAAGAAGAGTGCCGGTGCGAGCTTCCACGCGAACGACATCACCGAGGAGCCAAAGGAGCAAGTCAACGGTATGGACGCCTTGATTGATCAAGGCGCCTCCGCCGTCGAGAGCGAATGTCCCGCGCCAGCGCGAATTGGAGTAGTACTCCGGAGGGCGATACCACTTCACGCGGGCGTCGACGATGAGAGGCCTGCCGAGGAGGCCTTGATCGAGCCAGCCTTTGAGCTGACGAATGTGCGGCTTCATGCGGTCCTGAAAGATCACGCCGAGCTGGACATTGGATTTTTTTGCGGCGTCGATGAGGGCGTCGGCGCGCGCAGTGCTGATTTCGATGGGCTTTTCCGTGAGGACGTGCAGGCCGTGGCGAGCGGCGGCGATGCCTTGTGCAGCGTGGAGGCCGGAAGGGGAACCGATGATGACGAGATCCATAGGCTGATGTTTTAAGAAGGCATCGAAGTCTTGATAAGGCGTGCCGCCATGTTCGCGGCAGAGGCGGCCGATTTTTTCAGCGTTGGTTCCGTGGATGGCGGAGATTTCGACGCCGGGGATGGCACGGGCGGCGCGAGCGTGGGTCTCCGTAATGTTGCCGCCGCCGATGAGGCCGATGTGGAAGGTCATGGGAAGTTATCAGTGATCAGTAAGAGAAGAAGGATAGTCGGAATTTCGGTCTTTTCCAAATGAACGTGTCGCAAAGGGTAGACGTTGAGATCCCTTTCCGTCAGGAGCGCGGGAGTCTTCCATCCCTGGAAAGTTGTCAGTGTTCAGTTGTCAATGCTCAGTAACCGTGGTCCCCACTCAGTGATAGGCGGCGACGAAGTCTCTGTAGGCGGCTTCGGTTACTTCGGGAGTGGCGATCGCGGAAGAGATTAGGATGCGGTAGCGGAAGGTGGCGCTGGTGTTGGGGGCCAGAGAGAAATTTAGTTCTTCTTTGCCATTGCTGAAGACTTTTTGGCCGAGCGGATTGGCAGCAAAAAGGCCGTAGCCGCGAGCATGCCAATAGGTGGGAAAGCCGGGATTCGCGGGATGGTCGAGGATGGAGATCGTGACAGGCTCGGCGCCGACGAGGCCACTGAGATTGCACCAGCGTCCACGAGTGCCCCAGGCCGCGTCGCCCTTCTTGCCTTCACTGGTGAGATAGGTGCCGTTGATGCCCGTGTTGTCCAGTTTGGCGACGGTAGTGGCTCGGCCGCTGGCGTCGGTGTAGACCTCGGGTTTGTCCGACGGGATTTCGAGAGCGCGAACGACGCGAAGGCCCAGGACGCCGTCTTTCTCATCCTTGAAATCTGCTTTTTCATCGAGAGCGCGAAGAGTGGTGATGCGGTCGACGCTGCGAAAGCCGGGGCCGCCACGGAAGACGAAGTGAGTGTGTTCCTTGAGCAAAACTTTCTTGTCGAAGGTGACCCAATCGGATTCGACATCGAGTTCGCCCTGATCTGAACCGCTTTTTGCCGAGACGACGGAGCGATGGAGGATGGTGCCCATCTTAGGCGCGTTTTCCGGCTTGATGGCATCGGAATTATTCCAGAAATCGATGCCATTGACGTTTTCATAGTTGAACCAGAGGCCGGCATGATGGGGATGATCGATGCGCTCACCGGGGCGCTGCTCGAGAGGGAAGCCGCGAGTGACGATGGTGCCTTTGGCGGTGCGGAGCGGATAGAGGACAGGTTTCTTGAGCGTGGTGGGCCAAATGTAGGAGGTGAAAGGCTGGCCGTCGATGGAGATGTCGACACGGCGAGCTTGCTCGTTGAGGGCGACGGAGATGCGGTCGGGAGGATGAGGGCCGGCGGCTGTGAGCGACACGAGAATCGCCGCTACCGCGACGAAGAAGAAAGATGCACCGGCAGTAATCGGAATGCGCATGGTTAGCTTAGGCCTCCGCCTCCAATGATGGTCAAATCTCTTCCGGCACGATGTATGGCGCGCGATAACTACCGCGCAGGAGACCGCTAGCTTCTTCATCGCCAATGACCTGCTCCTTCGCAGGATCGAATCGCACGGTACGGCCTAGACGGTAGGAAGCATTGGCTAAGTGCACCAGCGTGGTCGAGATATGGGCTTCCTCAATCGGCGAATGAATGTCCTGCGCACGACGGCTGCGAATGCAATCGACGAAATTTGCGTAATGGTCGCCAGAACCCTTGCCGTGTGGCCCGGGTTCGGCACTGTCGTTCAGCCAGGTCTTGTAAGCGTCGTATCCGTCGACGGCGAGATAGCCTTTTGATCCATAGAAGATGTTGCCGACGGTGTTCGTCTTGGCATCCTTTGGCCCCAGGGACTGCTGGGTTGCGGGCTTTTTGCCTGCATCGGCGGTGAGTCCCGCGGCGGGTACACCACTGGCCCCGTAAGCCCCAGCGCCTATCTCTGCCTCGTGGTTGGTGATCCAGTGGCGGACTTCGAGTTCCATCATCTTGCGCTTGCCGCCCGGAACCTCGAAACAGAAGCTGGCATTCAGAGTGTTAGGGGTTTCCTGGTCGTCATCGAACATAAAATGTCCGCCCATGGCAGACACGGACGCGGGGAAACCAACGCCCAAACCCCAGCGCGCAATATCGATTTCGTGGATGGCCTGGTTGCCGACTTCACCGTTCCCGGTGTCCCAGATCCAATGCCAATTGTAGTGAAAGCGATTGCGCGTAAAGGGCTTCAGAGGAGCAGGGCCGGTCCAGAGGTCATAATGAACGCCGGACGGAACGGCCTCCTCTATAGCGCGGCCGATCGATGGCCGCCACTTGTAACAAAGCGCGCGGGCCATGTACACGTCGCCGATCGTGCCATCATGCAGGTGCCCAATGGCTTCCATCATTCCCGGGTTCGAGCGCGACTGGCTGCCGTGCTGGCAAATCCGGTTGTACTTCTTTACGGCACGCACGAGCTGACGTCCTTCAAACCAGTTATGCGAGCAGGGCTTTTCGACGTAGACGTCTTTCCCAGCCTGGCACGCCCAGATCGCCATTAGCGAGTGCCAATGATTGGGTGCGGCGATCGAGATGGCGTCAATGTCCTTGTCTTCGAGCAGCTTACGAACATCGACGTAGGATTTTGGCTTTGCCACGCCCAGCTTCTCCACATCCCCGAGGCGCTGGTTCAAGATGCTTTCATCCACGTCGCACAGAGCGGCAATCTCCGTTCCCGGGACACGGGAAAATCCGTGGATGTGATCTTTGCCGCGACCTCGCACTCCGCAAATGCCCACGCGCACACGATCTCCGGCGCCTACGACCCGGGGGTAGCTGGACGCAGAGGCGCTCAGGGCAGTACCGGCGACACCTGCGCCGGTGATTTTCAGAAAGTCCCGCCGAGAAGCTTTTGATGAAGACATATAACCTCCAGGAATACCGAAGAATTGCGACTACGTTCACACTGAGGTCGAGCTTCAGGCTCGGCCCCGGGCGCCGCGTTGCGCTTGGTAACCGTTCAAACGAGCCAATCATAAGCCAAGACAGGAGTTTCCAGCGTTGAAAGTTATTAAAGGCATCGTTTATTGCGGTTGATTTGAGCCGAGGAACAAGCGGGCGTCGAACCACGGGAAAATATCCCAGTGTGAATCAAACGTTGTTGGCCGCGCGAATTCTCCGTTAAGCCCCACTGAATTTTAACATCAGTTTTTTCGGTTTGACACTTTAACGGTGCGGCTTCTATATTCTGTAGCGCTCTTGCGTTTATTCATATTTCTCCACCTGCTCAGCAGATAAGAGCGTCAACCGGCCGGATGCCAGAGCGGATTCGGATTCCTTTGGTTGACTCCATGAAAGGACGCGCAAGGACTCCGGAAGAATCCGAGCAAACCCACGTATGGGAGCTACTTCACTCAATCAATCAGATTTGAAGAGCAAAGTCCTGCCTGCGGACTTGCTATCGGTGGATCAGATCCATAGCGCTGTGGAAGAGATTCTGGCCTCGACGCCGTTTATTGATATTCATACGCACCTTTTTTCTCCGGCGTTTGGCAAGCTGGGGCTTTGGGGAATCGATGAGCTCCTGACTTACCATTACTTGGAGGCGGAGTTTTTCCGATCGTCAAACACCACGCCCGAGCAATACTGGAAGCTTTCGAAACGCGAGCGCGCCGACGCGATATGGCATGCGCTGTTCGTTGAAAACAGCCCGATTTCGGAATCGACGCGCGGCATCATCGCGGTGCTACAGTCGTTTGACTTGCCCACGGGCGCTTCGGCGCTCGAAGAAGCGCGAGACTTTTTCAGCGCGCAGTCCATCGAACAGCACATTCGCAAAGTCTTAGAGATTGCAGGTGTTAGCGACGTGGTGATGACCAACGATCCGCTTGACCCCGAAGAGCAGGGAGTGTGGTTGAAGGGCGATCAAGATCACGCTCAGTTTCACGCCGTGCTGCGGCTGGACCGGATTCTTTGGGGTTGGCCAAAGCATTGGCAGCAATTGGCGAGCCAGGGTTACGCCGTTGACCAGAAGGCGTCCGGAAAGTCGATCGCCGAGGTTCGGCGGTTTCTCGCCGATTGGCATAAGCGCATGCGGCCGCTGTATATGGCGGTTTCGCTGACAGACGCGTTTTTCTACCCGGACGACAGCATTACCAGCAAGATCTTGGGCGAAGCGGTGCTGCCGTCCTGCCGCGAACTCGGGCTGCCGATGTCATTGATGATCGGCGTGCGGCGGCAGGTTAATCCAGCGTTGCGGCTCGCGGGCGACGCCGTCGGCAGGGCTGACCTTCGCGCCCTGGAAAATTTGTGCCGCAGCTTTCCGGACAACCGGTTTTTAGTGAGCGTGCTCAGCCGCGAGAATCAACACGAACTATGCGTGTATGCGCGGAAATTCAATAACACGATGCCGTTTGGATGCTGGTGGTTCATGAACAATCCTTCGATTGTGGAGGAAATCACACGCGAACGGATTGAACTGCTGGGGACCAGTTTCATTCCGCAGCATTCCGACGCGCGCGTACTCGAACAGGTCATTTACAAGTGGCGGAACACACGGCGCACCCTTGCGCCAATTCTGACGAATGCCTACAAGCTGATTTACGAAGATGGCCGCGGAATTAGCCGCCGAGACATTCAGCGAGACGTGAACCGTCTGTTCCGGTCAAACTTCGAGAACTGGACAAGCCTGCGCGCGAGATAAGCGTTCGGTTTTACCACCGTCCTGCGACATCAATCCCCGACGAGCACAGTCCTGAGAAAGCTGGCGATGGATTCCGTCAGCTTGCGCGGGCAATCGGTCCGAGCCATGGCGAGCGCCAGACTTCGTGTCAAGCGATGTCCGCCGACACGGAACTTTTGGAAAAAGTGCGATCTCCCCCTCAGGGCGTGCTCGGGGAGGACGGACTGACCGAACCCTGATTCCACGAGGCGTTTGATCGCTTCCGTGTCATCGGCCTCCATCACAACATGCGGGGTAACGCCGATGTCCCTGAAAAAACGGTCGATGATCAGACGCATGTTGCTGCGCTTGGGGTAGAGCAGGAAGGGAGCATTATTAAGATCGAGAGCATGTAAGGTACCGACGTGGCCGCTGCCCACTTTGTTTGCCGATGGACGGACGATGAGAAGCTCTTCCTCAAAAAGGGGGATGATGTTGAGGTTTTCTTCAGCAACGGGAAGAGAGATAAGTGCCAAATCGAAGCGGCGTTCGTGGAGCCCGGCAACCATCTCTTCGGTCACGCCGACAGTTACGCTAATCTCCGCATTGGGGTAGCGCTTGCGCAGTTGACGAAGCGGCCCGCCCAATTGATAGATAAGAGTGGTTACACCGGTGGCGAAATGGAAAGGGCGCACGTCCTTGGACAAATCGTTCTCAAATTCCTGACGGATGTGGCCCATGCGCTTGACCACTTCTTTGGCATGCTCGGCGAGGCGCAACGCGGCCGGCGTAGGGACCAGGCGTTTTCCGCGACGCACGAAAAGTTCGGTGTGGAGCTCTTCGGCGAGATTATGAAGCTGAAGACTGACGGCACCGGGAGAAAGGTGAATTTTTTCCGCGGCGCGGGTCATGCTGGGAGAGTCCATGACCGCGAGAAAAAGTTCAAGTTGGTGGATGTCCATTCACCCTCTCCCAAGAGATAAGGCCGTGCAAACGCGGAGGCATTTGACGAGGTGCGCGAGGCGCATTCTTAAATCGTTGCAATGCCGTCAAAACGACTGTGCAGATTCTACAGCTTCAAGGACAAATGTGCCTCTGCATGGCAAGCGCACCGCGGCAACTCTACCAAAAAACGAAGGACGTTGTGGGCGAAGAGATGGCTTTCCCGATGAGGGCTGAGGCTGTAGTAGAGTAGGCAGGCCTATTTTATGGGTCAAGCCGGCTGCTGGACGTGAATCGGTTGGTCGCTGCTGGGCGGCCGCGAGATAAAGGATTCCTATCAACGATGAAGATCACTGATGCGAAGGTGATTGTCTGTAGCCCAGGACGCAACTTCGTAACGCTGAAGATTACGACAGAAGACGGGATTTATGGCCTCGGGGATGCCACGCTTAACGGCCGCGAGCTTGCCGTGGCGAGCTATCTCTCCGACCACGTCATTCCAATTTTGATCGGGCGAGACGCGAGGCGAATCGAGGACATCTGGCAATACCTTTATAAAGGTGCGTACTGGCGGCGCGGCCCCGTCACCATGTGCTCGATCGCCGCGGTCGATACGGCACTGTGGGACATCAAAGGCAAGGCCCTGAATGTGCCGGTCTACCAGTTATTGGGAGGGGCGTCCCGTGACGGCGTTCTTGTTTACGGGCATGCCAGTGGGCAGGACATCGAGGACACAGTTCAAGCGGTCGCGGAGTACCGCAAGCTTGGATATAAGGCGATTCGCGCGCAGAGCGGCATACCCGGGTTGCAGAGTACCTATGGCGTTGGGCGCGGCAAAATGTACTATGAGCCTGCGGAAAAAGACGCGCCGGTCGAAAACGCTTGGAGTTCAGATTCATACCTCAACTTTGTCCCGCGTTTGTTTGAACGGCTGCGTAAAGAATTTGGCGAGGATCTTCCCTTACTGCACGACGTGCATCACCGGCTAACACCAATCGAGGCGGCACGCCTGGGAAAGAGTCTCGAACCCTTTCACCTGTTCTGGCTCGAAGACCCTGTTCCGGCGGAGTTGCAAGAAAGTTTGCGCCTCGTCCGCCGGCACACCACTACACCTATCGCGATCGGTGAGGTCTTCAATTCGATCTACGATTGCCAACAGCTCATCCAGGAGCAGCTCATTGATTACATCCGGACTGCGGTTGTGCATGCCGGCGGAATTTCGCACCTGCGGAAGATCGCCAGCCTGGCGGAGCTCTATCACGTCCGGACCGGATGCCACGGCGCCACGGATATGAGCCCCGTGTGCATGGCTGCGGCGCTGCATTTTGATTTGAGCGTGCATAATTTTGGAATTCAGGAATATATGCACCACACGGGAGAGACGGACCGCGTCTTTTCGCATTCGTACAGTTTTTCCGATGGATTGATGCATCCGGGTGATGCGCCGGGCCTCGGCGTCGATCTTGATGAAACTTTGGCGTCCAAGTATCCCTACCGGCGGGCGTACTTGCCGATTAACCGCAAACTCGATGGGACCATGCATAGTTGGTAGGATTGCTCAATGGATCCAGCGCGCCCCACTTCCGAATCCAGCATGTCCATGTCGCAGAGCCAAGCTGCGGCCACGGCTGGTGAATCAGCATCGTCAAAGATGCTTTTTCGTCATGGATATTTTCGCTGGGTAATTTGCACGTTGCTACTCCTCGGCACGACGAAAAACTACATGGATCGCAACGTCCTGGGAGTGCTCCGCGTGACATTGCAACACGATTTGGGTTGGAATGAAATCGACTACGGCAATCTGGTGATCGTTTTCCAGGCTGCCTATGCGCTGGGCATGCTGGTCGTTGGGTGGGTGGTTGATCGCCTGGGCACTCGGCTCGGTTACGCCCTGGCAATGATTTTCTGGAGCCTGGCTTCGATGGGGACAGCATTGGCAAGTTCCCTCACGGGCTTTGCGGTCTCCCGATTCGCCCTCGGTTTTGGCGAAGCGGCAGTCTTTCCTGCGAGCATCAAGGCAGTTGCCGAATGGTTCCCGAAGAAAGAACGGGCGCTGGCAACCGGGATTTTTAACTCCGGGACCAACGTTGGAGCCATGCTTGCGCCGGTTGTGGTGGCGTGGATTAGTTTACGGTGGGGCTGGCGAGGTGCGTTCGTTGGGATCGGAGCCCTCGGTTTTGTTTGGCTGGCGTTCTGGCTGATGATTTATCGCAAGCCAGGAGAGCATCCAAGAGTTTCGAAGGCGGAATTGGAGTACATCCGAAGCGATCCACAAGATAGATTTGCAAAGACCAAGTGGGTGAGCCTGGTTCCACTTCGTCAGACATGGGCATTTGCCGTCGGAAAATTTCTTATCGATCCGATCTGGTGGTTCTATCTTTTCTGGATGCCTGGTTTCTTCCAGACTAAACATGGCCTTTCCCTTACGCGCGTTGGCCCGCCGCTCATCGCGATCTATGTCATCGCTGACATTGGCAGCGTTGCCGGAGGATGGATATCTTCATTCCTGATTAAGCGCGGACGAAGCATTAACGCAGCCCGCAAGATTGCCATGCTTATTTGCGCCATCGGCGTCACGCCCGTGATATATGCCTATCGGGTGGAAAGCACCTGGTCGGCTGTATTGCTGATTGGACTTGCGGCCGCGTGCCATCAGGGATTTTCCGCCAATCTTTATACTGTCACATCCGATATGTTTCCCGCTCAGGCTGTCGGCTCGGTGACGGGAATTGGCGGGATGGCAGGTGCTGTCGGCGGATTGCTTATCGCGTGGGTGGTCGGCCACGTGCTCCAATGGACCGGCAGCTACATGATTCCGTTTCTCATTGCCGGCGCCGCCTATTTAGTGGCGCTTGGTGCGATCCACGTACTGGCTCCGAGGCTTGAGCCAGCGAGAATCGCTTGAGAAGTCCAGTTGCGATTGAGGCCGGCCGGGCTATTGATTGACGCCGCTGGCTAGCATGCCGCCGTCAACCACCAGAAGATGGCCGGTTACGAAGCTGGCGGCGTCTGAAGCGAGAAACACCGTGGCGCCCGCCAGTTCGTCGAGCTGGCCGAAGCGCCTCATGGGCGTGCGAAGCAAAAACTCTTTTCCACGTTCCGTTCCATCGAGCAGAGCAGCATTCAAATCCGTTCGAAACACTCCCGGGGCGAGCGCGTTAACACAAACGCCTGAAGTGGCCCACTCGATGGCCAGCGATTTCGTCAGAGAAGCGACGCCCGCTTTGCTGGCACCATACGCAGCAACTTGATACAGCCCAACAAGCGAGGAAATTGAACCGACATTGATGATGCGGCCATAGCGCTTCTCAATCATGTGGCGGCCGAACACCCGGCAAGCGCGCAGAGTCCCCTTCAAATTTGTTTCCAGGATGGCATCCCAATCCGCTTCCGGAAAATCGAGCGTGGGCATTTTCTTCGTACGGCCAGCGCAATTTACAAGGATCTGCACGCTGCCGAATTCTGCGCACACGGCTTGCAAGAGTCGTTCGATGCTGGCGTTGTCCGTGACATCACAGGTTTGCGAAAGGGATCGTTTGCCGAGCGCCACGACTTGCGCGGCGGCGTCTCGAACCTGTTCCGCCCGGCGGCCTGTGGGCACAACGTTCGCTCCGGCCTGGGCCAGTCCGCGAGTGAGCGCCAGCCCGATGCCGCTGGTTCCGCCGATGACCACGGCGGTCTTCTTTGCGAGATCGAGAAGAGGATGACCCATAAAGTGCTCCTCGGGTTTCTAGCTGCTGAGATCTTGAACAAGGGCGCCAAGGCAAATTCCACCGGCCAGAATTGCAAGCCGAGACGAAGCGCCGTAATTTCAGTATGGAATCATCCCACGTCTACATTTCTATATTCAATTCTGCTCCGGTTTAGGAAGCGCGCTCCAGGGATGAGTGAATTCGATTGTAATGCGACCGACGGATTTGTGACATTGAGTGTTGCTAAGGAAATCGTTCACCCCGATTGATTGGGTACGCAACGATTACAGAGAACAGGAAACGACACTGACCGATAGCAGTTACCAGAGGGAAGGAGATGGGCGCGGAGACTCTATGGTACGCGTGTAGGACACCGCCCCACGGCGGCGGTGTAATGGTCTGACGCGAAAATCGTTTTCCTGCCGACAGCTTTGAATTTTGCTATCACCTAACCTTCCGCCTGCAAGTGGGACCCAGAGAACAGATTTAGGGACATACCCAAACCAGGTCGGCCCTCTTCAGCCCAGACTTCAGGACCCAGCGGTTTCGTTCTCTTCGCCAATCGCCCTACACCTAGCCCAAGCGATCTTGCGTCTCTGCAATGCCAAAAATTAGGACCCGGAGGTCCCGTGTTGAAGCTTGACGCTAGATTTTTGTTTCAAGAGAAGAGAAATTTCGTCGTCGCCAGTGAGAGTAACCTGCTGGCCGCGACCATGAAGAATTCCTTGAAGTATGCGAGACATATCCTTGTCTTTGTGCTTCTTTTTCTCGGTTGCGTCTCACATGCAGCCGCGCAGCAGACGATTTGGCCGAGCACGGCGACGCCGTCAGACCTGGACGTGGGGGGGAATGCGCCGCTGGAGTTGGGCGTGTCGTTCAAGTCCGACGTGAACGGATACATTACGGGCGTTCGTTTTTATAAGGGTGTGAACAACACGGGCACACATCTTGGACACTTGTGGAGCAACACAGGAACGCTGCTGGCATCGGCGACGTTCACAGGGGAGACGGCTTCGGGATGGCAGCAGGTGAATTTCTCGAATCCAGTGGCGATCACGGCCAACACGGTTTATGTAGCCTCTTACTACACGCAAGGACATTGGAGCGCGGACTGGAGTTATTTTGCTGGAAAAGGATTCGACAATGCGCCGTTGCATGCCTTGGCGAACGGGAACGGCGCAGCCAATGGGGTGTATGTGTACGGGAACGGGACGGTCTTTCCGACCGATACCACGCAAGCTGCAAACTACTGGGTAGACGTAGCGTTCAAGGCAGGTGGTTCCGTTGCAGCGGCGCCGACGATTTCAACACAGCCGGGGAACCAGACGGTGGTGGCGAGCCAGTCGGCCACCTTCTCGGTATCGGCTGGAGGTTCGGCCCCGCTGAGTTACCAGTGGCAGAAAAATGGGGTTAACATCGCTGCGGCAACATCGGCGAATTATACGACGCCCGCGACGACCCCTACGGATAGCGGGTCGACGTTCCAAGTTGTCGTGAGCAATACGGGGGGAGCAGTGACTAGCACGGCGGCTACATTGACGGTTGCCGCGCTTGCAGCGCCTGGCATTCAGGCTAGTTCCAGTTCGATCAACTTTGGAAATGACCCGGTCGGCACCAATACGTCCCAGAGCCTGATCGTCACAAACACGGGCACGGCCGCTTTGAGCATCACTAAAGTGACAGCGTCAGGCTCCACGGCGTTCACGCTCGGTGGGCTATCACTGCCTATGGGCGTGAGCCCAGGCCAGCAGGCCACGATCACGGCGAATTTTCTGCCGGCGTCGATTGGGGCCGCTTCTGGCAGCCTTTCTATTGCGAGCAACGCATCCGCCACTCCCACTTCGGTAGCTCTCAGCGGCTCGGGGATCGCCGCCACTTACACGCTGAACGTCAGCCCGACAAGCCTGAACTTCGGCAACGTCACGACTGACACGTCTTCCACTTCGCAGAACGTCGCGGTCACCAACACCGGCAATTCCAAAGTCGGAATTTCACAAATCGCAATGAGTGGGACAGGATACTCAGTTACGGGCGGAAGCGCTCCGGTCACACTCTCTCCATCGCAGACCCTCACTCTTACAGCACAATTCCATCCAACTGCGGCAGGGAGTTCAAACGGCACCATCTCGATCGCAAGCAACGCGACCGGGTCGCCTGCAGCGGTTTCTTTATCGGGGACCGGAGTGGCGACGCTTCAGCATTCCGTGGCTTTGACTTGGGGCGCAAGTCCCTCCACGGTTTCTGGATACAACATCTACCGCAGCACGGTGAACGGGAGTTCGTACATAAAGATCAATTCATCGCTTCTAACTGGGCTCACCTACAACGATGCGAGCGTTCAAAGTGGCAGTACCTACTATTACGTGACAAGAGCTGTGGACGCTGCCGGGAATGAGAGCTCCTATTCGAATCAGGTGAGCGCTTCAATCCCCTGACCCGGGAGCTGACTCCGACACGCGGACGGCGCCGGGGTAGGGCACTTACATGACATAGCCGGGTCTGCTTCACTTCCGGGCGGACCCGAACTCACTGACCTGCGGGAAAGGCATGATCGCCAACGCACGGGGCTCAGCGTATTTTGCGGATCTGCGACGGTGATAGACGAGCAAGGGGACGGGATAGGCGAATCGTCTGCCGAATTTTCACTGACCTATAAGTGACTGTTACAGCGAGATTTGTGAACCAGGAGCTGATTTCCCCATTCAACGATTTAACTTTGTCCTTGCGTTCAGTAGTACCACCTGTACCATATTTGCACCTCAAACCAGTACTTTGATCGGGCGCGCTGCTTGTAGACTGCCTTGGGGGGAAGGAGCGTAGTGTAAGGAATCGTGCTCAAATCAAAAAGAAACACAAGCCAATCGAAACCCGCCACAAACGCTGATTTTTCAAAGCCCGGCAGAAGCTTTGCGCTGGTGTCGTTCGGGATGCTTCTGGCCGTTGTCTTAGTCAGTGGATGCAGCGGTACGGTGGGCAGTACCCAAGCTACAAATCCACCACAACTGACATACAAGATCTCAGGCACAATTGCTCCCACCGCAGGCGGAAGCGGAGCGACGGTAACATTAAGCGGAGCATCGACTGGGACACAAACGGCTGACAGCTCAGGGAACTACGTTTTCACGGGACTAGCGCCCGGAAACTATGCCGTAACTCCGAGCAAGAAGGGGTTCACTTTTAGTCCCACCAGCCAAAACGTGACACTTAGCAATGCCGATGTCGCAGGCCTGAACTTCACCGCGGCAGCACAGCAGGCACACACCGCAACCCTGAGTTGGGTGGCGAGCACGTCAACAGTGACGGGCTACTACGTATACCGGAGCACGGTCGACGGCGGGCCCTATATCTTGCTTACTTCGTCGCCGGTAGCCGGCCTCACCTATACAGACACTACCGTCCAAAGCGGTCAGACTTATTACTACGTGACGACTTCGGTGGATAGCAGCGGAAACCAGAGCGGTTTCTCGAACCAAGTGCAAGCGATAGTCCCTTAATCGGACGGACTCTATGGTGAAGGCACGGTGGCGCGGACCTGATTCGAAAATCCGCTCTCGTGGCTTTTGGCATCGACTGCGGTCACCAAGTAGAGGTAAGTGTGTCCGGCTTGCACGGAAGAGTCTTTGTATGTGGTTTCCGGGATGGGAGACGAATTCAGTTTCTTGTATGGCCCTCCGGAATTCTCAGACCGGTACACATAATAGCCGACAACAGCAGAAGTGCTGGCTTTCCAGGTCAGAACGGCAGAGTGTCCGTCCGAAGGAGCTTCTCGCCCCTGGAGAAGCCTGTCGCGCGAACCGACCTCGCCATGGTGCGAGGTCCACAAGGCCCCGATGATCACGAGAACTGCAGTACAGAGTATCGCGATCGGAACGATGCGGCTTGAGCGAGGAAACCGAATCACAGATTCGACTCTGGGGCAGGGTGTGTCGAAGCGAACCCTGGCGGGAAAACAATACGCAATTGGTTTCGACATGCCAATACGGATTCTCTCGAGGAGAGTCAGGATACCAGTTTCGCCGGATATACGTCTATCCCTGCGGCCAACGTTCATGGCCGTGTCTGGCATCGGCTCGTTTTTTAACAATTTGGAACTCCTCAAGCCATTTCTCCATAATGGGGAGGTTGAGTGCCTTTGCAGGGCCTGTACTTTCGTAAGAGAAAGCCCGACGCGAATTCGCCCGACAGTCCCACAAAAACTTCATGGTTCCGCCGACTGCCTTCCATTGACGGATGTTTTAAGGTTCATCGTGTGGGCGGGAATTCTGAGCCCATCGAATCCGGCCCGAAATACCGCAACTGTTCTGCCCGCCCGATTGGTTGCCGTAAGGGAATTACTTGAGGCCATTGGCCGAAGTACGGAAAAGGCCAGCCTCACCATTTCCGTCAATCCAGATTTTAGACGAAGAGGTTCTTTTTGTAATTGGCGCAGGCCATCGACGCTCATAGTCTCAGGTGTGGAAGCAGGCTGCTGTCAGATGTTCCGGCTTTAGCGCAACGGCGGACGGCGGACGTTGAAAAAAAAACTGGTAAAGGAACAAAATGTATATTCGAAACATGAAGGGACTTCTGGTTTTCCTAATCTTTCTTTGGGTGACGCCGAGCGCTGTTCGCGCGCAGCAATGGTCCGGAATCCTAAGTTCCAGCCGTGCCATCGACTGGTCAACGGCTGGCGTGCCTGGAGGTATTCCAAATCGCACTAGTATTTGCGCCACGTTGAGCCCGGGCGCCACGGCCACTCAAATCAACAACGCGATTGCCTCCTGCCCCGCCGGCCAAGTCGTTCTTCTGAACGCGGGCACTTACAATCTCACATCCGGGATCATTTTCAACAATAAGAGCAACGTAACTCTTCGAGGAGCAGGTCCTGACCAGACGTTCCTGAAATTCACGGCTGGCAATGGCTGCGGTGGTTGGGGCGGGGACGTCTGTATCATCAACGCCGATCCGGATTGTGCAGGGTGTGGTTCACCGAGCAACGTATCAAACTGGACCGGAGGATATTCCCAGGGAACTTCGGTAATAACCTTAAGCTCACAAATCACCGGTAGCGTGTCTCCCGCTGTCGGTCAAATGATTTTTCTTGATCAGGCTGATGACTCCACAACCGATACGGGCCAAGTCTGGATATGCCAAACTGCAAGCGCATGTACGCAGCAGAATGGTTCTCAAAACGGCCGGCCTGGCCGCGGCCAGCAACAGCCCGTGATGGTAACTGCCGTCTCTGGGTCAGGTCCGTATACTGTGACAATTACTCCAGGTATCCGCATGCCGAACTGGTCGAGTAGCAAGAGTCCTCAGGCGTGGTGGTCCAATAGCTTGCCAGTCAGTGGCGTCGGTATCGAGAGCCTCTCCATCGATAACTCAAGCACTGCTCTGACGGGGTCCATCATGGCGGGAGTCATGGTGATAAACGGGTACGGCAATTGGATTAGGAACGTGCGCGACATCAACAGCCCGCACGAACACGTCATGCTGTACCAGAGCGCGCATAATACTGTGCAGGACAGTTATTTTTACGGTTCCTTCTCCGCTGCTTCTCAGAGCTACGGCGCCGACATTTACAACGGTGCGGACAATTTGATTGTGAACAACATTTTCCAGCACATTGCCCAGTCAATGATGACCGAGGGCTGCGTCGGATGCGTATTCGCCTATAACCATACGCTCGACGATTGGTACATAAACGGTGACGCGCAGTGGCAGGAGCCTAGCTCGTGGGGCCATTCCGTGGGCGACTCCTATATCCTGTGGGAGTCGAATAACGGCATTGGCCTGATCTCCGACGACATACACGGAGGCCGCCACTTTATCTCTGCCTACCGCAATTATTGGACTGGTTATGATCCGGCCGGAGGAAGCAGCGGCGGTAAGACCGAACAAACGACGCCGATTATTTTGGAGGCGAACAGCCGCTATTTCAATCTTATCGGCAATGTTCTGGGGACTCCTTCATTGCACACAAATTACCAGGTAAGCCCGTCCTCCACGACGGATCCAGGAAGTATCTCAACAACCAACCAGAGCATTTACAGCTTCGGGTACTCAGGTAACCAAGGAACGTACGTGTCGCCGATTCCAAATGACATGACACAGATCTCTACATTGATGCGCTGGGGCAACTACGACACGGCGAGTGGAACAGCGCGGTTTGTTTCCTCGGAAGTACCGACGGCCCTGAGCCTCCTTAGCAACATACTGCCCGCAAGTCAGAGTCTGCCAGCCTCATTCGTATTCACCGGGCGACCTTCTTGGTGGTCGACACCGTGGGGCACTCCCTCTTGGCCTGCAATCGGACCAGACGTGACGGGTGGAAACATTGCAGGTTTGGGAGGTCACGCTAGTATGGTTCCGGCCACACTCTGCTACCTTAACAGCCCGACGGACTCAAATTACCCCGGCACAGCGGACAGGGGAGTGCTACTTTTCAACGCCAGCGCTTGCTATTCAAGCCCAACGGGAGGCACCCCACCGGCCCCGCCCACAAACCTTAGTGTAGTCGTTCAATAGGCCAACTTTCGCCAAAGTTCACGAAGAGGTATCAGCGCCGGTCCAGGGGTGAGTGGACCGGCGCTTTCTTTGACCGACGGATGGTAATTGTCGTAATTGTTGCGCCTAAGTACTCAGGATGAAGCAGATTCGCGAAGAGCTTCCCAGGCTTGCAGAACCGGAAGGATGCGGGCCCCTGAATTTGCGGCGTATTTCACGACGTCTTCAAAGAATTTCGGGGTGCATCCGTATGGAGTCGGCGTCTCGCTGACGTCGTGCGTTGCAAGAATAAGCCATCCTCTGGCGAATCGGTTTTGATCAATCAAGTTTTTCACGGACTCAGGATTGTCCCGAGTTTTCTCCAAGAAGTACGCTGAGAGGTAATTAAGATCTGTTGTCCCAACATTAAAAGTCTGGCCTCCACCCCGGCAACAAACGAAATGGCGCGCCGCTTTCTGCTTCGTTCCCGGTCGAGGAGGGCTTATAGGATAAGACATCGTTTTGAAGGAAGCGCCGGGCACAAGCTCACTGAGCACCCGTTCGTTGAGAATAAGAGACTCTTCGAACACATCCGGCTTTGTCTCCCAGGCATGGCAATGACCAAAGGTGTGACACCCGAGCTCATGGCCTTGCTCAAGTAGGGCATTGAGGTCTTTCTGCAAAAACATTGTCCCGGTTGGCGCGCGCTTACCCATCAAGCCTAAGGACGCATAATAGGTCCCCGTGAGCCCGAAGGTTCGCAGAATCTCACCGCCGGAGTGCAAGGCCGAGCGTGGGAAATCATCGAAAGTAAAGGAAATAAAGGAGACTTGCGAGCTGATCACAAACGGTCTCCTGTAGAACAAATGCGCCGAGCCTCTTATGTAGCGGCCTTGAACTCTTGCTAGGAAACTGGGAGCGTTCATTTTACGTCCTGATTAAACCGTAGAGTTTCATGTCTGCGTGTGAGCGTCTCGGACAGCTAGAGCCGCGGATATCCTACGGCATGCTTCAGTCGGAGTACGACCGGCCCGCACTTGCCTCTGACACTGAGATGACACTTGAGGAGGTCCTAGTAAACCTTTGGACCGGCACGATCTCCCCCAATAGCCCTGCGAATTTATAAAGAGGGGCGCATCCTCCGTGCAACAGGATGATTAAACCGAGGTAAAGAGCCCCGAACAAGAGAGAGACTGCTAAGATGCGGCCCAGCGCTTCTTTCGCAGTTGGCGCAGCTACAAATAAGGGGACGGCTCTGAGGATTGCAGCAGATGTAAATCCAGCAAGGAGCGAGGCAAGCAAAAATCTCCAAACTTCGGCAAGTACAGACTTAACATCCAATTGTATTGGCTTTCCCGCGTACCAAAAGGCGGGAATCACCAGAATCCAAAACGAGGCTGTCCAAGCCACGGCAATGCCGGCAGGACCCCAGGGGAGTGCCACAAGAAAGAGCAGGAATGTGAAGGCGAATTCCACAATTCCCCAACGAAACCAACGGTCTGCCGTTCCAATGGACAGATGAATCCACCCGTGCGTGCCATAGAGGAGCATTATCCCGATCCCTGGCCCAAAGTAGGTGAAGATACGGCCCGACTCTTCCCATCCCGGTCCCAGCAGCAGTCGAATTACATCTTTACCCACGAGTGTTAGGTCCACACCCAATCCCATGCCCACGAATGCCACGACACCCAGTGAACTAAGGAGATATCGCTTGTACTGGACAGAGTTTTGATTGAGTCGGCTCAAGGCTGCCACGGCAACGGCCGTCAGGGGAGACACAAGTTGGCTTGCCGAAAGCGCGAACAGATCATAGGCCTTCTTGTAGAAACCGAGAGCCTGGGCGCTGAATCGCCAGCCGACCAAGAGATTGTCTGTATTGCGAGCGAAGTAGTTGACGCTGAACTGCCCGTAAACATGCATCGCAAACCGGACCACAGAGGTTGTTCCCTCGGCTCGACTGGGGAAACTGGGAACCCATCGACACAAGATCCAGGCTCCGATAGATGTGCTTAGCGCTAAAGCGATGATACCTGCTACCAACGCCCAATATCCCCATCCTGCCCAACCTAGGAAGATCGATACGGCAACACAGACAACGCGGGCGAATATGTCATTGGCGGACACCAAAAAGAAACACATAGCGCGCCTTAAGAGGGCTAAGTGTATGACCGACGCGCTGGTAATGAGAATTGTTAAGGAAACGCCAAAGGTAACGCCTGTCACACGGGCGTCGCTGTAAAACCATCGAAGCACCGGCCCCAGTGCTGCGAACCCGATGGTGAAAAGCGCGCCTGCGCCCAGGTTGATCCAGAACAGGTTGCTCGCTAATGCATGGTCGATCTCTGTCCACTTGAGAACAGCTTCCGTAAACCCGTTACCCCCGAAGTTGGCGAGTAAGAGGCTGAAAGTCGTGACCATGGCTACCACGCCAAAATCGCCTGGTGTGAGGAGCCGAGCCAATACCACCGTCGCAATTATCTGGACAGCGAGCGCTAATCCGTGGCATGCCACGGTGACTGCAGCGCCCCGGATGGCCAAGCGACGCAATCCTCCGGTCGTTGGTTGGAACGCGCCACTTGCGTCGAAGGGTTTCAAGTGATTTCCTCATCTACATATTCCTGCTGTAGTTCCAGGTTGGCCGCGGCGCCAAACGAGGACATGGAGTTTGCTGAATCATCCGCAAGACTAAAGTCAAACTCCGACGCAATTTCAGGAGCCGGAAGTGGAGTTGGAACCGCAGCAGTCGCCAAGAGAAAAAAGAACCATATCGGGCTAAGCTCTCTGAAACCGGCCTCCGAAAAACTGTAAGCGGCTGCGGCAACGAAATATGCCAACTTGATCCGACCTGTTTCAGGACTGGAGCGGAACTCTGCGAACGCGTTCCGATAACCAGTCACCATCAAGATGGCGAGCAGGACCAGACCAATCCACCCCAGGTTCAGGAAGATTTCGAGATAGCCGTTGTGGGCTTCGTTGGGGTGCCACCAGTAGATACTCCACATCTTTTCGAGTCGCTCGCCCAGCCAGAAACTTTCGTACCCAGCCCCCAACAATGGATTTGGGTTCAAGGGGATGACATGAGTCCAAATATCAGTTCTGCCGGTGAGCGTCGGGTTCCTTCCCAATACTTCCAGCAGGACATTTGCCGCGTCGAGGAATACAACGGAGAAGGAAAACAGCAAGACAACGAACACAAGAATATGGGCAGCAATTGGCTTTCGATCCAGTTTGAATCCGCGAGTCGCCACGATTATGAGCACTCCCATCACGAAGCAGGAGAGCGAGGTGACGGAGTTGGCTGTCCACAAGACCCACACCGCCATTGTAAGAAGGACACTTTGCGCGATCAAATGCCGTCGCTTATGGGGTGTTTCCTCAGAGTGCAGTGCGCTATAAACCTGCCACGCCGCTCCAAGAGCACAGACAAGACAGAGTAATCCGAGGCTGTTCTTGTCTGTTGCTACGCCGCTGTAATACGGCACCCAGGTGAAGTGATTGTATCCGCGCCCAAGGGCGGGATAGTACTTGATTACCAGCATGGAAAACGGGATCAAAAGAAAGCTCGTACGGGCCAGAAGTCGTTTAACCGCCGCGGCCGGGTCAATGTCGCTTAGGACAATCAGTACCATCACAAGATCGCCCAAGGCCTTGATCCACCGCTTGAATGATACTGCTGGAAAGTCAGACCAGCTGGTGCTGATTGCGCAGTATGCGAAAAACAGAATGATCGCTACGTTCGCCTTTAGCAGGCTGGAAACTTGCCGTCCTCTCTTAATAAGCACTATCAACCCTAAAGTCAGCAGCGCTGCCAGTACGACCCTGTCTACCGGGCTCCCCTCAAGGTAGGCGCTGGGTTGACCTGTCGGCGGCGACATGTTGAACCACGCTGATACAGGACGTGACGCGGCAATCGCGAGCCATATCACAGGAATCCAGAGGGCTTTTGAGGTTTGGGTGTCCCGGTCTCGGTCCAGCCAGAAGAGTCCCACTATTCCCAGGACAAAGACAACACTGGCAATGGCCGGAGGCATTTATGACCTCCGGACTCTAGCTTCGGGTTGAGAGGCAAGGATCATTTGATTTGGAGTTAGTCCCGCATAGTTATTAGTGGCAGTCGACGGTGCCTACCGCATTCAAAGATTCTTGAGGTCTAACTCTTCAATCATTTACGAGCTCATTCGTTCACTGGCAGTGACGATCGCCGGGTCCTTGGCGTAGGTCCTCTCCAGGACCAACGCGAGGGCGTTCCGATGAAGAGTGCGGCAACTGATTCTTCAGCTTCCATTCGCACGGTGCATTTCGATCCAAAGGTCGTCTCACACCCTGCCCATCCCAAGAAAAAGCTTCCAAAAGCAGGTGCCGCCGTCAACGTCACAACTGCGCCTGACAGGTACGAGGTGGAGCACGCGGCCCCGCACCTTATTTGAGCCGTATTGCCCGGGATGGAAGTTGAAGTCACCGTGCCGCTCCCGGAGCCGCGCTTATTGATAGTGAGCATGAACTGCCGCAAATTAAAGGTGGCGGTAACGGACTTCGTCGCAGTCATGCTTACTGAGCAAGTTGTGCCGAAGACCGTGTCGCATCCACGCCAGCCGCCAAACGTGGACAATGTAGCGGGCTGTGCCGCGAGGGTTGCCAGGGCGCCTTTCGCATAGGAAGCAACGCAATTTGGTCCGCAGTTGATGCCCGACCGACTCGATACCACGGTCCCGCTGCCGTTTCCGGACTTACTCACCGTGAGCGAGTACGATGCTTGCGTAGAGTTGTTTTTCAGCACCGAAATAGTAGAACTGAGATTACTTATCGCCACATCCGGCCTACCATCGCCGTCGAAATCGCCAACGCCGACGGAAAGGCCGTCGCCACTCGCAGCGAAGGATGCCGGAGATTGGAAAGTTCCGTTCCCGTTTCCGAGCAGCACATACGCAATGTCTGCGTTGGCTAGTGCCAAATCCGGTTTGCCGTCGCCATCAAAATCGCCTAGGGCTACAGACCATAAATCGCCACCGGTAACCAAGTTTTGCGCCGTCTGAAAAGTTCCATTTCCGTTGCCAATCAATAGGAACACGGCTCCGGGGGAACCGCCGTCGGTGCTGTTGGTCACGACTAGATCGAGTATTCCGTCCTGATTGAAGTCGCCTACGGCTATGGATGTGGGAAAGCCACCGGCGGCAAAGAATTGCGCTGGCTGAAACGTCCCATCTCCGTTGCCTAGCAGCACGGTAGCGCCACTTACGGCGTCCGCTATGACTAAATCAAGTTTGCCATCGCCATTGAGATCGGAAATCGCAACGGACTGCGGATCGCCACCTGCTGGGAAGATCCGGGCGGCTTGGAATGTTCCGTCGCCGTTGCCCAGCAGCACGGAGACAGTGCTCGGCGGACAATTAAGACAGCCCACGTTCGTGACGGCAAGATCCAGCTTGCCGTCACCATTGAAGTCCCCCACGGCCACAGATCGAGCAGGAGCACCGGTAACTAAAGTCACCGCCGGCTGGAAAGTTCCGTCGCCGTTGCCAAACAGGACGAAAATACTGCTGGAACCATTGTCTACGATAGCCAGATCCAACTTGCCATCGCTGTTGAAATCGCCCGCAGCCACGGAAAACGGGTCGCTTCCGGCGACGATAGCCCGAGGTAACTGGAACGACCCATCGCCATTGCCTAGCAGAATCGATCCAGGCGTTACGAGATCCAGCCTGCCATCATTGTTGAAATCGGCAACCACCATGGAGAACAAAGACGGGTTAGCGTGAAAGCTCCCGGCGGCTTGAAAACCTCCGTTGCCGGAACCTAACAATAACGACACTGTGCCGGAAGCGCTGTTGATCCCAGCCACATCAGCTATTCCATCGCCGTTGAAGTCGCCAACCGCAACGGCTTCGGGCGCGCCTCCCGCAGCAAAGCTCGCGGCTGCCCCGAAGGTTCCATCGCCGTTGCCCAGAAGCAGGGAAAAGGTGTCCCACCTATTGTTCGCAATGATCAGGTCGGACTTGCCATCACGATTGAAATCTCCCACTGCGATCCCTTCGGGGGAACCGTTGGCCGCGGAGTCCGACACGAAGCTTTTGCTCGCCTGAAAGCTACCATCACCATTGCCAAGCAACAACCAAACGCTTCCAGAAAGGCAGTCAGTCACAGCCAAATCCAGTTTGCCGTCACCGTTGAAGTCACCCATGGCCAATGAACTAGGACTCAAGCCAGCCGATAGACTTACACCCGGCCGGAACGTCCCATCGCCGACGCCCAACAACAGCGATACACAGCCCGACTGTTCGTCAAGCTGAGGATCACCAGCATTAGCTACGGCTAGGTCGGGAACACCGTCTCCATTGAAGTCACCCACAACCACAGAAACGGGCGCCTCACCCACGGCGAAGTCTCGCGCTGGCTGAAAAGTTCCATCGCCCTTGCCCAATAACACCGAGACGTTGCTGACAGGGCAGGTGTGGAAGCCGTTACAGCCCCAATTGGCGACCGCCAGGTCAAGCTTGCCATCGTGATTAAAATCCGCGACAGCTACTGACCGGGGAGAACTGCCAGCGCCGAAATTCCTTGCTGCTTGAAACGTTCCATCGCCATTTCCTAACAACACCGAGACGTCATTGGAACCCCAATTCGCGACCGCCAAGTCCAGCACGCCATCACCATTAAAATCGCCTACTGCCACAGAAGATGGATTTGTTCCGGCCGAAAAGCTCTTCGCGGATTGGAAAGTTCCATCGCCGTTGCTCAACAATATCGAGATTCCCGGTGTGCCCCAGTTGGCAACGACCAGGTCAACCTTGCCATCGCCATCGAAGTCGCCAACCGCCACCGCCGTGGGAGCAGCTCCCGTCGCAAAATCTTTTCGACTAATAAACGATACGTTCTGGGCCATCACTGCAGCTGGAAGCGCGACCGAGAACAGTGAAACTCCACAGATGATTGATACTTTCCATGACGAATTTCCGCCCATGCGGGTATCCCCTTGGCTCTTTGAACTTCAATACTTGAAAAATGGATTTTCAACTGTTGATGGGCCGGAAGAGCTCTTTTTCACAAGATGGCCCGTGCTTTCACGGAAACATGACGGCGCCGCTCAAAATCGCGGCTGGGAGAATCCACGACGACCAACACGCTTTGGAACTTCCGTAGTCTTGGCCCAATCAGCGTCGGGTCGTCACTAATCTAGGAAAAGGCGGTGCAGGAGTTCGAGCGTTAGGACCTTGTGGATTTCTGTGGTGTAGTTTCTGTTTCCCTTGATGTGGCCCCGAACGATGCTCTCGACTCCATTCCGTTCGAGGTATGGACGGGAAAGTGTCCGCGGATCGAGCAACATTTCCTGAACGTACTTCGAGAGGGCATCCCGGTACCAGACGCGGAAATGGTAGAACTTGTGCCTACCAAGGAAAAGTCGCTCGAGATGCAGAGGCGAGAGGAAATGATCGATTTGAGCCACCCACTGTGGCATTCCGTAGTCGTAGGCGTATTCGGCCTTGAAGAGAAATTCAAGGAGCCCTCGGTTAACGCTCGAAAACAGGCTCTTCGAAGTTCCATTGAGGCCGCGATCGGTCCGAATCATGCGAAGCGCCGGGTTCCCGTCGGCGATCAATCGCAGGCAAATGTCGTTGTTTGTGAGGGTCGCTTGCGGTGCGCGGAAGACGGTCCGAACGAAATCGTTGTCCAGATACGGGGATCGCAGAGAGAGCTGAGTCTGCTCAAGCGCTAGGAGTCCGTAGTGGTGCCAGGGGGCTTGACGGAATACCGCAAAGGAGAGTGGATGACAGCGAAGCAGTCCCGCATACGTCTCGCTCGCCTTGTGCACATGAGAAAGGAACTGAGGGCGGAACAGTCCTGGTCTAGGTAGAACAGGTTTAAAGGCACGAACGGCTCGGAGCACCTCGCCACCGTAGTTGCCGGTTACGCGAACGGGGGCAATCTGGCGGGCTTTTTCATTGACGTAAAGGTCCGGCGAACGGCTAACATCAGCGCATCCGTCAGTGAGATAAACCGTTTGCTCGGCGTAGTGGGGGAACCGTGCCATGAACTCCTTTGCAACAGTAATGATCTGATGCGGTTGACCGCAAGTGTTGGCAACGCGCTGCGCCAAGAGTACGTCTTGGCAGTCACGGAACATCCCCCCAAAGGAATAACAAGGAAGAGACCCCGGCGGGGATTTCCGCCACGCCATAATCATTCGCGTGTCAAGACCTCCGGTGAGGGACATCGCAATCGGCTCACGGCCATCAAAATAACGAGCAACATTCCGCGAGAAGATTCTGCGGACTTCTTGGTAATAGGATTCTGGATCCAGCGGTGACTGGTTCTCCCACTCCTGCGCCTGGAAGTAGCTACTCTTTTCACCCAAAGAGCGCTGCCGAAAATGCCACTTTGAGGCCGGCGGCAGCACATCAATGCCTTCGAAGAGCGTCCGGTTCTCCAACACACAGCCGCAAGCGACAAATTCTCCAAGGCTCTGAAGGTTCGCTCGCCGCAGTTCTGGCCGAGCAGCAACGATCGCTTTGGCTTCGGCGGCAAAGTAAAAGGCGTCTCTGGATTCGTGAAAGTAAAGCCGGTGCATTCCATAGCGGTCGTTGAAAAGTGTCAACTTACCGCTGGCCAAATTTGCCAGAAGTCCGTGGAACCGGCCGTTCAGGCATGCAGGAAAGGCGAGATCTTCTTCCGAAAGATGGACGAGATACGACGAATCCCCCGTTTGAAACTCGTGCCCTTGCTTTTTCAGTAGGCGTATGGACCCGGGATCAGGGTAGTCCTCCCCGGAAAAGATTAGGACAACATCTCCCCGCTCATTAGTGAGCGGCATACCGTCCGAAAACGAATCCTTCCGAGCAGTCCACCCCAGGTACACTCCTAGGGATTCGTTCATCCACGTGCCCGTTGCGTAAGACGGCCCGTGCCGAATGGTGCCAAGCATGCGGAGTAACTGTTGCTCCGCAGCCACGCGCGGAATTCTGGTCACAAGACCCACAATCCCCGGCATTGTCTCTGCTCCTATGAGATTTCGGCTACGGATTGGAATCTGCGGTTATACCAATAGTTCCGCATTGCGCGGGCTTTGGCGACTACTTGTTCCGGGAGGTGGTCGACAAATCTGTGGTGTAGGCCGAGCCGATAGGCGGCCCAGCCGACGCGAGTCAAGGGAACGTAATATCGAGGCAGGTCAACACGCTGGAAGCCGTTGATTTCCTTGAAGTGCGTCATGCTGTCGGTCTTTTTCTTACCATAGGAAAAGTTCTGATATACAAGGTATCGGATCTGCCGGTCGGCGCAGGCGCGGACAGAGTGCGCGATTAGGGCATTCGTGGGAGCCTTGTCCCGATGTTGAATCATGGCAACGATATTCATTAAGTTCGCCTGGGTTCGAGTCTCGTCGCAGGTCAGTTTAGTGAACCCAATGAGCTTGTCATTGAGGAATGCTCCAACGAAGATGCTACTGTCCAGGTAAGTCGCTTCCTCCTCATATACCTTCTCGATGCTCTTCCCGAAGTGGCGGAATGGCTTTCCCTGGCGGACGGGGCACTCGTTGTAAATTTCCCAGATTCCACGCACAAGTGCTTCATCGAATGGCACCTCGCGGAGTATCACTCCTCTTTTCTCGGCTTGCCGTGCTCTATTTCGGGGAAAGGAACGAATTTGTTGAGTCCACCAGTGGTCGAAGGTGGACACTGGCAGCACCGCGAGGTTGTCCCATTCCATAGGGTAATCATACTTAGGTTGAGTCTCAGGTAGTCTCTGCATGAACGTAAAAAGGTCAATCCGGCTCCCGCATCTCCTTAGGCCAGCGATCATTAGCTCTGGATCATCAAGAAATTGGTATTTGTCGGCGTCAAGACGGGCGATTCTTAATACGCGCCCTTCGATCCGAACATGCCTTCCGCAAACAGGAATCAAAGATAACCTCCTTTTATTTGCCCGCCGGCGTCTGCCGCAACGAGCATGCAGCCTTGAGTTTGGCCCGTATCGGGGATGTGGTCCGATCACTAGATGACAGCAATGGCATGTCTTCACTTCTCGCTCGGTTGGAGCCGCTGGCAGTGGCATGCGAATGCATTCGAAATTGTGTCTGGTTTGCTTCCAGTTGAGCAAAAATGCTGTCCATGATTCCGGCTGTCAGAAGGATTTCGCGGTAAGGAATTGGTAGTGGCGCGTCTTCAGTGATCGACCGATAAAAGGACTCTATCAAGCACTTCATGCCGGACTTCATTTGGAAATCCCGTCGAAGAAAGGTGCGCAAATTCGTAGTGAGATTTCCGAGATGGTGCCCGGCAAACACTACCGGTGGCAAAAACTTTTCCACGTAGCTCTTGTATCTGGCCCCCCGAAGCTTGATGAGGGTCTCCTGATCTTGATTCAGTACGAGACCATTCTTGGAGCCATAAACGCGAAACTGGTGGAGAGCCGGACGCATCTGCGATGAGAAAGTGAAGTAGGCTGTAGTACGTTCCTCATCAGAGATAATAACTCTCAGCTCGTCGATGATTTCAGATTCACCCAGGCTTCTAAGAAGTGGGCTTGCAAAGCCATAAGCCAATACCTGGGGCGAAGCGCTTGTCATATACTCCGCGATCCTGGCAACGCCGTGGCTGATGATGTTATGAAGTAGTTTCCCTGGCAGTCTTCGAACCCAATGATTCTTGTCGCTGAGCAGGGCGCCCGCATAACCCGATCGTCCAAGCTCGTAACCGTAGTAGCTCTCCATATGGACCGGAGCGCCGCCCAAGAAACCGCTCTGTACAAGAGTCCTCATGCGCCGAGCTACATGGCTGAATTGATCATCATGTCCTGCCGTTACTTTGAGGCCCCGCTCGTTCGCGAGGGCAATGAGTCTTCGAGTCTGACTCTGGTTGATTGCAAAAGGCTTCTCCACGTAGACGTGGCATCCCCATTCCAGACAAATCTTGGCAATATCGAAATGGCTTTCCGGCGGTGTTGTGACATGAACGACGTGCGGCTTGGCTTCACTCAGAAGTGTAGTCAAGTCGTTGAAATACTGCTTGACCGGAAACCTCTCGTATAGCTGCTTTGCCATTAGCGGTTCACGGTCACAGACCCCAACGATTTCGCATCCTTTGACCCTTTGAATCTGGGAGGCATGGGAATCCGCGATTTTCCCGCATCCAACAATGGCAACTCTAAGCACTTTGTATTCTTCTCCTGCAAGCCTCGAAATATCGCCTGAATCCGTCCGGCGTAGCAACCTTCTGCATCCAGCCCAATCGCGTCTTTATTTTTTCATTGCTGTAGCGCGACTTTTTCCAATAGGAGTGCCATGTCGCGCGATTGAATGTGGGTTCTAGCTGTCCTTCAGACCACTTCGAATAGAGCTCCCACAGATAACAGAGCCCGTAACTAAGAGCGTGAGGAACATAGATTGACTTGAAACGTCGCACGTTCCGTTTGTACAGGCGCAAAAACTGTCTGCTAGACGGAAGATTGTCGTCCACTACATTGAAGACCTCGCCATCCACTCCTTGCTTCAGTCCTGCAAGCGCAATAGCATCCGCGCAGTTATCAACGTAGGTAAATGGAACCTTATTTGAACCACCAAGGTGCAAGAAGACACCAAACGTGCCGATCCCCACGCGGCCAGTTATACCTTCGTTGCCGGGACCATAGACATACCCGGGCCTGACGAAGACATACGGGATTCCGAATTTCTTGCCATACTCCGAGACTATTTCTTCTTGTTTGACTTTGGCGAAGCAATAGGCGTCTCCGCGCTGAGCAGAATGTTTTTCAATTGGACAGGATTCATCCAACGATCTCCACGTCGGTTTTTGCATATTGGTGTAAACCACAAACGAGCTGACGTTAACGAAACGCAGAAGGCAGCCGTGCAGGAGGGACGCTTCGAAGAGATTACGCGTCGTAACGACCGAGTTCATGAAAGCGTCAGGAAAAGACTTTTCGCCCCTGGCCGCAGCCAAGTGAAAGATGACTGTCACATCTTTTGTGGCAGCGGCGCAGTCCTCAGGGGACAGAAGATTGCCTTTGAACACTTCAATTCGCGCTCCGTCTCGGCCATGACTCGAAAGGAGTTCGATTCTGGATGTTTCGCTGGATGGTCTAACAAAACAGCGTATGTTGTGGTATCCACGGTCCACAAGGTTCTTCACAAGTCTGGACCCAATGAAGCCGGCGGCGCCTGTGACCAGAATTGGATCGTCCGGGCTTATGATGAAGGCATCGTTTTCCTTCTCGTTCATTTCTGGCCGCCTATTCAGTGACATACGGCTCTCTAATAGGGTTGATGCGCAGAAGGGCCAAAAGTCTGCCCAAATGGTCACAGAGTTTGACCAAGAGAGTCATGAATCTGTGATGCCCAAGGACCAAGGCAAACGGCAACGCGGTTGCGTATGCTGGAACCGCAACGATTGATTTTGCAATTTGCACGGCTCCGGAAGTTGGATGGACCAGAGAAGTTGCCCCCCGCAGCAAAGCTCTTCTGAGCATAAATGTTCGTTTCCAGCGAATCGGGGGCACGATCTCATAAGCGACGGCCTCATTACACCAAATGAAGACGCGTCCCTTTTCGATCATTCTTCTGAAAAAATCCTGATCCTCTCCCGTGCGAAATTCCGGCTTGAACGGCTCGGAGCACCCCTCAAAGACCCGCCTTCTCAGGAGCACGTTGCCAGTGCGCCCTTTCGTCCAATCTATGATGAACCCTGTCGCGTACGTCGCACGTTCGTAGAACTTGCCTCTAACCGCCCACGTTGGCGGATCTTCGTCGAAGTGAGGCTTTACTGGTCCCAGCACACCGTCTACGTCATATTCATTACACGCTTTGAACAAAGTCAGTAGCCAGCGCTTAGTCGGAAACTCGTCATCATCAATGAAGGCCACAAAGTCACCATTGGTGTTCGCAATCGCCTTGTTCCGCGCCAACGCGATATTTTGACACGGCTCTACGCAATATATGATTGGAATAACTGACACCGCCGAGAATTCCAGAACTATTCCTTCAGCGGACCGCTGATAGTCGTTGTCCACGGTCACGATTGAATATGTAAAGAATTCGCCCGTTTCTTGGTGACCCAATTCATCCAATAAACGCTTAAGCAAGGACGGCCGTTTGTATGTACAAACGCACACATTTATGTGCTTGGTAGCTGTCATGGTCGTTAAATAGGACAGAACTATGAAATAGCCTTCGCGTTTTTCCTAAGGATCAAGAAGCAGTTATCCAGCAAAAGAGACTGGACTCTGCCCAACGAAACGAGATGAACAAAAGAGTTCACCGTTGCAAAGACCGTTCCCACGAGCCAATAGCGAGCTCTGAGCTTCTTTGTTGCAGCTCCTTCCGCAAATCTGCAGCAAACCACAGAAAATCCGCAGTCCTCTGCGAGTCGCATCATTCTCTTCGGTACGATTGCTGCCCGCAAGTAAGTAGGGAATGGGCGACTCGTATATTTCATGAATTTATAAAACAGCACGTGAAACCAGAACGGCGTAAGCTTCGTTATAACTCCTTTAAAGGAAACCAAGTTTGGAATCGCGACGACCAAGAGGCCCCCCGGTTTCAGCGATTGAAACATATTGAGTAGCGCATCCTCGGGTTTTGGCAGATGCTCCAGGACCATCCAACACACTGCAACGTCGAATTGCTCCTTGGAAAGCACATATTCCTGGATGTCTCCGAGGATTTTTTCTTGAACTTCAGTATTCTTTTCAAGTTGCTCTTTGGAGATGTCGATGCCGACGACGTGTACTGCACTTGGGAATCTGACGTGGCTTGCCGAACCGCAGCCGGCCTCTAAAACTTTGACGTGACAGTTCCCCTCCAAAAGGGAGTTAGCCATGCGACAAACAATTTCTTTCGTTTCTTTAAAGTCTTCTCCCACTGGCCACGTCGCAGGGGAGGGGGTTCTCCACAAGAAGACTCGTTCTTTGCCTCCGTTACCCATGTCAGTCTGCACCTGCGACGCACGGCGATTCCAAGTGGTAAACAAGACGGTCTCCCTCAAGATTGGCATAGGCGATCCTGGCACGATCTTTACCTGAACCCTCAATCTCCCACGCATTTCCGCGACGGACCAATCTCATTTGATTTCTTTGGCGCCACCACTGATTCACTTCTCGCGGGAGAGCCATCCAAACCTTTCCCTCGGAACTCAGCTCGGCAAGATAGGTCAACAAGGCTTTGTAGGTCTTTTGAGCGAGCGGCTCCCGAAGGTAGTCGGGGTGAAGGATGAAGCTGGCCAAACCGTGTTTCTCAAGGATCAGAGTGATCTGGCGTACCCACAAGTCAATCGAATGCTGCTTCAGGATATGAAATAGAGAGTAGTCCTGTGTTGTAGTGACTGGGAGCTCCAGAATATTTCCAACAAAAAATGGCATTACGGAACAACAGCCACCCCTTTGACCTTCCAGATGGCCAATATTTGGAATAGACATGTCGTAGGAGAAATCCAAGGATTCAAGCCACTCCGGATTCCTGTAGAGGACAGCGGACCGGAACCCCGCTGCATGGTATTCCCTTGCGTACCGATTGATTCGCTCGGCGCGCTGCAAGAATACCTCCCGATTGCTGAACAGGAGGCCATCGTGGTTCAAGTCGTGAACGTTTATTTCAAATCCGCGGTCCCGAATGCTGCTGAGGAAGTCCGCCGACACTGGATACTGTCCTTCGGGTACTAACTGGAATGAGGCTTTTATCCCATAAGCCTCGTCCAAATCCATCAAAGTTGAGGAAAACCCGGAACCGCGTAATCCTTCCACGTCATGAGTCATGATGGCGCAACTGGAGAATCCATTCGGCCAAAACCAAATGAACGGGATCTGGTCGACGCCATGAACCTTCAGCAACAGAGCCAGGAGCTTTTCGAATATGAGCTCAACGCTCAAATCTACGGGCCAATGAGGGAAGGGAATTTGCTCCCAGTCGCTCAGACATATTCTTTGGAAATGCTTGCGCACAGATAGAGACAGCATCGGCCGCATTTTGTAATAGGCTTTTCGGATGGCAGGTGCAGAAGTAAGCTGTTTCCCATTACCATTCAAGGATGAGACGTAGCGCTCATAACGCAGGTTAGAGACAACTTCTGACGGACTGAATGGAAGCTGGAGCGTCGATCCATCTGCCGTCACCTGATCGGATACATCGTAAAGCTCTTCTGTGACAGACTTTGCCGAGTGACCGACACACGTTCTCCCGTAGCAAATTGTGTCAGAACCAAAGTGGAAAAAGCCGTTGCTGTTGCACAATTCTCCGCTGAGACCGAAAGTAGCAAGACTTTCCGGACACCGGTAATAATCGAGAAAGGCCCCGTTCATGACTTCCCCTTGGATTGGCGGTCTTCAGTCTGCCATTTAGACTGGCGCGCTTTCGAAAATGCGCCTGCAGCAGGATTCAGCCGATATGGCGATATAACATCCTTCCCGTTGCAACGAGCAGACCGTCGGGCATGCACCCGAAAACGTACTTGGCAATCTGCATTCCATAGCCGTAGGTTGCGATCCGGGGGCGCTGAGCGGACAATCTCAAGTACGTCAGCATTGTGCGCCGGGCGCGCCAACGGTCTTTAAAAGCAACCAAGCCGGTATTTTCAATTTCGGACCGACCCAGATCAAATTCCTGGAGCCCCTGCATCTTGGCTTCCTGAATTGTTCTCCAAAACAAAAGGGCCGTACCTCCTAAATTGTTAAAATTCGAGTCGGAGCAGCCATACTTATAAACGACCGTACCCCGGTGGGACAAGGTGAGGATACTGGCGACAGGTTGCCCATTCTTCGACACCAGCCGAATGCTCAGCCGTTCGCCCAGACACGCAATCAAATTTCGAAACCAGTCGATCGGTTGGGGGGGCAACTTGTGACGCCGGCGCGTCTTCAACAACAGACAATAAAAGTTCCTCAAGAGCGCCTCGGATCGGCCCTCTTCATAAGAGAGTCCTTCGCGCTCCGCACGCCGAATTGCCCTCTGTATTGAATTTTTGTTCAGTCCCCGAAAGAGAGCCTCAAGATCAGGGCCCAGATCCACAACATGCTGGAAAAAAGAGTTGCTCTTCTCAGCGCCGGACTCACCGAGAAAATCTGAGCTCGACGGACGGAGCTCGACATATTTCCAGCATTCCTCTTTCGATGCACGCACCAAGAAGCTGAAAATTTCTCTTCGGTCGTCCGCACTTTCCACAAGCGGTTCACAGTGGTCAGCAAAAGGCAAAGAAACCATTCGGCAACCCGTCAGCCAACTGTTGACGCGGCAAAAGACGACACCGTTCGTCAAATCAGCAGTCGCGGGCGAAGTGGAAAAAACCACTGGTTCGTATCCGTACGTTCGGTGTAGGGCCTCCAGCCAGCCTCGCGTGTGGTATATGGAAGCCTGTGGGTGTGTCCTCACAAGTTCCTCCCATCGCGGATCTTCCAGAGGATTGAGAGTATAAATCGTCAAACCAAATCTCGAATCATTACAATTTGCCAGGCGCGAGAATGGAATGAGAGGAGATTCTCTTGCTTGCAAGGAACTTCCTTAGTCGCTGCATTTGCTCTCGTCTAACAAACTTTACCATTTCGCGAGATACAGGCCTTTCCAAGCGTCGAAGCAGCGACCAGATGTAGCCCGCGAGCAACATGAGACCCCCCAAGAAAAGGGGCTTCTTCGTCATCTGATAAAATGCGCGGAATATCTCCCATAGGGGATGGCTTCCAACAGAATAATCCTTGGCGCCGTCTCTGAATCTCGACATTAATCGGCTCTGTTGGGCCGTGCCCATTTGCCGGTTATGGATGTACAGTTTGTCCGTGAATGTCCTTGTTTTCCAGCCTTTCATCCTCGCGGCAATGTTCACGATCCGATCCACCGCGCCACCCTTTACTGGCATATACCCGCCGATTTCCTCGTAACAAGCTTTGCGAAAAAGCTGGCAGATGCCGGTGACGTGCTCGATGCTCACAAAGCGGTAGTCATAGCGCTCCTGCGAGGGTTCCACAAATGCCGTTCCGGCTAACCCGAGAACAGGATCTTCACCGAGCTTCCGAAGCAAAAAAGCGAAATAGTCTTGATCGAACGAAGCGTCACCATCCAAGCAGCCGATAGCGTCAAACGTGAGGTCTTTTACCTTGGCATAACCTGCGTTGAATGCATGAACCTTTCCGGCGAAATGCCGTTCGCGGCGGTCAGGCATGCGAACAAGTTCGATCCAGCCGTGCTCGGCCGCATACTTGGTCACGATGTCGTCTGTGCCGTCTGTCGAGCCGTCACTTACGATGACCCATATGAGCGGCCGGACTGTCTGTGCAATCACGGACTTGATCGTTAGTTCAATGAACTGCGCCTCGTTCCGAGCCGGAGTGATAAGAATGTAGGTGGGAAGAATTAACATGCTTGAACCAAGGCTGTTAAATTCTGGGTTTGTGGGGGTTTCATCGACGCATCCCAATCGCATACAAGTGTAGACAACGCGAGAAGCATCCACGCCTGTGACCATCGCATGTACGAAGTGCGAATGGTGCATGAACGAAGGACCCGATAATAAAAGAAACCACGATCGTCCCACATGTGATTCATGGCCCAGTGAAATGCGGAGCGAGCCGACGGAACGCTATCCGGGTGAAGATCCTTGAGCGTCATGAGCGTGATAATGCTCTGCGCCACACAGTGGATGTCCACGGGATACTTACGTTTGTGAAAATATCGGACTGAACCGTCCGCACAGAAAAAGTGCGTGCGGTAGAAATCGAAGCCGCGCCGAATATGAGACTCGAATTCTAGCGCCTCAACATCCCGAGAAATGGAGTTCAGCGCGCAGAGGTTGAAGCCGGTGTGGAAGTTATCGATCCACTGTTGTGACGGTGCCTCGCCATAATCCCACGAGCCATCTCCACGCTGCCTTGATGCTGAATAACGTGCAACCCTAAGGGCGGGTTCCAGGAGTCTTTCCTCTCGCGTATGTTTGAAAACTCGGCAAAGCAGGGCCGCGCCCAGGAAGTTGGCGTTGTGAACTTGAACCCGCAGGGAGCGCAGAGGATAGCTGAAGCCGGCGACAGTATCGCCATCAGTCCAGTAAAGCTCGCTCAGGATATACTCCGCGGCGCTTGTCGCCATTCGCAGACACTGCGCGTCCCCACGTTGCTCATAGGCGTCGATGAGGGCGCTGGCGACGAAACAGGTGCAGACCAGGTTAGGCGCCCCGGCCGGCACTATGATCGTACGAGTCTGCCATGGGAAACTGTAACCCCAGCACCAGAAGGGAAGACCTTGCGACCGAAGGGCAATGAGCCGCTCGATCATCAGCTCGGTGAGATTTTTCTGGTCAAGCAGTCCAACCCGCGATAGGTTTAGCAACGCCGAAAGAAAGAGGCCGATCGCTTTTGGGTTCTGCGTCTTCTTAATAAGCAACAACGGACGGATGTTAAATGGACTCCGCTTCAAGGCTTGGGTGAATACAAGCCGAGGAAGTTTGGCGCTTAGGAATGGCACCTTAGTGAGAATCTTGCTGTTCAAGGCATCGTAAGGGTCGTAACCAGCCCAATTGTGAGCCTCACAGTAGGCGACAAGTTTCCGGATCGCTGCCTTGATCTCATTGTCCATGACGTGGGAATGATTCTCAGCCATGGGTCAGTCTCTCAGTCATAGGGCTATAGGATCGAAACCGAAGCAACGAAAACTTGAGTTGCAACTTGACGTCTAATTAACAGATCCGGCTGTAAGCTCTAGCACTCTCAAGACGTGGTTGATGATTGCTTGCAGCGTAACAGCCGGGCCAGAGTGGGCGTTGGCTGGGCGAGTCCGCCGCGCAATAACCACTCGCTTTGGCACGTCGTCGCTGCTTTCTAGCAAAACGAGCCGTCCGCAGCCGGACAAATAATGGTCAACGGCTCCTATTTTTCCCCGAAATATGCTGTAGACCGGAACGTTCAATGCTGCGGCTTCGCGGTTCATAGTGCCACCGCCACTGATGACGAGATCGGAATACCAGATTAGATTGAGTCCATCGACGACGTGTTCAGGAATCAACATACGGCCGCTAGCGAAGAGACCTGGCCATGACTTTCTCAGAGCACGCGCTTGTTCCGGATAGCGCGGCAGCAAGATGATTTTGACAGCTGGATTTCGACCGATGAATTCGATTGCCGCAGCCAGCAAGCGCTCGCTCTCTGGATTGTGATAGTGCGCATTGATCGCCGGAGGCCGCACAGTGACAACGATATCCTTTCCGTTGATTCCCAGTTGGCCCATTGCAGACGGATCGGGTTTAAAAAACGGAACGTAGACGTCTTCCTTGATGCCCGGATATTTAAGTATCCGGTCTCTTCTAAAGTGAACCGCTTCGTCCGGAAGCACTTCTGGAACCATCACCCAGCCCATCGATGGAAGGGTAAGTTGGTTCACGAACTCATAGTCGAAGATCGTGATCGACGGAATGCGCAAGATGGAGGAGAGAAAAGTCGAAGATCGCGATCCATGGGAGAGAGCCAGGACCGGCTTTTCGCTCCTGATTGTTGGTGTCAATTGACACATCCGAACGCCCAATCTCACGGCCTTTGCTATCTTGTTCTTTCCGCTGTGTCGTCCAAATAGTTTGTACGAGAGTCCAAAATAGTCCGCGAGTTCGCGCGTCTGGGCGCAGTCACGGGCGGTTACGAAGACCTGAAGGCCGAGTTTTCCGAGTTCCTCGATAATTGGGCGAAAAAAAGGCACATGAGGAGAATTCTCAAGGTCAATCCAGATCTTGCGGCCACTGAAAGTTTCCGTAGACGGTTGTGGCCGAAGGACGAGAGGCTCCGACGAAGCAGTTGTATGATTTGTTATGGTCGTCGCCATCTGTTGGACCTCAGTGGGCAGATTGCACTGGTGCGAATTCCGCGACTGCTTCCGCGACTCGTTTCTGCTCGGCAATGGAAATCCCTGGGTACAATGGCAGAGAGAGAATTTCCGATGCCGCTTCTTCCGAAGCAGGGAAATCCCCTTTCTTGTAGCCGAGCGCTTCGTAAGCTTTTTGCAGATGCAGTGGAATCGGATAGTGGATGCCAGTGCTAATTCCTGCTTCCGCTAAATGTTTTTGAAGCCCGTCTCTGTCCAGCGCGCGAATTACGTAAAGGTGATAGACCGCTCGCACCCAATCGGGATCCTGGGGCAGCGTACAGGCAGCGGAAGTAGATTCCAGCAATTCACGATAACGCGTGGCAGCTTCACGCCGTCTCTCGTTCCACTCGGAAAGGCGGCGCAACTTTACATGGAGAATGCCCGCCTGCAACGCGTCGAGTCTACCGTTGTATCCTTCCATCTCGTGATAATACTTGCGCAATTGGCCATGGTCCCTGAGCATGCGGATTTTCCGCGCCACATCTTCGTCATCCGTGGTGACAGCACCTGCTTCGCCACAGGCTCCGAGGTTCTTGCCTGGGTAAAAACTGAAAGCGGCGGCTCGTCCCATCGAACCGGCCTTTTTCCAGCGCCATTCTTTCTTTGAAAAATATTCAGCTCCATGTGCCTGGCAAGCGTCTTCAATAACCGTGAGGTTGAATCGCGCCGCAATTTCCAGGATGGGGTCCATGTCAACGGGCCGACCGTAGAGATGCACGGGGATGACTGCAGTGACCGGCTTGCGGGAGACTCTGTGGACCAACCGGCCCGTCCCTGCGTCAAGCACACACTGGGTCTCCGCGTACCTTAGCAATTTCTGCGGATCCATCGTATAGCTACGTGGGTCGATATCCACGAAATCGGGGCACGCACCCGCCTGCGAAATCGCCTCGGTTGTGGCGATAAAGGTTAGGGGAACCGTGATTACAATGTCTCCGGGCTGGATGCCGGAAGCGATCAGGGCAAACCGAAGGGCGTCTGTTCCGCTGCCTACTCCGATGCAAAACTTTGAATCACAAAAGCGACCGAAATCACGCTCGAATTCTTCAACCATCGAACCACCAACAAACCCGGCCGAGCGCAGCGCGGAACGAAAAACAGCGACAAGTTCCTCTTCCAGCTCCTGGTGAGGCGTTACCAGGTCTAAGAAGGGAATGTGCCCGTTGCGATTCGAACCGTTATCTGGGCGAGGGACCGCGCGCAACACCTTCGCCGGGTTTCCGGCAACAATCACATTTGGGGGCACATCCCGAGTTACAACGCTTCCTGCACCGACGATCGCATTCTCGCCAATAACAACCTTGGACAGAATTGTGGCGCCAGAACCAATCGAAGCACCTCGCTTCACCAAGGTCGTCTCCACTCTCCAGTCCTTCTCGGTTTGCAGACCGCCTTCTGGCGTTGTCGAGCGAGGATACGAATCGTTGATGAATGTAACTCCATGACCGACAAACACGTTGTCTTCAATCGTTACACCTTCGCAGATAAAGCTATGGCTCGAGATCTTGCAGCGGCGTCCAATCCGGGCATTCTTCTGGACCTCAACGAATGCGCCAATCTTGGTTTCGTCTCCGATTTCGCAGCCATATAAGTTCGTAAACTCAGAAAGTCTTACATTTTTTCCGAATAGCACATCAACAGCGACGGACTGGTAGTGATTCATAGCCGGACGATTTTCCCTCTCTCCTTTAATGATTGGTCAGCTGCTTCGAGAAGCTTAACCACACGCAATCCTGCAGGACCGTCATTGAAGGGCGTTCGATCGTTCCTGATGCAGTCCATGAAATACTCGAGCTCGAGCTTCAAAGCCTCCGTTTGTTCCACTCGAGGCGCCCACACATCCCCGGAACGGTAGCTCACAAGCAATTCATAGACGCCCTGGCCATTCGTGATCTGCACGCCTTTGTCATAGACCTTGATTTTCTCGTCGGCTTCCAGGTCATTCCATACCAGCATCTTCTTCTCACCGCCGATCAAGGTGGTCCGGACTTTTACAGGTGAAAGCCAGTTGACGTTGATGTGCGCCACTACTTTATTCGGAAAGTAGACGGTGATGAAAGCCAGGTCCGCCAGGCAATTCAAGTGAGTTCCACCGGTGGCAACGACGGCCTCAGGCTTCTCCTGAATGATGTAATCCATGATGGACATATCGTGGGGAGCGAGGTCCCAGATTACGTTGACGTCGTGTTGGAAGAGGCCAAGGTTTACGCGCGTGGAGTCGAAATAATAAAGATTCCCTAGGGTCCCGCTGTCAACGAGCTCGCGGATTTTCCGCACCGCGCCGCTGAAAAGAAAAGTGTGATCCACCATGATCTTGAGCCGCTTCCGCTCCGCCAACTCGATGAGTTCCTCTGCTTGTTGCGGGGTGGAAGTAAAGGGTTTTTCCACAAAAACGTGTTTGCCATTCAGCAAGGCAGTTTTCGCCAGTTCGAAATGCGTCCAGACCGGAGTGACGACTGCCACGGTGTCAATCTGTGGGGATGTCACAATCTCGGAAAAGTCCGTGGTCAGGCTGACACCAGGATAAACCCTGCCTGCACGCTTGAGTGCCGCTGGATTCTTGTCGCAGATGGTCACGACCTGGCAGTTTTCCAGAGCATGGAGGTTCCTGACGACATTCGGACCCCAATAGCCGTAACCAAATACACCGACGCGCACGAGGTCAGAGCGGGATCGGTGCGGCTGATACTTGAGACTTTCCGAGATAGGCATGGAAATTCCTGAAGTGTAGGTATCGGATCCAGAATTAGCTTGAGTTGTCATAAACATCCTCGAGAAGAATCAGTCACCGTGCTCCTACTTGTACGTGTCAGTAAGCACCTTCGCCGAAGAAGGCAGCCCGTGGAGTTTGCAGCAGGATTTTGATGTCCAGCCAGGGCGACCACGTGCCGGCGTATCGAAGATCCAGCCGCACCATGTCGTCGAACGAAGTCCTGCTCCGACCTTTGACTTGCCACAATCCGGTGATTCCCGGTTTTACGTCCAACACGCGACGCCGGTGCCAGGGCTTATACGATTCCAGCTCATAAGGGATCGGGGGCCGTGGACCGACCAGGGACATCTCCCCTTTGAGGACGTTGATGAATTGCGGGAGTTCGTCCAGGCTCGTCTTGCGTAGAAACTTTCCCACACGCGTGACCCGCGGATCGGCTGTAATTTTAAAAACTAGATTCTTGTCGGGGCCGGCTGCATCCGAACCAATCTCCCCGGCGATGAATCGCCTCACATAATCCCGATGGATGCTCGGGTCATTCGTGCACGTCATGGACCGGAATTTCAAAAACGTAAATCGTTTGCCATATTGGCCCACTCTTTCCTGGCGGTAGAAGATTGGTCCTTTCGAGGTCAGTTTGATGATGGCGGCAATAATGGCAAACACAGGAGAGAAAAGTAGGAGAGCCAAAATGCTCCCTGTAATATCCATCGCTCTCTTCAGAATTCGAGGTAATTTCCTGGCCTCATCCTGATTGAGCAAGTCTGGATACAGCGTAGCGTCCACACCATGGTCGCGATTCGGCTCGTTCCAGCCCTCTGGAAAGAAATGGAACGAAATGCGAATCCAGTCGGCCAGCTCGACACCCAGCTTTGCCCGTAGCGATTCGATAATGCCGGCACGCAGCAGATTCTCAAGTGAACGCCGCTCCGCTTCGCAGATTTCCGTGAAAAGTACGCCTAGAACAGTTCCCTCGTGATACCAGCCGACCATGTCTGTTTCTCTTGTGGAGCGTGATAGTGCCCCCAGTATTGCAGGCAGCGTCTTTTCGCCTTTATCCGTCAGGAGAGGTTGCGATGCATCCAAGAGCATTAGCAGGAAGGACTTTTGATAGCGTTCTGCCCGTTTGCGCTCCCACCGGAGAACCTTTCGAAACATTCCTTCCGAAAGGATTTCACGAGTCTGCAAGTCTGACGAACGGCTGTGCCGCGGAGTAGCCTTAGGTTCTTCCCGGGAGTCAGCCGTGTCTTTCAAGAAACTGGAGCTGAGTGCAAGTGTTGTGTTGCTTCGAGTATGTGCAGTTGGCTTCATGATGAGGCGGAACCTCCCGGACTGTTTCGTTATGAATTTTGATTTTAAGAAAACCGGCGAGAAATCAAAGCCGAAGATCTGCGGAAAAAACCCAAGTCTGGGTAGGCTACCGCCCTAAGAGTCCCAAATCCCTTAACCTGGGATTGGGACACCCGCTCCAAGAACAGACCGACCGGTTTCTCTCAGAGACGAAACCGGCGAAACAACACTTAGCCCCTTACGTGTTCGCTTCCTCCGTAGTACGCGTAAGGGCTGGACAGGGCGTCATCTTCAACGCCATTCAGCACCACACCCAGTAATCTGCTCTCCCGAAGCTCCTGACAGGCCGTCCGAGCCAGATCAGAGGAAGTCCTGCCCGCGCCAACGACGACGATCACTCCATCACACATTGGCGCCAACACCGCGGCGTCCGACACCGGCAATACCGGCGACGTGTCCACGATGACCCAATCGAACAGAGTGTTCAGCCGCCCGAACAAGCTCTTCGCCCTCGTGCTGCCAAGCAATTCCGTTGGATTGGAGACTGGTCCCCCAGCAGGAATGAAGAAGAGATTCTCGCCATTGCCCGACTGAATTATGGAAAATTCATCAGTGTCACCACGAAGGTAGTCGCTGAGCCCCGGAGAAGAGGGCGCCCCCAAACTCACATGCAGTTTGGGAGCCCGAAGGTCAGCGTCAATCAGCAACGCATGCCGTTCGTGCTGATGCACGATCGCGCGCGCAAGATTCAGGCTTACGAACGACTTTCCTTCACCAGCCTGGGCGCTTGTGACCAGCAGAGTGCGAAAGGGCTTCTTTTCACGCAGGCGGTACAGACGCGCGCGCAGAATGCGAAATTGTTCGGCGCATCGATCGAAAGACTGTTCATTGAACAAGACGAGAGAATCCTTGTGGAGCTTCCAGGCAGGCTTTGCGCAGCGTTGTCGCAACGCATTTAGCCCGGGAGCGAACGAGGTCAACGATGGGCGAGGGGTAGGTCCGGAAGGTGCGAAACTTGAGGTCGGGCGCGCCTGCTCTTCGCGCTGCTCAGTCCAAAAAGCCACAGGTTCGGGCGCTATCGTCTCTGCACCCGATGCTACTGGCGTTTGCTGCGCCTGGATCTTTTGGAGAGCCTCAAAGATGCGACTCATAGAATTCGTTCCTTTGTTTGGACAAACACGGAGGGACGCTCACGAATGCGATCCTGCCGCTTGGCGAATTCCTGGCGTAGCGAGCCACTCTCTCGCGAGTCATCTTGAGACATCAAATTGGCGGCCTGATCATCGGGCGCACCGGCCAAGAGCTCGAATTCACGTGCTGCATCATCTACCATTTGGGGGGTAGCAAATTTCCGATCATCCACGAAGGCATTGATCAAAGCATGGTCGGAGAGAACGTTAATCACGCGCGGAATCCCACAGGCGTATTTGTGAAGCCGTTCGATGGCTTCCGGGGTAAAGATCGCTCTACCGTTCGCTCCGGCGATATGAAGCCGTTGCGCGATGTAGCCGCGCGTTTCTTCGAGCGAAAGCCGGCTGGTCCTACAGCACAGCGTAATCCTTTGCCGAAGCTGCCGCAGTTGAGGATGTCTGAGTTTCGTCTCCAGCTCTGGCTGCCCCGACAATACAATTTGGAGCAACTTCTCTGTCGAGGTTTCTAAATTGGTGAGGAGGCGGATTTCTTCGAGGAGTTGCGGTGTGAGGTTCTGGGCCTCATCCACGACTAGAACTGCCGGCTCCCCCGCGTGCTGACGATCCAGCAGCCAGCGATTCAGCTTCATAAGCATCTCAGCCTTGGAGCGCGATTCAGAGTAGATCCCGAAATCCGCCATCAAATACTCGAACAAGTCATTTACGTTTAGCTGAGTGTTGAACACAAACGCCGTTGCAGCTCGCTGATGATGGAGCCATTTCATCAGCATGTTAAGCAGCGTCGTCTTTCCCGTTCCTGCTTCGCCTGTAAGCAGAATGATGCCTTTCCGAGTCTGAATCCCGTACGTCATGCCAGCCAACGCTTCTCGCGCGCTTAAGGTCAAAAATGCATAGCGCGGGTCGGGATTGATCCGGAACGGGCTTTCGCTCAAACCGAAAAACTTTTCGTACATGCTCTCCACTCTCAACCTTTAAGCGCGCAAACCAAGCTCACTTCGCTTCGCGGGAATGTGACTGCTCCTGCCGTTCTTGCTGACGGACGTCCGATTGGCCCAAGGAATCAGCGCCAAAGTGGGTACCCCGAGATGCATCTCAATATCCTGTTTAGTCCTCATCGATTTATCCCGCCACTCGGCCACTTGAACCAAGCCCAAACCCAGGACCAGCCCTGCCCCTAGTCCCCCTAAGCCAAACAGGGGCCTGTTAGGAAACGAGGGGCGCTCCGGCAAACTGGGTGGATCCAGGACCCGGAACTGTTCACCCTGCTGCCGGTGCTCCAGCTCTGTGGCCATCTGCGATTCGTTTCGTTTCTTCAACAGATCGTTGTAGAAGTCCTGCGCGGTTTGATGGTCCCGCGTTAGGGCTTTGAACTCCTGCTGAATCGTGGGGCTCAACTGAATCCGGGCCTGCAATACCCTAATTTGCTTTTGAAGGCCTTCCTGCTCCGCTGTCTTCAGGCGGATGGCTACCTCATTTTGGTGCAACTGCGCCCTCAGCTGTTGGATTTCCGGTGACTCAATCACCGTTGCTCTTGCCTTCTGGTCGATGGGTTGACCCGGTCGCGCCGCAGGAGCTTCCTGAATCTTCCTCTGCAGATCTGCGATCTCGTTCTTGAGTTTCACCACATCCGGATGCTCTTCCGTGTAGTGCCCTTGCAGCGAAAGCAGCTGATCCTGCAGTTTGCCGAGCTGTTGTTCTAGAGTCTGCGGATTTTGGCCTTCCGCCGAGGATTTCCTGGCTGCTACTTGTTGGTTTAACATAGACTCCGTAAATGCCTTGTCTTGCAGGGCCTGGTTGAGGGACTGTGTAACGGCCTCGAGTTGCTGCGTCGTTCCCGTGAGCAGCGTAAGAGTGGTCTTCTCGTCGTCGGGAAGCGCTCCTACATAGTGAGTCTGGAACGCGGCCAGCTTGGCGTCCTGGTCGTCGAGCTTGGCCTTGGCATCCTCCAATTGTTTGGCCATGAATTGCGTCGTGTCTTCGGCCTGTCGTTCGTGGAGGTGCAAATTCTGCTTGATGAACATCGACGTGATTTCAGAACAAATCTGTTGGGCGACCCGCGCTTCACCGAATGTGACGTCCACATTGAAGCCGGGCAACCCCGCAGACTGTGTGCCCTGCATGGGGTTCAGTGGTGTGACGGCGATAGAGTTCTGTAGCCGTTCGACCAATGCTTCCATGGGCACCCGATTGGCGTCTTTCTTGTACAGGCCGAATTGTTCTACGAGGTGCTGTAACTGCGTACGGCTCAGGATCTGTTCCTTCATGCTTGCCAGGCGCTGGTTCAGATCCTCGGTCATGACCGGCTTGACGTACGTATCTCCCACCACCGGGCGTTCAACTAGGACAATTGTGTGCGACGTATACTTTTCAGGCAGAACCAGGCCTAACAAAACCCCGCCCATCACTCCCAAGGACGCCGGGATGATCAGTAACCACCGCCGTCGGCGAAGAATTGCCCAGTAGTCTTCGAAAGTGAACTCTCGATTCGTGGCCATCGCTATTCGTTTTCCTCGAACTGGTCGATCTGCAGGTCACTCATTCGATTGGAATCGGCCGCGAACGCCAATTGAAGCCAATCGAACCGGTTTGCCGCACCAAATTCCTGCCGCAGGTTGCCCCTATGCAGAAATTCGTATTTGCATCCTGGACTTGCACTCGATAGTTCAGGTCCAGGCTTGTCCAGCGGCCCCAAGAATGACTAAGGTTCACGCCGCCAAACCAATAGTTGTAGAGCTGCGCCGGGGCCGGTGTTAGAGGAGAATTCAATCCCTGGTTCCGTGCGTAGCCCGCAATCATTCCACCAGCGAATGCTTTGGAGAATTGATTGTTAAGGGAGCCGGATAGCTGGTCGGTCATTGCGCCTGGCAGGACACCCGCCCCGCCCGATAGCGAGCGATCGTATGCAAGTCCGAACGTCGAGCGCCCCCTTTGGTAAGTCATCGAAGTATCAAGCGTCCAGTAGACTCGTCTTGACGAACTGGTCGCCGGCGTCGAGCCCGCCGGAGACACTGTTCGAAGGAAGCTGACCCCTGGGCCCCCGGCCACCCTGAACGCAAACCGCCTGTCCCTTCGTCCAAAGGAAAGCTGCGCGGTGTGCGCGTCAATCGGCTGAACGGTGCCGCTGAACCGCAGCTCGGAGAAACGATAGAGCAGCGCCATTGAGTTGTGGCGAGTCACCTGACGGTCGTAGCCGCCCTGGGCGGTCACCTCGCTGTAGTCGAGGAAGCCGGGGTTGTCAGGAAAACGCAGCAGTGAATACCCTCCAACAAACGTCAATGACGATTTTGGCGTCATCGCTGTGTCAAGCTCCACCACAGATGCGTTGCCGACTCGTTGTCCTCGGGTCGTGAGAATGGATTGATTTGGAGTAAAGATCGGCTCCAGCGACACCACCTGGCCTGCCGGCAGCCGCACGGATGAACCGGGCAGGCTAAAACCAAACGACGTCTCCGGCAGCTGGTTTACAAGGTCAAACAACGAAAAGGTGGAACGGCCCCAGGCTAACTTCTCGGCGAATCCCAACTGCTGGATTACCGAGTTCTTCGCCGTTCCATCGTTGGAAATCAAGCCGCCTCCGAGATAACTCAAGGTCAGGTCAGACCGGCGTGAAACCCTGTTTACATCGATCCCCGCATACGCAGAACTCCACGTTGTCACGTTAGTCGTTTGGGTAGCCGCGGACGCCAGTGGATTCGTATCGACGGTGGAAGTCACGCCGATGAGCGGCTGCCAAAAACTGCGTCGCTGGGTCACAGGGCCCAGCGAAAATTCCTCTGCCCCAGCCAGGCTGCGCGTGTCTTGAGAAGGCCCCTGAATGTCGGCGTCCGCATCCTGAGACTTGTTTTTACTCTGAGCCGGAGCTATCCGCGTGTCGACGGGCCGATCCGCGGAACTGGCCTGGGTGCCGGATTGTTCTTGCGCAAGAGTCGCCGGCGACACGAGTGGAATCGCCAGCATCACTATCCACAGATTTGAACGTAGGGCGTTCATGGCTCCCTTATGGCACGACAATCGTATCTCCCGCCTTCAATACGGTGTTTTGAGCGGTGTTCTTTCCATTGACCACATCTTTGTAGTTAAACGGGTGTTTCACTTGCTTTCCGTTTTCCACGCGCAAGAGATATATATTTTTTGTGTTGGCGAATTGCGTAAATCCACCCGAGCTGGAGAGCGCCTGTAACAACGTCATCCCTGGAATCAGAGGATACGCGCCGGCCCGCGTCACTTCTCCAAGGACGTAGATGCGCTGGCTGGCGATCGTCGTAACGGTCACAGTGACTCGCGGATCCGTAAAGTATTTTTTTAACCGCTGCGTGAGTTCCGCTTTGAGTTGGGCCGGGGTTAGGCCCCCGGCTTGGACGTCATCCAACAGCGGGAGAGAAATCTTTCCGTCAGGCCGCACAGGAACGGTCCGCGTGAGGTCTGGCTCCTTCCATACGCTGATATCCAGTGTGTCCTGCGGACCGATCACGTAGTTAGGATCGATCGGGCTCGCACTGTCCGGCTCCGTGCTGCCATTTCCGTTCCCAACCAAGGAGGCCTTATCGCTCGATGGCGTTTGGGCGGAAGTTTGTTGCGCAAATGCCATGGAGGGCGACAAGAAGGACACCAAGGCCGACGAAAAAAGAATCAACTTTCGTATTCCGGTTTGGCGACTGGCAAAGGCCACTCCTTTGGCGGCAGACTCTAAGACATTGGCTTTGTGGGACATAGGCTACACCCCGTCAGAAGTTCGTCGGGCACGCCCACAGGAACCGTCCACGGTTTCAGACACTGGGTCTGTCACCCTTTACGCCTAGACGTTGGACATTCCTGTTTCCGCGGCAATTGCCCCGGGGAACTCCCTCGCATTGCAATCTAGTGAAAGAGACCAGCGTCTACAATCCGGTCCTTCCCACAATCGACTGGAAGGTGAATACAGGAGGGGGTGATAGGGGAATCTATGTAGGCTGGTTCAGGATGGAGCGCCGGGTTCTCAGGAGGTCATAGTGCGGCTTGTTCACTGCGAGTAGCTACCCGCCCAGGTAGACAAGTCACGCGACCCCACGCCGAACTCCAACTCTTGGCACTGTAGCTAAAGTCGATTTGCCAACAATTTGTGCGAGCGCGCTATTTGCGGGGTACAGTAACTACTGTGCGGTTTTTTGCATCTCATGTTTAGTTCTGCTGGAGAAGAGTTCCAGCTTTCTCGAAGCGGTAGGCGGAGACATGAAACGCGTAACTGCTGACGAAGCGAAACGCTTCGTGGTTGCCCAGCTTGTTCATCCCATAGCCGCCAAAGGGCTGATTGCAGAGAACCTTCCAGATAACTTCGATCTCCTGACCGAGGGGATTATTGACTCCCTCGGGTTCGTCGATTTGGTGGTGGCTCTGGAACGGTATTTTGATATCAAAGTAGATTTTAGCGGATTGGATCCCGAAAACCTGACTGTTCTCGGCCCAATTTCTCAGTATATTGCGGAAAAAAGCGGGGTCGCCAGTTCGCAGTCTACTTGAAGGCAGCGCTTCCTGGTACCGAGCTCTACCGCTCTTGGAACCGTCCGCACAGGCCCAGTTCTCATACTTCGGGGAATTTCATGGTAGAAGATCTCTACAGGTTCTAAATTCGGAAGCCATCGACTTCCCATCACTTCTCGGTTCGAGGGAATGTGACACAGAGCGCCGGAGAAAATCAGGCTATACCAAGTGTCAGAGAACTTCCGCCTGATCCTTTATTTCGCGGTTTACTGAACCGGGTATTTCACCTGGGTGCGCGCTTCGGTCCAGGCTCAGGCGCCATGCGAGTGAAGCTTCATCGGTGGCGCGGCGTGAAGATCGGCCAGGGAGTGCATATTGGAACGGACGTTTTGCTTGAAACCGCGTATCCACAGTGGGTCTCCATCGGCAACCGCGTCCAGATCGGGTTGCGATCCACGATCATCGCCCATCTCCATGGACTGGCCCCCAGGAAAACGGAGCATGATGGGTATGTGTCCGTCCGGATTGAGGATGATGCAAATATAGGCGCTGGAGTGATTATTCTTCCCAACGTGACGATTGGCCACGGAGCGGTAGTCACGGCAGGAAGTGTCGTATCACGGTCGGTTGCTCCACTTTACATGGTGCAGGGAAATCCCGCTCGGCCGATCGCCAAGTGTGGCATCCCCCTGACATGGGATACGACACTGAAGGAGTTCTTTAGTAAGCTTGAGCCGATCGAGAGATAAGGATTTTCCTGCCGTTTCATGCTCCGCAAAAGACTTGGCGCTGCCGACTTGACGATTCCGGAAATCGGACTCGGAACCTGGCAATATCTAGGCGGCGTGCAAGCCCTGAGAAAGGGAATCGATCTCGGCGCTAATTTCATTGATACAGCCGAGGCTTATAGAACCGAGAATCTCGTTGGCGAAGTGATTCGGGATATTCGGAATCAACTCTTCCTCGCAACCAAAGTTTCTCCTTGGCATTTTCGTCATAAGGATCTCTTCCAGGCCGTTGATCGCAGTCTTCAGGCACTCAAGACGGACTACATCGATCTTTATCAGCTTCACTGGCCGAACTCGACGATTCCCATCGAGGAAACCATGGGTGCCATGGAAGAGTTGGTGAACCAGGGTAAAATCCGCTTCATTGGCGTCAGCAATTTCTCCGTCGCGGAACTTCAAAGAGCCCAAGCCGCACTACATCGGTCCCGAATCATCTCCAATCAGGTTCGTTACAATCTCGTGGATCGAAGTGCGGAAGTCGGCCTCCTAGGATACTGCCATGAAAACAAGATAACTCTAATCGCCTATAGTCCACTTGCCCGAGGGATGCATGCAATCAGAGAGAATGATCCGCTCGGTATCCTGAGAAAAGTAGCCTCGGAGACAGGCAAGACTGAGGCTCAAGTGGCGCTCAATTGGTACATCGCAAGAGACTCTGTCGTTGCCATTCCAAAGGCAGACTCTCCTGAGCATGTCGAGGAGAATTGTGGGGCGTCAGATTGGCGGCTGACGCCCGACCAGTTTGCGCTCTTGGACAAGGAAATCCGGTACCGCCAGCGTGGTCGCGTTGAGACCGTCTTAAGGCGTCTCGCCCGTAACACTCTGCAGAGACTCGGCCGCATCTAACGAAGTTCAGGCTTCCTCCCTGTCTGCCGTCCAGTAGATCGGATTCCTCATCGTTTCGCCCGCTCGCATCCCTGCAGGACAGCTGTTTCTAGCATTTGCCCTTCCACCGCATCGAGCTGCCTTATCAAAGCCGGGCGGTCGACCTTTCCGTTCGCATTCAGCGGGAACTCACCCTGCAGATAAATCCGGCGGGGAATCATATAGTCCGGAAGCAGCAGCCGGCACTCGGCTAGCACGACATTTTCGTCCACGGCCTCGTTCTCCGAGACGAAGGCGACAATTCCCTCCGCCAGTCCGTTCCTGACGGGCCACCCAACTGCCACTACCTGCTCTGTTCCGCAAACGCGCCGCAGCACGGCTTCGATCTCCTGCAGTTCAATGCGGTACCCGCGCACTTTGACCTGGTGGTCGATTCTGCCCAAATAGTGGATGCAGCCTTCAGCGTCTTGCTTCACTAAGTCTCCCGTCCTGTACCAGACCGTCCCATCGGAACCAGGCAATTGAACAAACCGCTGCCTCGTTTTCTCGGGATCGTTCCAATACCCATTTGTCACTTGAGAACCGGCCAGGCACAGCTCCCCGCTTTCTCCCCTAGCGACTGCCCTTTTTTCCTCATCAACGATCCGGCACATTTGTCCTGCGAAGGGCCAGCCTATCGGGACGACGCCGTTCAAATATTCTTTTTCGTGTCTGGCGGGATCCCACGGCAGGTGAGTGATGGCGATCGTTGCTTCTGTCGGGCCGTACAGATTTTCCACCCTCGAGTTAACGGCCGCCCTTTGCCAGAGCGACGCGTACTTGGCGGGCAAAGATTCACCGCAGAACAGGCTGTGCCGTAGGCTCGGGAAACTTCCGGGAGTCAGCAATCGCATCTTTTCGAGAACTCCCACCACGGAAGGCACTGAAAACCACATGGTGAGCTGGTGATCGCGGATAAACTTGGCCGGCATCATCACGGACTTTTCAGGGACAGAAAAAAGACAAGCCCCGCGTTCCCAGCAGACAAACATGTCGTGGACGCTCAGGTCGAATGTAAGATCAAATTCTTGCGAGAATCGATCTTCCTCAGTGACCGAGTAACGGTCGCATGTGTAGTTGATGTACGGCCGGACATTCGAATGATGAATCGCGACTCCTTTGGGCTGGCCAGTGCTCCCGGACGTAAAAAGCAGATAGGCCATCTCCCGGCCATCAAGTTCTGACCTGAACGAAAGGTTCTCCCCGTTCCTCATTTGCCCGGAGGGCAGAAATCGATGCTTAGGAAACTCTTCTGACCAGGTCGGCGCAACCTCGCAATCCGGCAGAATTACAACTAGAGGACCGCTTACCTTGGACAAGAGATTCGGTAACTCGGCGAGACTCTCCACTCCAGCGACCAAAATTGAGCAGCCGGAAAGTGTAAGCATTCTCAGTGTCCGGTCGAGTGGAAACTTTGGGTTCAGAGGTGCGTAGCACTTTTCGGCGCCTAAAGTACCAAGGATACCCGCGTACGCGGTCTTGCTGCGGTGGGCTAACACAGCGACGACTTCAGAGCGATTGTCTTCCACCGACTGGATTGTTGCGCCAATGCGCGCTGCCTGCTGGCGCAGGGACTGGTACGAAATGTGCTCTCCGTTGACAAACAGCGCCGGGCGATCAGGGAATCGCTCTGCCGATTCGAAAAACCCTGATGCGAGGTTTCGGACCATGGTGCTTATCTGCAAGATCGATCCCAGCTGTTTTCGGACCAGAGAGTGGCTTCCTGTCTAAGTGATACGCGGCCTGGCTACTGCCTGAACGGGTCTCCACACAGCATCGCTTTTCACAGCGACCGACGATGTCTGAGCCGCCGTCTCAAACGCGATTTGCGTATGATGCAACTCCTCTTTGGTGGGCGGTATATCCAGAATGAACGTCGAGTACCCGGCGCTGATGTATCGTGACAATTCTTCTGCTACGCCCTCGTAACTGCCCACTAGATAGGGACAAAACGTCTTGTATGTTTCAAACGGCCGAAGCCAATACGGACTTCTGCCGTTCTTTGACTCTTCTGCGAGCGCGGACAATTGTTTGTGCCACAGCGAATCGGAAATTTTCATTGCCACCTGATGGGTCAGCTCACCCTTCCTGTCCTCCGGGAAACGCTCCTCGGCGAGTTCCCACGCTTCCGACTCCGTGCTCCGCGCAATTATCCCCACACGCACGCCACAATCGAGTTCGTTCTCCGGGTCCTGTCCCTGGTAATCCCTTGCTGGTTTCGGATACTTCACAGCCGTTGCGCCAATGGCCTTGGCGGCCTCCAGTCCTGCCTCAGAAGATCCGGAAATGAAGATTCCTGGAAAAAGCTCAGGCGCGAGGGGAGGTGTCATTCTCAACTTGTCGACCTTATAGAATTCCCCTTCCATCGTGACCGCTTCGCGTCCGGCGAGAAGCTGCTTGATAATGTTTGCGTACTCGATGATCCGCTCATAACGCTTGTCATGCGCCGTCGTGTCGTTCAGCGCGGCCAGATCGTTCTTGAACCCCCCGGCGACCAAATTGAGGTAGACACGCCGTCCGTAAAGAAATCCGAATGACGCCACCATCTTCGCTACGGAATAGGGGTGCATATAGACTGGCTGGATGGCCACGAGGGGACAAAGGTCCTTGGTGTTCTCGATGATGATCTGGGATACGAGCCAGGGATCGACGATGCTGTTGTCCGTATAGACCAAAATCCCCCTGCAACCGCACTGTTCACTCCAGCGCGCCACATCCGCCACGCTCCTCGCGTAAGAATCGCTGGAGATATCTCTTGATTGGGGGCACGTGGCGAAGAGTTCAACAGAGATTTTGCTATCAGGGCGAGCCATTTGAGTTACCTTTTGCGCAGAACTCAGATGCCGTGGCCGGGGGACGACCGGCTCCTAAATCTAAGTGGCCCAACGGAAGATTTCGCGGAAATCCTATATGGACTTCCAGAAGTCGAGCTATTAGGTGAAGACCGGAAACCAAGCTAAGTAAAGTACTCGACGCATCACGAAGGGGAACACCGTATTGTTCCTTTGTCTCTCCGAAAGCAGAGTGTGGGAGCTGTTGCCGCTTTGAGAAGGTTCTTCCGTTCCGGTATTGGCGCTGTTGAATCACAAGTTTCTGCCCGTCAGGTGACAAGGAGATGCATTCTTCCCTGAATAGTTCGCTGCGGCTTGCCTATGCATAAAGGACCGTCATTGTGAAAATACTGGGCATCAGCGGGTTTGAAAATGCAGTGCCTTTCAAGAAAAAGCACTGGCCGAATCTTGAGGAACGCGAATACCGTATTTCTCAGGGGCACGACTCGGCGGCCGTCCTCTTAATTGATGGCGAATTGATCGCCGCTGCGGCGGAAGAACGGTTCAGCAGGAAGAAACACACCGGCAGTTTTCCCTCTTGTGCGATCGCGTACTGTCTCTCTGAAGCAGGCCTGTCGCTCGGAGACATCGATGAGATCGCTCACAGCTTTGACTATGCGCCCATCCGCACTGCTTATTCCCTCGATCCCATTTCCGAACGGCTTTACCGCGAGGTCTTCTCGCGCGAAGCAGTTCTGGCACAAGTGCATCGCCATCTCAATGCGTTCCCCGATGACCGCGTTAAGCACGTCAATCATCACCTGGCGCATGCCGCGACTGCTTACTTTTGTTCCGGATGGGAAGAATGCCTGGTCCTGGTCGTGGATGGCATGGGAGAGGCGCAAAGCGCTTCGGTTTACCACGCCCGCCACGGCAAGCTTGAGAATCTTTGCGAGATTTCCGCAAAGGATTCCATTGGCATTCTTTATTCGGTCGTGACCCTCCATCTCGGTTTCGATTTCAATGCTGACGAATACAAGATCATGGGCCTCGCTCCTTACGGCGACGCCGAACGCTTCCGTCCATTCTTCGAAGAGGCCGTTGAGTTGCTTCCCGGCGGGTCGATTCGCATCCCGCTTCTTCGCATGAACAAGTCACGGGATGAGCGCGAGAATTACCTGGCCACTCGCAAGTACCTTGCTGAACATTTGATCACGCCGCGCGCCCCCGACGCCGAAATCACCGGCGATCACCGCGATGTGGCCGCCGCCCTTCAGGAATGTCTCGATCGCGTCATGCTTCATCTCTGCGGAGAATTCGGAAAGCGCACGGGTTTGCGGCGGCTGGCACTGGCCGGTGGAGTTGCTCTCAACTGTACCGCCAACGGCAAGCTTCTAGAGTCCGCCATGTTTGATCATGTTTTTGTTCAACCCGCGGCTGCCGATGATGGTTCGGCGCTTGGCGCAGCCATTTTCCGGTCGGCTCAGCGCGGTGCCATTTGCAATGTACGCATGCCGGTCCCTTTCCATGGTCCGTCGTACTCTTCCGGAAGGATTGAAGAGGCGTTACGTGAGTTTTCTGATCGAATCGAGGCTGTGCGTTACAGCAGTCTTGCTTGCGCGAGCGCCGAAGCTGCGCGCTTGATCGCCGATGGCCGCGTCCTCGCATGGTACCGAGGGCGAATGGAATTCGGTCCCCGCGCTCTCGGGCACCGCAGCATTCTTGCCGATCCTGGGCATCATGAAATGCGTGACCGCATCAATTCGATGGTGAAAATGCGTGAGGCCTTCCGCCCTTTCGCGCCCGCGGTCACACTGCGTCAGGCGCATCAATGGTTTGACGTCGCTCCGGGCGCGGAATTTCCCTATATGATTACTACCGTGAACGTCCGCGAAGCGCATCGCCCCAAGTTGCCCGCGGTAACACATGTCAATGGTTCAGCCAGACTCCAGACTGTTGCCCCGGCTGATAACGGAGACTTTCATACGTTGCTTGAAGCTGTTGGCAAAACCACCGGCCGCGAGATGGTCCTGAATACCAGTTTTAATGTGAAAGGGCAGCCGATCGTCAACACTCCTCAGGAGGCGATTGCCACGTTTCTCAACACTGGAATCGAATTCTTGTTTTTGGAAAATACTCTGGTGCGCCGCCGAGGCGAATCTACGCGCCGGCTTCAAACTTCTCGATAACAAGAGTTCGCACTCTATGGAGACAAATCCATTCGGCAGTTCTCGGTCAGAATCTCTGGCTAAATCAGCGTCAGCTGTAGTTCATTCGTGCAAAGGCGTCACTTTTCCTGACCACTCCGCGGCGCGGGCCCGGTGCTCCCTCGCACTACGAAGTCCGGTTCGACGATGATTTCTTTGGGATAGGGTTGTCTCACCGGCGCGTTGATGCGCTCCAAAACAGTCTCCGCAGCCAGGACCCCCATCTCGCGGAGCGGCTGTTTGACCGTCGTCAGGCCGGGGTTCTGAAACGCAGCGCTTTGAATATCGTCGAAGCCGACGACGGAAACATCTCCAGGTATGCCTCGCCCTGCTTCACGCAAGGCCTGAATGGCTCCGATCGCCGAGATGTCATTGAACGCAAAAAGAGCTGTGAACGGCTCGCCCGAGGCAAGGAGTTTGCGCGCAACCTGGTATCCCAATTCTGGCGAAGACGATTCGCCTTCAAGTTGCCCAACCAAGCGGTCTTTGATCTCGATACTAAGTTCTGCGGCAGCTCCGCGCACGGAATCCCAGCGCACAGCAGTATCGGAGCTGAATTCCTGCCCCTTGATGAAGGCCATTTGCCGGTGTCCACGTTTCGCAAGATGCTGCAGCGCAAGCATCGCACCTCGTGCGTGATTGAGAACGATATTCGTCACGCCTGGTAATTCCCGGTGGCCAGAAACGGCCACGAGCGGGACCTGCACTCCCTCGGAAAGAGCAGTGTCCACTGCTATCAGACCTTCCACCGCCCGTTGCTGTAATAAGAGGGGATATTCTTCAATGAGCTCATTGCGATGGCGGTGGCTCACTACAAAATAGAAATAGCCTTCTTGGAGCAAATGGTCCTCAATCCCGGACATGACCAGCGCCGCGTACCCCTCGCTGATCTCCGGAACAAGCACGCCGATCGTATAGCTCCGTTGTTGCCTCAGGGACCTGGCAAGGTGATTCGGTCTGTAATTCAGCTCGCGAGCCGCCGCGCGAATCAATTCCTGGGTTCGGTGGGGAATCGATTTAGCAGCTGGAACTCGGTTGATCACCAGAGAGACGGCCGTCTTCGAGAGTCCCAAATGTTCCGCGAGAGTCTTCAGACTGATACTTTCTCTGGCGTTGTTGTGCGCCTTAGAAGCCAAGGTGGGTTTTGAACGCGCCATAGGGGTGAATTGCAAGATAGTCTCGCATAAGGACAGTACCGCGACAAGCCCCATGATGGCTCCTGACCGGGACACCCTGGCGCGTGTTCACACCCTTGATATGCGGGCTAAATCGGTTTAGCATGCTATCGCCGAAGTCGAGGTCGGACATCTCAAGACTTGAGTTCATGACCTTAAGGGCGCTTTGTTTTGAGTCTTCGCCAGACACATGGGAGCGTCTAAATCGTGATTACCTTGGTGCTTCGTTCCGCGTTTGTAGCCTGTATTTTGATCAGCTGTCAGTCCCTCGTGGCGCAAACCAAATCTCCCACCGTATTGCCTAAAAACGCCGCTGTTCGTTCGAGTTGGAGCGATCCGGGCTCCGAAAAAAAACTTGAAGCGCTCCTGCAAAAAATGACCCTTGAGGAGAAGGTCGGCCAGCTTGTCCAGTATTCGGCCGGACAGCCGACGGGCCCGGGAACTGGCCGCACGGATTATGACGACATGATCCGCAAAGGCGAAGTGGGGGCGCTTTTTAACATCACCACGGCCCGCCAGGTCAATGCCTATCAGCGCATCGCTGTCGAACAGTCCCGGCTGCACATACCTCTTCTCTTTGGCTTGGACGTCATTCACGGGTTCCGAACAGAATTTCCTGTTCCACTGGGGCTGGCCTCCAGTTGGGATCCAGATCTGATCGAACAGACGGCCCGCGTTGCCGCTCGTGAAACTTCCGCCAGCGGTATCCGCTGGGCTTTCTCTCCCATGGTGGATATTGCCAGAGATGCGCGATGGGGACGTATGACCGAAGGTTCCGGCGAAGATCCCTTTCTCGGCGCGGCGATCGCTCGCGCGTATGTCCAAGGCTACCAGGGCGCGCGCCTGGATGCTCCCGACAGCATCGCAGCCTGCCCAAAGCACTTTGTCGGCTATGGCGCCGCGGAAGGCGGCCGCGACTACAATTCCGTGGAAATTTCCGAACATACTCTGCGGCAGTTTTACTTGCCGCCTTTTCACGCCGCGATCGATGCCGGCGCTGCCACGCTGATGAGTTCGTTCAATTCCCTGAATGGGGTACCGGCAACCGCAAACCCATTCACCCTGAAACAGATTCTCAAGGCGGAGTGGGGATTCCAGGGAATTGTGGACAGCGACTATACCTCGGTCGGAGAACTCATCGCGCACGGCATCGCCAACGATGGTGCGACTGCCGCCCGCAAAGCGTTTCTCGCCGGTGTGGACATGGACATGGTGAGCAGCCTCTATCACGAGAACTTGGTGAAATTGGTGCGCTCCGGCCAGGTTCCCGAGGCAGCTGTGGACGAATCCGTCCGCCGCGTATTGCGTGTGAAATTTGCCCTGGGTTTGTTCGAACGCCCCTATGCCGACGAAGCGAAGGAAGCCGGCGCCATGCTTCGCCCGGACAGCGTCGCGCTGGCGCGCAATGCTGCGGAACGGTCTTTCGTTTTACTCAAGAATGCGAGTTTCTCGGGCGCCGCACCAGTCTTGCCATTATCGGCACAAACAAAAAGCGTCGCGCTGATTGGACCGCTCGCTGATGACCGGCAAAATATGCTGGGTTCCTGGGGTGGCCTGGGCCGGCCCGAAGACGTCATCACGCTTCGGACCGCTCTCACGCAGCGCCTTGGTGCGGATCGAGTTTATTTTGCAAAGGGAACCGAGATCGTCGGCGGATCTGACGGGCAGTTATCCGAAGCCGTGAAGACAGCGGAAGAATCCGACGTCGTGATCCTCGCCTTAGGAGAAAATGCTCCGGAGATGACCGGCGAAGCCGCGTCGCTCGCGCATCTTGGACTCCCAGGACGCCAACAGCAACTGCTTGAAAAAATCGTGGCAACAGGGAAGCCCGTCGTTTTGCTGCTTTTCAGTGGGCGTCCGCTAACGCTTCCTTGGGCGTTCGAACACGTACCAGCGGTTGTGGCCGCTTGGTTTCCTGGGATTCAGGCCGGGCCTGCGCTGGTTCGAACGTTGCTCGGCGAAGTGAATCCGAGTGGAAAACTGCCGGTGAGCTGGCCACGCAGCGTCGGCCAGGAACCGTTGTACTACAACGCGCTGAATACAGGCCGCCCGGCCGGTAACATCGATCTGACCCGTCCACCAAAGAACAGTGATGAGAAATATGTCTCACGTTATATCGACGAGCAAAACACCCCGCAATTTCCGTTCGGGTACGGATTGTCGTATATGCAGTTTCATTATGGATCAACCCGGACGAGCAGCACGTTCGCCACAGTCGCGCCGGAATTGAGGGCCAAGGCTCTGAATGTCCAGCTTCGCGCGAGCGATCCGCAGACGAACCGGGTGCTGAGCGTGAGCGCCGAGATTACCAACACCGGAACCCGCGCGGGCGAGGAAACCGTGCAGTGCTACGTGAGCTTGCAGGGAACCAGTGTGGCGTTGCCGGTTCGCGCGCTGAGTGGTTTTCAGCGGATTTCTCTTGCGCCTGGCGAGAAGAAGGAAGTGACGTTCGAATTGGGCCCCGGAGCGTTCGCGTTTTGGAATGACCAGAACAAATTTGTGGTTGAGCCCGCGCGCCTCACTGTGTGGATAAGCCCGGATTCCACGCACGGTGAGGGAAAAACACTCGAAATTACGCCATAAAATCGGACGATCATGACGAACAAAAACCTCCTAAGCCGAAGAGAAGTGATGAAAATATGCGGGATGAGTCTCCTTGCTTCGCCGCTGGTGACATTGTCTGCTTGTGGACAGCGGGCTGCGAATTCTTTCGTTGAACCAGCAGGCGCGCCCTATGAGGGAACCGACGAACAGCTTCTCGATGAGATTCAGCGCGCCGTGTTCTATTTCTTCTGGAGCGAAGCAAGCGAAAAGACGGGCCAGGCAAAAGACCGCGCTTTCGCTAATGGTGACGATTCGAGAAAGATGTCCAGCATCGCCGCCACGGGATTTGGCCTAACCAGCCTGTGCATCGGCGATCAACGTGAATACGGGAAACATCCCGAGATACTCGAGAGAGTACGCAAGACGCTGAAGTTTCTCGCTAACGATTTGCCCAACGAGCATGGTTTTTTCTATCACTTCATCCACATGGATAGCGGGCAACGATGGGAAAAGTGCGAGCTCTCCTCCATTGACTCATCTATTTTGTACTGCGGTGTCCTGACAGCGCGGCAATATTTTGTCGACCAGGAAATCAAGGACTTCGCCACGAAAATTTACGAACGCGTGGACTGGCCGTGGATGTTGAATGGTGGAAAAACCTTCTCGATGGGGTGGCATCCGGAATCTGGTTTTCTTGACGCTCGCTGGGAACACTACTGCGAGCTGATGATGATCTATCTCTTAGCGATAGGTTCGCCGACGCATCCAGTGCCCGCGAGCTCTTGGAATGCTTGGACGCGCCCGAGAATTAAATATCAGGGGATTGAATACATTTCCGGCAACGATCCGATTTTTACGCATCAGTATTCGCATGCCTGGTTTGATTTTCGGAACAAACGCGACGCCTACGCGGATTATTTTGAGAATTCCGTAAGAGCGACCAGGGCCCACAAACTCTTTTGCCTCTCGCTGCGCGACCGCTTTCCCGACTACAGCGAGAACCTTTGGGGAATCAGCGCTTCTGATTACGTGAAGGGCTACACGGCGTGGGGCGGTCCACCGCCGCAGGGACCGATCGATGGGAGCATCGTGCCTTGCGCGACAGGTGGCTCCCTTCCGTTTCTCTTCGACGATTGCGCGCGAGTTTTGCGAAATCTCCGCGGGCCGTACAGGGATAAGGTGTGGAAGAAATACAGCTTCGTCGACGCCTTCAATCCCTTGACGGCCTGGTATGACGCGGACGTGCTGGGCATCGACCTCGGCGTCACCATGCTGATGGCCGAAAATCACCGCAGCGGCTTCGTTTGGACTACCTTCATGAAGAATCCCGAAGCACAATCCGCGATGCAGAAAGTCGGATTTCACGCCTGATGAGAAGAGGAGAGGGCGCGAGAAATTGCTCCAAGACAATTTCCAGAATGGGAAGAGTCCCCCACCCCCGACAGTTTGTGTAAGAGTGGCAACCAAAGGACTTAGAGCATACGGAACTTGGAAGAGTATACGGAACTTTGTAGGAGCAAGCGAGACTAGGCAAGCAGTGGCGGGGAATCTCGGAAGGAGCCTGCGGGGACGCATGAGGTGCGCAATACGATGAGGATTACGTCCTAAGAACAAACTATCATAGCATATTAACGTTACTTGTCAATAGATAACTGTAAGTACTTTATTTGCTTTGGATTCCGGAGCCTTCGACAATTGTGATGTAACTGTCGAGGGGAAGATCGGTGAAGGTTTCCAATTTACCGCTTGGCTGCGGCCAATGGATTTCGAGTTTGTCAAATTTTGTTCGCGGGCCGATTCCTAGGACCTCGCGCGGATCGTGCGACGAAAGGTAGCTGCCGCCGCCCACTTTCAAGCGCGTTCGCTTGAGATCGCCAGCCTGCCAACTGATCTTTGCGCCGATGGCATCAGGATTTGCTTTCTTGCCGATCAATCGCACGCCTAACCAGTGGTTTCCCCCGGCGGCGATATTCTTTAGCAGCAAGGGTGCACCACCATTGACAGTGACGAGCGCGTCCACGGCGCCGTCGTTATCAAAATCACCGATCGCCAAACCGCGCCCCGCCAGGTTTCGAGCAAACGCCGGGCCAGCGGAAGAGCTGGCATTCTCGAACAGGCGTCCGGTGTTGCGAAACAGGAGCAATGGCTCTTTGTACAAAACGTGGCTCGAGTGCTGCTCGATTTTGTCGTCCGGATGACCGTTTACGACGAACAGGTCGATGTTGCCGTCATTGTCGTAGTCGAAGAATTTCACGCCCCACCCACTCATAAGGCGGGTAACCCGGCCGATGCCCATCGGTCCGGTCATGTCGTCAAACGTTTGGTCATGGTTATTCTTATAAATGGAGTACATCTCCTGGTCCACGTTGGTGACGAAGAGATCCTGCCAGCCATCTTGATCGAAATCGGCCGAGTCCACGCCCATGCCGGAGCGCGGCCGCCCTTCCTGGCTGAATGCGACGCCGGATTCCAAACCGATATCCGCAAATTTTCCGTTCTTCTTATTCAGAAACAGAAAATTCTCCACCGTGTCATTAGCGACGAATAGATCCATCCAGCGGTCGTTGTTGACGTCCGTAGCCACCACTCCCCAGGCCTTTCCCAAAGACTTGGCGATTCCGGATTCCTCGGAAACGTCCTTGAAAGTTCCGTCACCGTTGTTGTGAAAAAGCCAGCTGCGCACGCGCGGGTATACGCTCGGTATACAGTAGAATCGCTCCCCGGTTTTCTCGTTCTCGCAGTACTTGTTATTCGATCTGCCCGAGTTGCCAAAGCGGCAGACAAAGAGGTCCAGCCGGCCGTCATTATCGTAATCGAACCACACCGCACTGGAAGCCCAGCCAGGTGCTACCACACCGGCCTTTTCTGTAACATCCGAAAACGTGCCGTCGCCGTTGTTCCGGTACAAAATGCAACGCTCGTATTGGGTTACGTACAAATCGGGATATCCATCATTGTTGTAGTCACCAACGGCAGCGCCCATGCCGTAGCCACCGCCGGCGACTTCCGCTTGTTCTGTTACATCCGTGAACGTGCCGTCGCGGTTGTTCTTGTACAAGGCGTTTCGCAGTGGTGGTTTTGGATCATAAAAATCGCAGCGACCGCTGTTCACTAGGTAGATGTCCATCCAGCCGTCGTTGTCGTAGTCGATAAAGGCGCAGCCCGCGCCAGTGGTCTCTGGCAGGTAATATTCTGACGAGCGGCCATTCTCATGATGCCAGGTGATTCCACTCTTCGTGGCCGGAACTTCCTCGAATAACGCCTGTTTTGCCTCCTCGGGAATGGCAATCTTTGTGGCTGACTTACGCACAAAAGGTAAACCATTTAGTAGCGGCCAGCCGGCCGACATGCAGAGGTTAGCGCTCAAGGCTCGCAAGAAGTCACGCCGCGTGAAGCCATACTTGGCTTCCGCTTCAGCACCAGAAAAGAAGGTGGGGGGCAATTTCACGGGTGCGGGTTCTCTTTATCAAGGGTTTGCAATTGCCCGACTGAAGGGCCGGGCGGACGCTCGCTATACAGGCTTGGACGCTTCTGTTTTGCTTCCTGCGCGTGCAACCGTGAAAATTCCGCGCGAACCTTTGCAGCTTCCGCTTTACGGCCGACCCGCGCATAGGCGTTCCCCAGCGAGAAATATATTCGTGACTCCTTTGGGAAGGCCTTCTGGGCGATTTCCAGTTCGGGAACGGCACCCGCGGAATTTCCCGTGTCCAAGCGCAGCACTCCAAGCAGGTAGTGGGCAAACGGTATTCTGGGGGCGAGCTTTACAGCTTCCTCGGCATACTTTGAGCCATCCTGCGAATCCACTTGGTAGCGAACCGAGGCGATTTCCAGCATAGAGTTCACATTTTGGGGATCCCGCTTCAACTCCCGCTGAAATTCTTCAACGGCTTGGTCAGTCTCATTTGTTTCCAACAACAATCTTCCAAAGGCGAAATGTAAATTTGGGTAGTCCGGAAATTCGCTCGTCAACTCCGCATACCCTTTTTTTGCCTGCTCGAAATCCTTCGTCTGTAAGAGCGCCTCGGCTTCTCCCGCGCGCTGAATGACAGTAGCGCCGGGAGTACCTTCCGGGGGGGCATCCTGAGGCTTCACGAGGAGTACCGCGAGGCCGAGTGCGGTGATCAATTCCTTGGTCCTGACCCGGTCTTTCGCCAATTGATCCAGCGTTTCTTTGGCATCGCCGAACTTTCGCGCCCTCAACTGCAGAACCCCCAAGTGATACAGCGCCACATGACGCAATTGCTCGTCCTTGATAACGCCCAGTTGTTCTGCGGCCAGCAAGTTCTTCAGTGCCAGCTCGTCCTTTCTCAACTCAAATTGGCACAAACCCAGCATCGCGTGAGCCGTGCCGTTCGCGGGATCCAAGGCGATCAGTTTTTCGAAATCCTGCGCGGCCCTGGCGTAATGATCCTGGTCATACTCGATCGTTCCAAGGGACCACCATCCGTCGTTCCATCTTGGCCGGAGGGCCAGGGCTCTTTTGTAGAGGGCAACGGCTTCCTCAAGGCGATCGGCATCGCGCGCCTCGGCAGCTCCCTTGGAGAGCGCGGCAAAGCTGGGAGAGGCAGGCTTGGTTTGGGGGAGAGCGCTGTCAGGAAAAAGACACAGAAAGGCTGCGAGCGACATGCTTAGCAGCTTATCTATGGCACTGGCACAACGAGAGATTTTGAGCAGCCGTGTGGCCTGGAAGGAGAACATGCGCACCCGAATAGTGTAAATGCAAAGCTGCCAACGAGTCAGCTTCCCGGGGTGCGGGAGAAACTCGCTGGCAGCTTTCCGATTCTGGCGAAGAGGGGGTGCAAGCAAGTGCATCCCCTGAACGAGCTAGAAGCTAAACCGGGCTTGCATCTCGATCACCCGGGCGCCCAGCGCGTTTTGCGCCTCGCCTAAGTGCGAGTTCAGGATGTCAGTTTGAAGGTTAGTCAAGTTGAGCTTGTTGAACAGGTTGTAGAAATTGGCACGGAACTCAAACTTGGCGTTCTCACCCAGCACCGGCAGCTTCGGTATGCCGAACGACTTGCTAAGAGTTGCGTCGACGCCGAAGTAACCCGGCCCGGTGAACGAGTTGCGGGCAATTCCCGGAACGGACGGCAGGCCGCCAAAGCTGACCTGACCGGTCGGACATGTGGAAGCCGGCGGATTGGGAAAGAGACACGGAAACAGCGCGCTGGGGGAAGCGACGGGAGGTTTGAAGAATGCTGAACCGCCGCCGGTGACGGCCGCGTTACTTCGGAAATTCGGGGTGAACCCGCCAAGATACGCAGCCGGGAGGATACTGCCGGATCCGGCGTCGCTGGATGAGCCGCCCGAGAACTTTCCGAAGTTGAAGACGGGATCAAACCCGTTTGTAATTTCGTTGTTGTTGTACACGGGGGTCCAGGGGAAGCCCGTGTGTGCGTTCAGAATCCCGGAAATCGTCCAACCGCCTGCAATTTTCTCTATCCAACTCTGCCCGCCACGGAAGATCGTCGGAGACCAGACGCCGTACAACTTGAAGGCGTGGCGGGTGTCGTAGTCGGACGTAGCAAAGCCGGTAGAGATGTTCCACTGGTAGAAGCCGCCCTGGTAGGCGTTCGAACCGGAGTCAAAGCTGTGGCTCAGGCGGTATTGCGTATCCAGCGAGAAGGACTGGCTGAAGGTGTGCTTCAGTTCTAAGAGGAGAGCATTGAAGCGCGCCGAACCGTCATCAGCATAGAAGACGACGCCGGAGACAACCGGGTTGAGAGCTAAGTTTTGTGCGGCGGCCACGTTATAGAGGTTGTAGTGCTGTGTCAGGTGGCGCGTCGTGTTGCCCTGGTACCCAATCGATGCCACCCATCTGTGACCCAAATCGTACTCGCCCCCAAGCGTGTAGTGATACGTGTAGGTTGTTGGCCAGTCCGCCGGAAGAGCGGTCAGGTCCAGACAGCCGTTGGTCTGGCCGGGCTTCAGACAGCTCGCAATCGGAAGGTTGTTGCTACCGAACGTCACGATAGCGTTCGGATTTGACGCATACCCAGTGGGCGAATGCACGTTTGAGGGAAAGCTGTTGATGTAGACAATCTGATTTCCAGAAAAAGTCGGGTTGTTGTCTACAAACGGCGGGTTGAAACGGGTGTCCAGAGTATTGGACTGGACAACACCGTTGAAAGCCACTCCGAAGCCACCACGGAACACGAGTCGGCTGCCGAATTCATGCCCAGCAATCTCCCGCGGACTCCACGCAAAACCGAGTTGCGGGCCGAAGTTTGTTTTCTGCGGCGTGAACTGGCTACCGCCGGTGCGAACGCTCATGTTGGTGAAACGAGCGGCCCCGGTGCCAAAAACCACAGTGGCAAGCTTGCCGTTCTTCTCCGAAATTGCGCCAAAGTATTCCCATCGGAGACCGGCGGTCAAAGTCAGGTTGGACTTCACCTTGTAGTTGTCCTGGAAGAAGAGACCTACGAGGTTATCTCGCAGGTCCTTGCGAAGGGCGGAGGGCACACCGGTCTTGGGATCGGACTGCGCGCTCTCTTGTATCGGCGCGTCGTTGAGAAAGTCCCAAATCTCGTTGAACTGGTAGCTGGGACGATCAGCCCAGAAAGGGGCGTCCACGGAAAGCAGCCGCGTAAACTCTCCGCCCATCTTCATGGTGTGCGCCCCATGAACCTTGGTGAGAACATCCTTGGCGGCATAGGTCCACTGGTCGAAGCCGTTGAAAGCGCCGATTCCGTACCCGCTCGGCGTAATGCTGCCGGTGCCGTTGAAGCTGAGTTGCGGCAGTCCCCAAGGGGCGTTGGGATTGCTGGCGAGATCCTTGTTAAGCCAGCCCGCGGCGTTGATGCGCGCCTCGTTGACCATGGTCGAGCCAAAGGTGTGGTCCCAGAGCACGGTTGCCGCGCGGTTGATCGAAGTCGAGTTGAAGCTATTCATGAGGCGTGTGCCATTCCCATTGATGGACGTGCTCGAGTTCGGCACGTAGTAGATGGTGAAGGCAATTAAGTCTCGACTCGTGGCATTAAAGTCCAGGCGGCCGTTGTACTGCACATGGTTGCTGTTGCTGGGGTTCAGAATGCCCGTATAAAACGCAATGTCGGGGGTGGTCGTCAGGTTGTTGGCACCGCCTAACCCGTCCCCACCGGTGCCAGGGGTGGTGTTGTTCTTGTAAGCGGGATCGTTTTTGCCAAGCCCAATGGTTAATGGAGAGCCGAGATTCAGTCCCTGGCCAGCGATAGAGTGGCAGTTGGTTCCTTCCGTCAGACCGATGCTGGCGCAGGTCTGATCCGCCTGCGTCCCACCATTGGGCCCAGCGCCCGGAAAGGCAAAGAATTTCGCAGCGTTTGTTGCCGTAGCTGCCAGAGCACGGAATTGTGACGTCTCATACCAGCCGCTGGAGGTCGCGCCAGCCGCGTTGTTGTCCAGCTTTTCGTAAGAAAAGAAGGCAAAGAGCTTATTCTTGAGGATGGGGCCTCCGGCCGTGCCGCCATAGTCGTTGAAGCGGTTGGCATCGCGCACGTTGCCGTTGTTGTACCCGTTGTATTTTGTGCGAGCGTCAAGGCCCGGCCGGTGCGCTTTAAAGAAGAGGCTGCCATGATATTGGTTCGTCCCGTTCTGAGAAATGATCTGGACTTGCGCTCCGCGATACCGGCCATTTTCCGCGTCGTAGTTATCCGTGAGTATCTTGACTTCCTTTACGGAGTCCTCGTTCGGTGTAATGACGGACGTGCCGCCCCAGGTAACACTGGTAGTTCCAACGCCGTCGATCTGGTAATTGTTTTCGCCGGTCCGAGCACCCCCTGCGGTGATCTGGCCGCCATTTTCAATCTTGAAGACGCCGTCCGTTCCGCCTGTTCCCCCCACCGTGGTGGCAGGCAAGTTTTGCGTGCCTCCACCGGCGCCATGTGAGCCATCCCCGAAGGCTCCAGGAGCAAGCTGGAGTAGCTGAAAGGGGTCGCGGCCAAAGGACGGCAGCTTTTGAATCTCGTCAGCCTTCACCGTTCCACTGAGATTCGATGTCTCAGTATCTATTAGCGGGGTGGAGTCGCCACTCACCGTGACACTTTCGGTCACTTCCCCAATCTCAAGCTGGATGTTCACGGCGTTCGCCTGTTCCGCGATGACCCCAACATCGACGAGAACTTTTTTCTTGAAACCCGTCTTCTCCATGGTGAGGGAATACTTGCTGGGAGGGAGCGCGCTGAAGTTGTATATCCCGTTTTCGTCGGTAGTGACTGTCTGTTTCTGGCTGGTCTCCAAATTCGTGAGTGTGACGGTCACTCCAGAGACGACAGCTCCGTCCGGATCCGTGACGACTCCCTGAATCGAAGCGCGGTATTGCGCGTGAACTGTCGCTGCGAAGAACACCACGCAAGCGAGCAACAACGTGAGCCGGATAAAGAGTTTGGATAGGATCATGACTCGCTCCTTCACCCCAAAACTTGCGAAATGGCCTAGCACCCTCAGCTAAATCGGTTCACTGCTGTTGGCGCGGAGTCTAAACATCGTATTTTCAAATGTCAAGCAATATTGATTTTGATTCTGTCGGCGTCCGGTCTTCGCAAAGGATTGACTAAGACTCGATGCTTAGCGGCGCACCACAGGCTCCGGCAAGGGCGGACGACCTGCTCAAAGTGGATTCCATCGAGCACATGATTTCCCAGCCGGAGTTTGGCGCGATGCAGGTTTTCACCGGAGCGCAAGATAAAGGGTTCACTCACTTGTGAGTAAACTGGGGTGCTCCTATGATGCGCTTACCACAAGTTATCTTGTGGACGGTTTTGGGTGCCGAACCTATTGAAAAGGGGTTATTTAGACGAAGCCAGACCAAAGGGATGGCTTCTCGAAAGGCAAGGAAAGAGTGTCCATGGAAGACCCAGTCCCGGGGCGGTCCGAAAAAACAAGATTGGATGGGAGCAAAGCTCAACTGACCCACGAGCTTGTGTCCGGGCAGGCATCGTGCAACCCCCAAGCCTTGGCAATAACAGCGGGTTGCAAATCACTTACATACTTGGAGCTTGAGGCGCGCGCCAACCGCCTGGCGCAGCATCTGCGATCTTTGGGAGTTGGCTCGGATGTTGTCGTTGGCCTTTGCGTTGAGCGTTCCATATCCCAAATCGTGTGCGCTCTGGCGATCCTGAAAGCAGGGGGAGCCTATCTTCCCCTGGATCCCTCTTATCCCACGGAACGCTTGGAATTCATGCTAGAGGATTCCCAAGCAGCGCTTTTGGTCACCGAAGACCATCTCGCTGAGAGATTCTCCGGAAGTAAGCGCCGAATGGTTTCTGTTGACGGTGCTGATCGAGTACAAATTGAGTGTCAACGCTCGGAAAGACCTGCCAACGTGACATGTCTGGAGGGTCTGGCATACGTCATATACACGTCGGGATCGACGGGTGTTCCTAAGGGCGTTGCGATCAGTCACCAAAACTTGCTGAATCTGATCCAATGGCATCAACACACCTTCCAAGTCACTTCGAAGGACCGAGCAACATATCTAGCAGGCCTGGGCTTTGATGCCTCGGTTTGGGAGCTATGGCCGTATACCACGGCCGGCGCCAGCCTTCATCTGCCAGAGGATTCGGTTCGCACGGATCCGGAGTCTCTCCAACGCTGGTTGCTGCGGCAAGAAATTACGATCAGTTTTGCTCCTACGCCGCTCGCGGAGCGCTTGATCACGCTATCGTGGCCCGCCAGGACATTCCTTCGGATTCTGCTAACCGGGGGGGACGTGCTTCATAGATTCCCTTCACGCGCACTGCCCTTCACGCTCGTGAACAATTACGGCCCGACAGAGTGCACCGTGGTAGCGACCTCCGGGCCAGTTGGAGCCAGAACGGAATCTTCTAGCCGGCCCACGATCGGCTCCCCCATTGCCAATACTCAGACATATATTCTGGATGAGAATTTAGAGCGTGTCGCAGATGGTGTTTCGGGTGAACTATTCATTGGTGGCCAGGGGGTTGGGCGGGGCTATCTGAATCATCCCGAGCTCACCGCCCAGAAATTCCTTCCAAATCCGTTCGATTCCAGGCCCGACGCGCGCCTGTATCGGACCGGAGATCTTGTCCGCTTCCTGCCGGACGGCCAGATCGAGTTTCTGGGCAGAGTCGACGATCAAATCAAAATCCGTGGTCATCGGATCGAAGCAAACGAAATTACCTCTGTCTTGGCTGAACACCCGGCTATACAACAGAGTGTTGTCGTGGCGCGGGAGCACCAAGACGGAGAGAAGAGCCTAGTCGGTTACTTTGTGCCAACACCTGGAGTGCGAGTACGGGCATCTGATCTTAAATTTGCGCTGCGAAAGCGTTTGCCCGACTACATGGTGCCAGCCGCTTTTGTGCAACTGGATTCCTTACCCCTTACACCGAGTGGAAAGGTGGATCGGACCGCTCTACCACCGGTGACATCAACGAACTTCTTAGCCGACAACACAGACGTTGCGCCGCGCACACCTGTAGAGGAAAGAGTCGCGGGAATCCTTGCGCACCTGCTGGGACTCGAAAATGTCGGGGCTGAGGACAATTTCTTCATGCTCGGAGGCCATTCCCTTTTGGGAACTCAAGTGATTATTCGTCTCAGGGACACCTTCGGGATCGAACTGAGCCTGCGGACTATTTTTGAGGCCCCCACGGTCGCTGAACTCGCCGCTCGTGTCGAGACTTCTCTGATTGCGAGACTAGAAGCGATGAGTGAAGAGGAAGCCCAACGAATTCTGGAACCTCCGGGGAGTGGATTGCTTCAGGCAATTTAGACTTACAGGCGCGCAGCGAATGGCATGGGGACCAAAAATGGTGGACTCAGCTCCGAGCCTAGTGCGCTTGCTCGAACCAGAAGTCCTTGCCAATCCATATCCACTCTTCGAGGAGCTGCGGACGAAAGCTCCCGTTTACTGGGATCCTTTTCTTCATGCCTGGGTGGTAACGCGTTACCAAGATGTCGTCACAGTCTTGCATGACTTTTCTGCGGATCGAACGCCGACTCCGGAATATCTCGCGAAACTTGGCCTAGGCGATCTTGCTCCGATCGCACAGGTGATGGTAAAGCAGATGTTGTTTTTGGATCCTCCCACGCACACACGGATCCGAAGTTTGGCTTCTTACGCATTTACCCCCCAGCGCGTGGAAATCCTGCGGGGCCACATCCGCGATGTAGTGAAGAGACTCATCGATGAAGTCGCGCCCCGAGGGAGAATGGATGTAATCGCCCATCTCGCTGAGCCGCTCCCTTATGTGATCACAGCGGAAATGCTGGGAGTCCCGGTTGATGATGCGCCTCAATTGAAGATATGGTCGCAGGATTTCGCCGAAATGCTCGGGAACTTTCAACACAATCCCGATCACTTTCCACGGGCTCGTCGTTCTGTTGAGGAAATGACGAAGTATTTCGAATCGGCGATCCGAGAAATCAAGAAGCATCCGCGAGAAGGGCTCATTCAGTCTTTTCTAACTGCGGAAATCGATGGAGATCGTTTTACCGAAGAAGAGATCATCGCAAACACCATCGTCACAATGGTTGGTGGCCAAGAAACAACCACAAACCTGATCGGAAATGGCGTGCTCACGCTGCTGCGAAACCCACAAGAACTCGAGCGACTGAAGGCCGATCTCACATTGATACCTTCCGCGGTAGAGGAAATGCTCCGCTATGAGCCGCCCAGCCAGCACACCGCGCGTCTCGCCCCGTACGACTTGGAGCTTGGAGGTCAGAAGATTCGCAAGCGGCAAGCTACGATCGCCGTGATGGCCGCCGGAAACCGAGACCCACAACGTTTCCCGGAGCCCGATCGCTTCGACATCACACGCAAGGACAACCGACATCTCTCTTTCGGATGGGCAGCACACTTCTGCTTCGGTGCAGCGCTTGCGCGCATCGAAGGACAGGTCTGTTTTGAAGAAATGGTACGCAGACTCCCTGACTGGTCGCTCGACGAAGGTCCTCTCGTTTGGCGGACAAACCTCGGGCTTCGCGGTTTGCGGTCTTTGCACATTCAGTTCGGCACGACTGAGCGGTACAAGAGTTACATTTCAGGTTTGAAGAGCGCATAGACGAAACACTCAAGGGGTACCGAGCCGTGGAACCAATTGCGTCGATAGGGCACCTTTCTGAGACAAAGCGGCGCCTTCTTGATGCTCTTCTGAGTCACGAGAAACCTGTTAGACGAGGAAGTTCACGAGCGATAACTCGTCGCAATACTTCCGTGCCTGTCCCCCTCTCGCTGATGCAGGAGCAGCTCTGGCTTCTGGAAACCAGCACCCTTGATATCCCGCCCCTCTATAACGAATCCATTACGCTCAAGATGAAGGGTGCTCTCAGTGTTTCCGCGCTCGAACGTAGCCTCGCAGAAATTATCCGGCGTCATGAAATCTGGCGCACCACGTACCACACGTTCGACGGCCGCGCGGTCCAGCGCGTTCGTCCGGCCTCAGATCGATTCCCTTTGACCTTCGTGGATTTGCGCGGCCTTCCCGCGCGTGAATGCGAGACTCGTGTCCTTGAACTGGGGAAGGAGCAAGCCGGTCGACGCTTTGATCTTGAAGGCGGTCCCCTTCTCCGCGCAACCCTGGCTGGCGTTGGAGACGCGGAGAACTGGCTGGTCATGACGGCGCATCAGAGCATTGTTGACGGTGTTTCAGTCTATCAAGTTTTCCCTTCCGAACTTTGGGCGATCTACAGCGCATCCTTAGCGGGTCGGCCCTCCCCCCTGCCGGAATTACCCATACAGTTCTCCGATTTCGCTTACTGGCAGTGCGAGATGTTGACGCCGGAGAATCGCGACAGTCAGTTAGCTTATTGGAAAAAGAAACTTTCCGGCGATATGCCGGCGCTTTGTTGGCCTGACACCAGGCCCCGGCCGCCGAAGCAAACCTTTCGCGGACACATCCGATCTTTCTCCTTTCCGCCGGAAGTGGCTGCGAGCGTCCGTGGGTTGGCTCGGCGCGTCGGCGGTACAGAATTTTCAGTGCTTCTTGCCGCGCTGTACGGATTACTCCATCATTACACAGGGCAAAGCAACCTCACGGTGGGGACATTTTCTCCGGCAGGACGCAAGAGGTCCGAGGCGCAGAATCTTCTCGGGTATTTTCTAAACCCGGTTCCGCTGCGGATAGATATAGGCGACGATCCATCATTCTCCGAAATCATCCGACGCGCGCAAGAGACCGTTTCCGAAGCAATATCCCATGACGATGTGCCCTTCGAACACGTGGTCGAAGCGCTCAAGCCCACCGTCGACCCAAGCCGCAACCCGTATTTCAGTGTCGCAACCTCGCTTCAACCCCAGATGCCGGACTTGCAGGGGGACTGGAGCATCACTTCTATGGACGCGGAAAGTGGTGGATCAAGATGGGACTTGTACGTGGCGTTTATCGATCTCCCGGAAGGGCTAAACGCACGCGTGCAATACAATCCGGACATTTTTGAGTTCGATGAGATGTGTCAAATGGCCGACGATTTCCGTGTGCTGCTGGAAACAGTCGCCTTGCATCCGGGGAGGCGTGTCTCTGAGCTGGGGGGCCGGAAGCTATGAAGGCAAACTTGGCCACAGAGCAGCTTTCTGACGCCAAGCAGAGGTTGCTGGCAAAGTATATCCGGGGGGTAGCAAGACAGGAGCGGAATGGGCGGCCGACAATTCCGGCTCGACCGTCCGGTGAACCTATTCCACTGTCTTTTGCCCAACAGCAGGTGTGGTTGCACTCACAGATGGCAGGCGACACTCCCATTTACAATGAGGCGATCACCATCTACAGGCGAGGCTCACTTGATATCAAGGTGTTTGAGCGTTGCATGGTTGAGATCCTTCGGCGACACGAAATCTGGAGAACCACTTTCGACACGATCGACGGGGATCCCATTCAGGTTGTTCAATCTGTTCCCGACGGATTCCCGCTGGAGATGACCAACGTTCGGGACCTGGAGGAATCCGAAAGAGACAGGGAAGCAAGGCGACTGGCGACGGGGAATGCGCAAAAGCCCTTTGACCTGAAGAAGGGGCCACTTCTGCGTGCCATCGTTGTTCGGCTGGGTGAGGAAGAGTATCGCGTCTACATGACGTTTCACCAGTTGGTGTTTGACGCGGTCAGCGCGTACCGCGTTTTTCTGCCGGAATTATCGGCGTTGTACGAGTCTTTCTCCGCCGGCAAACCGTCCCCCCTCCTGGAGCCGACCCTGCAATACGGAGACTTCGCGTATTGGGAGCAGAAAACATTCGCAGACGAAAGTCTGTCAAGTCAGCTTTTGTTCTGGCGCGATAAGCTATCCGGCGAGCTGCCCGTTCTCTCATGGCCTAACCACCGTCCAAGGCCACTCTATGAGACCCATCGTGGAAACGTTGAGCGATTTAGATTCGATCCAGCAGTCATCCCGGCCTTTAAAGCCTTCTGCCAGCAGGTGGGCGTGTCGTCATACATGGTCTTGCTAGCGTCTTATGTAGCGCTGCTAAACCGTTATACCGCCCAAGAGGATATCGTGATTGGCGCTGTTTCAGCGGGCAGGAGGTGGCATGAGGTTGAACGACTGGCTGGGGATTTCGTCAATCCGATGGCGCTGCGAGTGGATCTCACCGGCAATCCTACTTTTCGGGAGCTGACCAAGCGGGTTATGTGCGTTGTGCTGGATGCCCTCACAAACGAACAAGTTCCCTTCGAAAGCATAGTTAAAAGCCTACAACTACGGCCCGATCCAAGCCGTAGTTCGATTTTCCAGATTATCCTGTCTAAACAACCACAATTAGTGCCTGTCTGCCCGGGATGGAATCTCGCGACAGAGGAAGTCTCTAACGGTGCTTCGAAGCTGGATCTGATGATCGTTATCGATGAGCGTCCCGATGCGATATCGGGGCCTATTACCTACAACACGGACTTGTTCGACTCTTCAACGATAACCAGGATGGTGGAGCACTGGCAGAAACTTCTCGAGGGAGGACTAGCGAATCCCGATTCCAGCATTTCAGAACTTCCGCTCCTTACAGACACCGAGCGCAAACAACTTCTATTGGATTGGAACCATACGCTTGTCGATCGTCCGAAGGATAAATGTCTGCATGATTTGGTGGAGGCCCAAACCGAAAGAACTCCAGACGCTGTGGCGGCAGAGTTCGAGGAGCTGAGGCTTTCGTATCGAGAACTCAACGCGCGCGCCAATCAGCTCGCCCATCACCTACAGAAAATGGGCGTCGGGCCAGATGTTCTGGTCGGCGTCTGCATGGAGCGCTCGCTGGAAATGTTGGTAGCCCTCCTTGGGATCATGAAGGCCGGAGGAGCTTATGTACCTTTGGATCCTTCTTTCCCAGCAGACCGCCTCGGCTACATGGTGGAAGACAGTGGCATGTTCCTGCTCGTCACTCACTGCGAAGTTGACAAGAATCTATCAGTCCGTCCGGCATTAGTCGTCCGCCTGGACTCTGATTGGGCAGAGATCGCCAAGCAAAGCACTGATAGCCCGACACTGGTGAATGCGAGCCTGCAGAACCTTGCCTATGTGCTCTACACCTCTGGTTCGACGGGTAAGCCTAAGGGTGTCGAGATTCCGCACAACGCGCTCATGAATTTTGTCCTTTCCATGCAGCGCGAGCCAGGCTTCACCGCCAGGGATGTGCTGCTGGCTGTTTCCTCCGTGTCTTTCGACATTGCGGGGCTCGAGCTCTACGTGCCCCTCGCCACTGGCGGAAAAGTCGTGATCGCCAGCCGCGAAGACGCTCGCGATCCCGTCCGATTGATAACACGAATGCGCGACACCCGCTGCAACGTGATGCAGGCAACACCGGCTTCGTGGCAGGCTCTGATCGATGCCGGTTGGAGCGGTTCGCCAAACTTGAGAGTTCTCTGCGGCGGCGAATCCCTTTCGCGCCCTCTGGCACAAGAGCTTCTCGTCCGCTGCGCGGAATTATGGAATATGTATGGCCCGACGGAAACCACTATCTGGTCAGCGGTTCACCGGGTCACCTCCGCTGACAGGGCGATCCCCTGTGGCCGGCCGATTGCCAACACTCAACTCTTCGTTCTCGACCGGCATCGCAATCCGGTTCCCGCGGGTGTGGTAGGCGAGCTTTACATCGGTGGTTCAGGTTTGGCGCGCGGTTACTTGCGTCGCCCGGAACTGACGCAGGAACGCTTCATCCGTAGCCCTTTTGAGCGGAACGCGCGTCTGTATCGCACGGGAGATCTATCGCGGTGGCTCCCCGACGGAACTCTGGAATGCCTGGGCCGCAGCGATACTCAAGTGAAGATCCGCGGATTCCGCATCGAACTGGGAGAGATCGAAGCTGTGCTGGGCCGCCACGAAGCAGTGAGTCAGTGCGTCGTCGTCGCGCGCGAACAAACCCCGAATGACAAAATCTTGGTCGCCTACGTCGAGTCGAAGCCCGGAACGGCGCCCAATAGCACCGATCTGAGGTTCCACCTAAAGAGGGAACTACCCGACTACATGCTCCCGTCAGCTATCGTCTTGATGGACAAGTTGCCCCTGACGCCCAACGGTAAGATTGATCGCAGGGCGTTGCCTCCCCCGGCAGGACCGTTCAACGAAACCCAAGGAGAGTTTGTCCCGCCCCGGGATTCGCTTGAACATGCACTGGCCAAGATATGGGGAAAAATCTTAAGAGTGAAGAGGGTGGGGCTAAGCGACAATTTTTTTGAGCTGGGCGGTCATTCGTTGGCCGCAGTCCGCATGTTATCCGAGGTCCAAAGGCTGACTGGCAGGGCCCTCCCACTTGCGACCCTTTTTCAGGCTTCGACGGTCCAGGCATTTGCCGAACTGATACGCAAGGACGGCTGGACGCCATCGTGGTCATCGCTTGTGCCCATGCAACCGCTCGGATCAAGTGCTCCGTTATTCTTGGTCCACGGCGCTGAGGGAAACGTTTTGCTGTACCGGGATCTCACTCGTTATATGGGCCCTGATCAACCGGTTTATGGCTTGCAATCACAAGGTTTGAATGGTGACGGGGGTCTTAACACGACGATTCAAGAAATGGCAGCCCAGTACGTTAAGGAAATAATGATCGTGCAACCACATGGTCCGTATCTCCTGGGGGGCTATTGCCTTGGAGGAATCATCGCGCTGGAGATGGCACAGCAGCTAAGCATGCGGGGTGAGAAGGTTGGACTTGTGGTCATGCTCGATAGCTACAATCCAAGTGCGGCGGTTTCAGAGTCCATACTATCTCCGAAACTGCTCTTGCGCTTCTTGCAGAATTTGTGGTTTCACGTCGCTAACTTCGTTTCGCTTCCGTTGGAAGACCGCAAAAAGTTTCTGAGGCAAAAAGCCGATATCGAACTGACCAGGATCCGGATTAGGCTGCAAGCCGCGAGGCATGTTCTTCTGGGAGCCTGTGGCTGGAAGAAGCAGATCAGTTATCCGCATTTGGTCATAAAGAAGGTCAATGATCAAGCCGCGGATCGGTACGTGCCCCAACCTTATGCCGGCCGTGTGGCGGTCATCCGGCCAAAGGGACATTTCTTGGGCTTGAGCGACGCAAGCCTGGGGTGGGGCGAAATCGTGCGTCACGATCTAGAAGTTCATCAACTCCCCGTTTATCCCAAGGGCATGCTAGTCGAGCCATTCTGTCGTTCGCTAGCCGAGGCTTTGAAACTGTGCTTGCAGGACGCGTGAATTTCTTGGAGCCCGAAGTTGCCCCGTGCCGCATTTTGCCGATGAAAGCAGACGAGATCCACGTGTGGAATGGCCGTGTCGCTGCGGGAGAAGACTGCTTCCTCGAACTGTCTAAGTCCTTGTCGCAAGACGAAACTGAAAGAGCCAATCGATTCCGTTTTGACGAGCACAGACGGTCTTTTATCATTTGCCGTGGCCTGCTGCGCTCAATCCTGGCGAGCTATCTAGGGCTTAGACCGGCTGAGATACAGTTTCAGTATGGTGCACAAGGCAAGCCTGCGTTGCAAAATCGGGCTATGTGCTTCAGTGTTAGCCATTCGGAGAATCGGGTGCTCTATGCCTTCAGCAAGAATTTCGAACTGGGCGTTGACCTGGAATATGTGCGCGAGCTACCAGATGCTGAGATGCTCGCCCAGCGCTTTTTTGCTCCTTCCGAATACGTTGAGTTTTGCGGGACGACCCCGGCTCTTCGAACGAGAGCCTTTTTCTGCTGCTGGACGCGTAAGGAGGCCTACATTAAGGCCACGGGACAGGGCTTGTCACAACGCCTGCATTCGTTTCAGGTGCCTATAGAACCTGAACAACCCGCGAGGCTCAGAATTATGACAGGGCCAGACGCAGAGCTCTCCGATTGGAGTCTGAGACACCTGGATCCTGCGCCCGGCTATGTGGGAGCCTTGGCCGCCCCAGTGGTGTCTTTTCCCTGGGTACAGTGGACTTTCGGGACGGCCGAGGAGTGTATCGAACGTCAGATTTGAACTGGCGACCTTCGGCCCCGAGTCCCGCCGCCTTTGCGTGACTCGCCAGGGATTGACAGCCCGGCTCTTCGGGTGAACTCCTTGGAGCAGTGGCAAGTGCGCCCGATTTGACCAGTGGCTCCTGCCGCCTCAAACTTTGATTACTTCATGTCGAAACCGTGGAACGCGCCGGTCCTGTAAAGAGGGCTGTGTTGAAGTCCACGTCAAAACGAGGATCCTCGGCGCTCTTGCACGCAGAACCCGGAGATCTCGTTCTGTGTGTGTCATTTTGCCTGCCTAGTCTTCCGGTCCTATCCCTTCAACGCTCGGATCCTCTCCTTTGAGGTGGTCGTGCTGGATCTGCCCAGTCTTCCCTCCGTGCGAGGGCAGTGCTACGTGGGCCAGCACAAACTCGGCAACCTTCGCGCCGGTGGCTGATCCATGGTCTAGAGAAAACCGGAAATGGATGCCGCCATAAATGCGCGAGAGCTCGGCTTCCGCCAGGGCGGACGAGAAGCTCGTATAAGTCCGCACCGTCCCGGGAAGGCCGACCGATTCGAGGGAAAAACTGGTGCTGTCACCGAAGAAATCAGCCAGAACCCCGGCGGCCCCACCGCTGAAGATGGCATGGGCAGAAACGTATTCTGGATGCGCGGGAGTCGGCAGCAGCGGAGTCCAGGCTGGATCAGCGGCCGTGTCTGGATTGCCGTCAGCGTCGGCCAGCACCATGGCGGTAACGGGACGCCAATTGCGATCGATGAAGAACAATTTGGAGTCCCAACCCGCTATAGTGGAATCGGCCAGAGCGAGGTTCATCAGCGCGAAGAGCCGCGCGGTCACGCTAAGTGGCAACTCCCGCTCCAGGACCAGCGCGTTGCATACACGGTTCCACGATACAGAGACGTTTCCCGCCCAGTATCGGGCGATCAGTGTCTGCTCGCTGGTGCGCGATGAGCCGGTGGCGCGTCCGAGCGTCTTGACCTCGTTGAATGCGTCGGTGTAGCGCTCACTCGTCAGAGGCGGCGGCCCTTCTGGACGGAATTGCGAAGGAGTGTCCAAGACATAAGGATTCATCGTCGCAACTTGAGGGAAAACCATCGGCAGGAATTGCGGGGGCGTGGGCCGCCAGCGGCCGGGCCCCAGCCCGCCGATGACGGGCGGCAGCACGCGGCTAAAGCCATCAGTACTCCGCCAAGTCAATATGTCATTAGCAACCAGCTCTCCCCAATGCAAGCCGCGAGTTATGTTCCTCGCGTCCCCGGAACCATCATCGCCATCATCGGCCAGCGAGGCGAGGGAGGCTGCTCGTTCCGCATCAAAGGTGGATTTTTGCGATGGAAAAAGACTTACCAGCACCACATAGGCCGCCTGAATTGCTGCGGCGCGGGTGGACGCGCCCTCCGGGCCATCCAGGTCAACGTGATAGGGAGTGTAATGCGGTTTGATTCCATTGACCGCATCGAAGATCGCGGCGTGCACGAGTACGTACGCTCGTGCGGTGGCTACTGAGTTCCCCGCGAGGCTGCTGCTGAGTATGGCTTTTTCAGCATTCTTGTTCCAATCTGTTACTACGTCGGCGCAAGCCGGGCAGTGCAGGAAAAGAAGAGCAAGGGTTGCCCCCAAGATGGCGCGGCGGCAAATTAGCGCACAAAGTTCTGCAAGAACCTTCGTCATAAACCGTCTCCTTCAGCTTGGTTTGGCTGGCATCACCATCGTCAGTGCTGGCGTCTCCAAGAAACTCATCTTGTGAACGCTGCGTAACGCTCGCGAATTTGCTCCCTGAGTGCCGGGTATGTCCATAGTTGCCGGATTGAATATTTCTTACACGGCAAGTCCTTTGTCGGCCGAGGCTTGCAACCAGACATTACTTGCACTTTCCACCTCTTAAGTTGGGGTAAACTTTCCTGCACAAAGAGGAAAGGGGGTAGAAGTGCGTTCACCCGCCGCAGCCCGCGTGTTGCGTTTTGGCGTTTTCGAGGCCGACTTGCACGCTCGGGAGCTGCGCAAGCAGGGGATGCAGATCAAGCTCCAAGAGCAGCGATTTCAGATCCTCGCTTTTCTGCTCGAACATCCAGGTGAGATCGTCACCCGGGAACATCTCCGGCAAAAACTTTGGCCGGCGGACACCTTCGTAGATGTCGATAACAGCGTCAATGCTGCCATCAATCGCCTGCGCGAGGCCCTGGGCGATTCCCCCGAGAGTCCACGGTTCGTGGAAACTCTGCCCCGTCGCGGATACCGGTTCGTGGCCCCAGTCACGGAGATCAAGGGCCCGGAACGCGATTCTGTTCATGAAAATGCGAACGCAATGATCCCGGCGCGGTCTGAAGAGGTCCCTGCTATCGGCAACTTAAGAGGCAGCCGAACAATAGCGAAGCTGTCGCTTGCCGTGGCGTTGGTTGTGATCCTGGTGGCTGCGTCGGTTTGGGCCTGGGAGAAGTGGCGGGAGCCAATATCCCTTCAGAATTCTCCACACATCACGTCGCTTGTCGTTCTACCGCTGACGAACTTGTCGGGCGACCCGTCGCAAGATTATTTCGCGGACGGAATGACGGATGAACTGACGACCGATCTGGCCAGGATCAGCAGCCTGAAGGTAATTTCAGAGACATCGGCGATGCGTTATCGCGGGGCACACACGCCTTTGCGGCAAGTTGCTCAGGAACTTGATGTCGACGCTGTGATCGAGGGCTCGGTTACGCGGTCCGGTGACCAGGTGCGAATTACCGCGCAATTGATCGACGTGAAAAATGACCGGCATCTATGGGCCCAGAGTTACGACCGCCATGGGATCGACGTGCTCGGACTGCAGCGCGACGTCGCCCGGGCGATAGCAAATCAGATCCACTTGAAGCTCACACCGGCCGAAGCGAGCCGTCTGGAGACTCTACCCACACACGACCAACAAGCCTTCGACGCCTACTTACATGCGAAGTACCACATCCACTCGGCACTCGCTGTCGAGGCCGATGCGAATGCGGCCATCGCGGAAGCTGAGCAAGCAGTCACACTCGATCCGGATTTTGCGGAGGCTTACGTGGTCATCGCCCAAGGCTGCTTTGCCAAGATTTTCGACTGGGCAGGTGGAAAAGAACATGACGAGAAGGCGTTTGTTGCCTTGAGCAGGGCGATCGCTCTCAATCCGGCTCTGGCGGAGGCCTATGCCGCCCGGGGCAGTTTGTATTACACCCGGCTGCACAACTTTGATGTCGTCAGCGCCGTGGCGGATTATCGACGGGCCATCTCTTTGAATCCGAACCTCGCCGAGGCGCACCACAATCTCGGCGCTGAGTTGACGCACGCCGGTTTACATGACCAGGCCATCGAAGAATTTCGAACGACACTGCGACTCGACCCTCAGAATGATGGTGCCAAATACCGGCTGGGCCGCGCGCTCTGGCAGTCGCAACGATTTGCAGAGGCACTTCAGAACTACGATCGGTATAACATTGTAAGCTTCGAGAAGGCTTTGACATTGGCCTACCTCGGGCGTCGGCAGCAGGCTCGGGAAATCATTGAAGGCGTAGCGCAACAACTTGGTCGGGCGAGGCGCGGGGGTTTCCTAGGCGACCCAGAAGATGTTGCGGCGGTACGAGCGTTTCTCTATGCCACGGAAGCCAAGCCGCAGAAGGCCGAACGTGAGATCCAAGCTGCAGCCCGTCGGCAAAAGGACAACGACCACTTTCATCACGCCGCTTTCATTCTGGCCGCGGCCTGCGCCGAGATGGGTAAACCACACGAGGCGGTCAGCTGGCTCAGACGCGTCGCAGGAACGGGCATGCCAAATTATCCGCTCTTCCGCGACAACCCCAGCATGAGTAAGCTGCGCGGCAACCCAGAGTTCGAAGAGTTCATGGCTGGGCTCAAGCCCCGCTGGGACCAACTCGCCGCAAGCCTCTGACCGGCCACTCTGCCTCGCCCTGGAACTTCGCTGAACACTGACGAACGGCTGTCAATCGTGGCCTATTTCAGGAGCGGTCATAAAATGGAAGTATAGCCGCTTTGTTCTTCCCAGACTTGACCCCGGTGTTGCACGCAAGCGATGCTCGGCTAACCGTGGAAGTCGAACGCGATTCAAAAAGGGAGTTATGAGAAATCTCTGATCAGGTTTCGGCGTACCCTGACCGTTGTATCCCGAGTGACGGGGAAACCACAAGTAATGCCTCCGGGTTAGCAGAACGCGCATCTCGTCAGTGCTTGATTTCCTGACGAGAAGGACTTCCCAGGACTAGTCCGCGCAGTAGAAGAACGCGTTTATCAGAGTTAAGAAGAAATAGGATTGCCCCTCACTGTGCAAATGGCGTCAGCTCGCCCGCAACGCGGACATAGGGTCGATGCGGGAAGCGCGGCGCGCGGGGAGATAACCTGCGAGGGCGGAGACGGCTGTCAGCAAAATGAGCATGCCCGCAAAAGTGGCTGGGTCAGTGGCAGTTACGCCGAAGAGGAGGCCGCTGATGGCGCGAGCGAGAGCCCAGGAAGAGGCCACTCCGATGAGGATGCCGACGGCGGCGAGAGCGAGCGTTTGAAAAAGGATACTGGCCTGAAGTTTTTGCGCGGAAGCGCCGAGGGCCATGCGAATACCGATTTCCTGCGTGCGCTGGCTGACGGAATACGAGATGACGGCGTAGATGC
>Ga0137361_10000001_pt1 | contig 92601 bp, 70 predicted proteins | sample Mad1_80_16metaG_FD_104923 | JGI IMG/M metagenome (GOLD analysis project Ga0137361, IMG submission 104923) | Vadose zone soil microbial communities from Angelo Coast Range Reserve, California, USA - Mad1_80_16 metaG | ecosystem: Environmental > Terrestrial > Soil > Vadose zone | place: USA... | reverse complement strand
GCAGGCCGGCGCGCCCGGCCCACGCGGGCTGGTCTTCCGCCCGGACCAGGAACAGCACCGCCAGGGCCACCGCCGCGGCCGCGGGCGGCTGAGGGGAAAACGACTGGCTCGCGGCCCAGAGAGAGCTGCCGAGGGCCAGGAGAAAGGCGGCGGCGCCGGCATCGCCCGTGGGGCGCCGGTGGCCCGTGGCCGCGAACAGGAAGGCGGCGCCGAGCGCCGCGAAGGCCGCAGCGGCTAGCTTCCCGGCAAGGGCCCGCGCGGTCGGGTCCAGCTCCACGAACATGCCGACGAGCGCCATGAAGGGACCCGTCAGGACGTCGGCGAGCCCGCCCGCTTCCCCCGTGCCGATCGGACGGCCGTTCGCGAGAAGCAGGAGCGCCGCGGCAAGGCCCACGAGGACGGCCGCGAAGAAGCCCGGCCCGCGGCGCACGACCTCCGGATAGAGGTCCTCGGACCCCGACTCGTAGGTGCGGCCGGCCATCAGGACCGCCCGCTGGCGCTGCGCGGGGACCGTCCGCGGCGCTGGTAGCGGTCCACCGCCCGGTTGTGCTGGGTCAGCGTCTCGCTGAACTCGTGCGACCCGTCGTTCCGGCTCACGAAGTACAGGTCCTTCACCTCGGCGGGCGCGAGCACGGCCAGGATCGCCTCACGCCCGGGGGAGGCCACCGGTCCCGGAGGCAGCCCCGGATACCGATAGGTGTTGTAGGGCGAGTCGACGTCGAGGTCCTTCTTGCGGATGTTCCCGTCCCAGCGCCCCGCCAGGCGAAGCGCGTAGATCACGGTGGGGTCGGTCTGCAGCAGCATCCCCTTCTTCAGCCGGTTGAAGAAGACGGCCGCGATCCGCGCCCGCTCCTCCGCTCGTGCGGTCTCCATCTGGACCAGGGAGGCCATGGTCACCGCCTGGCGCACCGTGAGGCCGCGGGCCACCAGCCGGGGCAGCTCGGGGGTGACCACGTCGCGAAAGCGATGGACCATGCGGGCCACCAGGGCCGAGGCGGGGCCCGGGTTCCGGGGCAGGTCGTAGGTGTCCGGGAACAGGTAGCCCTCGAGGTCGGAGGCGTGCGGGTCGAGGTCCCGGACCAGCGTGGGGTCGTGGGCGGCCGCCAGGAACGCCTCGACCTCGACCCCGTGGTCCTCGAAGATCCCGGCGATCTCCACCATGCTCTTGCCTTCGGGGATCGTGACCTCGCGTCGTATGACCTGGCCACGCGCCATGAGGTCCACGATCTGCTCCAGGGTGAGGGGGCCTTCGAGCGAGTACTCGCCGGCCTTCAGGCTGCCCCCCACGCCCTTGAGCAGGACCAGGACCCGGAACACCAGGGGATAGCGGACGAGGCCCTGCTCCTGGAGGAGCCGGCCGATCGCCTCCGCGCTCGCCCCCGGGGGGATGACGAGCTCGACGGGCGAGGCCTCGGGGGACTGGAGGGGCGTGCGCGTCTCGAGCTCCCAGAGCAGGCGCAGCGACAACGCGACCACGGCCGCGAGCAGGCCGAGCCGAAGGACGTCGCGGAAGCTGCGCACGGGCGGCATGGGCTCACACCTGCTTCCGGTAGTCGAGGTAGTTCTGGAGGATCAGGACCGCGGAGACCTGGTCCACCGACTTCTTTCGGTCACGCCGCGAAACTCCCCCTTCGATGAGGGCCTGGGTGGCCATCACCGAGGTGAAGCGCTCGTCCCATTCCACCACGGGCACCCCCACCGACGCTCGAAGGTCGGCCATGAAGAGGACCACCTTCTCGGCCTGGGGGCCGACCGTCCCGTCGAGCCGCCGCGGCATCCCCACCACCACCTCACCCGCCCCGTGCTCCCGCACGAGGGCGGCCACCGCCTTCACGTCCTTGCGCGGGCCCACGCGCTTCAGGGTCGGCAGGCCGGAGGCGAGGGTCGCCGTCTCGTCGGAGAGCGCCACCCCGATCCGCACGTCGCCCACGTCGAGCCCCAGGTAACGCATGGTCGTTCATCGACCCCACCTGGGCCGAGTATAGCCGCTGACGCGGCGGTTTCTTGACACCCCCCGGGGGCTCTGCCATGCTCGCGCTCTCTCCAAGAGGCCGAGGTGGCCGAGCCGGCGAAGTACCGGATCCTTCACGAGCTGGGCGCGGGCGGCATGGGGACGGTCTACAAGGGCCTCCTGGTCGGCCAGGCCGGCTTCCAGCGCCCGATCGTCATCAAGCAGCTCCGCAACTGGGAGCCCGCGCACCTCCGCCTGTTCGTGGAGGAGGCCCGACGCTACGCGCTCCTCGACCACGAGAACATCGGGCGCATCTTCGACTTCGAGGGGGTGCGGGGCGAGCCCTGCATCATCCTCGAGTACATCGACGGCTGGACGCTCGTGGAGTACCTGGAGCGGCAGCGCCAGCTCGGCCGTGCGCCCGACGTGGAGCTCACGGTCTTCATCGTGAGCCGGGTCTGCCGAGCCCTGCAGTACGTGTTCGAGAAGGCGGCCATCGTGCACCGCGACATCAGCCCCAGCAACATCATGATGACGAGCGAGGGGACGGTGAAGCTGATCGACTTCGGCATCGCCACCCGCAGCGGCACCCGGGACAGCTGCCTCACGGGCAAGCCCTCGTACATGGCCCCGGAGATGGTGGTGGAGCTGCGGGCCGACTACCGCAGCGACCTCTTCAGCCTCGCCACCGTTCTCTACGAGATGCTGACCGGGGAGAGGCTCTTCCGGGGCGCCAACACCGCCGAGATCCTGGAGCAGGTGGTGGCGGGGCGGATTCCCTCGGCCCGGGCGAGGAAGCCCGACCTGCCGGACGGGGTGATCGCGATCCTGGAGCGAGCCCTGCAGCGCGACCCCGCGAAGCGATTCCCGTCCGCGGGATCCATGGGCGAGGCCTGCGAGCACGTGCTCTACGACAAGGGATATGGCCCCACGAACCTCACCCTGAAGCACCACCTGGCCTTCCTCTTTCCGGAGCGGGAGACGGGGCCCGTGGCCGATCCCGAGGAGCGCTTCCCGATCGTGGAAGCCACCCTCATCCCCATCGGCGACGGGCCGACCGCGCCCCGCCTCCGTCCGCGGGATGGAGCCACCGGGGTCGCAGGCCTCGAGCGAACCTACAGCCGCGTGGTGGCGGAGCGTCCCGCGGAAGGTGCGCCGCGCACCGCCGGATCGACGCGGCCGGTGGCGATCACGCGCCCGCCCGCCACGCGGCCGGCTGCCACCCGACCCGTCACCCGATCGGGGGCGACGCGACCGCCGACCCGCAAGCAGGCCCCACGCGGCCGGCGTACGAAGGCTAGAGGCCGGACCCGACCCTGATTGTTCATCGACCCGCGTCATTCATCGACCCCCACCCTATCCCTCCCCACGTAGGGGGAGGGGAACGCTCTTGCATGAATGGCTCCGCGTCCTCAACCTGTCCACAGGTAATTCACCGGAGACTCACAGGGTTTCCGCGGAGATTTCCGCAAGCGGGTAGAATCGGCTCGTGGCGGCAACTCCCGGCACGCTGCGGTGTCCGTCCTGCGGGGCGCCGGTCGCTCCCGAGACCCGCTCCTGTCCCTTCTGCCAGACGACTCTCGCGCTCGTCTCCTGCCCCTCGTGCTTCGCCGCGATCTTCCAGGGTGCGAAGCACTGCTCCTCCTGCGGGGCCGAGGTCTCTCGGGCGGCCGCCGCGTCCCGCCCGGCCCGGCCCTGCCCCGAGTGCCGGCGCGACCTGGCCCCGGTGAAGGTCGGCTCGGTGCTCCTCGACGAGTGCCTGGCCTGCGGCGGGGTCTTCGTGGATCCCCCGTCCTTCGAGCGCATCTGTGCCGAGCGGGAGCAGCAGGCGGTCGTCCTGAAGGCCAGCTTCCCTGCCCCCGCGGGGCGGGCCGCGCGGGCCGAACGCTACTGGCCCTGCCCGGTCTGCGGCCGCCTCATGAACCGGCAGAACTTCGCCCGGCTCTCGGGTGTGATCGTGGACGTCCGCAAGAGCCACGGCGTCTGGTTCAACCACGGCGAGCTGCAAGCGATCGTCGAGTTCGTGCGGGCGGGGGGCCTCGACCGCGCCCGGGAGCGCGAGAAGACGGACCTCGAGGAGGAGCGGCGCCGGCTGCACCAGGAGCAGTACGCGCACGCTCTGCGGGGCGGCTCGTCGCCCGTCCCCGAGTCGCATGGCGACCCCCTCGACTATGGGGCGATCCTCTCGGCGGCCCGCGACCTGCTCAAGGGCATGTTTCGCCATTGACTGGCGTACCGGTTGGAGGCACACTTCTCCCGCTGGAGCCTAGGGGTGGCCGAAAACGGCCTGAGATCAAACCCTCGAACCTGATCCGGTTGACACCGGCGTAGGGAAGGCAACGGGGCGACGGACGCCTCGTTCATCGAGACTCCCCGAAGGATCCGCTTCGAAGCCCCGGTTGCGGGGCGGGAGGCGTTTCCATGAGTGCAGAAGTACCCTCGTTCATTGACCCCCCACCCTATCCCTCCGATCCATCGGAATGCGTCGGAGTGGGCGGTGGCTCGAGAGGCACTGCTTCATTCCGATGTATCGCCCCACATAGGGGGAGGGGAACGCTGGTGCACGTCTGGCTCCGCGTCTTCGTCATGCTCGCGGGCGCCCTCCCCTTGTGGGCGGGCGAGGACTTCACGGTCTCCGGGACCGTGCGATCGCCCTCGGGCGCGCCCCTGGTGGGCGTGGCCGTCTCCGTCGACGAGGGCGCTGCCTCGGCCACCACCGACGCGGCGGGCAGCTTCCGCCTGCGGGTCGCCGCGGGCGACCACCGGCTGCGGGTCAGCCATCCCGGCTACGGGACGGTTGCGCGGCGTGTGCCGGTGACGGCCGACGTCGCCCTGGACCTCCGGCTCGATCCGGTCTACCGGCTCTCCGAGGACGTGGTCGTGCAGGCGATCCGCGCGGATGCCCGTGCCCCCGTCACCAAGAAGGACGTGGACCGGGCGGAGATCGAGCAAGCGTATCGGGGCCAGGAGATGCCGACCCTGCTTCAGCAGACCCCCTCGATCACCCAGTACTCCGAGACGGGCACGGGAGCCGGCTACTCCTACCTCTACGTGCGGGGCATCCAGCAGACCCGGATCAACCTCACCCTCGACGGGGTGCCCCTGAGCGAACCCGAGGACTCCGCCCTGTACTTCGTCGATTTCGGCGACTTCGCGAGCAGCGTGGACAGCATCCAGATCCAGCGCGGGGTCGGCACCTCGACCGTGGGGGCCGCCTCCTACGGCGGCTCGATCAACTTCGCGAGCCTCGAGGTCAAGGACCGCCGCGAGCTCCTGGGAACCATCGGGACCGGATCCTTCGACTCGAACCGTGGGAGCCTCGCCTTCCAGTCGGGCCGGGTGGGGCCCGGCCTGGCCTTCTACGGCCGCGCGTCCTACCAGGGCACCGACGGCTTTCGCGACCACTCGGGGGTGATCCAGCGCAGCGTCTTCTACGGCGCCACCCGGCAGGGCGACCGGTCGTTCTTCAAGCTGTTCGGCTTCTCCGGCCGCGAGAAGACGCAGCTGGCCTTCCTCGCGGTGGAGAAGGACGTCCTCGAGAAGGAGCTGCGCACGAACCCCCTGTCCCCCGCCGAGCGCGACCGTTTTGGCCAGGACTTCGTCCAGGCCCAGTTCACCCGGGCCCTCGGTGATTCCTCGAGCCTGGCCGTCCAGGGCTACTACAACGGGGCGGGCGGCTGGTACCGGCTCTGGGACGGGCCGGCCCAGGCCACGCTTCTGCAATACGAGCTGGACTGGCATTTCCTGGGCGGGCTCGTGACCTTCAAGCGGACCCGCGGCCGCCTCAGCCTCACGGCGGGCGCCCACTTCAACGACTTCACCAGCGAGCACGGCCAACGCGACACCGGGGCCGACCTGCGCAACTACACGAACCACGGCCACAAGAACGAGGCGAATGGCTTCGCGAAGCTCGGCTACGACCTGGAGCGCTGGCACCTCTACGGGGACGGGCAGCTCCGCTGGGCCCGATTCCGCTACGAGGGAGCCCTCGACCTCGGGTCCGTGGACTGGAGCTTCTTCAACCCCAAGGTGGGGCTTCGCTACGACCTGACGCGGGCTCTCGGCGTCTACGCCTCCGCGGGCAAGGCCACCCGCGAGCCCGCACGGAGCGACATGCTCGCGGGCGAGGACAACCCGACGATCCGCTACGACCTCCACGCGGTGCGCCCCGAACGCGTCTGGGACTTCGAGGCGGGGTTGGACTACCGGACCCCCGCCCTCAGCCTGCAGGCCAACGCCTACGCCATGGAGTTCAAGAACGAGATCGCCCTGACCGGCGAGCTGTCGGAGATCGGCCTGCCGCTGCGGCGCAACGTGGACCGCAGCCACCGGCGTGGGCTCGAGCTGGACGCCAACTGGCGCCTCCTGCCCTCCCTGCGCCTGAAAGGCAGCGCGAACCTGTCGCGCAACCGGATCCGGACCTGGACGCAGTTCTACGACGTGTACGACCGGGACGGGAGCTACCTCGAGAGCTTCGGCCAGGCCCATCGCGACGTGGACCCGCTGCTGACCCCGCCCTTCGTGGGGAACCTGGGCGCCGAATGGGCTCCCGTGAAGGGCCTCGCGGTGTCGGCTTTCGGGCGCTACGTCGCCAAGGCCTACCTGGACAACACCAGGAACGAGACGACCACCACCCCGGGCTTCTGGAACCTCGACGCGACCGCCGTCCTGGGCCTCGGCCGCTGGATCAAGGCGGGCCAGCCGCGCCTGCGGGTCCAGGTGAACAACGTCTTCGACAACCGCCGCATCTTCGCGAGCGGATACAGCTACCTCTACTACACGCGCGACGCCGGCGGCGGGCAGACCCTCACCGGAACCCCCTACTACTATCCCCTGGCCACCCGGGCGGTGTTCGTGGGACTGGACCTCAAGCTGTGACCAGCCCCTACGAGGTGGCCGCGGTCCTCTTCGGGATCCTGGGCGTCTATCTGACGGTCCGCGAGAACATCTGGTGCTGGCCCACGGGGCTCGTCAACGTCGGCCTGTCCATCCTCGTGTTCTGGGAGGCGCGGCTCTACGCGGACATGGGGCTGCAGGTGGTGTACGTGCTTCTGTGCCTGTACGGCTGGTACGAGTGGCTGCACGGGGGACCGGGCCGGAGCGCGCTCGTGGTCACGCGCACGCCCCGCCCGGCGCTTCCGGCCCTGGCCGCCCTCGGCATGGCGGGGGCGGGGCTCCTGGGCCTCGCCCTCGCCCGCCTCACCGACGCCTCGCTCCCTTTCTGGGACTCTTCGACCACCGCGTTCAGCCTGGTCGCTCAATACATGCAGACCCGCAAGTGGCTCGAGAACTGGGTCGTCTGGATCGTGGTCGACCTCCTTTACCTCGGCATCTACACCTACAAGGCGCTCTACCTGATGACCGGGCTCTACGCGGTGTTCCTGGTCCTGGCCGTCCTCGGCCATCTCGACTGGACTCGGTCGCTCGGGGCGAGCCCTCCGGCCGGCGCCGCGGCCTCGCCGGCCTGAGCCGGCCGTGGAGCGCCTTCTCCGGGTGGTCCTCACGGGCTCCGAGTCGACGGGCAAGACCACCCTCGCGGCCGACCTGGCCGCGCACTACCGGACGGTCTGGTCGCCGGAGTTCGCCCGCGCGTACGCGGACCGCAAGGCGGGCCCCCTCGACCGCTCCGACGTCGAGCCGATCGCGCGCGGCCAGATCGCGGGCGAGGACGAGGCGGACCGCCGGGCGAGCCGCCTGCTGATCCTGGACACCGACCTCCTGAGCACCGTCGTCTACGGCCGGCACTACTACGGGCGCTGCCCGGAATGGGTCGAGAAGGCCGCCCAGAGACGGCTCGGCGACTTGTACCTGCTGCACCACCCGGACGTGCCGTGGGTGGCGGACGGCGCGAAGCGCGACCAGCCCCGGGCGCGTGAGCGGGTGCACGCGCGCTTCGAGGCGACCCTGGAGGCGTTCGGGGCGCGGTGGGTGGACGTCCGAGGCCCGTGGCCCGAGCGCCGGGCGGCCGCGGTCGCGGCCGTCGACGCCCTCCTGGGCTGATTCATGACCCCGCCCATCCCATGGGTGGTGCGGGGGTGTTCTGACCGGGCATAATGGGGACATGAGGCAGGCCCGTCTAGCCCTCCTGGTTGCGCTCGGCGCTCTTGGATTCGGAGGCGGAAGCCTCGCCGACCGGCCGAAGGGCCCCATGCCGCGGATGCTGCTGAACCTCGCCGCGCGTTACCCCTGCGATCAGGGAATCGCCGGCGATCCGGCGGTGGTCTTCGTGGAGGACTTCGAGGAAGGCACGGTCTCGCAAGTGACCGCGCGCTACGACGACTTCAAGAACCCGTCCGGCATGGCGCTCGTCGCCGATAAGCCCGCGCAGAGCTGCGGTGCGGCGTCGATGAAGCTGGCCGCGGGCGGCCTCAACAGCGCCACGGACCTCTTCAAGCAGCTCGCGGGCAACGACGAGCTCTTCGTGCGCTGGTACGTGAAGTACCAGGCCGGCATGCCCTGGCACCACACCGGCGTCTGGTTCGGAGGCTACAACCCGCCGATCCCCTACCCGAACCCCCAGGCGGGCGTCCGGCCGAACGGGGACGACCGGGTCTCCTTCTCCATCGAGCCGGTCTGGGGCATCGGCGCTCCCAACCCGCGCCTCGACTTCTACAACTACTGGATGAAGATGCACACCTGCTCCGGCTGCGGGGGCTTCTACTGGGGGAACGCGCTCGTGAGCCGCCAGTCCTTCACCGCCGACGACAACCAGTGGATGTGCATCGAGGTCCACGCCAAGCTCAACCCCGACCCGGCATCCGCCTCGGGCGCGGTGCTCGAGGTATGGAAGAACGACGCCCTGGTGCAGCGGTTCGACCAGCAGCAGGGCCGCGGGTACTGGGTGCAGGACCATTTCTGCCCGACGACGGCCGACGGCCCGCAGTGTACCGACTACGCGCCGCCCCCCGGCACTCCGATGGTCCCCCTGGATCTGCAGACGCGGACCACGACCGCGCTTCAGCTCAACGCATTCTGGCCACAGAACTACATCACCGACCCGGCCGTGGGCAGCGTGTGGTTCGACGACATGGTCCTGGCCAAGGTGCGGATCGGCTGCATCCGCTAAACGCGCGGGGCGTGGGGGAAGACCCCACGCCCCTTGCGTACCGTGTCCTATACGCTCAGACGGCGTCCGGGATGACGAAGCCCTTCCGGTACTCGCGTCGCAGGAAGCGATTCGCCTCCGCGTCGCCCAGACAGGTCTCGGTCTTCCCGTCGAACTTCAGCGCCCGACCCAACCGATAAGCCGCGTTGGCCAGGTGGGGCAGGGCCGCCGACATGTGCCCCTCCAGGATGTCGCAGGTCAGCTTCTTCGGGTCACCCGCGCGGATCGCGTCCACGAAGTTCTGGTAGTGCGGGGACTCGATGCTGGTGAGGACCAGGGGGTCGCTGCCTCCCGCTTCCGGCGGGGCCTCGGAGCCGGGCCCCTTCTCCTCCTTGCGGCCCAGGTAGGACTGCCACTTGCGTCCATCGCCGTCGATCCAGAGCCAGCCCTTGGTGCCGTAGAAGAGGTTGCCGATCCGCTGCGTTCCCTCCTCGTTCGTGCAGCCGCCCCGGGTGGCGAACTCGAGGATCTTGCCGTCGGCGTACTCGAACACGGAGGTGTGGAGGTCGGGAGTCTCCTGGGAGGACGGCTCGCCGAAGTACCCTCCCGCCGAGCGTACGTTCACGGGGTGCTCGCTCTTGTTGAGGCCCCAGCGTGCGACGTCGAACTGGTGGGGTCCCTGGTTGCCGGTGTCTCCGTTGCCGTAGTCCCAGTGCCAGTGCCAGTTGTAGTGGAAGTGATTGGGGTTGAAGGCACGCTGGGGCGCCGGTCCCAGCCAGAGGTCATAGTTGACCTTGTCCAGGTAGGCTTTGTCGTAGGTGGGCTCGTAGTGGGTGGTCTCCACGTTGAGCCGGTACTTCGCCCCCGGCGCCATGGGGCCGTCGGGGTATTTGCCGATGGCGGGACGCGGCTTGAAGCACAGCCCGCGGGCCATGTAGATCTCGCCGATCCCTCCCTTGTGGAGGAACTGGATGGCCTGGCGCACCGCGGGACGGCTGCGGTTCATGGTCCCCACCTGGACCACCCTCTTGTACTTCTGCGCCGCCGCCACCATCTGCCGGCCTTCCCACACGTTGTAGGAGGCGGGCTTCTCGACGTAGACGTGCTTGCCCGCCTGCATCGCCCAGATCGAGGCGAGGGCGTGCCAGTGGTTCGGGGTGGCGATCACCACCGCGTCGATGTCCTTGTCCTCGAGGACCCGCCGGAGGTCCTGCTGATAGCCCGGCTTGAAGGTGGCGACGTCGGCCAGGGCCTTGTCTTTCGCCCGCTCTCCGAACAGGTTCTCGTCGACGTCGCAGAGGGTCTTGACCTCGACGTTCTTGAGCTTGGCGAAGCCGCGCTTCAGCGAATTGCCCTGGCCGCGGATGCCGATGCTCGCCACCACCACACGGTCGTTCGCGCCCAGCACGCGGTCGCCGACCAGGGGCGCGGCGCCCGCCTTCTCCGGGCCGAAGGCCGCCCCCCCGGCGGCGACCGCGGCCGCCGCCGCTCCCATGCGCGACGTGAAGTCACGCCGCGTGACCTCGTTTCGCTTATCCGCCATGACCGACCTCCTCCGAATCAACGACGTTCATCCTGAACCGCATCATAACTTGCAGCGCAATAGGGGGAACCCCGATCCCGGCCTCAGGCCCCCGCGGGCGCGAACGGCCAGCTCCGCACGTGCCAGGACCAGGCGAGGAAGCCCACCCCGCCCAGCAGGAGCGTTCCCAGCCCGAATAGGATCACGAGGGGCTCGGAGGTCGCGAACACGAAGATCCAGCCGGCGAGGGCCACCAGGCTGGGCAACGGGTAGAGCCACATCTTGTAGGGCCGGCTGGCCTCCGGGGTGCGCTTCCGGAGCAGGGCCACCGCCCCGATCTGGCCGATGAACTGCACCAGGATGCGGGTGGTGATGAGAGCGTCGATCACCAGGCCGAGGGAGACGAAGCTGCACAGGATCGAGACGATCCCGATCACGAGCAGGGAGACGTGCGGGAACCCCTTCGTCGGGTGCAGCCGGCCGAACACCTTGAAGAAGTAGCCGTCCAGGGCCGCCGCGTAGGGAATGCGCGAGTAGCCCAGGAGAAGCGCGAAGACCGAGCCGAACGCGGTCCAGAGGATCATCGCCGTGAACAGGGCCGCCACCCGGTGCCCGTAGATCTTCTCCATGAAGAGCGAGACCACGAAGTCGGCCCCCGGGCGCTCCGAGGCGGGAACGAACTCCCGCCAGGGGACGACCCCGATGATCGAGAGGTTGATCGCGAGGTAGATGAGGGCCACCGCGAGGATGCTCCAGAAGATCGAGCGCGGGATCACCCTGCCGGGGTCGCGGACCTCCTCCCCGATGTAGCAGACGTCGTAGTAGCCCAGGTAGTCGTAGATCCCGATGCGCGAGGCCGCGCCCAGGCCGAGCAGGAAGCCGAGAGAGAACTGGAAGGCGCCGGGCGGGAAGTCGAAGGCCTTGGCGGGGTCGAAGTGCAGGGCCCCGGTCGCGATCACCGCCCCGGTGGTGAGGAGCGTCCCCACCCAGAGGGTGACGGTCAGCTTCCCGATGGGCCCGATGGCGCGGTAGAGGAGCGCCACGTTGAGCACCCCCACCACGGCCGCGATCAACGCGAAATCCCACTGGCCGAGGCCCGGCCAGAGGTAGCCGACGTAGCGCGAGAAGCCGATGTAGCCGGAGGCGATCTCGAGGGGACCGCTCAGGATGAACTGCCAGATGAAGAGGAACGCGGCCAGACGGCCCCAGGTCTCGCGCCCGTAGCCCTCGCGCAGGTAGACGTAGCTGCCGCCGGAGCCGGGGAGCGACGCCCCGAGCTCGCTCCAGACCATGCCGTCCGGGATCACGATGAGCACGGCCACCAGCCAGCCGACCATGGCCTGGGGCCCGCCCAGGGCGCTCATCAAGAGCGGGATGGTGATGAACGGTCCGATCCCGATCATGTTGGACATGTTGAGGGCGGTGGCCTGCAGGAGGCCGAACCGGCGGGCGAGGTGGGGGGCGTCCGGGGGGGCCGACGCGGGGGTGCTCATATCGGCCGCGATTCTAGCGCGTCCCCATAGTTCTCGGGATGGCACGCCATGGCCGGGCCGTAGAAGCGCCGCAGGCAGCGCACGTCCGCCTCGAAGTCCCCCGTCGGCAGGAAGAGCGGGTGCAGGCCAAACACGCGGGTCCGGTAGTCGAGGGAGACCGGCCAGATCGGGACCCCGGCCCCGTGGGCGATGCGGTAGAAGCCGGTCTTCCAGCGGTCCACGCGCTTGCGCGTACCCTCCGGCGCCAGGGCCAGGAAGAAGGGATCGACCTCCCGCAAGGAGGCGACCGCCTGCTCCACCACCCCCTCGGCGTTGGCGCGCTGCACCGGGATGCCGCCTGCCCAGAGGACCAGCCGCCGGAGCGGCGGCCGGAAGAGGGAATGCTTGCCCAGCCAGCGGCCCCGCAGCCCCAGCGCGAGCAGGGCCGCGATTCCGATCACGAAATCCCAGTTCGACGTGTGGGGGGCGACGATGGCCACGCAACGCGGGACGTCCGGCACGTCGCCCTCGATCCGCCACCCGAGCCAGCGGAGGACGAGCCGGCCGAGGAAGCGCGTGGCGCCATTTCCGCGGCGCGGGACCTTCTCCCCGAGGGCGGGCGGCTTCATGGCATCCCTCGCTTCCCGACATCCTTGAGCAGCCATCGCAGTCGGGCTAGACTGCCGGCCACCGGTTCCCCGTCATTCTCCACTTTTATCCGGCGAAGGAGCGACACATGCCGATCCGGGACCCGTGGGTCGTGGTGGGCCTCGACAATGGCGGAAACAAGAACAACGCCACGGTCCTCGACGCCTCGGGGCGGTTCCTCGTCGACCGGCTGGTCGAGACGCCGAGCCGGGTCCAGGAAGGCCCGGAGGTGGCGGTGGGCGCCCTCGCCGAGGCCCTGGACGGCATCCTCGAGCAGACCGGCATCACCCGGTCGAGGGTCCGGGCGGTGGGCCTCGACACCCCCGGGCCCGCGAGCGCGAGCGGGGTCATCTCCTCGGCGGGCTCGACGAACTTCTCCCATCCGGGCTGGCGCGGGTTCGACTTCCGGGGCGCCCTCGAGGCGCGCCTGGGGCTGCCCGTGGTCTACAACAACGACGGCAACGCGGCCGCCCTCTACGCCCACCACGTTTGCTTCGGCGCCGAAGCGTCGCGGCACTCCTCGATCTCGGCCATCATCGGGACCGGCCTGGGGGGCGGGGTGATCGAGGCGGGGCGCGTGATCAAGGGAGCCGCCGGGATGGCGGGTGAGCTGGGCCACGTGCACATCCCGATGCAGGGGCTCCTCGGCGAGGGGCAGCCCCTGCCCCACTGCAACTGCGGCCTCGACGGCGACGCCGAGAGCGTGGCCTCCCTCACCGGTATCGAGAAGAACCTGCTTCCCTACTGGCTCACCCGGTACGAGGGCCACGAGCTCGGCAAGGTGGGATCCCTCGCCAAGGCGGCGAAGCTCGTCCGCTCCTACGGGGAGAAGGGCGACCCCCTGGCCCGGAAGATCTTCGAGCAGCAGGCCATGGCGATCGGCCGGCTCTTCACGATCGCGGCGAACTTCACGGACCCGAGCGCGTACTTCCTGGGCGGCGGCGTGGTCGAGGCGGCGCCGGAGTTCCGGGAGTGGTTCCTGGCGAAGGTGCGCGAGAACACCGCCCTCCGGGAGGAGCAGGCGCGGGCGAGCCGCTTGGCCCTCGTGCCCGACCTGGACATGGCGGGCGCACGGGGAGCCGCGGTCGCGGCCCTGGAGTCGCTGCGGGGCTAGGGCCGGCCGAGCACGTTCCTGCCCTCGGCCGTGGGAAGGGAGAGCCCGAGGAGGGCCGCGAGAGTCGGGGCCACGTCGCGCATGTCGATGCGCCCCAGGTCCCTCCCGCGCGGAACCCCGGGGCCGGCCAGGAGGAACGTGGCATCCATGTCCGCGTTCTCGGGAAGGAAGCCGTGCGTGCCCCGGGGCAAACCCGGCTGCAGCACGTCCCCTTCCATCCGCCCGTCGATACGAACGCCGGGCTTCGCGGCCACCACGAAGGCGGCGTCGGGGAAGGCGCCGGCGGCCCGGGCCGCCGGAACGTCGAGCACCCTCTGGATCGGCGAGTCCTCGAGAGCGGCGAGCCGCGCGAGGACGTCGGCCACCGCCTTCCGGGCCGCCGCGTCCCCGGGATCGCGCAGGACGATCGCGGCCGAGCCTCCGTTGTTCCAGGCGTAGGCCGTCCAGGCGGTCGGCTTGCCCTTCTCGTCGAGGAGGATCAGGCCCGCCGCGCGCAGGGCCTCGTTGAGGCGCAGCTCGCGGTCCGTCCGGTTGTGGCCATGGTCGGACACCACGGCGATCACGGCCTTCCCGCCCGCGCTCTTCTCGGCCGCCGCCCGCACCTCTCCCAGCAGGGGGTCGATCTCCTCGAGCACGGCCAGGGCCTTGGCGCTGCCGGGGCCGCTCTCGTGCTGCTCTTCGTCGAGCCCCGAGAAGTAGGCGAAGTGCAGCCGCGGGCGGCGGGTCTGCAGCAGGTAGACGTTGAAGGCCGCGCGCCGGCGGTCTTCCTGGACCGTGTAGGCGTCCCCCGCGGGGTACGGGCCGAGGGCGCGCTCGGCCTCGGCCAGCAGGCCCGGGGTCGAGAGCACGCGCTTGAGCTTGGCGTCGTCGGGGGCGTCGGCGCCCTTCGTCCGCCAGTACTGGACGATGTTGTGGGTGATGCGTGCGCCCACGGTGGCGGGCCAGTCGACGCTCGCGGTGACGAGGCCGGCCTCGGCCGCCACGTCCCAGAGGGTGGGCACGCGGATGTCCTCCGCGTACCAGTACCAGCCCCCGAGGTTCCTGCCGAGGGGATCGAGGGTCGTGTTGGCGACGATGCCGTGCCGGGCCGGGGAGACCCCGGTGACGAGCGTGGTGTGGCTCGGGTAGGTGACGGTCGGCAGGACGCCGGTGACGGCCCGGGCGTGGGCCCCTTCGGCGAGGAGGCGGCGCAGGTTCGGGATTTTCAAGCCGTAGCGGTCGGCCTCCAGGACGTAGTCGGGGCGCAGGCCATCGATCGAGACCACGATCAGGGGAGGGGCGGCCGGGCCGGCGGGAAGGGCGGCGCGAGCGGAGCCGAGGAGCAGAAGCAGGGCGAGGGCGAGGTGTCTCAAGAGCGGTGCCTCCTGGGGTTCGGTACGGGCCAGTTGATACCATTCGCACCGAAGGCGGGCAAGGAGGCGCGCATGGGTGGAGGCGGGGCCCCGCTCCGGGGTCGCGGCCGCGGCGGCAGTGGCGCTGCTCGGATCACCAAGAACCTCGTCCTCTTCCAGCTCGCGGGGGGAGTGCTCACGGAGATGCTCGACGTGAGCGCGGGCCGGCACCAGGTCCGGGTGGAGGTCCGATGGAGCGACCAGCGCCGCACCCAGGAGATCGCCGGACGCTTCCGGCCGGGAGAGGCCTACCGGCTGGAGATCCGGCTCGGCCGCGCCCGAGGAAGGACCTGTCGCTGCGCTGGACGCGCTGAGGGACGGCGCGACTAGGCCGCGGCCACCGGTCGTCCGGTCTTCCGCCGGGCTCTGCGCGTGAGGTCGACCACGACATGGTGGGGACGCGCCGCGGCCAGGGCATGCTCCGCGTCGGGGCAGGCGTTTCCGATCACGAGGACCTCGGCGTGGGCGAGCAAGGCCTCGACGCTCTCGCACATGAGCGACGCGAGGTGGGGCACCTGCTCCTCGATGAAGCGGCGGTTGGCCCCGTGCAGCCTCGCCACCGCGACGTTGCCGTCGAGGATCCGCACGTCGAGTCCCTGGCCGACGAGCGCCTCCACCAGGGCCACCATCGGGCTCTCGCGCAGGTCGTCCGTTCCGGGCTTGAACGCCAGGCCCACGACCCCCACCCGGCGCTTCCCGGCTCCCCGAACCGCCCGGACTCCACGGCCGAGCTGCGCGAGGTTCGAGGGCAGGATCGCCGACAGCAGGGGCGGCAGGACGTCGCACCCCCGGGCCGCGTGGAGGAGCGCGCGCAGGTCCCTGGGAAGGCAGGCACCGCCGAAGGCGAAACCGGGGCGCAGGTACGCCTCGGAGACGCTGAGCACGTGGTCCTGGGCGAAGGTCCGCAGGACCTCCCGGGCGTCCACGCCCAAGGCCTCGCACACGTCGGCCATCTCGTTCGTGAAGCAGACCTTCAAGGCGTGGAAGGCGTTGGCGACGTACTTCACCATCTCCGCCGTGCGCACGCTCGTGTAGACGAAGGGCGCCTGCGCCTCGGCGTAGAGCGGGCGGATGAGGGACCCTGCCGCGGGGTCGTGGCACCCCACCACCGTCAGGGGCGGGTGCTCGAAGTCCGGCACCGCCGAGCCCTTCCTCATGAAGGCCGGATTGACCACCACCCGCAGGGTGGAGCGAAAGCCCAGACCGCCCCCCGCGAGCAGCCCCGGGACCACGGCGGTCTCCGTGGTGCCGGGAGGGACGGTGGAGCGCACCGCCACCGTGAAGGGCTCGTCGCGGTGCCGAAGCGCGTGGCCGATCGCGCGGCTCAGCCCCGCGAGGGCGCTCACGTCGGGGGCGCCGTTTGGGAGTCCCGGCGTCCCCACGCAGAGGAAAGCCACGTCCGAGGCCTCGACCGCCTCTTCCACCGAAGCGGTGGCGCGGAGCCGCCCCGCGCCCACGACCCGCGCCGTCAGCTCTTCGAGGGCCGGCTCCACCACGGGGGACCGGCCCGCCTGGACGGCGGCGACCTTTTCTGGATTCACGTCGACCCCGACCACGTCGTGGCCGGCCCTCGCGAGGCAGGCGCCGGTCACGCTTCCCACGCATCCGAGGCCGAACACGCTCACGCGCACGAGCGGACTCTCCCGGGCATCGGCTCTCTCAAGGGCGACAGCGCAACTGATCGCGCAGCCCGTCACGAATCGCCGACGCCGCGACCTCGGTCCCCTCCGCGTTCCAGTGAATGTCGTCCCGCCAATAGAGATACCCCCGCTCCGGCAGGCGCCGCGCGGCGGAAGCGGAGAGCGCGGGCGTCAGGTTCAGCGCGGGAATGCCCGCGCGGCGGAGCTCCTCCTCGACCCGGCCGGGGTAGTCGTCCACCGCTTCGGGCCTCGGCTTCGGCTCGACCAGGAAGGGCCGGTACACCCTGTACGCGCTGGGAACGATCACCACCGCGAGCTCGAGCCCTCCCGCCCGCAGCTCCTTCTGCAGCCACGCCCAATAGGCCGTCGGGACCTCTCGCTTCTGGTAGAACTTGCCGAAGAAGTAGCCCAGGAAGAGCATGGGGTCCCCGTTGGCGAGCCTCCCCCTCACCACCCGGCCCACGTACCGGTTCGGAAGGAGACGCCCGTCCTCCAGCCCCTTCAGGGCGCGCTCACTCGCGATCTGGAGGGGCGACACCGTGAGCATGCCCCTCACCCGTCCCACCAGGGCTCCGATCCGCGGGTCCATCGCGGCCAGCGCCCTCTGATACAGCCGCCGCCCCTCGGACGGCGCGGCCGGCATCTCGAAGTCTTCCGCGTACTGGTGAACGACGAGCCCCCGGGTCAGGCCGAGCTTCCGGGCCAGGGCCAGGATCCGATCCGGATCGGGATCGATGCCGCCCGAGTTGTAGACGGGGCAACCCAGGAGCGCGCTCAGCCGCGACGTCACGGTCTCGTCGTCGCTCACCCCGGACCCCACGACGAACGAGTCGCCGACCACGATCGCCGCCGGAGGGCGGCTCCCGGCGTCGGCGCGATTTCGGAAGCCGAGCGCGTCGGTCGTGAAGAGCTCCGGTCGGTACTGCCGGAGCTCGGGGAGGTTGCCCATGGCCGCGAGGTCGCCGTACGAGTCCGGCTTGTCGTAGCGGCGGTTCGCCTCGAAGGGCGCGGCGGGTGACCGGTAGGCGCTGAGCGCCTCCCACCCCCGGAAGCTCCAGGGATCGACCCGCGGGAGCCGCATCCCCACGTCGCCGAGGCAGGCCAGGAGCACGAGCCGGGGCACCACCCTGCCCATCGCCCAACGCGACTTCACGCGGATGCTGGCTTCCACGATCTCCTAGAACTGAAAATAGAGGAAGGGGGCGGCCGCCGATCCGTAGAGCACGAACAGGCAGACCCCGAAGAGCGCGGCAAAGCCCGTCACGTACGAGGGCGTCCACCGGTGCTCCATCTCGAAGGTGTTGGGGCCGAAATGGGCCAGGGCCCCGCCCACCAGGATGGCCGCGGTCAGGACCTCGATGCCCACCAGGTTCGGCCCGGGGTGCCAGGAGAACATCAGGCCCACCATGCCGCCGATCATGGTGAGGCTGTCCGACCGGAAGATGGCGAGGCTCACGACGAAGAGGAAGAACGTTCCCGCGCGCTGGGCCCAGGACGGCATGCGCTCCCACCACGGAGCGATCAGCCCGTGCACGACGAGCAGCAGCCCGATGAACCCGCCCCACAGGACGCACGGCCAGTTCGCCCCGTGCCAGAGCCCGGCCAGGAGCATCGTGACCATCAGGTTCCGCGACGCCGTCCATCGGGAGCCGCGGCTGCCCCCCAGCGGGATGTAGACGTAGTCCTTGAAGAAGGACGACATCGAGATGTGCCAGCGCCGCCAGAAATCGGCGATGTTCAGGGCCTGGAAGGGCGAGTTGAAGTTCTGGGGCAGGCGCAGGCCGAACATGTAGCCCAGCCCGACCGCCATGTCGCTGTAGCCGCCGAAGTCGTAGTAGACCTGATAGGCGAAGCCCAGGACGCAGAGCCAGGCGCCGAGGGTGGTCAGCTCCGTGTAGCTGGCCAGGGCGGGGGTGATGATCCCGCCGATGGTGTCCGCGATCAGCACCTTCTTGATCATGCCCATGACGAAGAAGGACCAGGCCTTGTCCAGGTCCCTCGTCTCCTCGGCGCGATCGATCTTCCCTAAGTCGTCGGAGATCTGCCGGAAGCGGACGATGGGACCCGCCACCAGCTGGGGGAAGAGCGAGACGTAGGACGCGAACGCGGAGAAGCTCTTCGTGGGCGTGATCCGTCCCTGGTAGGAATCCACGATGTAGGTCACGGTGTGGAAGGTGTAGAACGAGATGCCGACGGGCAGGACGATGTCGAGGGTGGCGAACTGGGTCTGCCCGCCGAACCACGTGGAGAGGCCGTTGACGCTGGTCAGGACGAAGTTGGTGTACTTGAAGAACCCCAGCAGCGCCAGGTCCAGGGTGACGGGGATGACGAGGCAGAGGCGGCGCCTCAGGGGATCCTGCCACCGGAGCAGTCCGAGGCCGGCCAGATAGCTGACCAGCGTCGAAAAGAGCATCAGCGCACAGAACTTGTAGTTCCAGAAGGAGTAGAAGACGTAGCCGGTGATGGCGAGCCAGACGTAGCGCCGCGTCTTGCTGGTCAGCCGCCAGAAGACGAAGTAGGTGATCGGCAGGAAGAGGTAGAGGAAAGGCAGGCTGTTGAACAGCATCGGGTTCGGGAGACGCGGATTCTCCTCCTGGGCTCGAGGGCGCCCCGGGCGGAAAAGGGGCAAGGGCCGTGCCACGGGTCCGGGGGAAGGGCGGCGCCCGAAGTCGAGACGGCGAGGCGACTTGGCCGGCGGGGAGAGCGGCACGAGCCGCGTCAGTAGGTATCGCGCTTCCACTCGGTGGCAGGGGAATGCCATTCCCCTCGCGCGGACTCGGGAAGACTCAAGGATTCCCCCACGGCGATTTCAGGGAGCGCCTGATTCAGAAGGCGAAGCGGACCTCACCCACGAGGGAGCGCTTCAGGATGTCGCCGAAGACGTGCTGCTGGATGGTCTGGTTGAAGAGGTTGGTCCCCTTGACCGAGGTCGTGACCTTCCCGCCGGCCCACCTCACGCCGAAGCTCGCGCTCGCCATGGTGTAGGCGTCGGTGAAGCCGCTGAAGCTGGAGCCCAGGACGTCGGTCCAGAACGCCTTGTCCGTGTGATTGACGGAAGCGCTTCCCAGGAAGCGGTCGTGGTTCCAGTTGAGGCCCACGTTGAATCGGTTGTGGGGCGGCAGGGAGATGGAGTCCACGGGATACGGCCGCGCGGAATCGGTTGACGTCGGGTCGGCCTGCCAGGAGTAGTTCGCAAACCCGGAGAGCCATGAGTTGAACCAGTAGCCGACGGAGACCTCGGCCCCCTTGTTCCGCAGGGGGCCCAGGTTCACGTAGGTGAACGACCGGGGCAGGAAGATCCCGCGCTGGGCCATGGCGGCGAGGATGACCGGCGGCAGCTTCCATCCGGGGGGAGGATTGGCCACGGTGTAGGGATCCCGCTTGGCATCGGTGAAGAAGCGGATGTTGTCGTCGGTGTCGTTGATGTAGAAGGCCAGGCCCACCGTCGTCCGACGTGCGAAGGTTCCCGTGTAGGCGACCTCGTAGGCCTTCAAGGACTCCTCCGTCAGCTTGTCCGCGGGCGGGATTCCCAGACCCCTTCGCACCTCGGAGCCCTCGGCCCGGATCACCAGGGGGAAGGGCTGGGCGACCGCGGGCTGGAGGGGCGGGGGGAGGAGGGGCGCGAGCGCGGAGAGGTTCACGGGCTGCAGGATCTGCACGTCCAGGTAGTTGTTGATGAGGGACGGGGAGCGGAAGGCCTTGTTGAAGGACGCCCGGATCGAATGGTTCGGGGTCGGCAGGAACATGGCCGTCACCCGGGGCGAGAAGACGGGGTGATCGAGGTTGCCGAACTTGTCGAGCCGCCCCCCGAGACTCAGGCGCAACTTGCCGAAGTAGATCTGGTCCTGAAGGTAGGCTCCGAGCTCGTTGCGATTCTGGCCCGTGGGGGTGATGGTGATGTCGAAATTGTTGCGACGCGCGCTGGCGCCGTAGCTGAGCAGGTGCCCCCGGCTCCCGGAGGCGTTGGCTCCCACGACCCGGGAGTGCCCGATCTCGAGATCGTAGGTCTGGGTCTTGAAGTCGAGCTGGATCGGGGTGCCCGTGGCATCCAGGGCCAGGAGGGCCGGCGCCTTGCCATCGACGATGTTGGCGAAGCCCCTGAGCTTGAACCCTCCTCGCGTGTACTCGATCTTGCCGTAGCCGAGCCGCGAGCCGTTCTGGATGTCGAAGGGACCGAGGGCCGTGTGGATGATGCCCTGCGTCCCCGCGACGCCTGCGGCATAGGTCATGTGCGCGTTGTTGGAGAGCTCCTGGTCCACGCGCGCGTCGAACCTGGGCTGGCTCGTACCCTGGTTCTGGAAAGCCAGGTAGGTGGCTCCCCCATCGGTGATCGTGGGATCGAGGGGGTTCTTCACGAGGGGGACGGTGCCCGAGGGCCGGGGCAGGGGGTCGGAGTTGAAGTAGCCACCCGAGAGGCGGTAGGACCAACGCTCGTTGGGAGCGTGGCCGATGCTCGCGGAGGCTCCGTAGGTCGTTCCTGTGCTCTGGCCAGCCAGGGTTCCCGCGTTCCGGTCGAACGTCCCCCCGGTCAGGGTGAGGCTGCCGCTGGGGCTCCCATCCTTGTGCGCGGTCTCCCGGGGCGTCTTCGTGATGATGTTCACGACCCCCGTGAGGGCGTTGGCGCCCCAGACCGCGGAAGCGGGGCCCCGCACCACCTCGATCTGCTTGATGTCCGACATGTTCGTGGGCACGAAGTCCCAGAGGATCAGGCCGAAGAAGTCCAGGTAGATGGACCTTCCATCCACGAGGGCGAGCTGGGAGTTGGTGAGAACGCCCGTGGCCTGACGGCTGGTGAGGTTGAAGTCGCGAGCCGAGGTCTGGATGACGTTCTCGTTGGGAAGGGTTCGAAGCAGATCGCCGATGCCCTGGGCGGACGAGGCCGCGATGACGTCCGCGGTCACGACGTCCATGGTGACGGGCGCGCTGACGCGCGTCTCCGAGACCTTGGAGGCGCTCTCGACCATGATCACCTCCTGGAATTTGGGACGAGGGTCGCTCTGCTTCTGATCCGGAGCCGTGGCCGGGGGGTCCTGGGGCACGGCGTTGTCCGCGAAGGCGAGAAGGCCGGCAAAGACCAGGAGACGTCGGATCATGAAATCCTCCCTCGAATGAAGGCGGGAGGGGCAAGGACGGTGCCACCCGGCGACCGGCACGACTTCGCCGCAAGTCGTTGAAGGGCGGAGGAGGCTCCTTCGCGGACCCGCGCCTGCGCTGCCCAGTGGGTGGGCGCCCCGCGCAGCTACTTGGCGTTCTCGAGGTGGAACACCTCGCGCAGCTCGCGCGCGACGGGACTGTCGTCGGGGTTCGACGGCATCAGCTCCCGCATGTGGCGCCACCATCGCCGGCAGACCTCCGTGCGGGCGATGGCCTGCCAGCGCTCCTCGCTCTCGACCTCCGCGTAGGCGAACAGCTCGCTGGTCTCGGGATCGAGGTAGATGGAGTAGCTGCGCACGCCATGCGCGATGAGCGCGTCCGCCAGCTCCCGCCAGATCGGGTCGTGACGGCGCGCGTACTCCTCGTGGCGGTCCGCGTGCACGGACATCTTGAACGCTTTTCTGAGCACTACACTATTCCGGCCCCCAGCCGCGCGGTGGCCGGCCGCGCCTGGGCCGCCCGCTGCCGGTAGCCGCTGGAACGGTAGAGGCCCAGGGGGTCGATGGCGCCGCCCGCCCGGTGGCGGGCCATGGCGAGGATGGGCTCCACGTCCGTGTGGAAGGCCTGCTTGAGCGACTGCAGCGCGAGCAGGGCGTCGTTGCCTTCCTGGTGCTCGGCGAGCCGCCCCCGGTCCACCAGGTGCGCCTGCACGTACGCGCGCACGAGCTCGCCCGCGCTCGTCATGAGCGACTCGATGGGATCGGTCACGTTGTGCGACTGGTCCAGCATGTACGCGGGGTCGAAGGCGGGGATTCGCGCCTGCTCGGCGTCCACCAGCTCGTTGAAGATGAGAAAGAGCTGGAAGGGCTTGATGGAGCCGGAATCCAGGTCGTCGTCCCCGTACTTGCTGTCGTTGAAGTGGAAGCCGCCGAGCTTCCCGAACTGGATGAGCCGGGCCACGATCATCTCGATGTTGACGTTGGGCGCGTGGTGCCCCAGGTCGACCAGGGAGAACGCCCGCTCCCCGAGCTCGCGCACGCAATGGTAGCTGGTCCCCCAGTCGTTGAGCACGGTCGAGTAGAAGGCGGGCTCGTACAGCTTGTGCTCGATGAACAGGCGCCAGCCCTCGGGCAGGACGCGATAGATCTCGCGCAGGCTGTCGAGATAGCGCTCGAGCGCCCTCCGGAGGTGGACCTGGCCCGGGAAGTTGCCCCCGTCGCCGACCCAGACCGTGTGCGAGCGGGCGCCCAGCTTCATGCCGAGCCGGAGGCACTCGAGGTTGTGCTCCACCGCCTGGCGACGGACCGCGGGGTCGGTGTGGCTCAGGCTGCCGAACTTGTAGGAGAGGGGCTGCTCGGGCTGGTCCTGGAAGGTGTTGGAGTTCATGGAATCGAAAAAGAGCCCGCGGGCCTGGGCGAACGACCGCAGCTCGGCCGGGCTCTCCGGCTGGTCCCAGGGGATGTGCAGCGAGATCCCGGGGGTGGTGCGCACGAGCTTGAAGACGACCTCGCAGTCCTCGATCTTCTCGAACACGTTGCGGGGCTCGCCGGGACCGGCGAAGTGGGCGAACCGCGTCCCCCCGGTGCCGAGGCCCCACGAGGGAACCGACACCCGGAAGGCGGCGGCACGCTCGGTCAGCTTCTCGATGTCGATTCCCCGACGCGTGAGCTGGCGCCCGAGATGCCCGAAGTCCTCCTCGAGCCACTTCAGCCGCTTGCGGTTCTCCTCGGCGATCCGCTCCCCGTCCAACTCGAAGGCCATGGCGCCTCCCTGCCGATGGCTGACGACTGTCACGTTGCCGGTGTCCGGGTTCACGATGTTCCTCGCGGCCTTCCACGGGCGCCAAGCGAGTTCGGCGTTCCGCCTCACGTTCCCTCTGATGAAACGATGCCGGGGCTCGCCCGCGCCTCATCCAACATCCCTTGCGCCACGACTTAAGCCCGTGTCGGCCCCGCCCACATCGAGGACGCCTCGCCCGTCGGCCCCGGGCGCCATGTTATGCTCTGCGTAACGTCGAAGACCATGCCCAAGGCGACGCCGGAGCCCTACATCGTGCACTCGGTGGTGCACGCCACCCAGATCCTCGGCGTCTTCCAGTCGTCCGCGGAGGTCTTGCGGCTGCGCGACGTGGTCCAGCGCACCGGCTTCGGCAAGGGGATGTGCTTCCGCCTGCTGCACACCCTCCACCACTGCGGCCTGCTGGAGAAGGTCGACGCGAGCCGCTATCGCCTGATCTCCGAGATCCGGCGGCGCAAGCGGTACCGGCTGGGCTATGCCGGCCAGGGGCAGGACACCTCCTTCGCCCGCGAGGTGCACGCGAGCCTGCAGCGCGCGGCCGAGCCCGAGGACGTCGAGCTGATCGTGGTGAACAATCGCTACCAGCCGAAGGTGGCCCTCCGCAACGCCGAGCACCTCGTCCGCGAGCGCGTGGATCTCGTGATCGAGTTCCAGACCGACGAGTCCGTCGCTCCCGCCATCGCCTCGAAGTACCTGGAGGCGAACATTCCCCTCGTCGCCATCGACATTCCCCACCCCGGCGCCACGTACTTCGGGGCCAACAACTACCAGGCGGGGCTGCTGGCGGGACGCCACCTCGGCCAATGGGCCCGCACCCGTTGGAACGGGCAGGTCGAGGAAGTGCTGCTGCTGGAGCTGGCCCGGGCGGGGTCCCTCGTGCACGCCCGGATGAGCGGCGTGCTGGCCGGGCTCAAGGAGACCCTGCACGAAGCGCTCGAAGCGTGCCCCGTGGTCTCCCTCGACGGCGATGGTCAGTTCAAGACCTCGCTCGAGAAGGTGCGCCGGCACCTCCGGGAATCCCAGGCCCGGCACGTGCTCCTGGGGGCCGCCAACGATCCGAGCGCGCTGGGCGCGGCCCGCGCCTTCCAGGAAGCGGGCCGGGCCGGGACCTGCGCGATCGTCGGCCAGAACGCCGAGCCCGACGCGCGGGCGGAGCTGCGCGAGCCGCGGACGCCCCTCATCGCCTCGGTGGGCTTCTTCCCGGAGCGATACGGCGACGGCCTCATCCGCCTGGCCCTCGACATCCTCGCGCACCGGCGGACCCCGCCCGCCCTCTTCATCCGCCATCAGCTCATCACGACGGAGAACGTCGACCATTCCTACCCGAACGACGCGCTCCTGGGGCCCGCGCGCCACGGCTGATTCGGCCTGGCGTTACGCCCGGCATAACGCGTGCCCCGCGCCGAAACCGGTCTCCGCATCTCTCGTGATCCGGCGGGGAGCGCGTAAGTCCTCTCGAACCAGGGGTTGAACCCGGCCCCTCGCCACGGGCCCGTCGTTTCATCAGAGAAAACGCGGCCGGGAACCCCGAAATCCCTTGGTGCCCGCGTGGACGTGGACGAAGACTGCCCCTCACGTTGCATCACCCAGATCGTTCGCGCTGATCGGCGGCGTCGATCGTCGTCGGGCGTCTCTAATCAGGCCCGGAGGATTCTTTTGAGAGGAGACTCCACCATGAGGAAAGCAGGATTGCTCGGTGCCGTGGTCGCCCTGTTGGGCATGACCGGCACGCTCAGGGCACAGACGGCCACCGGCCAGATCACGGGCACGGTGAAGGACGCGACGGGGGCGGTCGTGCCCGGGGTCACCGTCACCGCCACCAGTGAGCTCACGGGCTCCAAGCGCGAGGCCATCAGCGGGAAGGAAGGCAGCTTCGTCATCCCGCTGCTGCCCGTCAGCACGTATTCGGTGACCGCGTCGCTCCAGGGCTTCCGCCCCGCCAAGCGGACCGGGGTCCGCCTGAACGTCGACCAGGTCGTCAGGGTCGACCTGGACCTCCAGACCGGCGAGTTGACCGAGGCCGTCGAGGTGCAGGCCAACGCGATGGCCCTCGACAGCGAGACCGCGAGCGTCGGCCAGGTCATCACCGAAAAACAGATCACGGACCTTCCCCTCAACGGGCGCAACTTCATCTCGCTGCTGTTCCTGGGCGCGGGCGCGGTGCAGGCCGATGGCGAGCAGGGATCCATGAGGCAGGGCGCGGGCAACGCGATCAGCATCATGGGCTCGCGGCCGACCTCGAACAACTTCATGATCGACGGGACGGCCAACATCGACACCGCGCTCGGCACCCCGGCCGCCATCCTGTCCATCGACGCCCTCGATGAGTTCAAGGAGCAGACGAAGACCTACTCCGCGGAGTACGGCTTCAGCGCCAACCAGATCAACATCGTCAGCAAGTCGGGGACCAACGAGTGGCACGGGGCTCTTTTCGGGTTCATGAGGAATGACAGCCTCGACGCCAAGAACTACTTCGACCCGCCGAACAAGGAGAAGCCCAAGCTCGACCAGAAGCAGTTCGGGGGCGTGGTCCGGGTGCCCATCATCAAGGACAAGACGTTCTTCCTGGTAAACTACGACGGCACCCGCAAAGACAAAGGGTTCAGCTCGTTCTTCCGGGTGCCCAACCCGGACGAGCTGGCCGGCCGGTTCTCCACGACGGTCATCGACCCCACGACCGGCCAGCCGTTCCCGAACAACACGATCCCCGCGTCGCGCAACTCGCGCCTCGCACAGGTGGCGCTGCAGAACAAGTGGTTCCCCGCCCCCAACTCGGACTCGCCGTTGGGAAACTACTCCGTCGTACGGACGCTTCCCCAGACCCAGAACCAGTTCACGGTCCGGATCGACCAGGACCTGGGCCACTTCGGCCGGGCCTTCGTCCGCTACACGGACACTCGGTACGAGAACCGGCAGACCACGGGCAACGTCCTGGACATCTCGGATCAGATCTTCATCCAGAACGCGAGGAACTGGCAGGTCTCCCACACGTGGCCCATCCGGAACAACGTCGTGAACTCGTTCCGCTTCGGCAGGGTCTGGGCCGACGCTCCCCTGAAGCCCATCGCGTGCCCCCAGGCCGCCATCGACGCCGCCGCCAATACGGGGATCTTCCAGAACGTCCCCGACGACAAGCGGAACTGCCCGAACATCGGCATTCAGGGCTACTCCGGCACCGGGGGCCCGGTGAACGCGTACTCCGCGAGCACCCAGCCCATGTGGGACATCAGCAACACCACCACCTGGATCACGGGCAACCACACCTTCAACGTCGGCGCCAACTACCGCCGGTGGTGGCTGCAGCGGGATCTCGCCACGGACTTCACGGGGAACTTCGGCTTCGGCGCCGGCTTCACCCTCACCGGCAGCCCGGTCGCGGACTTCCTGCTCGGCTACTACACGAGCGCCTCCTCCTTCCAGCCCGCGGGCTTCAGCATACCGGGACAGGTCGGCAACCCGCGTGAGATGAACTTCATGTACTTCGCGCCCTACATCCAGGACGACTGGAAGATCAGTGCGAAGCTCACTCTGAACCTGGGCCTGCGCTACGACTACCGCAGCGTGCCCTACGAGACGAACGACCACATGGGCTGGCGAAACCTGAGCTACGCCCCGGGCGGCCTACTCGTGGCGGACCCCAAGCTGCAGGAGAAGGGAATCAACGACGGCAAGTATTACCAGGCGGCGGGCCGCCGGAGCCCCGACAATCCCGACCGCTTCAAGGTCTTCGCTCCCCGCATCGGCTTCGCCTATCGTCCGGGCACCGACGAGAAGACCGTGATCCGCGGCGGCTGGGGACGCTTCTACGACTCGGCCGAGGGGCGCGAGATCGACGGCGCGGCGGATATCTACCCCTACGTGAGCCGGGGCATCTATTCACAATCGGTGAGTCAGACCACGCCGTACAAGACCACCAACGATCTGTTCCCGAGCTTCTCCGAGCAAGGCGTCGCCACTCCGGCCGCCAACACCTTCCTCGCCGTGAGCATGTCCCCGGAGCCCCGGAACCCCTACGTCGATCAGTGGTCCCTGGGCGTGCAGCGGCAGATCACGCAGAACACCGTCGCCGAGTTGAACTACGTCGGCAGCAAGGGCAACAACCTGCTGATGCGAATCAACATCGCCCAGGCCCTCGAGTACACTCCGAGCAACCCCACGGTGGCCGGGCGCAAGCCGTTCCCCAACTTCGGCGTGTACATCGACAGCACCTGGAGCGGCACCTCGAAATACAACGGGGTCAACGCCAAGCTCGAGCACCATGGCCGGGCGCTCCTCGCCACCTTCGCCTATACCTGGTCGAAGAGCACCGACAGCAAGTCGGCCGCCGCCGGCATCGGGGCCTCGGGCTACAACGGCTGGCAGGGGTTCCTCGACAACCACAACCCGGGCCTCGACTACGGCCCCTCCGACTTCGACGTGGACCATCGCGCGGTTGCGAGCTTCGTGTGGAACCTGCCCTTCGGCAAGGGCGAGCGCTACGCCAGCTCGGCTTCCGGGGTGGCGAACGCCATCATCGGAGGCTGGCAGGTGAACGGGATCTACATCTGGCAGCACGGGTTCCCGATCACGATCCGGGCCGCCGATCTGGGCAACGTCTTCGACAGCTTCGGTACGAACCGGGCGAACGTTTCCGGCGATCCCAACGCGGGCGGCGGAAGCATCGAGAAGTGGTTCAACACCGGCGCGTTCTCCCAGCCGGCCCTCGGCCAGTTCGGCAACTCCACGCGCAACATGCTGCGCGGGCCCACCATCAACAACCTGGATCTCGCGCTGTTCAAGAACTTCGATCTCGCGAGGGGTGCGCGCCTCCAGTTCCGGTTCGAATCGTTCAACGTCTTCAACCACCCGAATTTCAACGGCGTGCAGACGTACCTGCCGGACCCGGCCTTCGGCCGCCTCACGTCGGCCAGCGACGGCCGGATCAACCAGCTCGGATTGAAGTTGATCTGGTAAGTCTTTAGTGCCCGAGGCCCGCCAGGGGCGACGCCCTGGCGGGCCTCCTCCCTGCTTCCACGGACCGCCCCGCCCGAGGGCCCACCCTTCAGCGAAGACGCGAGGATTTGCTTGTACGATCTGCCGAGGCCCATGCTCAAGCACCCGTGCCTCGCGCTGCTCCTGTCCTCTGCTCCCGTTCTCGCCCAGGCCCCCGACGCGCAGCTGCTCCAACGATACTCGGAAGTCGCACAGCGGGCGCTCGCCGAGCACCGGTACGCCGAAGCCGAGCAGGCCTACGAGAAGCTCCGCGAGCTGTCTCCGCAGACCGCCGAGGTCCACGCCGGCCTGGGGCTGATCTACTACCAGCAGCGCAAGTTCACCGCGGCGGTCCCCGCCCTGCGGCAGGCGATGAAGCTCAACCCGAGCCTGCCCCGGACCGACATCCTCCTCGCCCTGTGCCTCTCCGAGCTGGGCCAGTACAAGGAGGCGCTGCCCGGCCTGGGCAAGGCCTTCAAGCAGACGGCGGACGATCCCCTGCGTCGCCTGGCGGGCCTGCAGCTGCAGCGCGCGTACACCAACCTCGAGCAGGACGCGAAGGCGGCCGAGGTGGCGCTGGAGCTGACCCGCCTCTACCCGAAGGACCCCGAGGTCCTGTACCACTCCGGGCGCCTGCTCTCGAACTACGCCTACCTGATGACGATGAAGCTCGCCCGGGTGGCCCCTGACTCTCCCTGGACCCACCAGGCGGCGGGGGAGGCCAACGAGAGCCAGGGGCTCTACGAGGCGGCCGTCCGCGAGTACCGGGAGGTGCTGGCCAGGGACGCGCGCCGGCCCGGCATCCACTTCCGCATCGGCCGCACCCTGCTCGCGCGCGCCGCCGCTACCCCCGAGGAAGGACCGGCCGCGGGCTTCCGGGCGGAGGCGGTGAAGGAGCTCGAGCAGGAGCTTGCCCTCGACGCCACCAACGCGACCGCCGCCTACGAGCTCGGCGAGATCCATCGGCGGGCGGGCGCCCTCGAAGAGGCGCGGAAGCTCTTCGAGGCCGCAGTCGAGCACTATCCCGACTTCGAGCAGGCCCAGCTCGGCCTGGGGCGGGTGCTTCTCGCGACGGGGAAGCTCGAGCCCGCGGTCGCCCACCTGCGCAAGGCGATCGCGCTCGACCCCGAGAACGACGTCTCGTACTACCAGCTCTCGCGCGCGTACCAGGCCCTCGGCAATGCGGCCGGCCAAGCGGACGCGCTCGCTCGATCCCAAGCCCTTCGCGCCAAGCGGCAGCGGACCGACGCGGCCATCCTGCCGCTCCAGGTGACGAAGCAGGAGCTGGAATCGAAAGACGGCCCCCCCTAGAAGAGCGAGGAGCTCATGCGAGTGACGAAGCCTTTGGTGACCATCCTGATCGGCCTCCCTCTGCTCGGTTCGGCGCCCGCCTGGGCAGCCGCGGCGCCGGAGCCCCTGCGGGTCGTCTCCCTGCGCACCGAGTACACGGAGAACCCCGTGGGCATCGACGTTCGCCAGCCCCGGCTGAGCTGGCAACTGCAAGCGCTCGGGCGAGGCGTCGTGCAGTCGGCCTACCAGGTCCGGGTGGCGCGAAGCGCCTCTGGCCTGGGCGGCGGTAGCGACCAGGTCTGGGACTCGGGCCGGGTGACCTCGGACGAATCCACGCAGCGAGTCTACGACGGGCCGCCCCTCCGCTCGGGCCAGCGGTACCACTGGCAGGTCCGGGTATGGGACGGGAGCGGCAAGCCTTCCGCCTGGAGCGCGCCGGCGTTCTGGGAGATGGGCCTTCTCGACGCCGCCGACTGGAAGGCGAGCTGGATCGAGCCCGACCTGCCCGAGGACCTGAAGACGCCGGGGCCCTCGCCCATGCTGCGCCACGAGTTCAAGGCGAAGGGCGCCGTCGAGCGGGCGCGGGCCTACGTCACGAGCCACGGCCTCTACGAGATGCTGCTCAACGGCCAGAGGGTGGGGGACCAGGTCTTCACGCCGGGGTGGACGAGCTACAACAAGCGCCTGCAGTACCAGACCTACGACGTCACCTCCCTCGTCAAGAGCGGAGACAACGCGCTGGGGGTGATGCTGGGCAACGGCTGGTACCGGGGCTTCCTGGCCTGGCAGGATCGGCGGAACATCTACGGCGATCGGCTGGCCCTCCTGTGCCAGATCAAGATCAGCTACAAGGACGGGCGCGAAGAGATCGTCGGCAGCGACGGGAGCTGGAAGGCGGCGACGGGACCCATCCTGATGTCGGAGATCTACCATGGCGAGACCTACGACGCGCGCCTGGAGAAGCCGGGCTGGGCGACGGCCGGCTTCGCGGACGGCGCATGGTCGAAGGTCAAGGTCGCGGATCACCGCAAGGACGACCTGATCGCTCCCGCGGGGCCGCCCGTGCGCAGGATCGAGGAGCTGAAGCCCGTCAGGGTGCTCAAGACCCCGGCGGGCGAGACCGTCGTCGACCTCGGTCAGAACATGGTGGGCTGGGTGCGGCTCAAGGCCCAGGGGCCCGCCGGCACCACGATCACGCTCCGACACGCCGAGGTGCTCGACAAGGCGGGAAACTTCTACACGGAGAACCTCCGCGCGGCGAAGGCCACCATGAAGTACACGATGAAGGGCGGAGGCCCGGAGACCTTCGAGCCCCATTTCACGTTCTTCGGGTTCCGGTACGTAGCGGTGGCCGGCTATCCGGGGGAGGTCACGCCCGAGAGCCTGACCGGGGTGGTCGTCCACTCGGACATGGCGCGGGCGAGCGAGTTCGAGACCTCGAAGCCGCTCGTCAACCAGCTCCAGCACAACATCATCTGGGGCCAGAAGGGCAATTTCCTCGACGTCCCCACCGACTGTCCCCAGCGCGACGAGCGCCTGGGATGGACGGGGGACGCCCAGGCCTTCTCGCCCACCGCCGCGTTCAACATGGACGTGGCCAGCTTCTTCACCAAATGGCTGAAGGACGTGGCCGCGGACCAGTTCGAGAGCGGCAGCGTGCCCCACGTGGTCCCGAACGTCCTGCCGGACTTCGAGGGCCGGAAGCCGGGCGGCGCGGCGGGGTGGGCCGACGTGGCGGTGATCATCCCGTGGAACATGTATCGGAGCTATGGAGACAAGCGGGTCCTGGAGACGCAGTACGACAGCATGGCCAAGTGGGTGAGCTACGAGAAGACGCGCGCGGGCGACGACTACATCTGGGACGGCGATTTCCACTTCGGGGACTGGCTGGCGTTCGCGTCGACCGCGAGCGACTACCCGGGCGCCACCACCAGCAAGGACTTCATCGCGACCGCCTTCTTCGCGCACTCCACGGACCTGCTCCAGCGCGCGGCCCTGGTGCTCGGGAAGAAGGACGACGCGGCGCGCTACGGCGAGCTGCTCGGCCGGATCAAGAGCGCGTTCCGGCGGGAGTTCGTCACGGAGACGGGCCGGGTGGGCGAGGACACCCAGACCGCCTACGCGCTGGCCCTCCAGTTCGACCTGCTGCCCGAGAACCTGCGCCCCGTGGCCGCGAAGAGGCTGGCCCAGGAAGTCGGCCGGCGGAAGCACTTGACCACGGGCTTCCTGGGAACGCCGTACCTGTGCCACGTGCTCGTGCGGTACGGGTACCTGGACGAGGCCTACATGCTGCTCAACCGCGAGGAGTACCCATCCTGGCTCTACCCGGTGAAGCAGGGGGCGACCACGATCTGGGAGCGGTGGGACGGTCAGAAGCCCGACGGCTCGTTCCAGGACAAGGGGATGAACTCGTTCAACCACTACGCCTACGGGGCCATCGGCGAGTGGATGTACCGCGTGATGGCGGGCATCGAGATCGACGAAGGGGCTCCCGGTTACAAGCACATCCTCATCCAGCCGCGACCGGGCGGGGGGTTCACGAGCGTTACGGCCAGCCACCAGACGCCCTACGGCAAGGTGAGCTCCGCCTGGACGCTCAAGGACGCAGCGTTCGAGCTGGCGGTGGAGATCCCCGCCAACACCTGGGCGACCGTGCGGCTGCCGGGAGCGCAGCTGGCTTCCGTGACGGAAGGGGGCAAGCCCCTGGCTGCCGGCAACGGTCTCTCCGCGCCCAAGCAGGACGGGACGGTCGTGACGGTGGAGACCGGCTCCGGCCAGTACCGCTTCGCGTATCCATCCGCAAGGTGACCCGGGAGGACGCGGGATGAAGAGAACCGGCAACCGGACGATTCGCATGGCGGCGCTCGTCGGGCTCGCGGGGTTGCTCGGCCGGGCGGACGGGCCTCCCTCGGCCGTGGTCAGGGCCGCCGAGGATGCCCTGGCCCAGGGATTCAAGAGCCCGCCGGACTCGGCCCGGCCGCGGGTCTGGTGGCACTGGCTGAACGGCAACGTCACCAAGGAAGGCATCACCGCCGACCTCGAGTGGATGAAGCGGGTGGGCATCGCGGGGATGCAGATGTTCGACGGCAGCCTGGGGGTGCCGCAGTTCACGGAGAAGCGGCTGGTCTGGATGACGCCGGAATGGAAGGACGCCTTCAAGCATTCCGCCGCGGAGGCCGATCGCCTCGGCCTCGAGATGGCCATGGCGGCCTCCGGAGGCTGGAGCGAGACCGCGGGGCCGTGGGTCAAGCCGGAAGAGGGGATGAAGAAGGTCGTCTGGAGCGAGACCCGTGTGCAGGGCCCGCGCAAGTGGAGCGGCGTGCTGCCCAACCCGCCCTCGATGAACGGCCGCTTCCGGAACATTCCGGTCCCGCCGGACTTCGCGTTCCCGGAGCCCACCGACCTGCCGGGCGCGAAGCCGCCCGTCAAGCCGGAGCCCCAACCGCCGGATCCGACCCTCTACGCCGACACCGCGGTGGTGGCCTATCGCGTGCCCGACGACGAGGTGCGCATGGCGGACCTGAAGCCAAAGGTGACGACGAGCGGCGGCGCCATCGACGCGGCGGCCCTCGTGGACGACGACCTGAGCCGGACGGTGGCGCTGCCCATTCCCGAGGGGGGCAAGCCGGCCTGGATCCACTACGAGTTCGCCCAGCCCTTCCGCATCCAGGCGCTGTCGATCACCGTGGGCCCGGGCATCGCCTTCTTCGGGGCCACTCCCCCCGTGGGGCAGTTCCAGACGAGTCGGGACGGAACGAGCTGGGCCACCCTCCTCAACCTTCCGGGCCCGGAGCCGCTCTTCGGCGGCTTCCCGGTGAGGACCTACGCTCTGCCGGAGACCACGGCCCGTCTGTACCGGTTCGTCTTCCCGCCGCCGCCGCCGAATCCGATGGGCGCCCTGTTCGGCATTCCCCCGGTTCGCCAGTTCGACTTCGCGGAGATCGAGCTCTTCTCGAGCCCACGCGTGCACCAGTGGGAGGACAAGGCCAGCTTCGCCACGTTCATGGAACCGAGCGGCGCCTCGACCCCCGCGGTGCGCGCGGACCAGGCGATCGCCCGCGCCAACGTCGTCGATCTCACCTCGAGGATGGGCAAGGACGGACGGCTCGAGTGGGACGCGCCCGCCGGAACCTGGGTGGTCCTGCGCATGGGGTACTCGCTCACCGGCGAGAAGAACCATCCGGCCACGCCGGAGGCGACCGGCTACGAGGTCGACAAGCTGAGCCGCAAGCACGTGACCTCGTACGTCGAGCACTACGTCGACCTCGTCTCGGGGGCCATGGGCCCGTACTTCGGCAAGAGCTTCCGCTACTTCCTGATGGACAGCTGGGAAGCCGGGCACGAGAACTGGACCGAGGACATGGCCAGGGAGTTCCGCGCGCGGCGCGGGTACGACCTGACGCCCTACCTGCCCGTCCTGACGGGGCGGGTGGTGGAGAGCGCGGATGCGAGCGACCGCTTCCTGTGGGACTTCCGCCGCACCATCGCGGACCTCCTGGCGGAGAACCACTACGCCGCGGCCACCGAGTATTTCCACAAGAAGGGCGTCGGCCTCTACGCGGAGGCCATGGGCTCCAGCCTGCCGACCACGGGGGACGGGCTCCTGAACAAGGGCCAGGTGGACATCCCCATGGGCGAGTTCTGGACCCCGCTCCCGGGACAGAAGGACAGCCCGGAGCACCCCGCCGACGTGCGCGAGGCGGCGTCCGCGGCGCACATCTACGGCAAGACCCTGGTGGCCACGGAGTCCTTCACCTCCATGCCCATGGTCCCCGGCTGGGGCCAGTCGCCCGCGTACCTCAAGCCGATCGGGGACCGGTTCTTCGCCCTGGGCGTGAACCGCATCGTCTTCCACACCTCGGACCATCAGCCCTTCGTGGACGAAGCCCACAAGCCCGGCATCACCCTCGGCCCCTTCGGCCAGCACTACTCGCGCAACATCACCTGGGCCGAGCAAGCCGTGGCCTGGAATACCTACCTGTCGCGCTGCTCGTACCTCCTGCAGCAGGGGCTTTTCGTGGGCGATCTCGCCTACTACTACGGCGAGGGCGCGCCGGTCACGGTGCCGTTCTGGAAGAAGGTGCGGCCGGAGCCGCCCGCGGGGCACGCCTATGACTACGTGAACACCGACGTCCTCCTGAACCGGATGACCGTGAAGGACGGGCGGCTGGTCCTCCCCGACGGCATGAGCTACCGCGTGCTCGTCCTGCCCGAGGACGTCGATCGGCTCACGCTCCCGGTCGTGCGCAAGCTCCGCGACCTAGGGGCGGAGGGCGCCACCATCGTCGCTCCCCGCCCCGGCAGCCCGCCGAGCCTCACCGGCTTTCCCGCCGCGGACGAGGAGATCCGCGGCATCGCCAACGACGTCTGGGGCTCCATCGACGGCAAGAGCCTGACCCAAGCCGACTACGGCAAGGGCAAGGTCTACTGGGGCGGCTCCCTGGAGGACGTCCTCCTGGCCCAGAAGGTCGCGCCCGACGTCGAGTACAGCCGGCCGCACCCGGACACCACGCTCGTGTGGATCCACCGCCGGCTTCCGGACGCCGATCTCTATTTCGTGGCGAACCAGAAGGAGCGGGCCGAGGACCTGCTGGCGACCTTCCGTGTGGAAGGCAAGCAGGCCGAGCTGTGGCACCCGGACACGGGCGCCATCGAGCCCGCCGCCTACCGGATCGAGGGCGGCCGGACCACGGTGCCGCTCGGCCTGGGTCCGAACGGGTCGGTCTTCGTCGTGTTCCGCGCTCCGGCTGCGGCGGCCTCACGCACGCTCACACGGCCGGTCAACACGGCCCTGGCTACGGTTTCCGGGCCGTGGAACGTGAGCTTCCCCCCGAACTGGGGCGCCCCGCCGCAAGTCCGACTGGACGGCCTCGCTTCGTGGACCGCCTCCGCCGACGCCGGCGTGAAGTATTTCTCGGGCACGGCTACCTACACGAAGGAACTCCAAGCTCCCCCGGCCTGGTTCACGCCGCGGACGCGAGTCGTGCTGGACCTCGGCAGCGTGCGCGAGATCGCCGAGGTCTCGGTCAACGGCAAGCCCGTGGGCGGCATCCTCTGGAAGGCGCCTTTCGACGCCGACGTGACGGATGCGCTGAAGGCCGGAGCGAACCGCCTCGAGATCAAGGTCACGAACCTCTGGCCGAACCGCATGATCGGGGACCTGCAGCCCTCCACAACGAAGAGATACACCTTCACCGACTACAAGCCCTATACGAAGGACTCGCCCCTGCTCGAGTCTGGGCTGCTCGGCCCGGTGACGCTGTCGTCGGTCACTCGTCGATAGGGCGAAGGTGACGGGGGCGGCGGCGAAGGAGCCCTCCCGTCAACCTCTCGCGGCATCGCGAACGTACCGCCTGGGTCTTGATATTTGTGTGATACAATAATACATTGAACTTATGAGTCAGACCACAAAGCCCAGCAAACCCAGGCACGAACTGAAGGTGGCCGACGAAGTATGGCTGGCCGCCGCCCTCCTTCATCGCGAGCACCCGGACCGGGAGGACTTCACGGTCGCGGAGATCGTCGAACGGGCGAGGCAGGAGGGACTCACCCCGGAGCTGCGGCCGGGCGTCTACGTTCACGCCCTTCTGCACTGCGTCGCCAATCGCCCGCCGAACCCCGCCCGCTATCGGATGCTGGTCGAGACGGCAGCGGGCCGCCGGCGCCTCTATCGGCCCGGTGACCCCGCGGACGAGGCCAGGCGAGGGGCCAAGGTGAAGCCGCAGCGCTCGGCGATCCCGCCCAGGTATCACCGGCTGCTCGACTGGTACGAGCGAGAGTACGCGCCGCCGCGCGCTGTCCGGCCCGAGTCGGACCCTCTTCTCGCCCTCCGGGCCTCCGGACGAGAGCTCTGGGCGGATGAGCATGCCGACGAGTACGTGCGCCGGCTGCGCGAGGGGTGGCCGTGAGCCGGGTCTTCTGGGACACCAACCTCTTCATCTATCTCCTGGAAGGCTCTGGCCCCCAATCGGATCGCGTGGCCGCGCTCAGGGAGCGAATGCTCGAGCGGGCCGACGAGCTGTGCACCTCGACGCTGACCCTCGGCGAGGTGCTCGTCAAGCCGACTGAGCAAGGCAATCAAGGCCTCCAGCAGCGATACGAGGACGTCCTCTCCCGCACGGCGCGCCTTCTCGCGTTCGACCGCGAGGCCGCCCGCCGATACGCGGAGATTCGACGCAACCGCAGCATCCGCCCGCCCGACGCCATCCAGCTCGCCTGCGCGGCGCAGGCCGGAGTCGACATCTTCATCACCAACGACGATCGCTTGAGCCGCCTGACGATCCCCGGCATCCAGTTCCTCGTGTCGCTCGACCGAGCCTTCCTGTGACCGGCGGTCCTACCTCTCGAGCACCAGGCGTGGCACGGCCATGAGGCCCGAAGGCAGGGGCTGGAGGCCGTCGAGGTCCTGCAGGCGAGTCCGCAGACCGTAGCGCTCCACCACCGGCCGCATGTCCGGCAGCCGCCCGCCCTCGGCGAGCTGGTTGATCGCGGTGTTGTAGACGTCCACCTGGAGCTCGTTCCCGCCCTCCCGGAGCAGGTCCGTGACGTCCACCCGGTAGGGCGGCGACCAAACCGAGCCGGCCCGCCGCCCGTTGACGAAAACGGTGGCGGCCTCGCGAATGGGCAGGGTCACGAGCGCGGCGAAGGAGCTCCCGCGCAGGGTCCCTCCGGGAAGGGGCTCCCGCTCGACGGGCTTCGCCTCGCCGAAGTCCAGGTACACCCGGGCATCCGCTGCGCGAAAGGCCGCCGGCGGCCGGACGGTGAGACGGTAGGTCGCGGTGCCGGAGAAGAAGCGCCGCGCCGGATCGGACGGCCAGGCATGCGGCAGGTCGACGGGAGCGGCGGGACCCCCGAAGCTCACGCTCCACCCCGAGCGCAGCTCTTCGGACGCGATCACGGCGCGGGTGCTCGCCACCGGGGCGGCGCTGGCGTCCCTTCGGAACACCAGCACCCGCGAGGCGTAGGGCTCGAGCTCGAGCGTCATCTCTCCACCCTGGCCCGCCACCCGTTCGACCCGGCCCGTCAACGGATCCCACCGCTCCGCGCGCGGCGTGGCCGCGCGGAACCGGGCGCTGACCGTGAGTGGCAGGTTGCCGCTGTTGGCCAGGAAGTACACGTCTGCGTCGGCCAGTCGACGATGGACGAACCCCACGGCCGGGGAGGCCGGCGTCAGCGCTACATCCGGAGCAACCGCGCGGGCGAGCCGCGGCGAAAGGTCGTCTTCGCCCACCAGCTCGAGCGACGGCCACTCGCCCTCGGGTTTGCGGCGCACGGCCAGCATGGTCCCCCCGTTGCGCGCGTAGTCGGCGAGCCAGCGCCTCGTGGCCTCCGGCATCCACCGCACGCCCGGCAGGACGACCGCCTTGTATTCCCGGCCCCGGGCTTCTTCGAGCGTCCCGTCGTCCACGAGGTCGAAGCCCTGGCCCGCCTCGAGGATGGCGGGGACGATCTTCGGGCCGATCCACTCGACGGTCTTCAAGAAGAGGTTGATGTGGCGAGGGGTTCCGAGCTTGAAGGTGGACCAGGCGTCCTCGGTCGGCGCGTAGAGCGCCACGTCGGCCACGGGCTCGCCCTGCCGCAGGAGGAAGCTCACGCGCTGCAAGTACGCGGCCAGGTCCGGCATCACCGGCCACCACGGGTTCTTGTCGTTCAAGACCGCCGCCGCGTAGAAAGGCCAGCCGGGGGTCCCCGCCTCGGGAGGTGAATAGGGCCAGCCATGACCGATGAGCTGGTTGATACCCGAGAGGAAGTGCTGGTCGGCTTCCGCCTTGACGTCGAGGGGCGTCGCCCGGAAGGCCGGCGAATGCAGCCAGGTCCAGGTCTCCGACGCGGTCACCGGCTTGCCGAAGAGGTGCGAGGCGGAGGAGGCCCAGCGCGACGAGGTGAGGGTGCGGAAGCTCCAGCCTTCGCCGTCGATCGAGTCCGCGTAGCGGGAGCTGGCCAGGGACGCGGGCGGCTCTCCGTAGTTCTGGATGCGGAAGAGAACCTTGCTCTTGGTCGCCCACGCGCGCATGGGGGCGAGGAAGCGCTCCTGGTAAAGCTCGGTGAGGGTGCGGCCGAAGTCGCGCCGGAGGGTCTCGGACCGCTTGCCGACGTCGTACTCGAGCAGCGGCAGCACCCCGCGCAGGTCGTAGCCACGCCGCTTCTGGAACTCGCCGAGCATGTCCGCGGTCCAGTCCCCTCCGTAGACCTCCAGGCTGTCGCAGAAGGCGGCGTGGACGCCGCCCGTTCCCGCGGCGGCGAGCAGGGGGTCGCCGGCCTCGCGCAGGTGGGTCTCGATGGCCGCGCGCTGGTAGTGATCGAGCACGTACCCTTCGGCTCCGACGGCCGCGCGCTTCACGAGCTGGCCCGTCTGGCCGGAGAAGTACAGCAGGACCAGGCGCGGACCCTGCCCCGGCGGCAACGGGATCGGTCCGGCGCCGGAGATGTCGAGCTCGCGGAAGCTCGTGGGGTCGACCTCGGCCAGGGAGCCGCGGCCGATGAAGGCCGCGACCAGCCGGTCGCCCTCGTAGGGCACGGGCCGCGCGAGGCTCGTCCGGTCCGGCGTGATCTCGCGGCGGTCGGAGCGCAGGCGGGCCGCCGCCAGCTCGGGCGTGATGTAGGGGCCTCCGTACGACCAGCCGCTGCCGATGGTGACGTCCATGCGCAGGCCGAGCTCGCGCGCCTTGCGCGACGTGAACCCTACCTTCTCCAGGAACCCCGGCGACAGGTAGCGGTCGTTGCGAATCCCGCGGGCCGGGTCGTCGAGTTCCATGGGATAGACCACCGCCAGCTCGAAGCCGCCGATCCCGCCCTCGCGCATGCGGCGCATCTCGGCCTCCAGCTCGGCGATCGTGACCGAGGGGCCGAACCACCACCACCGCATGAGGATCCGGCTGTCGTGGGGCGGCTTCGCGAAGAGCGTCTGCACCTCGGCGACGCCGGAGCCGGAGCGAGCCCCGCCCTCGGGAAGAGCGACGCACGGGAGAACGCATCCGAGAACGGTCGCGAGGAGGAGACGCGGTCCCCCGGTCGGGGGCGTCACGGCGCTTCCGCGAGGGACCGGGCCGCCTCCAGTCGCTCGCTCACCGCGGCCTCGATCCCGCCCCGGATCTTCGCCAGGAGCATACCCGACAGCATGCCCGTCGGAGGATCGATCCGGACTCGGTGAAGGTCCATGAGATAGAAGCCCTTCTGGCCGGAGGGCGCGTCCACCAGGGCGACGAGGTCGAGGCCCGACTGGAAGTAATGACTGGCGTAGATCCTCTTCGAGCAGACGATAGTCCGGCCCGGGCTCCGGGGGTCCTGCCAGAGCGTGACGTGATACGCCGAGATGGTCGGCTTGGGCCCGAACTTGTCCTTCGTCCAGTAGAAGAAGTCCTCCACCCCGTCGAGCCGTCCCCGAGGATACTCCTCGACGTAGCGGTGGAACTCGGGGACGTAGTCCACGAGAAAGGGCGAGGCCGCGAGGAGCTTCCGGAATTCCGCGGGGGTCTCCTGCGGCTTCTCCTTGTCGTTGTACGTGGCGAGCGCGCCGATGCCCCCGGTCTGGTAGGCAGCCACGTACTCCACGAGCATCCGCCGGACGAGGGCGGTGGCCTTCGGCTTCGCTTCCGCCAACGGCCCTACCACCTCGGCCCGGACGCGCTCGATGGCCGAGCTCGCGAGCTTGAGGGCACAGTCGCTGGGCCGGCACTTCCGCGCAGCCTCGACGTCGGAGTCCTCCAGGGTCAAGCCCTCGAGGTCGCCGGGGGTGGGGGGGCTCCCGAACCGCCCGGATTGCAGGACGGAGGCCCCGCGCCGCAGGAACTCGACTTCGCGGAACCGCCGGAGCGCCGCCGCCTTGTCGGTCCGCACGCGTACGGCACCGAAAGCGGCGATCTCCGGCTTGTCGGCCGCGGGGAGCTGCTTCGTGACGATGCGTCCGGCGTCCACGGAGAGGACCTCGGCGTCGGCGAAGCGCACCACCGTGCGCAGGAACACCTGCGCGGGCGTCCCCTCCGCCGCCGCCCCCGCCGCGGGCGCGGTCGTGAGGGCCACCGCGAGCCCGGCACCGATCGCCCCGCGAGAGCCCATGACCGACCTCCCCCTGGCCCGCGGCCGCGAGGTTAACACCGTTCCTAGGGCAGCGTGACCACCGCCACCGCGAAGGCGCCCAGGGTCAGCGTCTCGTCGCCGAGCTTCGCGGAAGCCGGGGGCTGCAGGGCGGTCGTCTGGTCGACCCGGTCCACCTGGCCGCCCCGCGCGCCCGGGATCGAGACGTCGAAGGGCCGGTTCCGCTTGTTGACGAGCAGGACCCGGCGCTTGCCGTCGGGCTTCACCGCCCCCAGCGCGTAGACGTAGCGGTTCTCCACCCCGGTCTCCACGAGCTTGTCGCCGGGGCCGAAGTTGTCCTTCAGGAGCTTCAGCACCCAGTAGCGCGCGTTGGGCCGGCCGTCCGTCCAATCCACCATCGACACGCTCGGAAACTGGGTGGGATAGCCCACGAGCTGCGACTCCCCGGCCACGTCCACCCCGATCTGGGAGAGCTGGCCGAAGATGTAGGCGTACATCGCGCTGACGAGGCCCCAGTAGGAGGCCGGAATGGGCTTGAAGACGTATCCCGGCTCGCCCTGCGTCAGATCCTCCGCGGAGATGGCCCCGATCTCGTTGATGGTCGTCTTCGTCGATGGCGAGAGCCGCTTGCGGATCGACTCGATGTAGCGAACGACGCTCAGGAAGCCCTCGGCCTGGGCGAAGAACGTGTGCTCCTGGGTGTCCGGCGTCTCGTCGGGCGAGGGCACGGCGTAGAAGTGGTAGGAGATGAAGTCGAGGGGGATGCCGGGCCGGTGGTTCGCGTGGTTCAGGAAGCACTCGAAGAAGGCGGGGTTGCCGCTCGGGAAGGCCAGCGACGCCCCCACGAACTTCGTCTGCGGCGACACCTTCCGCATGGCCTCGACGACCGCGTCGTAGAGGCGCGTGTAGGTCTGCGGGTCCGCCGGGTATTCCAGGTCCGGCTCGTTGAGCACCTCCCAGTGCGAGATCGGGTAGCGGTGGCCGGATTCGTGGCGCTTGCCCAGCTCGTCGGTGAAGCCGCCCTGGGTGTACCAGGCCAGCAGCCGGGCGTAGTAGTCCGCGATCTCCTTGAAGCTCGGGTCGCGCGGCTCCGTCCGCTGCGTGTAGTTCCAGGTCACCTGGTCCGGATCGGCCGGATACTCGACCGGCTTCTCGGTCTTGTGCAGCCAAGCGGGAATGGTGCTGAAGTTGAGGATCACCGAATGGCCCTTGGTCGCCTCCAGGAAGTCGATGGTCATGGGATCGATGAGCGAGAAATCCCACGACGTCTTGCCGTCCTTCGGCGGCTCCAGCTCCGCCACCCCGAGCTTCGGGTACGGGAGCCAGGGCACGTAGCGGACGTAGTCGGCTCCGAGGTCGCGCAGCGCCTTGAACGTGTTGTCGTGCACCGGCGTTCCCCGCCGGAGCGGAGGGTTCACCACGACCTGAAGGGTGGGCGTGGTCTGCGAGAGCCGCGTGACCTTGTCCCAGCTCGCCGTGACCTTACCCGAAGGGTCCGCGGCGGAGACCGGCGGAGCGAGGGCGGCGAGAGCGAACGCGAGGAGCGACCGGAGCCACGGTTTGCGATCCACGTTGCCTCCTACTCGGAGAGTGCGCGCGGCGACGCGGTGGACGTCGTCGAGGGTCGAGCCGCGAGGTAGTTGCCGTAGCCGACGATGACGGTCGAGGCCACGAGGAGGGCCAGCCCCCCTGCCACGAGCCTTCGGGTGCCGGCGGTGGTCCCTTTCCACTCGTGGAGGGCGATGCCCCAGGCGGTGCTGAAGATGATGATGCTGGCCATGTGCAGGGTCCAGCTCGAGAAGTCGTAGCGGCCCATGCGGGTCGTGCCCATGCCGTAGAAGAAGAACTGCAGGTACCAGGTGAGGCCCGCCAGCGCGCACAGGAGATAGTTGGCGAGGAGGGGCGCAGACCGGCGAGCGTAGTCGCCCCGGGTGCCGTTCCGGACGGTCAGGAACACGCACCACACGACGTTGGTCAGGAACCCGCCCGTGAGGATGACGATCAGCACCGGCAGGTTCTGCCAGAGCGAGGGCGCGCCGTGCGCGAGCGCGGCTTCCGCGATGGGCTTGCCGGCGGCGATGCCGTAGGCCATGGACGCGCTCATCACCCCGCAGGCCACCGCCACCGCCATCCCCCGCCCCAGGCTGAACTCCGCCACCACCGCCTTCTTCTGGGCCTCGGAGACCTCGCTTTCCTTCCGGATGCCCGCCCGGCCGCTGACCGCGATCCCGGCCAGGCATACCGCGACCCCGAGCACCACCACCTGCCCGGGCCCGCGCGAGAGGATCTCGCCCAGCTCGCCGTTGACGAGGGGCGGCATCAGGGTCCCGAAGGCGGCGCACAGGCCCAGGGCGATGGCGTAGCCCAGGGCGATGCCGAGGTAGCGCATGGTGAGGCCGAAGGTCAGGCCCCCCACCCCCCACAAGACGCCGAAGAAGAACGTCCAGAACAGGGGGGCGCCATCGGCCGCGCGCAGTATCTCCACCGTCTGGGGAAGGATGGTCAGGGAGAACGCCCACGGCGAGACGATCCAGCTGAAGACGCCGCCCACGAGCCAGTAGGTCTCCCAGGCCCAGCCTCTCACCCCCTTGTAGGGAATGTAGAAGCTGGCCGCGGCCAGCCCGCCGATCGCGTGCAGCACGACGCCCAGCGCGGGGTTGGCGTCCATTCCGCTCCTAGCAGACGCGCGCGACTTCCATGTCCAGGAGGCTCCCGAGCTTCTCGATCTTCGCGGCGACCTTGCCGAGGCCGACCGCGCAGTGATGCGCGGGGCCGTGCCGGCTCCACTCGTTCACGTAGGCCCGGGCCCCGATGGGAAATCGATAGCGGCTGTTGGTGTTGCCGATCTCGAGGATCGGCCCCGGCACGCACTCGCCCTCCGCCACCAGCAGCTCGAGCCGGCGGTCCCCCGTCTGCACCACCGCGAGCACGGTGATGGGCCCGTGCTTCACCGACATCTCCACCGAGAGGCCCCGGCCCACCTTGCCGTGGTACACGCCGAGGGGGCGCACCTTGGTCTTCCCCTGGGCGATCGCGAGGTGCCCCGGCCCGTCGTGGCCCATCAGCACCACGTCCGCCGCGAAGTCCATCGCGTAGTACTCGGTGAACGACCCTCCGGCGCCGAAGGTGTCCAGGATCTTCATGGCCTGGGCGTTCTTGATCTCCATCTCCCCGGCCAGGGGGATGCCGCGCGCGGTGAGGAGGCTGTTGCCGAGGATGATCGAGCTGATGGCCTCCTCGTTGTCGGGGTTCCCCACCCCCATGTAGTAGTAGGCCATGGAGCCGAGGCGGTGGACCTCCACCAGCCGGTCCAGGGCCACCGAGGTGCGCGCCGCCCGGTCCAGCTCCTCCTCCGGGCAATCGGGCTGGACGTCGAAGACGTCGCGGAAGTGGGCGACCCTGCTCCGAGCCTCCCCCGCGGTCACTTCCCTGCGCAGGGACGCCAGCTCGTCCACTTCCACGATCTCCACGTGGCCGCCGAAGCCCGCACACTGCTGGGTCAGGTCCGAGTAGATGTCGAGCATGCCGCCGTAGTAGTGGCCCATGACGCCGAGGCGGTTGTGCTCCATGGTATAGGCCACCCGGGCCGCGTCGATCCAGTCGGAGATCTCGTCCCAGGCCTGGGGGTCGTCGTCCAGCATTCCGGTGATCTGATGGAAGGAGATGCCCGCGCGCCGGAACACGTTCGCGATCTCGGGCACCGAGCAGGCCTGGCACCAGGCCAGCCACTCCCCGGTCATCCGCGTCCGGTCGCCGAGAGCGTTGAACCGCGGGTAGTCGATGGCCGCGCCGGGGGAGAGGTTCAGGACGATGACCGGGGCCTTGGCCCGGCGCACGACGGGCAGGACGGTGGCGGAGAGGGCGTAGGTGGTCACATAAAGGAAGATGAGGTCCACGTCCGCCTGGCGGAACCGATGCCCGGCGACCGCCGCCTTCTCCGGCGAGTCGATCAGGCCGAGGCTCACGACCTCGACCCCGGGCCGCTGGAGCTTTCCCGCCACCTTCTGGAGGTATCCCTTCAGGCGGTCCTCGAGGCCGGCGAACTGCGGCCAGTAGGTGTCGAGGCCGATCCCGAAGAGGCCCACTCGCAGCCCGTTGCCCATCGCCAGTCTTTCCGTCACTGCCGTCCTCCCCGACCCCTTCCGTTTGCCGACCACCGTAGGCGCTCGCCTCCCGGAAGGCAATGGACGCAATGACCTGTCTTGTGCACAAAATGACAGCCCATGGGGCGGGCCGTGCACACCTTCTTCCGCTACTTCCCGGTCAGCGAGCGAGACCGGCGCTGGGGGCTCTACCTGACCACGGCCGGGGAGTCGCGGATCCCTCCCGGCTTCGAGTACCCGCCCGCCGGCCATCCCGGCGCCTACCAGTTCGACTGGCGGAAGGGCCGCGTCCTCCGGGAGTATCAGATCGTGTACATCTCCAGCGGCCGGGGGCTCCTGGAGGTGGGCCGGACGCGCTGGCGGATCGGCCCCGGCAACGCCTTCCTCCTCTACCCCGGCGTATGGCACCGGTATCGACCGGATTCGCGAACGGGTTGGAACGAGCACTGGGTGGGCTGCAACGGGCCGGTGGTGCGGAGCCTCGTCCGCCACGGCTTCTTCTCGCCCCAGCGGCCCGTGCTGCGGGTGCGGGAGGAGGACCTGCTGCTGGGCGCCTTCAGCTCGGTGATCGACGCGATCCAGGCCGGCCGCCCCGCCCTCCAGCAGGTCGCGGCGGGGGCGACCTTGTACATTATGTCCCTGCTGTATTCGGCCCTGCAGCCGGGACAGGACGGCCACCCGAAGGTCGCCCGGGCGATCCACGAGGCGATGCGCCGGATGGCGGACCCGGGGAGCCCCCTGCGGCTGCCGGAGCTCGCGCGCCGCCTGGGGGTGAGCTACACCTGGTTCCGGCGGACGTTCGCCCACCACACGGGGCTCAGTCCCCACCAGTACCGGCTGCAGCTCAAGGTGGGCCGCGCGCGCACCCTGCTGAGCGAGACCGCTCTCACCGTCAAGGAGATCGCCTTCCGCTGCGGCTTCGAGAGCGAGCAGTACTTCTGCCGGCTATTCCGGCGCAAGACCGGCGTCGCTCCCGGCGAGTGGCGCCGCCACGCCGGAGCCGGCTGGCCTCCTGCCAGGGCCGGTGCTATGGTGCGGGCCACCCGAAACCCCGATGGCTGACGCCCGGCCGTTCCCTTCACCGCCGTCTCGCGGGCGTCGTCGCAGGAGCGCGGCCCCCTGCTTGGGCTTGGCCGCCCTCCTGGTCTGCTCGTCAGGGGCGACGGGCCGGGAGCCTCCGGCCCCGGGTGGAATGACGCCCGTCGAGCTGCGTTGCGACGGGGCGGTCGATCCCCTCGGGGTGGACGCCGCCCCGCCGCGCCTCTCGTGGAAGCTGCGCGGGGAGGCCGGGCGCGGACTGCGCCAGCGAGCCTGGCAGGTCCTCATGGCCTCGTCGTTGGACCGGCTCACGAGCCAGCAGGGCGACGTCTGGGACAGCGGCCGGGTCGAGTCCGAGGAGCAGCTCCACGTGCCCTACGCGGGGCGGGCCCTTTGCTCCGCCGAGCAGGTCTTCTGGAAGGTGCGGGTGTGGGACGGCGAGGATCGGCCGTCTCCCTGGAGCGCAGCCGCCACCTGGACCATGGGCGTGCTCGAGCCCGACGGCTGGCAGGCCCGCTGGATCACGGACGCGGAGCTCCTGCGCTGGTCCCGGCCCCTCCTGGGCTATCACTCGGAGGAAGGCGACGACCCGAATGCCACCCACTGGATCCAGCTCGACCTCGGGGCCGCGTACGCGGTCGACGAGATACGCCTCCACGCTCTCCGGCACACCGTGGCTGAAGGGCTCGGCTTCCCGCGGCGCTTCAAGCTCGAGCTCGCCCGGCGGCCCGACTTCGCCGACGCCGTGCTCGTCGACGACCACACCGCGCGTGACCACGCTGCCTGGGCCAACATCATCGTGGCGTCCGCCCACGGCACCCTCGCCCGCTACGTGCGTCTGACCGCCATCCTGTTGCGCGTGGTGGAGGGGAAGGCCTGCCTGGCCCTCAGCCAGGCCGAGGTGCTCTCGGGCGGGAGGAACGTCGCCGCGCACGCCGGCGTCACCGCGAGCGACGGCTGGGAGCGGGCCCCCTGGTCCGCCGCCGCCCTCACGGACGGCCTCGGGGTGCCGGGCGCGAACCCGCGGGCCAACGCCACCCTGCTCCTCCGCCGCGAGCTCGTGCTGCGACCCGGGCTTCGCCGAGCCCTGGCGCATTTCTGCGGGCTGGGCCATTCCGTCCTCACCGTCAACGGCGCGCAAGCCGAGGCCGGTCTCTTGACCCCCGGCTGGACCACCTACGACAAGACGTGCCTCTACGAGACCCGCGACCTCACGCCGCTGCTGCACGCCGGGGCCAACGCGGTCGGGTTGACTCTCGGCAGCGGCATGTACAACGTCCAGCCCGGGCGCTACCTCAAGTTCGTGGGCGCGTTCCGCCCCCTGGTGGCGATCGTGCACATCCGGCTCGAGTACGGCGACGGCACCGTCGAGCGCGTCGTCAGCGACGGACAGTGGCGCGCCGCTCCCGGACCGATCACCTTCTCGAACGTCTACGGCGGCGAAGACCACGACGCGCGCCTCGAGCCCGCGGGATGGGACCGGCCGGGATTCGACGACTCGTCCTGGTCGGCGGCGGTGACTACGGACGGCCCGGGGTGCCGCCTCCGGGGTGCGTCCCTGGCGTCGCCGCCCTTCCGCACCTACGAGACCCTCGCGCCGGTCAAGGTCCAGGACCTGCGCCCCGGGGTCGGCGTCTACGACTTCGGACAGAACGCATCCATGATGCCGCGCCTGCGCGTGCGCGGGGCCTCGGGGGGCCGCGTGACCATGATCCCCGCCGAGCTGCGGAAGGCCGACGGCTCGGTGGACCGGGGCTCGAGCGGCCGGGGCGAGGCCTGGTGGAGCTACACCCTCGCGGGCCGCGCCGGAGGCGAGACCTGGTTCCCGCGGTTCTTCTACCACGGCAGCCGCTATCTCCAGGTCGAGCGCTCCGCCCCCGCGGGAAGCGCGCTGCCCGAGGTGGACGCGATCGAGAGCGTCGTGGTGCACTCCGACTCCCCGGCCGCCGGGGAGTTCGCCTGCTCGAGCGAGCTCTTCAACCGCATCCGCACCCTGGTGCGCTGGGCGCAGCGCAGCAACATGGCCCACGTGGTCACCGACTGCCCCCATCGGGAGCGCCTGGGCTGGCTCGAGCAATACCACTTGAACGGCCCCTCCCTGCGCTACGAGACCGACCTCACGCGCCTGTTCGCCAAGACCTTCGCGGACATGGCGGACGCGCAGCGGCCGGACGGCCTCGTGCCCGACATCGCCCCGGAGTACGTGGTCTTCGGCGAGGGATTCCGCGACTCGCCCGAATGGGGCAGCGCGATCGTCCTGGCCGCCTGGCAGCACTTCGTCTGGACGGGGGACGACGGGCCCTTGCGCCGCAACTACGAGGCGATGCGGCGTTATCTCGCCTACCTCGCGAGCCGGGCCGACCACGAGATCCTGAGCCACGGCCTGGGCGACTGGTACGACCGGGGACCCGGCCCTCCCGGCCCCTCCCAGCTCACTCCGATCGCCCTCGCCGCCAGCGCGATCTATTTCGAGGACAACCAGGCGCTCTCGCGCATCGCCGCGCGCCTGGGCCGGGCGGACGACGCACGCGGCTATGCCGAGGCGGCGGCCCGGATCGGACGCGCCTTCAACGCCAGGTTCTTCGATCCCGCGAGCTCGGCCTACGCCACCGGCGCGCAGACCGCGCAGGCCATGCCCCTCGTGCTCGGCCTCGTCCCCGCCGACCAGCGCTCCCGGGTGCTGGAGGGCCTCGTCCGCGACGTGCGCCGCCACGGCAACGCCACCACCGCGGGGGACGTCGGATACCGGTACGTCCTGCGGGCGCTGGCCGACGGGAATCGCTCCGACGTGATCTTCGACATGAACCATCAAACGGAGAAGCCGGGATACGGATACCAGCTCGAGAAGGGAGCCACCAGCCTCACCGAGGCCTGGGACGCCGACCCCCGGTCCTCCCAGAACCATTTCATGCTCGGACAGATCACGGAGTGGTTCTACGGAGATCTCGCGGGGCTGGCGCCGGACCCTGACTTCCCCGGCTTCAAGCGGGTGAGGGTCCGCCCCCAGCCGGTGCCCGGCGTGACCTGGGTGCGGGCGTCGCACGAATCGCCCCGGGGCAGGGTGGCGGTGGCCTGGCGGCGAGAAGGCGCTGCTTTCCGGCTGGAGGTGGAGCTGCCTCCGAACACGTCCGGCGAGGTGTGGGTGCCGTCGGGCGACGCGGACGATGTGAAAGAAGACGGCCGGCCGGCGGGGCAGGCCGCCGGGGTGCGCTTCCTCCGCCGGGAGGGCGACCGAGCCCTGTTCGACGTCGGCTCGGGGCGCTACACCTTCTCTTCCACCCTGCCGCCGTCGCTCCCGGTTTCCTCGAGGTCGCCGGAGGGAGGGGCTCGAGCCTCCGCGTCCCGGCCGTCCCCCCTCAAGGGCCTGCCCGCCTTCCACGTCGTGGTCGAGCGGCTGGCCCCGAAGATCGAGGAGGCGGGACTCACCCAGGCGCAGCTTCGATCCGACGTGCAGTCGCGCCTGGAGGAGGCGGGCGTCCCCCTCTCGAAGGAAACGCCCGTGCTCCTCTACGCCAACGTCGCCGTCGTGTGCAGCGAGCTGGTTTGCGCCTACAACGTCAACCTCGAGGTTCAGCAGCCCGTGCATCCGCTGCTTCACCCCGAGGCGGGGCCCTTGCTGGCCACCACCTGGAACACCGGCGCCACCGGACTGACGGACCGCCGATTACGCTCGATTCGCGACCGGGTGAGGGAGCAGGTCGACCAGTTCGTGAAGGCCTACCTGGCCGCCAACCCGAAGTAGCTATTTCTTGTTCCAGCTGTACGGGAAGCCCGGCTGGCCCTGACACGCCTCGATCGCCGAGGTGCGCTGCCCGTCGGGGGTGTGGAGCAGGCGCACGATCTCGCAGCCGAGCGCGTGCAGCTGGCCGATCAGGATCTCCCGGTTGGCGTTGTCGTTGTTGATGATCTGGGTCCGGTTCGAGTTGTCGTTGTTGACGATCAGCTGGGTGTTCGCGTTGACGTTGTCGATGATCTGGGCGGTGTTGGCGTTGATCTCGGTGATGATCGCGGCGCGGGCGCCCTCCAGGTCGGTGTGGATGTGCTCCAGCCGGTCGAAGCTGCCCTGAAGGACCGCCGAGTCCTCTTCACCCGCGCAGAATGAGGCGAGCTCGAAGGGTATGGCGGCCACGTCCTGGGCGATGGCGAACGGAATGCAGACCGCCGATCCGTTGCCGCCTTCGCCCAGCACGACCACGACCTCCTCACAGGCGAACTCGGCCGCCGCCAGCACGGTCCGCGCGACCTGGAAGGCGATGAGCGCGCCGAGGGTGAAGCCGGAGCTGTGCGAGATGTTGTTGCAGTCCGAGAGGATCGGGGGGGCGCCCGGCAGGCCCGCGGTCAAGGGCCCCCGGTCGCGGTTGGGGGTGCGGGTCGCGAGGTTGTCGGTGGCCTGCACCATCTCCGAGAGGTCGGGAACCCCGACCTTGGCGAAGAGGGCGGCGAGCTGGTCGTCGGTCACGGCTTCCATCTTCGTCCGGGCCTCGTTGACCAGGCGCTGGCCCCTCAGGTTGCGGAGCCGCTGCATCACCAACTCGTAGTTGTCCAGCGCGAGATTGAAGTTGTTGCGGAAGGACTCGACGCTTTCCGGAGACGGCGCGCTCCAGCCGAGGGAGCCCTTGGCGCCGCGAACTCCCCGCCCGGGAGCGCGCTCGGCGGACGCCTGGGCGAAGAGCGGTCCCCCGCAGATCGAAGAGACGACGAGCGAGAAGGCTAGGACCAGACGGGGATGCGAGAGGCCTCGTGAGCCATTCATGTTCATTCTCCACTTCCGCGCAGCTCTCGCTGCCGGCAGGATGCGCGACGGCGTGATCGTGTCTAAGATTGGAGGGACGTCGGCAGCAAGCCTAGTCTCGGGTTGGCCGATAGTCAAACCGCGGGCGGGTGCCTTCGGCCCCACGAGGGTGCCCGAGATCGCGGTTGACGAGCCTGATATGCTCAGCTCGGAGAATCGAGAGCTTGCGATGAGAAACGCACTGCGGCGTCTGTGGCTCGTCCTGGCGGTGGGGTCCGGGCTGAGCGCCACCGCGGCCCAGGCCCAGCTCCAGATCAACGAGGACTTCGCCACCGTCCCCCCGGCGGGGTGGGTCATCATCAACCACAGCCAGCCCCTGGGAGCCACCGACTGGTTCCAGGGAAACGACGGGGTCTTCCCCGCCCAAAGCGGGGCCTCCACGTCCTACGCGGCCGCGGACTACAACAACACGACGGGCACCGGCATCATCAGTGACTGGCTTCTCACGCCGCCGGTCAACCTGGCCAACGGCACGACCCTCAGTTTCTACACGCGGGCGGTCGATCCCATTCCCCCCACCCCCTACCCGGACCGGATGCAGGTCCGACTGAGCACGAACGGTGGGAGCACGAACGTGGGGACGAGCGCCACCGACCGGGGCGATTTCACGACCGTCCTCCTCGACATCAATCCGGACTTCGTGCCGGGCGAGTATCCCCTCGTCTGGACACAGTTCTCCGTGACGCTCAATGGCCTGCCCGCCGGCAACACGGTGGGCCGCATCGCGTTCCGGTATTTCGCGACGAACGGAGGCCCGGACGGCGCCAACTCCGATTACATCGGCGTCGACACGGTAACCCTGAACGGCGACGTCGGCGTCGCCGATCTTTCGATCACCAAGACGGACGGCCAGGCGAGCGCCGTCCCCGGGTCGACGATCACCTACACGATCGTGGCGTCGAACGCGGGACCGAACGACGCCCCCGGGGCGACGGTGACGGACACTCTGGCCGCGGGGGTCGTGTTCGCAAACTGGACCTGTGCGGGCGCGGGCGGAGGGACCTGCACGGCGAACGGGACGGGCAGCATCACCGACACCGTGAACCTGCCGGTGGGCGGGTCCGTGACCTACACCCTGTCGGCATACATCAGCGGCTCCGCGACCGGGACGTTCAGCAACACTGCCAGCGTCACTTCGCCTTATGGCGACCCGGACCTGACCAACAACTCCGCTACGGACACGGACACCCTCACGCCGATGGCGGATCTCATGATCGTGAAGACGGACGACCAGGCGAAGGCACCCCCCGGGTCGCCCATCACCTACAGGATCCAGGCGGGGAACGCGGGGCCGAGCGACGCCCCCGGGGCGATTGTGACGGACACCCTGCCGGCGGCGATCACGGGCGCGACGTGGACGTGCGTTGGAGTTGGAGTCCCCGCTCCGGGTACGTGCTCGGCGAGCGGGTCGGGGAGCATCAACGACACCGTGAACCTGCCGGCGGGCGGGTTCGCGCTCTACACGCTGACGGGCACCGTCAGCCCCTCGGCGACCGGCAGCCTGAGCAATACCGCCACCGTCACCGCGCCGGGCGGGGTGACCGACCCGAACCTCGCCAACAACTCCGCCACCGACACGGACGTCCTGGTGGGCCTGGACTACTTCACCCTCCCTCCCTGCCGGCTGGTCGACACCCGTGGCGGCGCCCCCATCAGCGGCCCTGTTCTGCAGGGCCAGGCCACCCAGTTCTTCGGGAGCGTCGCCGGCTATTGCGGCATCCCGTCGAGCGCGAAGGCCCTCTCGATCAACCTGACGGTGACGCAGTCCACCGCGCAGGGGAACGTTCGCCTCTTCCCGGCCGGTCAGCCGGTGCCCACCGCCTCCAGCATCAACTACGCGGCGGGACAGACGCGGGCGAACAACGTGATCGTCTTGCTCAATTCCAACAGCACGATGGCCACCTTCACCGGGCAGCCGGCGGGCACGACGGCCCACATGATCATCGACGTCACCGGGTATTTCGAGTAGGGCTCACCGCGCAGAGCCATCGTTGCGCTGTCATTGGGGAACCTGTGCCCGGGCCCTGATCTGCCCTTGCTCGCGCGGGCGAGCCGCGTTTGGCCCGTGGAGGACCGGAGGTCCCCGATGGCAAGAAGATTGGTGCTCCTGGCTCTGGTTTCCTTGGCCGGCCACGTGCAATCCGCTCAGGCGCAGAGCTATACCATCCTCCCGAACGCAACCATCCCCGACAACAACGCGACCTATACCTGCTTCGCGATCCCGGTGCCGGACGCCGGCATCGTGGCGAACGTCAGCGTTTCGATCGCGATGTCTCACACCTGGATCGGCGACCTGAGGATCCAGTTGCGTAGCCCGGCAGGTTCGGCCCTGACCATCCTGCAAAGACCCGGCAGCTTGGGCTACCCCGGGTCGACTGCCGGCGACAGTTCGAACCTCGATCCTTCCTTCCCACTGACCTATCTGGACGGCGCCCCGAACGATGCGGAGGCGATGGGGAACACGATCACGGACATGGTCGTCTGCGGGGACGACGGGCAGTGCCAGTATTTTGCGAACCGCGACTCTGACCCGACGTCCCCGCTCGTCAATTTCGCCGGCTTCTCGGGCGAGAGCAGGCTCGGGTCCTGGCAGATCTGCTTCAGCGACCTCGCCCCTGGCGACACGGGTGTCGTGTCGTCCGTAACGTTGACCGTAGCCGCCGCGTCGCCCCCCCAAGCGGATCTCTCGATCACCAAGACCGACGGGCAGGCGACAGAAGTGCCGGGCACGTCCATCACGTACACGATCGTGGCGTCGAACGCGGGGCCGAGCGTGGCGAACGGGGCCACGGTTGCGGACACCGTGCCGGCAGCCATCACGAGCGCGACCTGGACATGCCTGGGAGCGGGCGGCGGAACCTGCGCGGCCAACGGGTCGGGGAACATCAACGACTCGGCGAACCTGCCGGTGGGCGGGACCGTGACCTACACCCTGACGGGGACGATCAGCCCCTCGGCGACCGGCAGCCTGAGCAACACCGCCACCGTCACCGCGCCGGGCGGCGTCACCGACCCGAACCCGGCCAACAACTCGGCCACGGACACGGACACCCTGGTGGGCCTGGACTTCTTCTCCCTCCCGCCGTGCCGGGTGGTCGACACGCGCGGGGGCGCCCCCATCGGTGGCCCCGTCATGCAGGGCCAGGAGACGCGCGCCTTCACCGTCGCCGGCAACTGCGGCATTCCCCTGACCGCGAAGGCCGTCTCGATCAACCTGACGGTGACCGCGGCCACCGTCGGGGGGAACGTCCGGCTCTTCCCGGCTGGGCAGCCGGTGCCGACCGCGTCCACCATCAACTACGTGGCGGGCCAGAACCGGGCCAACAACGCGGTGATCCCGCTCGACGCGACCGGCGCGCTGGCCGCCTTCGTCGCTCAGCCGGCGGGCACCACCGTCCACCTGGTCATCGACGTCAACGGGTACTTCGAATAGAGCCCCTCGACGGTATCGCCGGGCAAGATCGGCTCACCACGGTCGTCGACGACCGGTTGCGGCGGCGGAACCCCCGGAAGACGTACGCGCCGTACCGCCAACCTGGAGTCAAGCGATTGCGATCCGGTAAGATGCCACGCATGTCCAGCCTACGCCGTGGCTTTCTCAAGCGCTCCGTGCTCGGCCTGGTGGGCATCGCCACCGCCGACGGAGCCCGCGCGTTCACTCGTGAGCCGATCCAGGAGCCGCCGCCGGGCACGCCGCCCGCGTTCGGGACCGGGCCTGCCGTGGGTCCCGAGGTCAGCCCCGCAACCGTCGCGGAAGCGGAGAAGCTGGTGCAGATCGAGTACACCGCGGCCGAGCGGGCCCAGGCCGCCGGCAACTGGCGGGTCTCCCTGGCCCCTCTCTACGAGCGGCGCACGGGACCCCGCAAGGTCGCGCTCGACCCTGCCCTCGCGCCGGCGAGCCGCTGGGATCCCTCGCTGCCGGGCATCCCCCCTGGACCCTCACGCCGTCGCTTCGTGCGCAGCGCCGAAGCCGCGGGAACGCCGCCGACCCACGACGAGGACATCGCGTTCGCGCGCCTGCCCGCGCTCACCCGCTGGATCGAGTCGCGGGCCCTCTCTTCGGAGCGGCTGACCCGGATCTACCTCGAGCGGCTGGAGCGCTTCCAGCCGAAGATCAACGCCACGATCACCCTCACCCGCGAGCTGGCCCTCTCGCAGGCCCGCCGCGCCGACCGCGAGATCGCGGCCGGGAAGTACCGCGGACCGCTCCACGGCATCCCCTGGGGGGCCAAGGACCTCGTCGACACGGCCGGCATCCCCACCACCTACGGCGCCGAGCCCTTCCGCGATCGCGTGCCGACCAGGGACGCGGCGGTGGTGGAGCGCCTGGATCGCGCGGGAGCCGTCCTCGTCGCGAAGCTGAGCCTCGGTGCGCTCGCCCTGAACGACATCTGGTTCGGAGGCCAGACGAACAACCCATGGCTTCTCGACGAGGGATCCTCGGGCAGCAGCGCCGGCCCCGGCGCCGCCACCGCGGCGGGCTGCGTGGGGTTCGCGATCGCGAGCGAGACCGGGGGCAGCATCATCGGCCCCGCGATGCGGTGCGGCGTCACCGGCCTGCGCCCGACCTACGGCCGCGTCCCGCGCACCGGCGCCATGACCTTGTGCTGGTCGCTGGACAAGCTCGGCCCCATGGCCCGGGGCGTCGAGGACACCCTGCTCGTCCTGGACGCGATCTCCGGCCCGGATCAAGGCGACGTCGCCAGCGTCCCCTGCCACCTCGACTTCGACGCGACGGCCGCGGTGCGGGGACTGCGCGTCGGCTACCTGCCGAGTTGGATGAACGAGGCGCCGGCCACCGACGTCGATCGGGCCGCTCTCGAGGCCGTCCGCGGGCTCGGCATGGTACCGGTCGAGGTTCAGCTCCCCGACTGGCCCTACGGCTCCCTGAACACGATCCTGTTCGCCGAGGCCGCCGCGGCCTTCGAGGAGCTGACCTTGAGCCGCGGGCTCGACCAATTGAAGATGCAGGTGCCCGACGCCTGGCCGAACGTCTTCCGGCAGTCGCGGTTCCTCTCCGCCGTCGATTTCGTCCAGGCGGACCGCCTGCGCCGTCAGGTCGCGCAGGAGATGGCGCGGGTCTTCCGCGAGGTCGATCTCCTGCTGGTCCCCTCCCTCCGCGACGAGATGCTGACCATCTCGAACCAGACGGGGCATCCCTCGCTGACCCTGCGCGCCGGCTTCGTGGAGGTGGGCCAGGCCCGCAGCGATTGGGCGCCCGACCCTGTCCACCCCCTGCCGAAGTTCAGCCCCCCGCGCCGCGTGCCGCACGGGATCACGCTCATCGGGCGGCTGTTCGAAGAGGGCACGCTCGGCAGGGTGGGGATCGCCCTCGAGCGCGCCTTCGGGGTGGCCGACGAGAGGCCGCCGGGCTTCTGACGTCACACCTTCGGAGCGGTGTACTCCAGGGTCACGGTTCGATATCCCAGGCTCACGACTTCGGAGCAGACGAGGGTGATCGTCTGGTCGGGCCGCTTCCAGACGATCTGCTCCCTTCTGAGGTTGGTCTGCGTGGTGCTCCGATCCGACGGCGCGGAATGCTCCTGGGTCAGGAGCTTCTCGAGGTCGCCGCACGTAGCGTCCCCGGCCTTGGCCGCGGACAGGTGGATGCGCGTGAGCGTGTCTCCATCGAAGCCGAACAGGACGCGGAATTTCGTCCCCTCGATTTCGTAGGCGGGAATCGCCACGTCGGTCGACCCCGCCCCCTTCGGGCCGAAGTCCGCGGGCTGTTCCAGCCGCTGCGCTTCTCCGGGAAAGGCCGCGAGCACCTCGGCCTTCGTCATGCTCCAGCGGGCCGCCCTCCACACCGGTGGAGGCGACGGCAGCGTCGGGATCGTCGTGGGGGCAGTGCTCGGTGAAGCCTCCTGTTTGCTCACCTCCGGCGCGGCCTGCTCCTTGGCTCGGCAGGCGACAAGGACGGCGAGGACGACCAAGCTGCCCAACGCAAGGCGACGGCTCTTTTGCACGATAGCGACGCTACTCCTTCTCGAGCGGCACTTCAACGCGCTCACAGGGAGGGCCGGGCAGGGGTTACGAGTTCGCCGCAGCAACCCCTCTAGCTCGCCTTCGGCAGCGACGCGCCGGAGATGGTCCGGGCGAGATCGCGGTCCGAGGCTCCAAGGGCGAGAAGCGAGCGGATCAAGAGGTCGATGGAAACGGAGGGATCACCGCCCTCCATCTTCGCGACGCGCGACTGGCTCGAACGGAGCAGCTTCGCGAGCTCCGTCTGGCTCAGCTTCCGCTTCTGCCGTCGAAGCCGCAAGCTGTCCGCCAGCCGCAGCCGCAGCTCCACGTACGCGGTCCCTTCATTCGAAAGGCCGAGGAACTCCTGCGCGGTACCGAGCCTCCAGCCCTTCGCTTCCAGTCTTTCCTTCTTGCTCCTACGCATCATCGTATTCCTTGCCTCGATCCGAGCCGACCTACTGAACGGAGGCGTCTTCACCTCCCCGTGAAGCCAGGCAAGTGGCTTGTCCCTCCGGACAGCCCTCGCCCTTCTATGTCACTTCTGACATAGGACCAAGCCTTGCCCTCTGGCTGCCGGTCATCGAGACGGCACTGCGCCACCAGATCGGGACCACTCCGGTTCCGCCGGTTCCCCGGTGTTGCCGCCAGACGGATCAAGCCGGAACGGCTGGTGTCGGAATTCGCTGAAGAACTGGAGCCGGCGGTCGGGATTTAACCGACGACCTGCTGATTACGAAAAGGCCACGACCGTCTGACGAGCCCGAGCCCCGACCACAACAACCCCACCCGCTGAAAGATGAGGAGGAGCCGTGACTCCGCCTCTCGCGCATCGGTCGGTAGTGGGCACGTTGCCCGTGGTTGCGACCAGCGGTGACCAGTACAGTGGTTGGTCACTTCCCCCGGTCAGGCCCCACCATCGGCCGCACTGCGCCTACTTGTGAGCCTGGTGGTTGCCGTAGGTCAACGTATGGCCATCGGGGCCGGGGACGGACAGGACAGCCGCACCGGTGTTGCAATCCTTGATGATCAGCTTCTTTATCCGGTCATTGATGCCCGGCTCTCCCGCATCGGTAAAGATCCACTCCGCGCAGAAACCGGGCTGCCGGTTGAAGCGACCCGTCCCTTTGCCCTCGTAGGTATCGAAGGGCGCATTCGGTGGATTGGGCGCGATGGTCGGGTCGTCGGTGCAATTGGCGAAGGTGAGGTTCTCGAGGTGGAACTGGTTGCCCCCGTCCCAGTTGATCTCGAGGTTGTTCGGCTTCCGATTCACGTTGCAGTGCAGCTCGAACCCGTGAGTGACCCGGATTCCGCCCGGAGTGTCCGGCGGGAAGCTCGTGAAGATGCTCCCGCCGCCCGTCATCCGTCCGCCCCTGCTGACGGTGCTCGGGGGTCGGTTCACCTTCACGCCCTTGCATTGAACGCCTGGCGTGTTGGTGTTGAAGCTCAGGAGGGTGTTCGCGCTGGCGATGTCGAACTTCCAGACGTTGTTGGTGTACCTGTTCGAGGCCCAGAACGACGTGCCGTCCACGTCGAGGTCCAGACCCACCCACCAATGCCCGTTTTCCGTCAACGTCATGGGGGTGTTGTAGGTCTGCATGACATTGCCGTTGCCGTCCAGGCGCACGATCAAATCGGCGTCGGCGACGAGCACCGTGTCGTCAGGAAGGATGCGGATGGCGTAAGCGGTGCTGCCCGGCAGGGGAGCCGGCGTGAAGTCGGACAACTGCTCGTTGGCGCACGTGTTGAACCGCTTCACGTTGACCCCGTCCGAGGTATAGAAGACCGTACACTCATCGCCCGCCAGGTCGATCCAGTTGGAGCCTCTCACTTCCGTCGCAAGGCTGTACGAGTTCTGCAAGACCCCCACCGCGTTGAACTGCAGCAGCACCTTCGAGCAATCGGCCTGGCCGACATACACATTCCCCGTCGAGTCGAAGTCCAGCGAGGTGGGATTGCAGTCGTACCCGCTTCCGAAGTTCGCGCTGTACACGCCCGCAGGGGTGAACAGCGCCACCGTGTTTCCCGTCAACCCACCTGTGCCGTACCAGGTAGCGGCATACAGATTCCCCTGGACGTCGAAGCCCATCCCTTCGGCGTACCCGTTGGTGGTCGGGTTGACCAGGGTCCCCTTCAAAGTCCCGTCGGGACCCCGCCACTGGATGGAGCCGTTGGACAAGGAGACGAACACGTCTCCCGGCCCGAACGTGAGGTTCGCTGCCTCGGCTCGTCGGGTCGGCAGCGCCAGCAACGCGCCGATGACCAGGAGGGCTAGCCCAACCGCTCCTGGCCCTGGCCAGAGCTTCTTGTCCACACGCCTTCCCTCAATACGCCTTCCCGCTCGTCGCGTGCGAGTGAATGCGAGCCGCGCCACCCTTCTCTTCTCCATATCGTCCCTCCCGGCTTCCGTCCGCGCTCTAAAACTAGGCCGCGCATGCAGCGGGCACAATCGGGCCCTCACGGAAACAGCACCCGGGAGATCCCGGAAAACGGTCCCCGGGAGGCCAGCAAGGCAGCCACCGGGCGGCGCCGACCCCGCCCGACCGCGAGCCCGCGGTGGTCACGGACGCTCACTACGAGGGGGCTCTGTGAGGAGGCGCCACTCACCTGGGTGTCCGCCCAGTTGAGCGTGTCCCGCAGGAGACGCCAAATTGCCGATGCTGCCGGAGCCGGCGGTCCCGGCGGCGACGTCCTGGCGCCGGTGCGTGTTCAGCCGCCAAGATCTTGGAGCGGCCCGCGGAAGTTGTCGAGAGACTGGAGCCGGCGGTCGGGATTGAACCGACGACCTGCTGATTACGAATCAGCCCTCACGGACGCCACATGACACCCCCTGAACACGCCTGAAACGCCGCAACCTCACTTTACGCTTGTCATTAGGGGCCATTCGTGGTGTCATGCCGTTCCATGGTGTTTCGGGCTGTTCACGTCTCGCTGCACCCTATGTGCACCCTAGAGGACGGACTGACTTCATTCAGTTGTCCGGGAGGACGCGATGCCAACGCTTAGGTTGACGGCGCGCGGCCTGGCTTCGCTTCCCGCACCCCCGACCGCGCAGGTGGACATCTGGGATCGCGAACTCCCAGGCTTCGGAGTCCGAATCTCTCGCTCGGGCCTGCGGACCGCAATGGTCCGCTACCGAAGGGCGGGGCTGTACAGGCGCCTGAAGATCGGAACGCTGCCGCCCCTTTCCCTTGCCGATGCGCGCGATCTCGCTGAGAAGGCGCTGAGTGAAGTCACGCTCGGCCGCGATCCGGCCCTTGAAAGAGAGGAGGGCCGCGGAGCGGCGACGTTCGCTGCCCTCGCCCAAACCTACCTCGAGAAGCACGCCTTGCCGAAGAAGCGCACGGCCCGCGAGGACGAGCGGATCATCCGCGTCGAACTGCTTCCGAGATGGCGCGGGCAGCAGGCGAAGGAGATCAAGACGGCGGATGTGATTACGCTTCTGGACAAGATTGCCTCACGGCCTGCTCCAATCATGGCCAATCGCACCCTTGCGCTCATCCGGAAGATCTTCAATTTCGGCATCAGCCGGAGGATTGTCGAGGTCAATCCCTGCCATTTGGTGGAGCGACCCGGGCAGGAGCGTCGCCGCGATCGGGTCCTCTCCGAAGACGAGATCCGGGCTCTCTGGAGAGCTCTCGACGTCGAGCCCGAGAAGGTGGCCGGCGCCCTCAAGCTGCTTCTCCTGACCGCCCAGCGGAAGAGCGAGGTCCTGCGGATGCGGTGGCAGGACATCGATGCGTCCTGGTGGACCATTCCGGCAGAGTTCGCTAAGAATAGGCTGGCGCATCGCGTCCCCCTGAGCCCTCAGGCGAAGGCCATCCTCAGCACCCTTCAGACGAATGCGTCGGAACCCTGGGTGTTTCCGGGACGAAACCACGTCGGCGGAAAACCCCTCTCGAACATCGAGCGGACCCTCGGGCGGGCCAGGGCCCGGAGCAAGGTCGCGAACTGCAGGCCCCATGACTTCCGCCGGACCGCCGCGTCTCTCATGACGGGAATGGGCGTGTCCCGCTTGACGGTCAAGAAGCTCCTCAACCACGTGGACAACGAGATCACGGCCGTGTACGACCGACACTCGTACGACTCGGAGAAGCGGCACGCTCTCGAGGCTTGGGGACGGCGGGTGGAGACAATCGTCTCTGGAGAGAATTCGTCCCGCTCCTTGCCCGAACCCCTCAGACTCTAGCCGTCCGTTATGTATCCGGTTATGCTCTTTGGCCACCTATGGCCTCGGGCGTCGGATCAGCGGCCGAACGCTCGTTCTATCATTAGGGTATAGGTTCGGCCGTCGTGCTATCCATGTTGTCTTTTCAGTTGACTTGGTGTTAGCCGCACCAAAAGGGTGCGAGCAGGATGAGGGACCTTCTCCAACGAGTGCAGCGTGCCCTCCCTCGGGTCGCGGAATGGATCGACGAACTGCAGGCTGCGCATCTGCCAGCGTCAGCGCCGGCGAGCCGAGTGCTAGTTTGGGCAAGGGCGGGTTGGTTTCCGTCGCCCGTCGTTGACGAGGCTCGTGTGGTGAGCGTTACGAAGATCCCGTTTCCACCCGTCTCGGACTATGGCCTTCCGGAGTTCGAGGCCATGGCGGCGATGCCGATGGCGGGCATCACGTTTCGAAGCATGTATTTTGTCGATGAAGCGCAAGCCTCAGATGGTGTCCACTTCCACGAGCTCGTTCACGTCATTCAGTGGCAGACCCTGGGCGTCAGGCAGTTTCTCTCCACGTACGCTCTTGGCATCCTGCAGTATGGGTACGCTGAGAGTCCCTTCGAAGCGATGGCGTACGAGCTTCAGCGCCGGTTCGAGAGCGGTGTGGCCCCGACGGCGCTGGGTGGCTCTGTCGCACACCACGCCAATGCCACCCGGGATGCCGCGGCGAGGGTCTACCGTGAACATGGCCTCGAGATGGGCGCCTAACACGCTCAATGATGAAGCTGACGGCGCCTCTCGGAGCTGCCCGGCGTAGGATGGAGGCAGCGCCTCACGCTCGCCCTTCGGGGAGCGCCGGCGCCGCAGCTTATGCGCGGTGTTAGGCTCGTGCAAAGCGAAATGGAGACACCAGAGCAACGAATCCAACGAGTTCTGCGCGACCAGATTGCGATCTCTCCATACGATCCTTCCTGGCCTGAGGCGTTCCGTCAAGAGAGGGAGCATCTGCGGTTATGCCTCCCGATCGACCTCCTCGGGCGCATTGAGCACTTCGGCAGCACGGCGGTCCCGGGGCTCGCCGCGAAGCCGATCGTGGACATCTTGGTGGAGGTGACCGACCTGCAAGCGACCAGAGATCGGAGCGCGCCACTCCTGGAGTCGCAGGGGTACGACTACTTCTGGCGTCCCACGCACGGAGACGATGGTCCGCCCTTCTACGCATGGTTCATCAAGCGGCAGCCGCGCACTGGCGCACGCACCCACCACATCCACATGGTAGAGGGCCAATTCGCCGAGCACTGGGACCGGCTCCTCTTCCGAGACTACCTGATCGGACATCCCGACGTCGCCAAGGAATACGAGGGCTTGAAGTTCCGGCTGGCGTCCGTCTCAACGCAGGACCGGGTGGCCTACACGCGCGGGAAGACGGAGTTCATCGTCAAGGTGACCGAGCAGGCGAGACGGTACTATGCCAGGGCCTAGCAAGGGTTATCTGGAGCTGACGCAGCCTGCGCAAGCGATGGAGCCGGTCGCTCCATAGGGTCTCAACCCGGTGTTGGGCGAACCACGGTAAATGGACGACGCCGGGAGTAACTGAAGGGACTCGAGGCGAATACCTGCACACGGTGACGCGGAGGGAGTGAACGAACGGGGTCGAGCAATGGACACTTTGCTCCAGGACTTGTGCTTCTCAGTACGGACGCTCTTGAAATCGCCTCTGTTCACGATGGTGGCCGTGGTCTCGCTCGCCATCGGCATGGGCGCCAACACTGCAGTCTATTCCCTGATCGACGCGCTCTTCCTCCGATCTCCCGGCGGCGTGGCCCGGGCCGATGAGCTGGTCGCCTTTCATCAAGTTGAGCCGCGTCGAAGCGGGGAGAGCTGGTGGGAGTTCTCCAGCTACCCCGACTACGTCCACTACCGTGACCACAACACGGTGTTCTCTGGTCTGTCGAGTCACTTTGCGTTCACCGGCGTCGACAGCGCCGCGGCCGCGGAGATCCCAGGCAGCGTGGTGTCGGCGACCTACTTCTCGGTACTCGGGGTCGAGCCCCAGCTCGGGCGCTTCTTCGAGCCTGACGAAGACGAGGTTCCCGACAGGAACTTCGTCGTCGTCTTGAGCCATCGTTTCTGGCGCCGCCGACTCGGCGGCGACCCACGATGCCTCGGCGAGTCGTTTAAGCTCAACGGCGTGCCGCTCACCATCGTGGGAATCGCACCTGCAGGCTTTCAGGGAGCAGTCGTGGGTGGTTCGGACGACATCTGGATCCCTAACATGATCGCGCGTGTGGCGTTTAGCCGGATGGACATCCTGACCCGGGGTAGGAGCGGGGACCAGAGCCCACTGCGGCTGGTGGGTCGTTTGAAGCCGGGGCGAACGATCAATGACGCGCGAGCGGAGCTGACAGTGCTGGTGCATCAGCTCCACGCTGCTTATCCCGATCTGCATCCGTGGTCCCAAGTCTCACTTTATCCGCTGAAGGGGGTGCACCCGCAGTGGCGGCCTGAGCACGCGCAGCTGGCCTTCGTATTGAGCGTCACGACGACCGCCCTTCTTGTAATCGCCTGCACGAACGTGGCGGGCCTGTTGCTCGCGCGAGGCCTGGCGCGGAGCAGGGAGGTCGCGACGCGGCTCGCTCTAGGCGCGGGACGACGCCGCGTGGTCAGGCAGCTCCTGACCGAGAGTCTGGTCTTGGCCCTCCTCGGCGGTCTGGCGGGGCTGCTCGTCGCCGCTTGGTTCGCCACCCTGCTGGAGAGCCACTACACACTCGAGCTGCGCTTGCGTCTGGATAGGCCAGCCTTCGTCTTCAACGTGGTTCTGGCTTTGACCACCGGACTCGCCTTCGGCCTGGTGCCAGCGTGGCGAGCCTCTCGCCCCGGCCTTGCTCCCTTGATCCGGGAAGATGTGTCGGCTCTCAGCTCCCGGGGCTCTACACTCCGCTCCGCTTTCGTCGTCCTTCAGATCGCCGTCTCGGTCGTCCTGCTGGTCGGTGCCGGCCTACTGGTCCAGAGCCGCGAGACGCTCATGCGCAGGCCGGGCTTCGATCCGACGAACGTCCTCTACATCCAGATGAAGCCCCATCTGAGCGGCTATGACGCAACCCGAGAGAGGGCCTATTTCCGCGAGGTCCAGCGCCGGATCGAGTCGCTCCCCGGCGTTCTGTCGGTCGCCTTCGCGTTCCGACCACCGCTCCGAGGGCAGGAACTTCCTGACGTTCCTGTCTCCCTTCCTGGTGAGAACATCCTCTCACCGCAGTACGTCCTCCGTGTGAAGCAGAACGTGATCACGCCGGCGTTCTTCAAAGCCCTCGGAGTCCCCCTCATCCGCGGTCCCGGCTTCGAGGCTCGGGACGTCGAGAACGATCGAGCCGTCGTCGTGAACCGTGTCCTCGCGGAGCGCCTCTGGCCGGGCAAAGAAGCAATGGGTCGGACGCTGCTGATCAATGGCGAGCCCCATGAAGTCGTCGGGATCGTCCGATACGACAACTTTCCCCGGAGCGGAGAAGCGCCCGGCCCGTTCCTCTTCCGCTCCGGGCTCGCCAGCAACCGCATGATGGTGCGCGTGGATCGCGACCCGCGCCAGATGCTTGCTCTGCTGCACCGCGAAGTGCACGCCGTGGACCCCGAAGTGGCCATTACTGCCGAGCGGCCCTTCGCGGACATGCTGCGGGACTCCTTCGCCCCCGTCACGCTGGCAATGAGCATGCTCGCCAACGCGGGCGGCCTCGCCCTCCTCTTGAGCGGCATGGGACTCTACGGAGTGCTGGCCGTCGCCGTCGCACAGCGGACCCGCGAGATCGGGATCCGAATGGCGCTCGGTGCGACGGCGAGTGGCGTCGTGACACTCGTCATGCGACACGGCACGCGACTCCTCCTGACCGGGCTCGCGCTCGGCACGTCATGGGCCATCGCCTCCACCGGCGGGTTGTCCAACTATCTCTATGGCGTGACTAGGAACGATCCCTTGACGTTCGGCGTGGTCACCGTGGTGCTGGCCTTAGTCGGCCTGCTCGCGTGTTACATTCCCGCGCGGCGCGCCGCGACGATCGACCCAGTGCAGGCGATGCGAAGCGAGTAGGGGACCCGTGGGCACCGGAGGAATTGGATATTCAAGGAGGAGACCTTGGCTCGAGAGCCAGAGCGCCCCTGGCACGTAGCTCGTCACACTGACACAGAACGATCAACGATGAGGATGAGCGCCGCCCAACGAACCAGACGCAGCGGACGGCGCACGGGCAGCCGAAGCGCGGTCGCTGATCTGGGGGTGTTCGACAGACCTGGAGGCATGAAGCGACGGTGAGGAGGGGCTCGATGGGCAAAAAGGCCGACATTCGCTACTCGAGGAAGCGCCGGCACTCTGCCCGTCGGGGAAGCGGCAAGGGCGCCCTCATCAAGGGCATGACGAAGCGGCTGCCCTCCGAAATCCTCGACAACCGCATCTTCGAGCAGCGCCTTCGGCAGGTCATGCGCGGGTATGCAGGCGTCTATGCGCTCTACCGCAAGACACGGCTCTACTATGTCGGCCTCACGAACAACCTTTTCGGGAGAGTACGGTGGCATCTCAGGGATCGGCACGCTGGCAAGTGGGACAGCTTCGTCATCTTCAGGATCAAGCGAGTGAACTACCTGAAAGACATTGAGACTCTTCTCATGCAGGTGGTTCAGCCGCCGGGCAACCGCGTCAAAGGCAAGGTACCCCGGGATGCCGACATCAACCGCGTCCTCAAAGAGATTCTTCGCGAGGAAAGCAAGGAGATCCGGAAGATCGCAAAGGCTCTCAAGGGATGAAGGGCTGGCGAAACAACCGATAGCTGGCAGGAGAACGAAAGGGTAGGCACTTCCGCCTCCGGCAGCAGCTCGTGCGCGGCCCCCCGAATCGCAGACCCACCCGGCAGCGTCAGAGGGCCTCCGTTACGGTTGGATTAGAGAGAGCCTGCGCGGGACGCTGCCAATTCCCGAGCGCGTTCGCCCTCATCGACTGGCGTTCCCGCCCCGGTTGCACCAGTCACCGATGGTAGCTCGCTGCGCACGGCCGCGCCGAGCGCTCCCACGCGCTTGCCCTCGCGCAGCCGCCAGTCGCCGCCGTCGATCACGAGCCGTTCGCCTGCCATGCTCGGAACGATGTCCACCGGCCAGGGGATCCACCACGTCGGACCCGTGGCCCCGCGTACGATGGCGGCACGGGCGGCGGACCAGAGCGCCCACTGATCGATCGGCACCAGTGGCGAGGCCACGCGCGAGGGTGCGGACACGCCCACGTGTACAGACGGACTCGGCCCCGTCACGCCCGCGCTGCCCTGCGTATGCTGCATGGTGAAGGACCCGAGCTGGTCCGTCAGCTCCATCTGGAGTTGAGGGGTGATGTTCGCAGTCAGCACGATGTAGGTCCCGAAGCCGTCCCGGACCGCGCGCCATTCGGTCTCGCCGTAGACGGACTCCATCAGCGCGAAGGACTGGACGCCGGCCACGATCGCCACACCCTTGCTCCTATACATGGCGAGGGCCTGGGCCATGTTCGGGATACGGCCAGCGTCGCCGAATTCGTCGAGCAGGAGGAGCAGCGGAGACGCGTCGCCCGAGGGCCTGTTGCGGAGGCGGTGCAGCAACATCCCCCAGAAGAGCGTCACCGGTTGCCGCAGGTGCTTGTCCTCGTTGCACAGGACATAGCCGCCCCGCTCCATGAAATCGTTGAGCGTGACCGTGCTCGCGCCGTAGGTCACTTGGGCAATGCGTGCGGTATTGATCCAGGGACGCAGGACATCGAGGATCTCGCTGACGTAGTACGCCCGCGCCCTCTGGTCGGCAAGGGCGGTCGCGTAGCCGGCGGGTAGGTGCGAGACGATCGAGTCCATCGACTGGTGCTCGATCAGGTAGACGTACTGCTGAAGGCTCTCGAAGCGCCAGCGCTTGCACATGGCCTCGAAGAGCATCCGCGCCCCGCGCACGATCCAGTCGTTCATGTTCCCCCGGTCGGGGAAGAGAAGCGCGCTCATCACCTCGATGTCCTCGGGGCCCTGGACCTCCTCCATGGGATTCCACACGCCCGACCGCGTCTCGTATCCGCGCGTGTCCAGCCCCCAGACCGGCCGGTCCGGAAAGCGGTCGAAAAGCGGCAACTCCGCCTTCTGGTCCTGGTAGACCCACGGCACGCGGGAAGACAGCATCAGGTGGTGATAGAGGCTCGTCGTCTTCCCCGAGCCGGTGGTCCCCACCACGAGCATGTGACGGGAGAGCTGGCCCCAGGTGAAGTGGACGAACGTGGCGTCCTTCATCGTCCACGGGACCAGGCCGTCCTGCGCCGCGGGGCCGGCCGGCCGCAGCACGAGCGCGGCCGCCACCGCCTCTCTCGGGTTCCACCACTCGCGCCGCAGCGGGTACCACCGCGCGGTGCCGTACGTCCGATCCCCACGCCGGCCTCTCTTCCGCCTGAGCACCCGGCCCAGCGCGATTACGACGAGGGCAGGCGCCGCCCAGACAAGCGCGACAAAGGAACAGGCGAAGAGAAAGGACAGCCAGAGCAGGTTCGCCTTCATGAAGCGCTGGAGGTCGGCGCCGGCCATGAGGAAGGGATTCACGCCGCTCACCACCGTGGCGGCCGTCATCAGAAGCAGCCCAGGACCGAGCACGCGCAAGACGATGGTCAGGATCCGCCGCGCGGGCCAGGTCAACCGGCGCGGCGCCCACCGGAGAGGCGACCGCGCCCAGCCTATGGCCCAGCCGTCTGTTAGCGCCCGCTCGATCCACGTCGTTGCCGTTTGCACCCGCACCGCCTCAGCGCTCACGTTCCGCTCCTCGCTCCATCGCCCTCGACACGAGTGCCCGCGCAATCGCGAGGGCGGCCTCCTTCGGATCCGCAACCGCGACCACCTTCCGGATGCCCTCGACGCCGAGCTGCCCCACTCGGGCCGCGGTCACGACCCTGCCCCCGCCTCCCTCGAGCGAGGCCACGTTGAGTCGCACCGCCCGCGCCATGACGTCCGGCGGGAGCACACCCCGAAGCGCCTCGTGCTCCTCGTCGCGGATCCGCATGCGCCACTGGACGCTCAGCGCGCCTTCGGGCGTGCGGGGTTGCTGGCGGCCGGCGGAACCGCCAGAGGCGCTGGCTTCGTCGCTGCGGGCAGCACTATCACGGGCGCCACCCACGGCTGGACCCGCCTCCAGAGTTGAGGCGCCCACATCGTCAGCGTCGCGCCCAAGACGAAACCGATCATCAGGGCGTTGAAGGACACCCTGAGCCGTTCGAGGCGGCCAAGGCTCGGACCGCCCGTGGCCCGGCGCGCGAGCTCGTCCGCGAGCGACCGGTAGCGCGCCGCGGTCTCGGCCGAATGCCTCTCCAAGTTCGCGAAGCCCTGCCGCATCGCGCGCTCCTGCGCCTCGCCCTGCAGGCGCGCGATCTCCTGTAGCCGATGCGCCAGCATCTGGTGGGCCTGCCACAGCTCGTCCATCGCGTGCGCGCTCTTGCCTGCCGCGGCGACCGTCGGCGTCGGCAAAGCGGCCGGCATCGCCTCGTCCCGTCTCTCGTCCAGCCTCAGGTCGAGACCCATGGCGAATCTCCTTCCACTTCGCATCCGTCCTCACGTGGTCCAAGGCGGAGGTCTTCTCCGCCTGCCGGCTCACCGCCCGCGCCAGGTCGCGTCGGCTGTCGGTGAATACCACCGCGCGCTCGCGGGCGCGGCTGATCGAGACATAAAACTGCTGCTGGTTCACGAGCGCTGCCGAGTGCTCGGTGTCCACGCACACGATCACGCGGTCCACGCTCTGTCCCTGCGCCCCGTGAGAGGTCGAGGCGTAGCCGTAGTCGATCGGCTGCGGTCGGCCGAGGTCGAGAGCCACACGGCGGCCGTCATCCAGCTCCACCGTCGCCCTCAAGGCCTCCAGCTCCAGCACGGTGCCGATCTGGCCGTTGGCGATCCGGCGCCCGCGGTCGGGTGCGCGGAATTGGACGCGATCGCCCACGGCGAGGCGGCGCTCTTCGACCTTCGCCACCGACGCCCCGCCGACATGCCGCGGGTCGTAGCCGATTCGCCGCCCGTCGTGCAGGTCGACCGTGACGCGATTCGTCTTAACGTCCGCGGCCACGACGCATCCTTCGGCGCCGGGCTCGATCGCGTGCTCCTTCACCCCTCGCGTGAAGCGCACTTGGTCGCCTGCTCCGTAGCTCCTAGCCATGCGCAGCTCCGGCCGCGTGAGCCCCTTGTCGAGCGCGATGGGGACCTTGCGGCTCTCCTTCGCCACGCGCCCTTCCGTGACGAGCCGCTCGCGGACGAGTCGGTTGATCTGCTGCCGCTCCTCGTTGCTCGGCGCCACCACGAGAGTCCGCCCTTCCGCGGGCTTCGCCGCTTCCCCGGCAACCGCCCGGTGACGCTCCCGCGGGTCCTTGACTTCGACCACGTGGCCTGCCTGGTCCAGCCGCGCCACCGCTTGGCGCGTCCGTCCTTCTGATGCGTCCCTCACGGCCTGGCGCAGGACCTCGTCGCGCTGCCGGCGGATCTGGTCGAGGCGCGCGACGTCGAGCCCCGCGTCGGCCAGGTAGCGGAAGGGCCGGCCTGCCTCCACCGCCGCGTGCTGGCGGCTGTCGCCGAGGAGCACGACCTTCGCGCCCGTCTCCCGCGCACACTCGAGGACGGCCGCCGCCTGGCGCGTCGAGAGCATGCCTGCCTCGTCGATCACCCACAGAGCGCGGCGGTCCGCCACGAGCGCCGCCGTCTTCGTCTGAAGGGTGGCCACGGTGACACTCTCTATGCCGGCTTCATTGAGGCGCTTCACCGCGCTTGTGGTCGGCGCGAAGCCGCGCACGCGCCACCCGGACGCCTCCGCCCTCTCCCGCACGGTGGAGATGGTTGTCGTCTTGCCCGTGCCCGCCTTGCCCTCGACGCCCAGTACTTGATCGCGCGAGGTCAGGATGTAGCGGGCCACCCTCTGTTGCTCCGGAGAGAGCGTGCGCGAGGTCCGGGAGAGCGCGGCTTCGTCCGTGACGATGGGCTCGCCCGCTCGCTGCCCTTCGCGCATGAGGGCGACGTTCCGCTCTTCGAGGCGCAGCATGTCCCAGGTTGTGAAGCGACCCGAGGGTGCCGACGCGTCGTTGACGTCGATGAGCGACCGCTCGTCGGCGGAGGCCGCACGCACGTCGTCGAGGGTCACGCGTCCCATGCCCTGCACGAGAGCCTCGGTGTCCACCTCCCGGCCGTGGAAAACCGCCTTCCGCTCCGACACGTGCTCGATCGCGTGGGCCACCGACTGCCGCGCCTCCTTGGGTGCATGTTCGAGAACGCGACCCAGGTTGTCGGGCTCGCGGGACGCCCGCGCCCGGATGCCGGCGAGGTCGAGGCCCTGGTCCTCCGCGCGGGCCCGCCACGCCTCCAGCACGGCGACCCGGTCGATGTCCTTCACCTTCGCACGCCGCGTCGTCCTCGCTGCGCGCTCCGCGTGGGCGGCACCGCCAAGACCACGCTTGAGGAGGTAGCCCTCGATCTCTGCCCGCCGCCGGCTGAAGTGATCGAGCTGGCGCTTCGTAAAGCCGCCGATGCCGACGCTGCCGTCCGGCCGCACCTCCGCTTGATAGCCAAGGCGCGTGAGCTCGCGCGCGATCTCGGCGCGGTATGTCGCCGTCGCGAGCTTCTGTGCCGCAAACAGCTCGCGAGGCTCCAGCGCCCGCCATTTGCCGTCCATGCGCGGGGTCATGTTCATCACGACGACGTGGGTGTGCAGCTGCGGGTCGAGCTTGCGGCTGCTTTCGTGCTCGAACTTCGCCGCCACCATCTCGCGCGTGGTCTCACGGTCGCGGAACCGGTCCTTGGTCTGGACGTAGCGTTCCAGCTCGGCGAAGCTGCGATCGACGGCGATCCGGTGGGCGCCCCTCACCCGCTCGTCGCCCTCCACGAGCGCCATGAGCGACACGCTCTTGTCGGCGCTGCAAGTGAAGTCCCAGCCGGCGCGGTGCTTGTCCGTCGAAGCCTCGCCCACGACGAGTTGCTCGCCCTTCGGAGAGCGGCCCTCGAGGAGCGTTTGGAACTCGGCCTTGCTCACGTCTCCCTTGAGCCCGAGCCGGTCGGCTCCCTTGCCGTACCACTCGCCCTTTCGCTCCTGCGTGTCGTGCTCGTAGTAGTCCCCCTGGGAATACTCGCGCTGGTAGTAGTCGCGGGCCTGGACGACGGAAAGGGCTTTTGACGCGCGATACATCGGGGTGATCTCCGTTAAGGAATGGACTCGGGTTCCGAATCTGATTCGCGCTCTGCCCCGGGCTCGCCGAGGAGCGTCTTCATGTGCTCGGCCGCCTTCTCCTGGGCCCGACTCTCGAGGCTGCGTGCCTCGTCCTCGCCCACCATCCGGCTAAGCTGGGCCCGCACGAGCATTCCTGTCACGAGCGCGACCTCCAGGAGCTGCGCGGTCCTAGCATGGGCGGGTGGCTTGGCCAGCGAGGCGTCGGGGGACACGGACTCGTCATCCGTGCGGGAAAGGTCGCGGACGATCAGACCCCGAACGTATTCGCTGAGCGTGGCACCGGCCTGCTGGGCGCGCACGGTGAGCCGCGCTTCCGTGAGCGCGTCCACGCCGATCTTGATTTGGTTCAGTCGACCCATCACCGCTTCCTTAGTGCGAGTCTAAAGACCGTCTGGGACGAGTCAGGTCCGGAGTGCGATCGTCAAGGCGCGAAACACACGGGCGCCGGGCGCTCTTCCTTTTGCAGGAGGTTTCAGGCGGGTTCAGGACGTTTCAGGCGCGCGCTAACTTTTCTTCAGCGCACTTCGGCACCCAGATCACGTCGTCCGGTGGCGTCCCCAATGCCTGACGCCCTTCGAGCTCGAGACTGGCGACCCAGGCCGCCAAGTACGCGTCGATGCGGTCGTGGAGCGCACCTTATCCCACGAGCTTCATGCTCTCCCTGGTGGGCTCCAGAGGCCAGCGGGTGTGCCGAGCCGCAGCAGCCAGCTGGAAGAGTGCCGCTGTCGCTTGCGACTTGTGGCGCTCCCCTGCACCGAGGTTGCAAACGGTCGCCTGCGGAAAGACCTCAAGGCACTTCCACTCTCTCCGGAGACGACGGAACAGCTCGAACCCGACGAGCATCCAGAGTTGGTTGGCGTGAGGAAGGTGTGCGGGTACACCCCCGGCGTCGAGGTGCTGGCGCGCCTTTTCCAGAATCTTGAGGAACTCGTCTTCACTTGGCGTCGTGATACAACTGATGCCGAGACCGTCGAGAGCCACCTCCGCGGCTCGCCGCCGCTCACCGCGCCGCTTTGGATCACTGGGCGCATCGATGGCCACGCGCTGTATGGACACGTCGAAGTTACTCTCGACGCTCCGGAGGTAACGCGCCGTCTCGTCTGCAAAGTCTTCGATCACGACCGGATCCAGTGCTTTGGGGTTGCCCTGCCCACGCGGTGGCCGAGTTGGGATTTTCGACCGAAGGTGCAGCGGCTCCAACCGGCCTTCGCGGATGACGCAAACGCTGATCGGCAGAAGCTTGTCCTTGGCGAAGGCAAGGTCAATGCCGGCGTACGCGTCCATCATAGGGTCTGGAAGCCTCACGAGCTCGCTTTGAGCATAGTGTCCCGCTCGTCGAAACGCATCCCTGGTGGTGGACCGTGAGAACTGCTTCGACCTTGACGCGAGGCGTCGAGTGCGTCAGCAGAGCCTTCGGCGCGCGTCGACCAGCCGGCGCCTCAGGCGAGCTTGACGTGGGCTAGGCCGCCGACCAGGGCGCGCCAAGAATTCTTGGTAGATGCAGAGGAAGTTTTCTTGGTCACTGGGTTCGAGTGGCGGCATCGCCCACTCGACTCCAACCCGCTCGGCCACGGCCGCCCACTCGTCGTTCCACGTGCGCAGCAGCGCCTCGGCCCAGTCAACCGTTGCGCTGTCGCTGAGCGACCGGTCCCAGATATGCTCGAAGCCAGCCCTCGGCCCGGTGCTACCGGCCAGATAGGCGTACTCGGGCTTGTATCGTTGCCCGCCGATGCCAAGAGTGCCGGTTCGAAGCAGTAGATCGAACGAAGTCGTACGGCCCCACTGGCGCGGATGCGCCTCGCGCAGGCGGCGGTATCGCGTGTCGAAGTCCTCGCCGCTGTGGAGCACATCGTGGAAGAAGGCGTGGTGCCGACAGGCCGAGACAAGCGCCTCCTTGGCGCCTGTGACGGCCGGCTGGATCCGGTGATGGCCGACCGAGCCGCGTAGGAAATTGATGCCGTTGAGGACGGCCTCTGCTTGGGCCGACGGGAGTGGGGACTGGAATTGCGGCGCCACCGCCCTCGCCCCAAGCACTGACCCAAAGCAAGTGAAGACGACCACACCCCACCAGTCCTCCGGGAACCGATCGGCTGCCTGGCCGGCGTCCCTGATGTCCCCACGCCTCGCCATTCGGAAGGACCGCTCATCGGTATCGTTCTGCCGGGCCCAGAGCAGATAGTCCCGCACGGCGGTGGCGCGCTGGTCGACGAGGGCGAGAATCTCGTCGCGCTTGAGACGAGCCAGCTTCATAGGCCGAGCTTTGTGGCAAGCACCTCGCCGAGTGCCGTCTCGCCTTCTCGCCCAAGCCCAGTCGGGCGCGCAAGTGGATAGTTCCAGCCTCCGAAGCCAACCCGGCGACTATCGATGTCGGCGTGGCCGACCCACCACTTGATCCGCGCCATCGTCCCCTCTTCCTCGACCGAAACGCCGAGCTCCCGCCTGACGTGAGCGCTGACCGTCTTCCCCGTGCAGATCACCGCGCGAAGCGGGAAGACGCGGATCTCCCATTTGAGGAAGGGCAAGTCCTGCTTAAGTAGCGTCTGGCGACCCAGGCGGTCGAGCTTTGACCAAACCGGGCTGGTCGACTCCTGTATGAGGTCAAGATGCGTGGCGCTCCGGTCGCGAAAGCCGGCTCCAAAGCCCTCGATGACGCGGGACAGGGCGTTGAACCAGGAACCGTAGACCGGTCTCCCGGGATCGTAGTAGTTTCGCATCCACTCGACGGCCTTGGCGCATTGCTCGTCCGAAAGCGCAGAGCGGCTAGGGGCACCCAAAGAACTCATCGTAGCGAATCGCTGGGCGGAGCCTGCCAGCAACGCACCGGCGTTCGATAGGTACTCCTGATCGCTTGGGTTGAGTCCCACACTGGCGACCTCGGCCTTGAAGAGATCTCCGAAGAAAAGCACCGGCAGGGTCGTCGGGACGGTGAATGCGCTTGGCGGGCGCCGCAGCCTCTCGTAGAGGGTTACCAGTCGCGTGTCGCCCATGGAGGCCAGCTTAGCAGCCCGTGATGGAGTCGCGCTGGCAATCAGCGGTGGGCCCATGCGTCTGACCCTCATTCTCAATGACTTGCATGCCGCGGGCCCAATTTGGGCCCACCGTAAGTGCGCGCCAGCGCACGACCACGTGTCTCTTCAGAGGCGTGACGTGTCGGCGACCGAGCAGTAGCGAGGGCGACGGGTTTCTAATGGCTGTTCGGTCGGTCCAAGGACGACGCCACGGTGGGCAGGATGGCGCAGTCGTGGCTGGCCAGGCGACGTCACGGATGAGCTACAAGAGCGATCGCGGGGACGGGACGGGAGACGGTGGGGAAAAGGGAAAACGACGGGCGGGATGACGTCAGGTTACGGGAGATCCGCGCGTCGGGGATTAGTGCCGCGGGGGAGTGCGGCCGGGTCCGCGGCAGGGTTCCGGGGGGGGCTACGATCGGGACCGGGACCAGGAGGCGGGCCAGGGCGTAGGGCGCATGACGCGACCTCGTCAGGCGCTCGCGGCGGAGGATCCCACGGCCTGCGCTTCGAAGCCGGAGCCGCGAGGGCACGTCCCCAATGACGTGATGCGACCGGAGCCACGGGGGGGGGAGGCCCCCGCCGGGGGCCGCGTGGATGGGTGGGCGCGAGGGGGACTCGATGAGATGCCGTACCGTCCGCCGGGCCGGCCGGCGGACGGCGACCGTCACAGGATGCCGCGCTCCTTGAGGCTCACGTACCGGCCCGCCTCGCCGAGCACCACGTGGTCGAGGATCTCGATCCCGATGAGCTGGCCGGCAGCCACGAGCCGGCGCGTGAGCGCCACGTCCTCGGCGCTCGGCTCAGGACATCCGCTTGGGTGGTTATGCGCCAGGACCAGGCATGCAGCGGAAGCCAGGATTGCCGGCTTCATCACCATGGCTGGGTGGACGAGGCTCGAGGCCAAGCAGCCCACCGAGACCGTGTGCGCTCCGATCAGCCGATGGCGGATCGTCAAGAGCGCGACCACGAAGACCTCGCGGTCCCTTTCGCCGATGTACTCGGCGAGCACGCGCGCGGCCTCGGCCGGCGTCTTCAGGCTCGGCCGCTCGGCCAGCTTCACGCCCGGCTCGCGCACGAGGGCCACGCGGAAGCCGGGGTACGAGTAAGGGCGGGTTGGGTTCGGGCGGGCCATGGCGTCACCAGGGAAGACGGGGGCGGGTTGTCCGCCCCCGTCCAGCCGCTCACGCGGCGGCCTTCTCCTTCCGGTACTCGTCGAGGATCCACGCCTTGACGCGCTTCACCACGTCGAGCGTCCCGTCCACCGAGCGCAGGTAGTCGAAGTAGCGCCGCTCGCTCCCCGCGCCGAAGGCCCGCGACGGGAAGGTCACGTAGACCTCGCCCTCGGGGCTCTTCCACAGGCAGAAGCCGACGAGCCGCGTTCCCGCGAGCGGACCCTCCTCGAAGTGGACCTCGGCCTCGGTCACGAGACGCTCGAGACCGTTCTCTCTCACCACGAATTGCACCCTCATCGCTCTCCTCCTCGGGACCCTCTTGGCCCCGCGTCATCCGGGGGTTGGCCTTTGACGACTGCCTCGACCTCCCCCCGGCTCGCAGAGATCACCGGGGGGAGGAGAGGGACTCGAGAGACGACGCCGAAGGCGACCGTCAGTCCGTGCGGCGGCATCGCGCCGCAGGACGAGCAGGCGTGAGCAGCCGAGCGAAGCGAGGGCACCCCGAAGGGGCTGGCGCGCCCGCGCAGGAGGGAGGCGCGACGACGCCGCCGTTTCCGGCGCGGTCGGTTGGAAGGCGATTAGGGGATAACGTCTTGGACTCGGTGACCCCGGGCCGTGCTCAGCGAGAGGCTGTCGTCAGGTTTGCGACCGGAGACGCCTCGTTCCACTCCAGGCGTGGGGAAGGTCGTGCGGGGCAAGCACGAGCGCAGATCCTGCGGCCCTGATCCTGAAGGCGAAGGAGCGCGAGCAGCACTCCTGGCGCCTCGAACGCCAGATGGCCGAGCTGGAAGAGGAGATCCACGAGTACCTCGGTCCTTCCATGGAGGACATCGACATCGGCATCCGCGAGTTCGAGATTGAGGCCGCGCTCGCCGGGTCGCGTCTCACCCCCTTCGACGATCCCGCCGCCGAGCGCGTCCGGCGCGCCGGCCCAGGTGCGCGCCGCGCTGGGGCCGCTCTGATGAGGCACAGCGGTTCGGACCTTGCTCGGCAGGCAGGATGGCTTATCCTCTAGGCGCAAAGGGGGGGCCTATTTGTCGCTGTTCACTCGGTCGGGCCGAAGTCAGGGTGCACCAAGTACCGTGGGACGCGGTAAGACTGTCACGATACGGGGCGAGCCAGACTCCCCCATATTCGAGCGGGAAGGCGCAGCCCTCTGTTATGGGGACAGCCTTCGCTACTATGGGAATTGGGTGCCGCCGAACGTGATCGTTTCGGACGGAGGCTACGGGCTGCTCGGATTTGAGGGAGACACCTCGGACCACCTGGCGCTCCCCGAGTGGTATGAGCCGCACGTCGAGGCTTGGTCTCGCGCAGTTCAGACCACCGCTACACTCTGGTTCTGGAACTCGGAGATTGGGTGGGCGGCTGTCCATCCCGTCCTAGAGCGTCACGGTTGGCGCTACGTGAACTGCAATATCTGGAACAAGGGGAAAGCGCACATCGCTGGGAACGTCAACACGGCCAAGATCCGAAGATTCCCGGTCGTCACAGAGGTCTGCGTGCAGTACGTCAAGGAGGTCCGCGTCCGCGGCAAGACGCTTCGCGAATGGTTGCTTTCCGAGTGGCAGCGAACGGGTCTTCCCTTGCGGACCGCTAACGCTGCCTGCGGCGTGAAGGACGCCGCGGTGAGGAAGTACCTCGACCAAGGACACCTTTGGTACTTCCCTCCTCCAGAAGCTTTCGGCAAGCTATCCGAGTATGCGAACAAATATGGCCGACCAGAAGGGCGTCCTTATTTCTCGGCCGACGGCGAAGCTCCGCTAACCGGGGAACAGTGGGCGAGCTTTCGCACCAGGTTCTCGTGTCCACATGGCGTCACAAACGTCTGGGATCGGAATCCAGTTCACGGCCGAGAGCGCCTGAAGGTACCAGACGGTCGTGCGACGCACCTCAACCAGAAGCCCCTCGACCTTGTTGAGATGATCGTCAGGGCATCTACCGAGATTGACGACGTTGTGTGGGAACCCTTCGGAGGGCTGTTTACCGCCTGTATCGCGGCTCATCGACTTGGCAGACGTGCCTTCGGTGCTGAAATCGATCCTGCCTATTACGCGCTCGGTGTGGAGCGGTTCAAGGAGGACACAGCAAACAGCCGGTTGTTCGACCTTCAACGCCACGCGGACTAGCCTTTAACCCCGAGGTTCTGCTGAAGGGCGGCACGTAGCGCGTTGGTATCATTGCCAGTCATGAGTTCGGTCCACTGATTCAGCGTCATTCCCTTCACCTCGCGGCCCATGACCCGTTCCTTGAAGGCTTCGATCTCCGCATGTTCGATACGATCGAGCTTTGCGAAGTTCGTGTCGAGACGGTAGGGGAACCTTCCAACAAGCTGCCGTAACTGCTGTTGGTACTCGCGGTCTGTGCGGTACTTGCGCCCGTTCGCCCCCCAAGAGTCGACGAGCCCTTTCGCCTGCTCGAACTGAGCGGGTGTCCCCTGCCATCGATGGCCGTTGGTGTTGGTCTGCTGGAGGTTGCGGGTTCTTCCGCTCGTGTCCTCGGGCTCCATCACGACATAATCGGGAGGCTGGTGGTAGTGATCGTCGCGGGCCTTCGCCACTGAGAGACCCGAGACCACGCACGCGTCCAGCAAGCGAGGGCGCCCGCAAATGACCGACTCAGGAAGCCATGCCAGAAGGGCTACATGTGTTTGATCGCTTGCAAAGTGGTCTTGGCTGTCGCGAAACCGTGCCGTGATCTCCGTGGCCAGTGGGAACCACGCCTTGATCTCCAATCCTGGCCGGGGCGTGATGTTGCCGTCGTAGATCGTGTCGGGAAAGTCCGGGTCCTGCCTTCGCCATCGGCCACCTGCGAACTTGGGCTCTTGGTTCAGCAGGTCAACCACACTGAACTCAATCAGGTTTCCCACGAGCGGCGACAACTTTGAGACAATTTTGACGAGCGCAAGGGCTGCGTCCATGTTGGTGGGCTTGCTCAGCGTGAACACATCGAAGACATAGCCCGCGTGCTCATTGAGCTTCTGCGCCGCCAGGACGAGCGCCTCTTTCGTGTTCACGCCTTGTCTTTCGTCAGCGGGACGGGTCGAAACAAGTCGCCGACATCGCATTGAAGCGCGTGAGCAATCTGCTCCAGGGTCTTGATCGTCGTGTTCTGGCTACCGTTTTCGAGTCGCGTGAGCGTCGCTCGGCTGACTCCCAGGCGACGAGCGAATGCCTCCTGGCTGAGCGCGCCTCGTCGGTGGCGTAGGTTCCCCGCGAGCCGCTTAGTGAGGGCCACGGAGCCGATGGAAGCACGACCTGCGGTGCACATGTGAACGGCCGCACCGTTTCGCGTGGGCCAGGCTGGGTGGCGGCTGCGTTCTTTGTCGGCTATCCTGCGCCCTCATGGGTGCCCGGGCGGCGTTCGAGCGTGACGACGGCAGCCCTAACGTTCCGGGCGAGCACTCCGACTGGCCAGATTGGGTCAGTGCTACCGAGACTCGGAACTACTGTGCTGATGACCCCTTGGTCGATTGGCTCTGCCTCTACGGAGAGGGGGCTGGGTTCCAGTTGGACGACAAAGAGCCACGATACGACGAGTGGACCGATTTCGCGGCTTTTCTGCTACGGAAGGCCAGCGAATTCGACCAAGTCCTCGTTAGCTACCTGACCCCGCGATTCGGCCTGGTCCGAGTTGCTACGGGGCCGCAAGATGCGCACCAGGCCGAGGCCAGCCGGCGGACGTGGGACGCGATGAGCCAGGGAGCCGAGATCATCGTCCAGGCAGTCTTGTGGAATGCTCAAACCCAGACATACGGCGTGCCCGACCTTCTGGTCAGGAGCGATGTGCTCAACCGATTGGTCCCCGATGCAATTGCTCCGGACGTTGCGGCGGCTGGAGCGCCCGACCTCCTAGGAGCGCGGTGGCACTACCGTGTGGTTGACGTTAAGTTCACGACCCTCCGACTCCTGAAGGATGGCCGCGCTGGCGGTCACCACCACGGGCAGAAAGTACAGGTCTGGGTCTACAACGAGGCGCTTGGACGCCTTCAGGGACTGACTCCGCCCAGCAGCTACTTGCTGGGCCGGAAGTGGGACTGGAATAACGGCAAGGCGCGTGGCCAGTCCGCCCTGGAACGGTTGGCGAGAGTTGATCGAGACGAGGATGGACTGCGAGAACTCGCTCAGGCGGCGTGCGGCTGGGTCCGCCGCGTGCGCCGTGAAGGCTCTACGTGGCAGGTGCTGCCGGCGCCATCAATCGACATGCTGCGTCCTCGTCTACGGCGGGGGCAGAGTGAAGACCGTCCTTGGCATCACGCGAAGGAGCGGATAGGTGTGGCTCTTGAGGACCTCATGATGGTTCCGCACGTATCGCCAGACCTCCGCACTGGAGCCTTGGCCCGCGGCCTGTCTCGTTGGTCGGCGCGCAACTGCACGGCCGCTTCGTTGGGAATCACGGGGCCGAAGACATCGGCTCTCGTGGACGCAGTACTCCAAGCCAACCAATCGGGTGGAGACCCGGTGGCACCCGAGCGCGTCAACGTTAACGAAGACCTCTGGAGGACCCCTGCGGCTGCTGAGTTCTACGTGGACTTCGAGACAGTCAACGACCTCGATGACGACTTCTCCCGCTTCCCGCAGGCGGGCGGACAGCCACTGATCTTCATGGTCGGCTGTGGCTACTTGTCAAACAACGGCTGGGACTTCCGGGTCTTCACCGCGGAACGGCTCGTCGAAGTTGAGGAGGCGCGGATTATCAACGCCTGGCTCGTACTCATGCGCCAGGTGTGTGCGGCGCGAGGAGTATCGGTCGCTGAAGCGCGGATCTTTCACTGGTCACCCGCCGAGGAAAGCAACCTGACCGAGGCGTACAACTCGGCCGCCGTGCGGCATGGCTTTCCTCCTTGGGACGATCTGCCGTGGGTCGACCTCCTGAACAGGGTCGTGAAAATGCAGCCGGTCACGATCCGGGGGGCGTTTGGGTTCGGACTCAAAGCCGTGGCGAAGGCTCTTTACCAGCATGGCCTTATTCAGACGCAGTGGACCGATGGCCCGACCGACGGTCTTGGCGCGATGGTTGGAGCGTGGCGGTGTCACCATGAGGCCGTGCGGCGTGGGATCCCGATGACGGAAATCGCTCTGATGGGCGAGATCGAGCGCTACAACGGGGTCGACTGCAAGGCGATGATGGAGGTTCTCGCCTTCCTCCGTCAGAATCGGTAGATTCCGCTTCTCTGCAACCCGATGCGACTCGCCCTGGACAGGGGTCACCCGTCCCGGTCCTGTAGTACCGTCATTTCCAGTTGAGTTATCTTGGGGAACCTGGCCCCGAGCGTATCCGACGTACTGATCCCTGGTCAGGACCAGAGGAGGCTGCGCACGTTGACCCCACCCAGTGCCAGTTCCTCTAGGGTGACGCCAACGGACATCCCGGTTCCGTCCTCAAACTCAGCCGTGAGGCGGACCCGTTCCTTGCCGTCCGCATCCTTTCCGAAGGTGACCACGCACCTCTGCACGGGCGCTCTCGCCTTGGCAACAGCCGTGCGCACGCCACCCTCAACCGCATCACGGATTCCCTGCGACACGTAGAAGACAAGCGGGTCGGCCATTTCGCCTCCCTTTGAGGCAGGCGATGATACCGTGCTTTTTCTTCCCGGACCGGACCTTCCCTGCCCAGCGCCTCCCTAGACTGGCACTGTCGTAGCGAAGCCATTGAAGGCGAGAAGGTCGAGCGAGCCGAGACCCTCGAGAGTGCCGAGCGAACGGAGCGAGCCGCGTGGTTGCAGCGTACCGGAAGATCGCGAGCGACGCGGGGGCCGAAGCCCCCGGGTCTTCGTGCTCGCACGAAGGGAAGGCGAAGCCCGGCCCTCGTGCGGCGTTGAAATCCCAGGTGTAATCCCAGGCGAACGGAGGCCCTTCGGCCCCGTCGTTGTCGTCATAACTTGTTGATGGCTCCGCGGGGCACGTCAGGCTCTCTCCCTGAGCGCGGTCACGGAGTCGCGGGCCCGCACCCACTGAGCGACCTCGTCCTCCAACCACGCGACGGCGTTGTCGGAGAGCCGTCGGCGCGGCGGAAACTGGCCCTTCCTCTCCAGACGCCAGATGGATGTCCGCGAGAGTCCTACCCGCTGCCGGAGTTCCTTGAACCTCATGAACCACACGGCGACCTCCGCTCTCTCAAGGCGCCACCCGGCAAGTGCTCGTGCAAGGGCGTAGCCAGCGCGCTGCGCGGTGCCTATCGGCGCAAGTGCCGAGGGATCAGCAGCGGGCTCTCGGTCGGGCTTCTCATATCGGAGAAAGAGTAATCGCCGTCTTCAGGCCTGAGAATCCGCGGCACGAGGCCGCCCTTTCCCGCTTGCCGTCGACCGACGCCGCGGTGTTGAGCTGTCGCGACTCGCTATTGCGATCTTTCGAGGCATGATCAACTCCGCATTGGAGGCCGCGCTCCAGCGAAACTGCAAACGCAGCTTGGGGCCTCTCCCCGGACTTGCGCTCGGCGCACCCTATATGCACCCTAGGCCGAGCAGATCATCCTCGCGATTGGTCTAAGTGTCTGAAAAATTGGAGCCGGCGGTCGGGATTGAACCGACGACCTGCTGATTACGAATCAGCTGCTCTACCGCTGAGCTACGCCGGCCGGGTGGCGGGTCGCGCGGGATCTTCTCCCGCGCGAGCCCGAATCGTAGCAGAAGCCCCGCGCGCGGTCCAGGGTGTCCTGGGCGCCGTGCTAGCATCCCGCGGTCGATGGATGCTTCCGAGAAGCGCGAGCAGGCGGGCGCCGATCGGCTCGCGCTCGGCCTGCTGCTCGTCCTGAGCCTCGGCCTCAACGCCTGGGCGATCGATTGGGGGCTGCCGAGCCCCTCCGGCTGGGCGCCCGACGAGCTGCTGCCCTCGGCGGTTCTCGAGGGCATGAGCCGCCACTTCAGCGGCGGCTGGCACGACAAGTACCCGCCCTTCCACTATTACCTGCTGTCGGTCCTCTACGCGCCGGTGTTGATGGCCGATGGCCTGTGCCCGGGTGCGCCCGTGCCGCCGGAGGCCTATCACCGGCTGTTCCTCATCGGACGCGGAGTGAGCCTGCTGATGGCGGCCGGCACGCTGCTGCTCGTCTACCGCTGCGGTCGCGAGCTCGGCGATAAGCGGGCCGGCCTCCTGGCGGCCGCGATCACCGCCCTCATGGCCCCATTCGTCTTCTACGCGAAGCTCGCCAACCTGGAGGTGCCGTACCTCTTCTGGTGGGCGCTGTCGCTGCTGTTCCTGCTGAAGGTGCAGGAACGGCATCGACGCCGCGACTACCTGCTGCTCGCGGCGACCGCGGTGCTGGCGGTGACCACGAAGGACCAGGCCTACGGCCTCTACGTCCTGACGGTGCCCCTCGTCGCGTGGGCCCGTTACCATCACGACCGCAGGGAGCGCGGGAGGGCCCGTCCCGCGCACGCGCTCCTGAACGCCGACACCCTGCTGGCGGGCATGGTGGCGTCCGCGCTCTTCCTGGCCATCCACAACCTGGCGGGCAACCCCGAGGGCTTCCGGGCCCACCTGGCCCTGATCACGGGTCGAGCGAGCCGGGACTTCCGCGAGTTCTCGAACGACCTGGGCGGCCACGCGGCCCTGCTCGCGAGCACCCTCCGCCATCTCGCGTTCACCCTGGGGCTGCCGGGGTTCGTGGTCGGCCTGCTCGGCCTCGTCGAGGCGGCCCGCCGGCGCGAGGGACGGTGGCTGCTCCTGCTCGTGCCCGCGGTCTCGTTCTACGTCTGCTTCCTGTCCGTGGTCCTCTACGTCTACGACCGTTTTGCCTTGCCCCTGGCCATGCTCACCGCCCTCTTCGCCGGCCGATGGCTGTCGCAGAGGTGGAATGGGCGCGGCTGGGCGGGGGGCACCGCACGAGGGGCGGCCGTGGTCACCCTCGTCTATAGCCTCACCCGCGCGGTGGGGCTCGATCTGTCGATGACGAACGACGCGCGCTACGCGGCGGAGGACTGGCTGCGGAGGAACGCGGGGGCCGGGCTCGTCGGCGCGATCGGCCCGCCCGAGTACCTGCCGCGGCTCCTCGGCTCGAACGCGCGGCCGATCGGCCCCGCGATCGCGCGGATCGAGGCGCTGAGACCCGAGTACGTGGTCCTGAACGCGGACTACGCCGCCCGCGCCGACGACGCGAGTGCGGAGCGCGCGCTCTACGTGGGGCTCGACGCGGGCGCGCTGGGCTACAAAGAGGCCTGGCGGTACCGCTACCACCCGCCGTGGCCGCTTCTGGACACGGCCCTCCTCGTCGAACGCACGGGGCGGGAACCCATGCGAACCAACCTTGGAAAGGTCAACCCCGAGGTCGTCGTCTACCGGCGCCACGACAGGACGCGCTAGATCTAGTGGTATTCCCCCAAAGACACACCAGATATTGTAGTTAGGCATAACCCGGAGTCCTGTAAAAACTTCTTGTATTAACGAGGAGTTAATGTAAGATTCTTCAAGTCACTTCTAGCGGAGGAGCCTTGCGGAAGAGCGTCCTCATCATTCCCGGCCTCGTCCTGGCCTCCGGGCTCCTGGCAGCCTGCAATCTCATCAGCAACGTCATCACCGAGAAGCTGCCCTCGCAGCCTACGCCGATCACGACGCCCACGTCGCTGACTCCCATCGTCATCCCGGTGATCCTGCCGCCGACGACAACCTTGCCGCCACCTCCGCCGACGACCCAGCCCCCCGCGCCCGGTCCGACCCCGGGGCCCGGACCCAACCCGCCCCCCCAGAGCAACGGCTGCGGCCTGCCGTCGCAGAGCCCGGCCACGAGCTGCACGTATCTGAGCGGCCAGTTCGCGGGCGACATCGAGTGGGCCATCGACCAGGTGATCAACTCGAAGCCCCAGCTCTTCGACATGACCGACCAGCGGGGCTACCGGTCCCCGAGGGTCCTCAACGAGCAGGGGTACACGAACAGCGTCGTCCAGGCGCTCGGGCAGAAAGGCTACTGTGCCGTCTGGGATGGCGAGGAGGTCGCGCTCAAGAACGTCCAGGCCTACAACGAGCAGTACGACATTCTGACCGCGGGTGGCTACGTGCGGCGTGGCCCGGGGGCCTACCGGTCCACCTGCAGGCCCGCCTGGTTCTAGGCCGAACCCACCCGCCGACCGAACGCGACCGGCGAAGGGAAGCCCCGGCCTTTACTTGGCCGGCGGCTTTCTGTTATCGTCCGCCCACTTGCAGGGCCGGCTGCCGTTGGACTCAGTTCTCCGCGGTCCCTCAGGAGACCAGATGCCGACCGTTCCTCCGAGCAGCGACTTCCTGGCGGCCCACTCCGCCATCCTGGTCTTCCTGGCGGTGATCATCGGCTTCCTGGTGGTGAACCTCGTCCTCTGGTGGGTAATCCGCCCCTACCGGTTCAGCGCGGAGAAGCTCACCACCTACGAATGCGGCGAAAACCCCCAGGGCTCCGCCTGGATCCAGTTCAACATCCGCTTCTACGTGTTCGCCCTCATCTTCATCGTGTTCGACGTGGAGGCGGTCTTCCTGCTCCCCTGGGCGGTCGTCTTCAAGCAGCTCGGCTTCCTCGCCTTCGCGGAGGGGCTGGTCTTCGTCGGGATCCTCGTGGTGGCCCTGGTCTACGTCTGGCGCAAGGGCGACCTCGAGTGGGTCCGGGTGGAGGACAGGAGCTAGATGCCGGAGATCACGGGCGTCATCCAGAACCGGTTCGACGAGAACGTCGTGACCACCACCGTGGACAGCCTGGTGAACTGGGCCCGCAAGTCGAGCCTGTGGCCCATGACGTTCGGCCTGGCCTGCTGCGCGATCGAGATGATGGCGACCGGGGGCACGCGCTACGACTGGAACCGCTTCGGCCTCATCCCCCGCGGGACCCCGCGCCAGAGCGACCTCATGATCGTGGCCGGCACCGTGACCTTGAAGATGGCCACCCGGGTGAAGCGGCTCTACGAGCAGATGCCCGAGCCCAAGTACGTGATCTCCATGGGCTCCTGCGCGAACAACGGCGGCCCCTATTGGCGCTTCGGCTACCACGTCTTGAAGGGCGTGGACGAGGTGGTGCCGGTGGACGTCTACGTGCCGGGCTGCCCGCCCCGGCCGGAGGCGCTCCTCTACGGGATCATGAAGCTCCAGGAGAAGATCCAGGAAGACCGCGTGTTCCGCCGCAAGGGCGAGACCCTGGGCAGCCTGGCCGGCGCCTCCATGGCCCCCGAGGCCGTCAAGTAGACGATGGACGCGAAGGCCATCCACGAGCGGCTCTCGACGCGGTTCGGGGACCGGGTCACGGGCGTGAACCTCGAGGTGGCGAGCCCGTACGCGGTGGTGGCGCAAGACGCGATCGTCGAGGTCGCGAGCTTCTGCAAGAGCGATCCCGCGCTGGCCTTCGACAACCTGATGTGCCTCTCCGCGGTCGACTACCCGAAGGAGGCCCCGCCGCGGATGGAGGTGGTCTACCACCTCCTTTCCTACCGGCACGACCACACGTTCGCGCTCAAGGTCCACCTCCCGCGCGAGAACCCGACCGTCCCCACCCTCGAGGGGATCTGGGGCGTGGCCAACTGGCACGAGCGCGAGGCCTACGACATGTTCGGGATCGTCTTCACCGGACACAGCGACCCGCGCCGGATCCTCCTCCCCGACGACTGGATCGGCCACCCCCTGCGCAAGGACTGGCAGGACCCCGACTTCTACAACGGCATGCACGTGAAGCCCACCGCCCAGATGGCGGAGCGGGCCATGGGCGGGGAGAAGATCGGGGTGGGGCCCTTCGACTTCACCCCGCCCAACCGGCACGTGGCGGAGTGAGCGTGGCCTCCGCGATCGGCAGCGGCGCCGCCGACTGGAAGCTCGACGACCTCGAGACCGACGAGATGGTCCTCAACATGGGGCCACAGCACCCCTCCACCCACGGGGTGCTGCGCATCGAGCTCAAGACCGACGGCGAGGTGGTGAAGGCCGCGCGCCCCCACATCGGCTACCTCCACCGCTGCTTCGAGAAGCACGCGGAGAGCGTCGACTATCCGGGCGTCATCCCCTACACCGACCGGATGGACTACGTGGCCTCCATGGGCAACTCCCTCGGCTACGCGCTGGCGGTCGAGAAGCTCCTGGGGATCGAGACCAGCCCCTACGTCTCCACCATCCGCGTGATCATGGCCGAGCTCCAGCGCATCGCCTCCCATTGCGTGGCGGTCGGGACCTACGGCATGGACATCGGGGCCTTCACGCCGTTCCTCCACCTGCTGCGCGACCGCGAGAAGATCCTCGACCTGTTCGAGTGGACCTGCGGGGCCCGGCTCCTCTACAACTACAACTGGGTGGGTGGGGTCAGCCACGACCTGCCCGAGGGCTTCGTCAAGGCCTGCCGGCAGTTCCTCCGCGAGTACGACGCGATCACGATCCCGGAGCTGATGGACCTGCTCATCGGGAACAAGATCTTCATCAAGAGGACGGCAGGGGTCGGGGTCCTGCCCGTGGACCTGGCCATCTCCTACGACCTGACCGGGCCCAACCTGCGCGGGAGCGGCCTGCCCCGCGACCTGCGGAAGGACCACCCCTACTGCGGCTACGACCGGTTCGAGTTCGCGGTGCCCGTGGGCAGGGGTGAGCACGGGCCGGTGGGCTCGTGCTTCGACCGGAACTGGGTGCGCTGCATCGAGATGGCGGAGAGCTCGAAGATCATCCACCAGGCCCTGGACCTGCTCGAGAAGTCGGAGCGGGCCGACGTGCACGAGAAGGTGCCGAAGCGGGTGAAGCCGGCCAAGGGCGAGGTCTACTCCCGCTCCGAGGCCCCCCGCGGCCAGCTCGGCTACTACGTGGTGGCCGACGGCACCGGCGTCAACCCCTACCGGGTGAAGGTGAAGAGCCCCTGCTTCACCGCCATGAGCGTCTTCCACGTCCTGGCCAAGGGCATGATGATCGCCGACATCATTGCGCTCATCGGGTCCCTGGATGTGGTGCTGGGCGAGATCGATCGATGAGTCAGGGACCCGATGAGCTCTTGAGCCGGGGGGTGCTGCGTCGCACCCCCCAGACCCCCCGCTCGCTTCGCGGGAGTGAATCCCGCTCCGCTCGCCGCCCGTTACTCGTGAGCGAGGTAGCATTGCTCGCCGTCTCCGGCACCTAGCGATGGACTTCACGGTCGGCCTGCTGCTCAAGCTCGTCCCCGGCCTGGGGGGCGCCCCGGCCTGGGTGCTGATCACCCTGGGGGCGGTGGTGCCGGCCGTCCTCCTCGTCACCATGATGGCGCTGGGCCCCATCCTCTACGTGTACGCCGAGACCAAGATCGCGGGCTTCATGCAGGACCGCATCGGCCCCAAGCGGGTGGGTCCCCACGGCATGCTGCAGACGGTGGCGGACGCGGTGAAGCTGCTCTTCAAGGAAGCCATCTTCCCCGCCGGAGTGGACAAGGTGCTGTTCGTGCTCGCCCCCTGCATCGTGAACGTGGGGGCATTCCTGCCCTTCGTGGTCGTCCCCTTCGGAAGCCACCTGCAGACCGCCGACCTGAACGTCGGGGTCTTCTACGTCACTGCGGTGGCGAGCCTCTCCACGGTGGGGCTGATCATGGCGGGCTGGGCCTCGAACAACAAGTACGCGCTCTTCGGGGGGATGCGCTCGGCGGCCCAGATCGTCTCCTACGAGATCCCCGCGGTGATGATCCTGCTCATCCCGGTCATGATCGTGGGCAGCCTCTCCCTGCAGGACATCGTGGCCGCGCAGGCGGGCGGCCTCCAGAGCTGGCTCCTGTTCCGGTACTTCCCGCTGATGCCGATCGCCTTCCTGATCTTCTTCACCGCCGGAATGGCGGAGTGCAACCGCACGCCCTTCGACATCCCGGAGGCGGAGAGCGAGCTGGTGGCGGGCTTCCACACGGAGTACAGCGGCTTCTTCTTCGCCATGTTCTTCATGGCGGAATACACGGAGATGCTGGTCGTCTCCATCGTGTCCTCCGTCCTGTTCCTGGGCGGCTACCTGGCTCCCCACCCGGCGCTCCAGCACATCGGCGGCTTCAGCCTCGGCTTCGTCTGGCTCATCGCCAAGTCCTGGTTCCTCATGTTCATCATGATGTGGCTGCGCTGGACGCTCCCGCGGCTTCGCGTGGACCAGCTCATGTACGTGGCCTGGAAGGTGCTGCTGCCGATATCCCTCGCCCTGATGGTGGTCATGGGCGGGCTCGTCATGTGGAAGCCCACCGCGAACGGATTCCCCTGGGACCGGTACTTCGGCTGGCCGCTGACCATCGGCTTCTTCGTCTTGCTCTTCACGGGAATCGTCCGGGCCGTCCAGTGGAGCCGGCGCCGGGTGCAGGAGTTGGCGGCATGAAGCAGTGGCTCACGGACGTCTGGGAGGGCTTCTGGACGGTCCTGGTGGGGATGAAGATCACCTGGCGCCACCTCTTCGTGAAGAAGGCGACCCTCCACTACCCGGAGGAGCGCTGGGTGCTGCCGCCGAAGAGCCGGATGCGCCTCTTCATGAAGTACGAGGACTGCATCGGCTGCGGCCAGTGCGCCCGGGCCTGCCCCGTGCAGTGCATCTACATCAAGGCGGAGAAGCGGGCCCCCGCCGCCCAGCCCATCTTCGCGGCCAACGGCCAGCCCATCAAGCTCGACGTGCACGTGTTCGACATCGATATGTCGCTCTGTTGCTACTGCAACCTGTGCACGTACCCCTGCCCCACGGACTGCATCTACATGACCCCCGAGTTCGAGTTCGCCACCACCGACCTGACCCAGCACCTCTACCACTTCGCCAAGCAGGGGGCGACCTTCATCACCGAGGATCCGAAGAAGAAGGCGGCGGCGGCGCCGCCCGCCGCTCCCCCCGCGGCGACACCTCCCCCTGCCTCGCCGGCGACCCCGGCCGGAGCCTGAGGCCATGCCGATCGGGGCCGTCGTCTTCTGGATCCTCGCGCTGGTGACCGTGGGCTCCGCGGCCGTGGTCGTGCTCGCCCGGAGCCTGATCTACAGCGCCTTCGCCCTCCTCTTCACGTTCTTCGGGGTGGCCGGGCTCTACGTGCTCCTGGGGGCCGACTTCCTGGCCGCCACCCAGCTCCTCATCTACGTGGGCGGGATCCTGGTGCTGCTGCTCTTCGGGGTGATGCTCACCCACAAGATCTACGACCTGGACCTTCGAAGCGAGATCACGCAGCCCTGGGCGGGGCCCCTCGTCGCGGGAGGCATCTTCGTCATCCTGACCGCCATCGCGGTCCAGACCGAGTGGGCCACAGGCGCGCCGCGCCCGCCCGCCCCCACAACGAGGACCATCGGCGAGATGTTCATGGGCCCGTTCCTGCTCCCCTTCGAGGCGGCCTCGATCCTGCTGCTGGTGGCGCTCATGGGGGCCGCCATGATCGTGCGCCGCAAGAAGGACGCATGATCACCCTCCCGCACTACCTGGTGGTCTCCGCCGCCCTCTTCTCCCTCGGGATGCTCGGCATCCTCACCCGCCGCAACGCGGTGAACGTGCTGATGGGGGTGGAGCTGGTGCTCAACTCGGCCAACCTCAACCTGGTGGCCTTCTCGCGCTTCGGGCCCGGCAACCTGGGCGGGCAGCTCTTCGCGGTCTTCGTGATCGTGATCGCGGCGGCGGAGGTGGCGGTGGCCCTGGCCATCGTCCTCACCCTCTACCGGCTGCGCCGCACCCCGAACCTGGACGAAGCCGACATCTTGAAAGGATAGGGGTCGATGACGGAAGTCCTCCGAAGCGCCGCCCTCTTCACCCCCGAGATTGCCCTCACCACCGGGCTGCTGCTCGTGGTCCTGGTGGACGCCTCCGGGGCCTCCTGGCGCAACACCGTCGGGCGCTTCCTGACCGTGGCCACCCTGGCCCTCGCGCTGTTCCTGGCCCTCCGCCTCCTTCCCGCGGGCAGCCCCGGCGCGTCGATCTTCAGCGGCATGGTCGTGGTCGATCCCCTGGGCCTCTTCTTCAAGGTGATCCTGCTCGCGGCCTCCCTCCTGACCGTGCTCCTCTTCACCTTCCGCAACTCCCGGGAGCTCTTCGGTCTCGGGCACGGGGAGTTCTACGCGCTGCTCCTCGCGGTCACCCTGTCGAACCTGCTGATGGCCGCCTCGAACGACATCGTGATGCTCTACCTGTCCCTGGAGATGGTCTCCATCACCTCGTACGTGATGGTCGCCTACATGAAGGGCGACCGGATGTCGAACGAGGCCTCGCTCAAGTACCTCCTGTTCGGGGCGGTCTCCACGGGGGCCATGCTCTACGGCCTGTCGCTCCTCTACGGGATGACGGGGACGACCAGCCTGCCCCATATCCAGGAGTTCCTCACCGGAGACCTTTCCACCCAGGGCCGCAAGGCGGTCTACCTGACCACGTTCCTCATCACGGCCGGCTTCGGCTTCAAGGTGGCGGCCGTCCCCTTCCACTTCTGGTGCCCCGACGTCTACCAGGGAGCGCCCACGCCCGTCACCGCGTTCCTGTCCGTCGCCCCCAAGGCCGCGGGCTTCGCGATCATGCTGCGGTTCTTCTTCGGCAGCATGGCCCAGGCGGGAACGGGGCCCTGGGACCTCGCGGGGACCATCGACTGGCCGCAGCTCCTGATGGTGGTGTCCGTCCTGACCATGACCGTGGGCAACGTGGCCGCCCTGACCCAGACCAACATGAAGCGGCTGCTCGCCTACTCCTCGATCGCCCACGCGGGCTACATCATGATGGGGGTGGTGGCGCTCTCCGCGAACGGGGCCAGGGGGATGATGATCTACCTCGCGGCCTATCTGTTCATGAACCTGGGGGCCTTCCTGGTGGTGACCCTGGTCCACCTCCAGGACGGCACCTTCGACCTGCGCGATTACGCCGGGCTCTATCGCCGCGCTCCCCTCCTCACCGTGGCCATGGGGATCTTCCTGCTCTCCCTGGTGGGGATCCCGCCCTTCGTGGGCTTCATGGGCAAGCTCTACGTGTTCGCGGCCATCGTGGAGCGGGGCCCGGAGTACTGGTGGTACGCGGTGGCGGCGGCGGTGAACGCGGCCATCGCCGCCTTCTACTACTTCCGGATCATGAAGACGATGGCCATCGACGCGGGCAACGAGAACAAGCCCGCCTTCGCCCTCGCCTTCGCGGACGGGGCCGCGGTCTTCCTGCTCGCGGCCGCGAACTTCCTGCCCATCTTCTTCTGGAGCGGGATCGAGGGCTGGGCCCGCCAGTCGTTGACCCTCTACGCCGGGCGCTGAGAGGCGGGCCATGAGCCTGCTCTACAAGTCACACCCCTGGCACGGCGTGCCCATCGGGGTCGACGCTCCCCGCCGGGTCACGGTGTACGTCGAGATGGTCCCCACCGACACCGTGAAGTACGAGCTGGACAAGGACACGGGCCTCCTCACCGTGGACCGCCCGCAGAAGTACTCGAACGTCCCCCCCAGCCTCTACGGCCTCGTCCCCCAGACCCTCTGCGGCGAGCGCACCGCGGCCCTCTGCGAGGAGAAGACGGGCCGGCGGGGCCTCGTGGGCGACATGGATCCCCTCGACATCTGCGTGATCACTGAGAAGCACATCACCCACGGCAACATCGTCGTGCAGGCCATCCCCATCGGCGGCCTGCGCATGCTCGACGGCAACGAGGTGGACGACAAGATCGTGGCCGTCCTCCAGGGAGACGCCGTCTACGGCGACCTCGGGGAGGTGGGCGCGCTGCCCCACCTCCTCGTGGACCGGCTCCGCCACTACTTCCTGACCTACAAGCAGGGCCCCGACGAGGCCCACCCCTCCTGCGAGATCACGCACGTCTATTCCCGCGGCGAGGCTTGCGAGGTCATCGGCCGGAGCCGGGAGGACTACGAGAAGCGCTTCCCGGGCCTTTCGAAGCTCCTGGCCGGGATCCCGGGCTGAGGGCGGACTGTACAGGCATTCCCTTCTCATTAACATACTCATAACACAAGACTTGTAGAGAGAGGCGGACCGGGCTACCCTGCCCGCTGAATGTCGTTGCATTCATGAGGGTCAAGGCCCTCGCGGCGCGGGACCTCGTTTTCGTCCTGGTGCTGCTGGTCGGCCTGGCTGGCTACGTCAGGACGTGCGTCGATCTCGATGGCCCGCCCGAGGAAGACGCGGCCATGCTCCTGCGCTACTCGAAGCACCTGGCCGAGGGCCACGGGATCGTCTGGAACCAGGGTGAGCCGCCGGTGGACGGGGCCACGGATTTCCTGTTCATGGCGGCGGTGGCTGCTGCGCACGGAGCGGGCGCCTCGCTCGAAGGCGCCGCCCATGCGATCGGCCTGACGGCCCACGCGATGACGAGCGTCCTGCTCTTCCTGTCG